>Ga0182027_10014751_pt1 | contig 10791 bp, 10 predicted proteins | sample 712E1DmetaG_FD_121300 | JGI IMG/M metagenome (GOLD analysis project Ga0182027, IMG submission 121300) | Permafrost microbial communities from Stordalen Mire, Sweden - 712E1D metaG (Illumina Assembly) | ecosystem: Environmental > Terrestrial > Soil > Wetlands > Permafrost | place: Sweden...
AAAAGCTCCAGATAATCGCCCGTGCCGGCGTGGGCATTGATAATGTCGATGTCGATGAAGCCACCCACCGTGGAATCGTCGTCGTTAACGCCCCTACCGGCAACACCATTTCCGCGGCAGAGCATACCGTCGCCCTCATGCTGGCGTTAGCGCGGCATATTCCGCAGGCAAACGCATCGCTTAAATCCGGACAGTGGAAACGGACCGAGTTTACCGGCGTCGAACTCCGGGGTAAGACCCTGGGTATTATCGGCCTGGGTAATGTCGGTGCTAGTGTCGCCCGGCGCGCCCGCGGTTTTGAAATGCGTATCATCGGTTTAGACCCTCTCGTTACCGCTGAATATGCCGCCAATATCCAGGTGGAACTCGTCCCGATGGAGCAATTGCTCAAAGAATCGGATTTTATCTGCCTGCATATTCCATTGAACGCCTCGACGAAGGGTATTATCGGGGCTAAACAAATAGCAATGATGAAGCCCTCCGCTCGTATTATCAATACTGCCCGGGGCGGCCTTATCGATGAGGAAGCCCTGGTTAAAGCCGTTAAAGAGAAAAAACTTGCCGGGGCCGCCATCGATGTTTTTGTGCAGGAACCATGTACCCAGAGTGTTCTCTTCGAACCGGCAAACATCATCGTTACACCTCACTTGGGTGCATCTACTGCGGAAGCTCAGGTTACCGCCACGAAAGACGTTGTCGTCCAGATTATTGACGTCTTTAACGGCTGTTCCCCTCGTTATGCCGTGAACGCACCGCTTATTTCAGCCGAGACGTTAAGCGTCCTGGCCCCCTTCGGGCAAGTTGCAACTACCCTCGGCAGAATGGTCAGCCAGCTTATCGAAGGGCAAATCAAAAATATTCAGATACGGTACGAAGGTGAAATCGCCCAATGTGATACCCAGTCTCTAAAGGCTTCGGTCCTTGGCGGTTTGCTCGAAGGGGTCACTGAGGAGCGTGTAAACCTCATTAACGCTAACTTTATCGCCGGTCAGCGCGGAATATCAGTCGTGGAACAAAAAAGCTCTACCTGTCAAAACTATACCAGTTTGATTACTGTAGAGGCCGCTACGACAAAAGGTACCTCTACTGTCGCCGGAACGGTATTGCGTAATGAAACACATATCGTCCGGCTGAATGATTACTGGGTAGATGTAGTACCAACGGGCGGTTTCTTCATGTTCTCCGACCACCTGGATAAACCGGGAATACTGGGTGCCGTGGGCAAGGTTACCGGCGATGCCGATATTAACATCAGCGCCATGCAGGTAAGCCGCCTCAAACCCCGCGGACAGGCCCTCATGGTGCTGGCACTCGATGAAAATATCACCGATGCCCAGCGGAAAAAGATTCTCGCCATTCCCGATGTTTACACGGCAAGAGTCGTTAAACTGTAATTCGATAATAAATTTCCCTAATTAAAGGGGCGGCCACCGGCCGCCCCTTTTTTCATATCCCTTGAAAATTAAACGTGTTGTCTGCCAGAATGCTGGTGCCCTCGGTCTTTTGGCCATCATATTTGTAGGCATGGCACGGGATGAGTTTACTCTTCATCAATAAAATAAATTACGTATTATAACGTATATACACTTCTCCCCTAAAGTCATAGTCTTCTTAATTGAACGGGTTATATTCATTACGAGGGGAGAGGTACTGATGAAGAAGATTATCATATATCTAATTGCAGGATTGGTCGTCGCGGTTTGCGGTTCGTTAGCGGCTTGCTCCGGCACAACAGTTACCCAGGGGCCATCCGTTGTTACCACGACGTTGACTCAGATAACAACAGTAAACTCGTCAACCACGTTAACGCAGGTAACAACTGTTGCCCAGGTAACCACATTAAATGCCTCCCAGACGGATGTCATCGGTATTATCAAGAAAATCGACCCATCTATTTGCAGAGTCGATGTAACCGGGAATGGGTTTACCGCCGGGGGCACGGGATTTTTCGTGGACGCCAGAGGGTATGTACTTACAAACCAGCATGTCGTAAACGGAGCAATAAGCATTAATGTGACATTGATGGATGATACTTCGTCTAGTGCTACGGTTGTGGGCAGCGATTCTAACCGGGACCTGGCTATGCTGAAGCTGTCTACCTCCCGTACTGATTTTCCTGTGTTGACTCTGGCCAGTTCGGCTAATGCAGTCCTGGGCGAAGATGTCATTACCGGCGGCTTCCCGCTGGGTACCGACCTCCCCGGTCCGGCTTCATTTAACCAAGGAATCCTTTCCGCTTTCCGAAACTATTCCGGACTGAATTACCTCCAGTTCGATGCGAACATTAATCCCGGAAACAGCGGCAGTTGCATGGTGAATGGCAACGGGGACGTCCTGGGTATAGTTGTCGCCGGTATTCTCCCGGCTACTATCGATGCCGAGGCGATAAACCTGGCAATACCCATCGATGAAGCGAAGACCTTCATTACGGCTAATGTGGGTAAATAAAATATAAACCGAAGGGGCACGCACTTACGTGCTCCCAAAATCTTCAAACGTCGAATTTATTGAACACTAATCCCGCCGGTTCTTTGGGATAGAAATAAGTAGATTTGCGCGGCATCCTGTCGCCGGCGTCCGCAATAGCCTTAATGACTTCGGCTTTGACCGGATTCAGTAGTATAGCCAACTGGTACTCGCCTTCCTGGACACGGTTTACGGCGTCCTGCTTATCGTAGGTATATGTAAGTGCAGTCAGGTCGCTTTCCACCTTCATCCCCAGCAGGTTCTCCAAAATAATGTGGTCGACTATGCTGACATCCAGATGTTTATAAATATCGGTATGAAAAACCGGCATAAGGGCATTTGCCGGAGTATTTTCCTTTAGCTCAAGAATGTGGAGGTGCACATTATCCAGACCGGCTATACCCAGCCGGGTATGTTCGGCTAACCCGCCTTTTAACAAATCATCCACCTGTTGCCACAACCCATGGTCTGTCAGCAATAATTCTCGTATTGTAAAGAAAGATGCCAATTCATTCTTAAGGTCGTATAAAGCAGATTTGGATAAGCCCCGTAAAAGGCGGTGGGGCGGTAAAATCAGCAGGCCGGGGTCGGAAAATTCTATCAGCGTCATCATCACGAAATTGTAGCCCTCGTCGCCGTTCGCCAGAACGGCTGCTTCACGCTCGTGTTTATACAGGAGAGCACTTTCGTAACGGTGGTGACCGTCTGCGATGTACAAAGGCAAAAGAGCCATTTTACTGGAAATGTTACTTACCGCATCCTGGCCGGTTAATGCCCAAACTACGTGGTTTTCACCTTCAGGATTACCGGTTTCGATTATCGGTTTTTCCCTGCGGATAGTGCTTTCCAACAGGTTTGAGATTTGCCCGTCTGAGTCCTGGTACATGGACAATATAGGGCTGGTATTAGCCTGGCAGGCCCACAGCAGGCTCAGACGGTCGTTCTTTGATTTATTCAGCGTACCTTCGTGCGGGAAAATTATCCGTTTCGACCATTCTTCCAGCCTTACTTTCGCCGTGATGCCGCGGCGTTTATACGCCTTGCCGTCCCGGGTAAAATAATAATCATGTATGTAAATTGCCGGTGACTCCTCCGGTTTCAGCACCCCTTGTTTGAGCCATGTTTGTATTGTTGCGGCGGCACGGGTGTAGCGGTTATCCCCTGATATATCCTGCGGGAGTTCCCTTCCGAATTCTATGCGGATAAAATTATATTCGCTGCGGTGATATAGCTCGTCCTGTAATTGTGGGGGAATAATGTCATGCGGCGGGCACATAACAGAGCCGGCGTCTTTCACAATTGATGGATTATATCTGATGCCTTTAAAAGGTAGAACTTCAGCCATGCTTTACTCCTATCTCATCAAAGTATACTTTTGAGAGCAGGAATAAGGCAAGTCAGCGGACTAATTATTAACCGGGCTTTAGCTTCGCAAGGGGACGCCTTGCGAAGCTGTGAAGCTATTTTGAAGCGGGAATAAAATCCAGGGCCCCTGAATTCATGCAGTACCTGAGACCGGTTGGCTTCGGGCCGTCATCAAAAACATGGCCAAGATGGGAATCACACCGGCGGCATAAAACTTCAGTCCGTACCATTCCGAAGCTCATATCCGTATGCGTTTTAACACTTTTATCGGAAATCGGTGTTGAAAAACTCGGCCAGCCGGTACCAGAATCGAATTTTGCCTCGGAACTGAATAGCTCATTGCCGCAGGTTACACATGAATATACACCTTTACCCTTGAAGTTATAATATTTGTTATTGAACGCGGGTTCTGTACCTCCCTGCCTGGCGATACGGTATTGGTCCGGGGTCAGGATTTTACGCCACTCTTCTTCGGTCTTAACAATCCTGTCTGCGGTATCCACGGTTTTTTCTTTCATCGAAGTTCTCCTTAGGAAGGTACCTTTTCCCGGTCCATGGCTCTAACCATGTCCGTTAGCCTTTTTTTACCGGCTGGTGATAGGCCCAGAGTATCTATCTCGCTCTCGAGTTGCAAGAATCCGCCGTTTCCCGCTATATACCCATTCACCCGGGCAGCGGCGGTCGAATTGATGAAATCCGCGTCCGCGGTATATATGGTAGCGAACTCTTTCATAATATCTCTCACCCCGCGGAGATAATATTTCTGATGATATGACTCAGCCAGGTTAAAGACCTGATAAAGACTAATTTCGGTGTATATCCTGCGTTTTGCGTTCTTCTGTCTGTCCTGCAGAGAATCCATTGCCAACCGTTGCTGGACATCGTTATGGTAGAAAATTATAGACATATACTGTCTGGAAGACGCAGGCGAAAAAGGTTCATGACTTTCCCGGAAGATATTCAAAAGCTCGGGATATGAAATCTTTTCCGGGTCAAAATCTAGCTGGACTGTCTCACTGTGGTCGCCGAGGTTGTAATAAGTGGGGTTTCGTCTGTTGCCCCCCGCATACCCTACTCGCGTTCGCAGCACACCGGGAACACTCCCGAACCGGGCGTCCGAACCCCAGAATCAGCCTAAAGCGAATGTTGCCGTTTCATATTTAACTGTTTGATTATTGTCCATTACCGGTTTCATTATCTCCATAACACTCCACCCACCCCAACTCTGAAAAATATATTAACTATAAAAATAATATCATTCGGTAATTTAGGATAATATCCGTAAGCTTACGTATTTGGAAGTTGAGATTTGAGTTATTATGGTGTTTGTCCGGTTTGTCCGTCAATTGACGGCGGCGGATTTTCAGGCGGTTCCGCTTTATTTTCGCGGCAGTGCCGTAAGTACCAGATGAAAACGCCGGCGGCGATTATCAGGACGCCTATAGCGGTAAGTTGTGCCTGCTTCAAACCGAATAGTACGACGGTATTATCCCGCACGAAGAAGATAAGTACCTGGCTGAGGGAATAAGCAAAAATATAAGCAAAAAATAGCATGCCCGCCTTTACCCGCTTGCGTAAGCTCCAGAGCATCAGGAAAATAATTATGTCTATGATAGCTTCATATGCGGCCGCCGGCTGATAGGCGATGGAGTGGTTGGGCACGAAGGAGTTGGGGTTGGCGTATATAACACCCCAGGGAAGAATCGTAGGATAGCCTACGACGTCTCCGTTAATGAAATTACCGATGCGTCCGAAGAACTGCCCTACTGCGCCAAATATTACTGCGGCGTCCATTACCTTCCAGAAGGATATCTTCATCCGCCAGGTCATGATTCCGATAGTTATAAGAACTGCGAAAATGGCCCCGTAGAAAGCCATCCCGCCTTCCCAGACGGCAAAAATGCGCCAGGGTTCGCTAATATACTGACCCAGAGGCTGCTGCAGGACGAAATAAAGTCTGGCACCGACAAGTCCGGCAGGTATGGAGACATAGACTATCTTCTCCAGTTGGCTGTCCTTTAAACCCTTTGAACGGGCATAGGGCCAGACTACCAGAAGCCCGACAGCAATTCCCACAACGTACATCAAGCCGTACCATCTAACAGATAACGGCCCTAAGGAGAAGATAATGGGGTCAATGTTTATCGTAATCATTTACAGTCTGAAGTGTAAGGTATCTTTAATACCTGCTCCTTATACCGCGGCTATCACGGGTACATTCTGATTTGAAATCATAATATTAGTTCCATCCAAAACCACGTCATAAACATTTAAGGGCCTGGGAGAACGTATTATTTTTGCCATGTTTAATTTTATTCTCGTCCAATCGGTCCACCGGATTACATGACCGTCCCGGATATCGTACTGAGAATGATGCAGCGGGCAGGTAATGACCGTTCCTGCCAAAGTCCCCAGGGAAAGGTTACCGCCCATGTGCGTGCAGTGGTTATCGCATGCGTAATATTTTCCGGCAACCAAAGCTACCAGCACCTCATTCTCGCCGATTTTAAACATCTTCATACTGCCTTTCGGAAAATCACTAATGGTTGCTACCTTTGTAAATCCTTCCATTTCTCACGTCCACGGGTATTGTTCGAGTCCATCTAACACTAAGCCTTCCCGTAGTATTTGAATATCAGTAATTTTACTTAATCTTCCAATGTGTCTGGACTCTGCCTAACCGTCTTACGTAACACCTTGCCTTAATTAATCCATTTCCTTTAATATCTTTGATATGGATAATGATATACTTTTAAAAATACGGCTTGAACTGCAGCATCTGGCAGACCCTGAAATACAAAAAGGGCAATTTCATTATTTTAAAGAGGAAATACATAATTACGGAGTAAAAAATCCCGCCGTATCGAAGCTCGCCGGAGAATACTTCAAGGTGGTTAATGATTCCGGGAAAAACATTATTTTCGTCTTGTGCGAGGAGTTGTTTAAATCCGGCTATATCGAGGAGTCATTTATTGCCTGTGAGTGGGCTTACCGGCTGCGCCGCGAATTCGTTCCGGAGGACTTTAAGATATTTGAAAAATGGGTAAATGAATACTTCGGGAACTGGGCTACTTGCGATACCTTTTGCAATCACACAGTCGGTTCGTTCATCGAGATGTATCCGCAATTTTTATCTAACCTGAAGCAGTGGGCTAAATCAGAAAACCGCTGGTTGCGGCGGGGGGCTGCCGTCACCCTGATAATTCCGGCGGGCAACGGCAAATTCCTTCCGGATATTTTTGAAATCGCCGGTATTCTGCTCACGGATAAGGATGACCTGGTGCAAAAAGGTTACGGCTGGATGCTTAAATCAGCTTCCAAACAGCACACGCAGGAGGTCTTTGATTACGTCATGCGGAATAAAAGAATCATGCCGCGCACCGCCCTTCGCTACGCCATCGAAAAGATGCCGGAGGCCATGCGGCAGCAGGCAATCGTCAAAGGGTAATCCATAGTCTTAAATCTTGGTTATTGTATCTTGTATCTTGGTTATTAGGAATTATTCTTAAATCATAAATCTTTTATCTTATATCGGTTAAAGTAATTTATTGTTTCAGCCTTGCCACTATCTCCGCGATTTTGGTGTCGGCTTCATCTTCCATAAGTTGGCACGTAGCTGCACCCGGCAATCCGCCGCCGCCGTATTCAGCCATGAGTTTACCCAGGTTCACTTTATTTGTCCGGTTGAAGATGCTGTTACCAGCGGCAACAACTACATTGTTCAGGACGCCGGGGAAAATCCGCACTTCGACGTTGGCATCCGGGTACATTGTATAAACCAGGAACCTGTTGCCCGCCGGTAGCTGGTTTAAGCCACGGAGGTCGGAAATAATAACGTTGCCTTCCTGATGTGAATATTCTTTAAGAATTTTGATAAATTGCTCTTGTTCCTGAAGGACCCTTTTCGTCCGGGATATTACATCAGGATGTGCTAGCACTTTTCCCATGGTATTTTCTTTGATAAATTCGACCAGCCACCGGAAGTATTTGCGGAACTCCATTGCCAGGCCGGACCGGGGGTCTAGAGTGAGCCCCAGCAGTATCCAGCCTGACGGATTCGCTACCTCCTCCGGAGTCAGGTTGGCACTATCCAGTTTATCCGTGGCTTCCAATAAGTCCTTAAATTTTTCAAAAGCCGGCAGTTTGTAGTAATTATAAATAACGCGGGCGGCACTGGGGGCGTTAGCAAACTTGCCCTTGAATTTACCGATATCCGCGATTTTTTTCTCTTCGGATATATGATGGTCAAACCATATCCCGCAGCCTTTGGCGTATGGCAGATTAATAATAATATCATTTTCGGTAACCGGAATCTTGCCGTCCTGGACATCCTTGGGATGGGTCAGGGCGATATCAGTTACATGTTCCACCAGGCTAATCAGAATAGTGCCGGTCAGGCCGTCCATATCGCCGCGGGTTATAACACGCATCGTTTTCCTCCAGTTTAAACTCAAAAAATTAAAATAATAAACCCAAATACAAAACTGCTCGTGTAAAGGAGTTAATGGAATTTTATGGTATTCAAAAGACGGCTGTCAAGGTTACAGTAAAACCGGCGGACGGTCATTGAACCCGCCGGTTTTACTGTAACCTTGACACTGAAACGTCAAACTCTACTGTGCGGTTGTTGCTGTTGGTGCAGGAGAATGCAATATCTCCCAGGCCTGTATTATCTTGTCTTCCTGTGCCTGTTGAATCTTACCTGTCGCAACTTGCTTGTCCAGGAATGCTTGAACTTTGGACTCGTCTTGGGCAGTTAACAAACGGCCCAAGGTTAAGTTCTTCAGGAACTGCTTGTGATGGTTTGTCCAGAAGTCTTTGATTTTAGCGGACTGGTCTGCCGTGATTTTCCCGGCATCGACCGCCTTCGCTAAAAATGCGTCTACCTTAGCCTCGTCCTGGACCAGCAACAATCTCACCAGTACCCCTGCTTTATTCGCCGGGGTGATTTGAGCCGGCGGTGTCGTAGTTGCCGTGTCTGCCGCAACGACGGGCACTGCGATTACAAGCAGTGCGATTAACGTGAGTGCAGATACCACAATAATCATTATTTTCTTTTTAGTCATCTCTCTACCTCCCTACAGCATCCAGTATATAAGGCTAATATAACCAGAGTATTACCGGATTGTAAATTCTGTGTAAAATCTTATACCGCTACGTCACGCTTTCGGAAAGTGTAAAAGGCTATAACGGTAAATACCACTATGTAAATCCCCAGCATAACCCCGGCATGAGTGACGGAAAGTGTTTGAGTCGTGCCGCCGGAGATTGCCCCGCCGAGTCTTCCCGGCAGGTTGTTCAGCGAATTAATGACGCCAAAATTATTCTGTATGAGATAGTCGGGAATCTGGGCTACCCAGCCTCCCGCCAATCCCATTAAAGGGTCGATAAGGATAGGCTCCAGGAAAAACATACCGAGTCCTACCGCGATTCCAGGCATGGCTGAACGGCCGACGATACTAAATAAGAAAGCCATGAGAAGATAAGGCATCATTATATAAAACGTGCGCCAGAACTGGACGAACTGGTCCCACCAGTAGGTGCCCGTAGAGAAGCTGAAATCAAACTTGTAACCGCCTATTGCCGTGGTTATCAGGCTCATTATAAATCCGGTGGCAAGGCCGATTACCATCCCGATGAGAACGTAAATTGTAACGGATATCAGTTTGGCAATAAGGAGTTTTGTCCGGCTTTCGCTGCTGATAACCATAGTGCGGATGGTCCGCCAGTTATATTCGTTACCCATGGAGCTTGCCATAAGGATGCAGGCCATGACAGTCCCTAAGAATGCAAGCATACTAAACGCAAAAGGTATGGCTACCGGAAGACCGAGCAAATTTTGTATGGCGCCGGTGGGAGTTCCACCGCGCGGGCCTGTTATATTGGCTTTCGCTACCGCCAGAAGTACAAGGTAAAAAACAATCATCAAGCCAATCAGAATATCAAGCAGTATGCTGGTCATACTCCGCTTGCGCAATTTAAAAAGTTCAGCCTTAATTAATCTAGTCAATTTTTTTACCACCCGTCAGTTGTAAGAATACGCTTTCCAGACTTACCGTACGGACTGAAAGCTCTGAGGCGAATATATCTTTTTCCGCCAGTGCTTTACTTACTTTAGCTGGACTCTCATTGCTCGCATCCACAATCAAATAGCCCTCTTCAGGCTTTACTGATTTTACCCAGGACAATGCAGTTAACACGGCGGTAGCCTTTGCCGTGTCTTCCACTTTAATTTGAATCTGCTGCCCCTGTGCCAGCAGTTCCTGCATCGGTGCACAGGCAAGCATAACGCCGTTTTTAATAATCGCCACCCGGTTGCAAATCAGTTCTACTTCGTGCAGCAGGTGGCTGCATAAGAACACTGCCCTTTTTTCGTGGGCAAGCTGAGGAATCAGGTCGCGTATTTCCTTCGTGCCGGCCGGGTCCAGGCCGTTCGTCGGTTCGTCCAGCATAATCAATTCCGGGTCCCTGAGCAAGGTGGAGGCGATACCCAGCCTCTGTTTCATGCCTACGGAATAGTGGCTGTACTTATCTTTTGAGCGGTCAAGTAGCTTGACTCGCTCGAGCACTTCGGTAATTTTATTTCGCGGGATGCCGCCGATTGCTTTGGATAGTGCTTCCAGGTTATCCCAACCGGATAGGTAAGGATAAAAGGCAGGCTCTTCGATTACAGCCCCAATTCGCCTCAGGGAAGCCCATCTGTTGTCATTAAAGTCACGCCCGAATAATTCAATCTTGCCGGACGTCGCTGCTATCAGGCCTAAAATCATTCCCACCGTAGTGCTTTTCCCGGCGCCGTTTGGCCCCAGGAACCCAAAGACCTCGCCGCGGCGGAGCTCCAGGTTAAGATTCTTTACTGCGGTTAGTTTGCCGTATTCTTTGGTCGAACCTACCGTACGCAGAATAATTTCGCCGTGGTCGGGCGGTGGAGAACATGTGTTTGCTTGTGTTTGCGTTACC
>Ga0182027_10014752_pt1 | contig 10791 bp, 5 predicted proteins | sample 712E1DmetaG_FD_121300 | JGI IMG/M metagenome (GOLD analysis project Ga0182027, IMG submission 121300) | Permafrost microbial communities from Stordalen Mire, Sweden - 712E1D metaG (Illumina Assembly) | ecosystem: Environmental > Terrestrial > Soil > Wetlands > Permafrost | place: Sweden...
AAGGCCGTAAAATTGATGCCTTTAAGAGGCAAATGGTTTGACTTTGAAGTCAACAAGCACGGTGTGATGATGATCAAGTTGCTTGATAAACGACCAAAGATTTTATTGACAACGCTTTTAAGAGCTTTTGGATACTCGTCAGATAATGAAATCAAAAGACTGCTGGGCGATGTTGATAATGGTCCGATCAGTTTTGTCGATAGAACCCTAAAGAAAGATCCAACTACAAATTCGGAAGAAGCATTGCTCGAAATTTATAGAAAATTAAAACCAGAAGATTCTTTGAACATTGAAAATGCAAAATCATTCTTGGAAAAAATGCTTTTTGATAAGAGAAGATTCTATCTTGGAAAGACTGGTAGATACCAGATTAACAAGAAGCTTGGCATTGAAGGTGAAATTTTGGCCGAGCACTATGTTTTGAATGTCAATGATATTGTTCAGATTGTCCGATCCTTGATTCTGCTAAATAATAATGTGTATCAGGTTGATGATATTGATAGTTTGGCAAATCGAAGAATCAGAGGAGTTGGCGAATTGATTGGTGAAAAGATTAGAATCGGAGTTCTCCGAATGGAAAAGAATATCCGAGACAGAATGAGCACTTATTCAGCGGAAGATTTAGTTACGCCATCGGTTATTGTAAACACGAAACCAATCATAGCATCGATCAATCAATTCTTTGGATCCAGCGCGGTTTCTAGATACATGGATCAAGAAAACATTTTGTCTGAATTGGAAACAAAGAGAAGAATTACAGCAGGTGGACCACGAGGACTTACAAAAGAAAGAGCCACATTCTCAGTCCGAGATGTGCACGGCTCACATTATTCAAAACTTTGTCCAGTAACAACCCCAGAAGGTCCGTCAATAGGTATAGTTTCTCATATGGCCGTTTATGCACGGATTAACGAATATGGCTTTTTGGAAGCACCATATTTTAAGGTCTTGAGCAATGTGAATTTGAATGATCCAGAAGTCATTGCCGAGGATTTAATAGGCAGATCTTTGAGAGAAGATGCGGTAAATGAAAAAGGGAAAGTTATTTTAAAGTCGGGACATAAACTAACATCGAGCGATTTAAAGAACTTTAGTAAGCTGAATATTTCCGAAATCAAGGTCAAACCCCATGTTACAAACCGTGTTGTTTACTTACCAACAGACCCAGAAGCGCATAGCCATGTTGGACCTGCAAATCTTAAGAGGACAGCAGATGGAGATATTGATCAGGACTCTGTTTTTGTAAGATACATGGGTGAGTATATGAAAGTCCCAGTTGCAGAATTAGATTTTATTGACGTAAATCCAGGTCAGATAGCCGGAATTGGATTGTCATTGGTGCCATTTGCATTTAATGATGACCCGACTAGAACCTTAATGGCAGCAAACATGCAAAGACAGGCAGTACCATTGATCAGACCTGAAACTCCCGTTGTTGGTACTGGTTATGAAAGAATAGTGGCACAGGCATCCGGGCGAGCTGTATTTGCGGCAAATGATGGAGAAGTTTTGGAAAGTGATGCAAGAAAATTGGTGATTAAATATAAAAATGAAAAACAGCCAACCACTTTTGAAATTGAAAAATTTGTAAAAACAAACCAGAACACTAGTTTCTCACAGCAGGTTATTGTCACGAAAGGTGATTCTTTTAAGAAGGGGGAAATCCTTGTGAATGGTCCTTCTATGGATCAGGGAGAATTAGCTTTAGGTAGAAACCTAACAGCTGCATACATGATTTATGAAGGTTACAACTACGAAGACGCTATAATTTTATCGGAAAGAATTGTAAAGGATGATGTTCTGACTTCTATTCATATCAAAGAATATGTGCAAGATATTCGAGAGACAAAGCTTGGAGACGAGCAAATAACTCGGGATATACCAAACGTTGGAGAATATGCATTAAGGAATTTGGATGAACAGGGAATTGTGAGAGTCGGCGCGAATGTTGGCTCAGGCGATATTCTGGTTGGAATCATCGCGCCGAAAGGTGAAACCGAATTGACTGCGGAAGAAAAGCTACTTAGAGCAATATTTGGTGAATATGCGAGGGATGTACGTGATAATTCGCTCAGAATGCCTCATGGAGACGAGGGCATTGTTATTGGGGTTCAATTACTGGATAAGGCGAGAGGAGATAAATTAAATCCTGGCGTACTTCGTCAATCTAAAGTATGGGTTGCGAGAACGCAGAAGATTTCTGTCGGGGATAAATTAACTGGAAGACATGGAGATAAAGGTGTCATTTCCAAAATTCTTCCAGAAGAGGAAATGCCTTATATGGCAGATGGAACTCCAGTAGACATCATTCTCTCATCGTTCTCTATGGTTAAACGTATGAATCTTGGTCAGTTAAGAGAATTAGAAATTGGCGGACTTGCTCAAAAAATAGGCGTAAATGTAGAGATTCCACCTTTTGCCGAACTAGATTTGGAAAAATTCAAGAAATTAGCAAAAGAAAAGAAAGTTGAATACGTAGAGAAGCAAACATTATATGATGGTAGAACTGGTAAGCCATTCAGACAGAAGATTTTGGTTGGTCCAAGATATTTCTTAAAGCTGAATCACTTATCGTCAGACAAGATACATGCAAGATCAACAGGTTCTTATACTTTGGTTACTCAACAGCCACTTGGTGGAAAAGCCCAATTTGGAGGTCAGAGGTTTGGAGAGATGGAAGTATGGGCACTGGAAGCTCACGCTGCTATTTATAACTTACAGGAATTATTGACAATTAAATCAGATGACGTGCTTGGAAGAGCTTCTGCATATAAGGCAATCATTCAAGGGACAGACTTTGAGGCACCGAATATTCCTGAATCGTTCAAGGTTTTGATGGCTGAGCTTAGAGCTTTAGGCTTAAACCTGGAAATGATCGAAGCTGATGTAGACGAAGTCGATGAGGCAGCTGTTGTAGAAGGCGGTATAGAGCCAGAACAAGCTGTTGTAACAGAGGCTGCTGCAAATATTTATGGTGTTAGCGCCGAATAATAGTGATTAATAATTATTAACTATTTTATTAAAAGCTCATGATCAAAGATTTTAAAGCACTTAAATTATCTGTAGCGTCACCGCAACAGATACTTGCGTGGTCATATGGAGAAGTAAAGAAGCCGGAAACAATTAACTATAGAACCCACAGACCCGAAGTTGACGGCTTGATGGACGAAAAGATTTTCGGTCCGACCAAAAACTTCGAATGTTATTGCGGTAAGTACAAAAAAATCAGGTACAAAGGTATTATCTGCGATAAGTGCGGGGTTGAAGTCACTCATAAAAGAGTCCGCCGAGAACGAATGGGACATATCAAACTTGCAAGCCCAACAACTCACGTCTGGTTTGCTCATGGAGTTCCAAATAAATTGGCGTTAATCCTCGGCACGACTCAAAAGAGACTCGAAACAATTATTTATTTTGCACGCTATCTTACAACTAAAGTTGATGAGGAAAAGAAGCAAACTGTAATTGCCGATGTTAAATCAAAAAAAGAAACTGAAGTCAAAGTAGTTAAGGAAGAATTGGAAACAAAGCTAAAAGAATTAGAAAAAACCTTTGCCAACTCGGCTGCAGATCTAAAGAAATCAGAAAAGGATAAAAAGAAACTTGATTTTAAGCTGAATAAGCTCTCGAATGACGAAAAGAAAGAAGCTGCAAAGGTAAAATCTGTTTATGGTCAAAAAGAAACAAACATCAATACAAAGTATGATGCAATTGTAGACCTGACCTCCGGCTTGGAACAAGGAACGACACTCTCGGAAGAAGAATTAAACTCTCTTCATGAATACAATGTTGATTTCTTTGAGGTTGGAATGGGAGCTGAAGCGATAAAAAAGATTCTGGAAGGAATAGATTTGCAAAAGACAATTGTTAAGTTAAAAGAAGAATCAGAAAAGACAAAATCACTTCCACGAAAGAGGAAATTGATGCAGAGGATTCGAGTAATGGATGGAATGTTGGATGCGGGAATTTCGCCATCATGGTTAGTTCTGGATGTGCTACCAGTGATTCCGCCAGATTTGAGGCCAATCATTCAATTGCCAGGAGGTCGATTTGCAACTTCTGATTTGAACGATCTTTACAGAAGAGTCATCAACCGAAATAATCGTCTAAAAAGACTTATCAATCTTGGTGCGCCAGAAATCATTCTCAGAAACGAAAAAAGAATGTTACAGGAAGCCGTAGATGCATTAGTTGATAATGATCACAGACCAGGCAATCCAGTACTAAATTCCCGAGGTCTTCCTTACAAATCATTGTCTGATATGCTACGAGGAAAACAAGGCCGATTCAGACAAAATCTTCTTGGAAAACGTGTTGATTACTCTGGTCGTTCAGTAATTGTTACAGGACCAGATCTAACAATTGATCAATGCGGACTTCCAAAGACAATGGCTTTAGAGTTATTCAAACCATTCGTTTTAAGAGAAATTATCGTTGAAGGATTGGCGCCAAATATCAAGAGTGCAAAATTATTCTTCGAATCAAAAGCTTCTCAGGTTTGGGATTTATTGGAAAGAGTCATTAAAGATAGACCAGTTCTATTAAATCGAGCTCCAACACTTCACAGGCAAGGTATACAGGCTTTTTATCCAGTTTTGACCGAAGGAAATGCAATCAGGTTGCATCCAATGGTTTGCAAAGGATTTAATGCTGACTTTGATGGGGATCAGATGGCCGTTCATGTCCCATTAACGGACAAGGCTGTTGAAGAGGCGAAGGTCAGAATGTTCCCGCGACAAAATATTCTACTTATGGCGGATGGAAACCCGGTCGTAAACGTAGAAAAAGACATGGCTCTTGGAATTTACTACTTAACTACGGTTACCCCCGCAGTTCATAAGAAATACATTTCTTCTGCAACCGAGGCAATCGGATCATATGAAAATGGAAATCTCGATATAAGAGAAGAAATTGCAGTTATTTACAAAGGTAAATTATTAACAACTACCGCTGGAAGATTAATATTTAACAGTATTCTCCCGGAAGACTATGAATTTGTTAATAACCAACTTAACAAAAAAGAGATTTCGAAGCTTTCGGCCAATATTTTTGATAAATATGGAGCCGATGCGTCAGCGGATTTTTTGGGTAAGGTCGAAATGCTTGGCTTTAAATATGCCACAGAGCTTTGTCTAACGATGAGTATGGATGATTTCAAAGTTGATCCAAAGAAAGACGTGATGCTCAAGGATATTGAAAAGAAGGAAGATCAATTAATCCAGGATTATTATGGCGGATTATTGACTGATGATGAGAGAAAGAGACTTTTCGAGAAAATGTGGATGGATTTGATCGAACAAGTTGGACAGGATACCTGGAATAATTATCAATCTATGGGTGAGAACAGTATTGTGATGCTAGAGAATTCTGGCGCTGTACCAGTTCAAAATCCGCTTCGACAGATTGCCGGTATCAGAGGTTTGATCCTTGATCCAATGGGACGAATTGTACAATTACCTCTTAGGTCTAATTACAAAGAAGGTCTATCGGCTCTAGAGTATTTTGTTGCCGCGAGAGGAACCAGAAAAGGTCTGGCTGATACAGCCTTAAAGACCGCAGAATCAGGATACTTGACCAGAAGGCTTTGTGATGTCGCTCAAGATGTCATAATCAGAGCAGAGGATTGCGGAGTTACTGAAGGTGTTACAATAAGCAAAGAATCAAACCGACGAATGTCATGGGTAGAAAGAATTACTGGTAGATATTTAACTGCTAAGGTTGTAGATACCAAGACTGGCGAGGTTTTAGCAAAGACTGGAGATATTATTACGCCAGAATTGGCAAAAAAGATTGCCAGCAGTAATGTAGATAAAGTTGATGTCCGTTCAGTATTAAAATGCAAACTCGGACATGGTGTCTGTCAGAAATGTTATGGATACAACCTTGGAACTCGACAATTAGTCGAAAAAGGTATGGCAGTCGGAATAATTGCTGCGCAATCCATGGGAGAAGCCGCAACTCAACTTACGCTTAATACAAAACATCTTTCAGGTCGAGCCGGTACAGATATTACTCAAGGCTTGCCAAGAGTCGAAGAACTTTTTGAGGCTAGAACTCCAAAAGCCAAAGCTGTATTATCACAAATTGACGGAGTGGTTTTGTTAGTTAAAGGAAAGGATGACGAATTAGACTCGGTTAAAATCTCAAAAGACGTGAAATATGATAAGACTTTTGAGGTTAAAAAAGGCGATAAAGTTGAGATTAAAAAATCAAAAGTCGTAAAAGAAGGGGAAACATTAATGGTTAAAAAAGGTGGTGAAACAATTTTAGCACCTGAATCAGGAAAATTATCTATTGGAAAAGACAAATTGATTCTTAAAGTTGCTAAAAGGGTGGAAGAGGAATATGAAATTGATCCGCATGTAGTTGTCATTGTAAAAGATGGCGACAACGTTATTAAGGGAACACCATTAACATCAGGTTCTATCGATCCAAAGGAGTTAATGGATGTAAATTCCATTGAAGAATCTCAGAAATATTTGATCCGAAACATTCAGGAAACCTATGGCATCCAAGGTATTTCGCTTGATGACAAGCACGTTGAAGTGATCATCAGACAAATGTCTAGATTTGTAAAAATCATGGAATCCGGCGAAGCAACTTTGTTACCAGGTGCTTTTATAGACATCAATACTTATGATTCTGAGAACGAAAAACTTAAGGTTGATGGTAAGAAGCCAATGAAGGCGGTCAGGCAATTGGTCGGTATCACTGTCGCAGCCATCAAAACTGAAAGTTTCTTATCTGCAGCATCATTCGAACAGCAAGTCCGTGTTTTGAGTGAGGCGGCTATCACCGGAAAAGTGGATAATTTGAGAGGACTCAAAGAAAATGTTATAATCGGCAGGACTGTTCCATTAGGTGAAGCTGTTAACGAATAATTATTTAATTTATGCTAATTTAATATGCCTAGAATTTCACAATTGGTCAGAAAAGGCAGGACCCCGAAAAGAGGTATTGTAAAATACAAAGGGCTAGACTTCAGAGAAACGACCAAATACAAACAGTTACAGTTTGATTACAACAGTATAAAAAACGTCTTTACCAGACGCAGTAATCCTTTTAGAAGAGGTGTATGTTTGGCTGTTTATACGAGAACTCCCAGAAAACCAAACTCAGCCCTTCGAAAAGTTGCCAAAGTAAGACTTTCAAATAAACAGGAAGTCATTGCTTATATTCCTGGAGAAGGACATAACCTGCAGGAGCACTCTATTGTGCTTTTAAAAGCAGGCAGAACCCCCGATCTTCCAGGAGTTCGATATGAAGTTGTCAGAGGCGTATATGATGCACAGGGAGTTGAAAAGCGAAGACAGGGGCGATCAAGATATGGTACTAAAAAACCTAAGAAATAATTAAATTAACTAAATCTAATATGCGAGGAAAACAAGCAAAAGCAAGAAAATTACAGCCAGACGGCATATACAACAGCGTGACCGTTACCAAATTCATAAATTATATTATGGAAAGAGGGAAGAAAACCGTGGCACAGAATCTTGTCTATAAATCGATCGAAAATCTTGCCAAAGAGACAAAACTTGCACCAGTCGAAGCTTTAGAAAAGGCCTTAGACAATATTAAACCAAAGATTGAACTACGAACCCGAAGAGTGGGTGGAGCCAACTACCAAGTCCCAGTCCCAGTTTCTGAGACCAGACAAGTTTCTTTATCAATGAGATGGGTTATAAACGCTGCAAAAGCTGCACGCGCAAAAGATGACTTTGCTGCCAGTCTGACACGCGAACTCAATAATGCTTTTAAGAAAGAAGGTCCTGCATTTAAGAAGCGCGAGGAAGTTCATAAAATGGCAGAGGCAAACAAGGCATTTAGCCATTTGAGCTGGTAAGAATTTAAGATGAGTAATAAAACGCCCCGCAGAAATGCGGGGCGTTCTTATACTTTTAGTCTTTAAATATGTTTATTTTGTCCCTCTTAATTGATTGGTGTAAATGTCAGTGCAGTAGCCTATCATATTAGTTATACCAAGGCCATCTACCTGGCTACAGCTTGGGACATCTCCTTCACAAAAGACCTTACTCACACTAGTGTCGTTGTCTTTTAATAAACAAGGTACATCGACATGCTCTGCAGAGGCCATAAAATATGCCCCTTCTTTTGCCATCAATGTTATTTTATTCTGGCCATATGTTGTCATAAAGAAATTGCAGATAATATTTTTATCATCGGAAGTAAAACTATTTGAATATTTATTCTGTTCAGTAGTAAATGTGCAGAATGAAGTAGTAGTTGCAGCAGGTGTAGATAGAATTGTTGATATTGTAGATTCCGCATCAGCCATTTTGACATTATCATAATTAAATTCTAGCTCACTTCCTGGAATAACTTCAGAAATGACCCTACCTTGCGAGTCGAACTTGTATGTATATGTCCCATCTGCAGTCATCCAATCTGCTCTTACATGCTGGAAAATCAAGTCTAAAATACTACCTGATGCCCCATTGGTGAATTTGGCGGTGAATGTGTACTCCGAAGCACCGACACTATCAGTAATTTTCCTCTGAGAACTTATGCCCAAACCTGCTAAACTACCTTCATAACTGCTGAAGCCATTTAAATCACTTAAAACATACTGCGCAGCATTAGATAAGCTAGGCAAATATGAATCATAATTACTAGACGAGATAATTTTATTGGTATTCAAATCTGTTAATTTACCATTTTCAAACCTTTGATTTATTGAAGCACCATTTTGGGTCCCTTTCATGATGATTTTTTGCTTGCTGTTATCAACTACAAACTCAGCTGTACTGTTATTGTCTCTAAAAATCGCCGAGTAGGGCGTATTGTCAGACTTAAGCAAACTATTTGCCTCATCAATCTTACTTTGTAACTCATGAATCATTGTGTAGTCATTATTGTCATATTGATTAGATGTGTAAGCATTATTGGTTGTAGTGGTTTCACTAGAAAATCCTTTCCAATCGGTAACAATATATTTTGATATTTTCATTTCGGTGATTGGCTGAGTATCACTGATTGAATGATCATATTCGACAAGGCTTAAGATAACAAAACTATTTGCATCAATATACATTTCAACCTTCCTGATATTGGTATTAAGAGTGATTTTATACGCCGAAGTTCCTTCGTAATCTACTTTTCCGCCAAAAGTGAACGCGGGTGAATTCAAAATATCAGTAAGTAATCTGGATCGGTCAATTTTAAAGTCAGTAAATGAAGTAATCAATTTATAAATCAACTGTTCGGCCTTTGACTGATCATCCATGATCTTTGGATTTAAGCTTCCATATAGAATTTTGTTTGCCATATCCACACTGACCTTTCTGAATCCATGCAAATATAATGTTGACTCAGAAACTGTAGCATTAGGATCATACCAGCTGAAATCATATTGCGGATAAAATTGAATATAAGTTGATCCACCTACTTCTATGTATTCTCTAGATCCATATTCATAAAAAGTACTATTGGCAGAATAACCGTGCAGAAGAGCATCAGACTCAAGATTGTATAAATCTATATTTATACCGTCTTCGGATGAGTAATTGAAGTAGTCTGGAGTCAGGGCATATGTAACGCTGCCGATCAATTTGGCTGTGATATCGTTGGTCTGCGAAATATTGATAAAGCCATTATCAGTGTTGAGCAAACTGTTTACACTAACGGTGTATTGATCGCTGGAAGATCCATAATGAGTTGTTACCGTATAGCTAGATTCTAAATAATGATCCTTATTTGGGTTGAGAGTAAACACTTCAGAAACCTTTGCCATAACCTGTAATGCATTTAATGTGGTTACATATGGAAATTTATTTTGTATTAGAAGTGTTGCTGCCCCAATTATAATGACAAAAGTGAAGGCTAATGCGGAAAACAACTTATAATGAGTTTTCTTCCAAAAACTGAGTTTGTTTTCCGCTTTGTCGGGTATGTTTGTCATTTTGATCGCTCGCATAAGATTACTTTCGTAAGAATTAATACGAATATCTTTGGGTTTTGATTTTTTTAGTTGTTGTATAAAATCTTCCATAGTTATTCAAACATTACTTATGATTTAAGTTACTATAAGGTTGCATTTTCTCTTTTAACTGTTTGATTGCTCTGGAAAAATGCGATTTAAGAGTGTTTACACTCATATCAGTAATTTTAGAAATATCTTCATATGACATATCCTCGTAAATCCTTAACTGGATGATGTTTTGATAGACTGGCTTTAACGTTTTAAGCTGATCATGGATTTGGATATAGTCGGAAGAATTCTGCATTTCTCTGTCTGCCTGCTCAAGCTCTTCGGGTATAGCTGGGGCTTTTAATATCTGTTCACATTCAGAATCTAAATAAGTGCGACGTGTTTTCTTTGTCCGGAAAAATTCATTGATTTTATTTGTTGCAATTTTATAAAGAAAATTCTTAAAATGATTTTCGTCGATAAAATCATATTTGGTGATAGATAATAATAGTGATAGAAAAACATCAGATGTTAAATCTTGTGCGTGTTCAATATTCCAAACATGTCTAAGGATATAGTTATAGATTCTCACATAATATTGATGATAGATGACACCAAAAGCATCCTTGTTGCCTGATTTGGCAGAAACTAATAACGATGTTATTGTGTCCAATTTAAATTATTAACAGATCTATAAAGCAATCGCTAATACTACATATTATAATGATTTACTTTCGAGTAAGTTGCATATTTTTGATGATAATTCGGTTGAGGAATTAGTTAATGTTGACGTGTTTGCCAACAATACATAATCAAAACCAGTTGGATGTAAGGAGATTATTGATTTGGAGGCTGCTCTTAAA
>Ga0182027_10014753_pt1 | contig 10791 bp, 8 predicted proteins | sample 712E1DmetaG_FD_121300 | JGI IMG/M metagenome (GOLD analysis project Ga0182027, IMG submission 121300) | Permafrost microbial communities from Stordalen Mire, Sweden - 712E1D metaG (Illumina Assembly) | ecosystem: Environmental > Terrestrial > Soil > Wetlands > Permafrost | place: Sweden...
CGGATTACCATTCTGTTGAACGGCGCGCAGATGACCGCCATCGAGGACCCGAGCTTCACCGACGGCTATGTGGGTATGGGACAATTCGGTTACGGCCGTACCTTGTTCCACGATTTGCGGGTGGAAGGTTTGCCGTAACCGGCGGCATGCAGCCCGCTGAGGCGCCCGCCGCCGGCACCGCGGCCGCCGCAAATCGCGCTCGCGCACCTCGCCTCCGGGCGATGAGTTCAATCCTGTTTCAACGAAGGAGGGTTCGGGGGTAAGTTCCCGCCGGCCGCCTGCCGCACGCGGCTATGATGCCGGCTGTAAGTGAAGTACACCACCAATCCGATCGCCAGCCAGCCGAACAGCCGGGCCCAGTTCACCCAGCCGAGCTTGTACATCATGTACCCGTTGAACAGGATGCCCAGGATCGGCACCACCGGCACCCCCGGCGTGCGGAACGGACGCGGCTGGTGGGGATCGGTACGGCGCAGGAACATGATGGCGATGCACACGATCACGAACGCCAGCAGCGTGCCGATGTTGACCATCTTCCCGATGTCGTCGATGGGCGTCACGCTGCCCACCACGGCGGCCAGCAGGCCTACCAGGATGGTGTTCTTCCACGGTGTGCGGAAGCGCGGATGGATGTCGGCGAAGAACTTCTTGGGCAGTAGCCCGTCGTTCGCCATGGCGTAGAGCACGCGCGTCTGCCCCAGCAGCATCACCAGCATCACGCTGGTCAGTCCGGCCAGCGCGCCCAGGGTGATCACGTCGGCGGCCACGTTGAGCCCGCGGTCCATGAACGCCCGCGCGATGGGAGCCTCGATGTTGACGTTCTGCCACGGCACCATGCCGGTCAACACGCCCGCGACCGCGATGTATAGGACTGTGCAGATGAGCAGCGAAGCGATGATCCCGATGGGAAGATCGCGCTGCGGATTGCGGGCCTCCTGCGCGGTGGTCGAGACCGCGTCGAATCCTATGTAGGCGAAGAAGATGTACGCCGCTCCCGCGCCGACTCCCGAGAAGCCCATGGGCGCGAACGTGCTCCAACTGTGGCCCCAGTTGCCGGGATGCACGTACATCGCGCCCAGCCCGATCACGAACAGCACCACCGACACCTTGACCACCACGATGGTGGCGTTGAAGCGCGCGCTCTCCTTGATGCCGATGACCAGGATGGCCGTGATCGCCAGCGCGATCAGGAAGGCGGGGAGGTTAAAGCCGATCTCGCTCCCGAACAGCCGGGGCGCGCCCAGCAACTCGTGGCCCCGCCGCACCAGGTCCGGAGATTGCGCCGCCACGATATCGGAAACCCTCGTCAGGAAGGCTTGCGTCCCGGGCACCAGCGAGGGGTCGGCCATGGCGATCTCGCGGGCGATGGTCTTCTCCGCCATGGCGAGGCCCGTCCAGTGATCGTAGGCCAGCCACAGGGGCATCTTGATGTGCAGAATGTCCAGCAGTTCGATGAAGTGGTTGCTCCACCCCGACGACACCGTGCTCGCGCCCATGGCGTATTCCAGGGTCAAATCCCAACCGATGATCCAGGCGAACAGCTCGCCCAGCGTGGCGTAGGCATAGGTGTAGGCGCTGCCCGCCAGCGGAATCATGGCGGCGAACTCCGCGTAGCACAGGCCGGCGAAGGCACAGCCCAGCCCGGAGAGCACGAACGACAGCATGAGGCCCGGTCCGGCATAGTGCGCCCCCAGACCCGACAGCACGAAGATCCCCGCGCCGATGATGGCGCCCACTCCCAGCGCGGTGAGCTGAAACACCCCCAGCGTGCGCTTGAGGCTGCGCTCGCCCGCCTCCCCGGCTTCCGCCGTGAGCATGCTCAGGGGCTTGCGGATCAGAAGATTGGCCATATCAGGTGTACAGTGCCCGCAGTATATCATTGCGGTCGGGCGCGGCGCATGAGAACCCACGAGAACCCACGCGGTACCCGCCCGCCCCGCCATCGCCCATCCGCTGTGTTACTATTCCGTTTTAAAACCTCCGATCCAAAAGCCAGGGAGCCAACTTCGTGAAAGTATACGAGAGCAAGGTCATTCGGAACGTCGGTGTGGTGGGCCACGGCGATTCCGGCAAGACGACGCTCACCTCCGGGATGCTGTTCGCTTCGGGAGCCACCAACCGCCTTTTGCGGGTGGACGAGGGAAACACCATTACGGATTTCGACGAGGACGAGATCCAGCGCAAGATCACCATTTCCACGGCGATCGCCGTGGCGGAATGGAAGAAGGCGAAGATCAACATCCTCGATACTCCCGGCTACAACATCTTCATCAACGACACCCGGGCCTCCCTGGCGGCCGCCGACGCCGCCCTGGTGCTGGTGGATGGCGTTGCCGGAGTGGAAGTGCAGACCGAGAAGGTTTGGGCCTTCGCCAACGACTTCAAACTGCCCCGCGCCATCGTCATTAATAAGCTGGATCGCGAGCGCTCCGATTTCGCGCGCACCCTGGAGAGCGTCAACGAGAACTTCGGCCGCGCCGCCGTGCCCATTCAGATCCCCATCGGCAGCGAACGCGATTTCACCGGCGTGGTGGACCTGATTCGCATGAGAGCCTACACCTACACCGCCGAGGGCGACGGAAAGGGCAAGGAGGGCGACATCCCCGTCAACCTGGCCGAAGCCGCCCAGAAGGCTCAGGAAGCGCTGGTGGAAATGGTGGCCGAGGGCAACGACGCCCTGATGGAGGAGTTCTTCGAGAAGGGCACTCTGCCCCCCGAGCGCATCGTCGAAGGGCTGAAGTTGGGTGTTCGCGAGATGCGCATCTTCCCGGTGATGTGCGCATCCGGACTGAACAACATCGGTAGCGACCTGATTCTGAACTTCATCGTGGAGAACCTGCCGGCTCCCACCGAGTGTGCGCCCGTCGCGGTGGTGGTTGAGGGCGCTTCCGAGGGCCAGACCCGGAAGATCGCTGAAACCGGACCGTGTTCCCTGTTCGTGTTCAAGACCACCGCCGACCCGTTCGCCGGACGCATCACCTATTTCAAGGTTATGACGGGCATTGTGAAGAACGATGCTAACCTGTCGAACTTGACCCGCTCGGCAAGCGAGCGCCTAGCCCACCTGAGCAGTCCCCAGGGCAAGACGCTGCAGCCGGTCACCGAACTGCATGCCGGCGATTTCGGAGCGGTGGCCAAATTGAAGGACACCCTGACCGGCGACACGCTGGCCGATAAGGGAGTGAACTTCACCTATCCGCCGGTCAAACTGGCGGAACCCTCCATCGCCTTCGCCATCGAAGCCAAATCCCGGAACGACGAAGACCGCATGGGCAATGCCGTTCACCGCATCCTGGAAGAGGACCTCTCGCTGCGCTTCTACCGCGACCCGCAGACCCGCGAGTTTCTCCTGGCTGGGTCGGGCCAGCAGCACGTGGAAATCGTGGTCAGCCGGCTGAAGCGGCGATATGGCGTGGACGTTACCCTGAAGGCGCCCAAAATCCCCTACAGGGAGACCATCCGCGGAACCGCCGACGTCCAGGGCCGGCACAAGAAACAGACCGGCGGCCACGGGCAGTTCGGGGATTGCTGGATCAAGATGGAACCTCTGCCGCGCGGCGGCAACTTCGAGTTTGCCAATGAGATCTTCGGCGGTTCCATTCCCAAGAACTTCATCCCAGCGGTGGAGAAGGGCATCGTGGATGCGGCCGCAAACGGCTTTCTGGCCGGCTATCCCATGGTCGACTTTAAGGTCACGGTCTATGACGGGAGTTACCACGACGTGGACTCTTCCGAACTGGCATTCAAACTGGCTGCCCGGAAAGCGTTCAAGGCCGCCATGCTGGAAGCTAGGCCGGCCCTGCTGGAGCCGGTGATGAACGTGGAAATCCAGGCGCCCGTGGAATACGCCGGCGACCTGATGGGCGACCTCAACGGTCGCCGGGGCCGCATCTCCGGCATGGAAACCAAAGGCAGCACACAGTTTATACGAGCCCAGGTGCCCATGGCCGACATGCTGAACTATCAGAATGACCTGACCGCCATCACCCAGGGCCGGGCGTCCTTCACCATGGAGTTCGACCACTACGACTACGTGCCGCAACTCCAGGCCGATAAGATCATTGCCGCCGCCAAGGCCGCCAAGGAAGGTGTGGAGGAAGAAGAAGAGTAGCTGGGAAGAACCGGAAAAAACGACATACCGCTTCTCTGGCGATACACACCTCTCCCAGCAGTAGTACTGGAGATGGTTGCATCGATCTGCGGTTCTGTAGTAGTCTTTTAACGATTGTGCCGCGAGGCGGCCCATCGAAGTAGCTTTATTTTCATCGTTTGGAGCTCTTGATGGACGTTCGGATGAAGATTGTCTTCTCCTGTTCGCTGGTCGCTGCGGCGCTCACCACTGCCGGCTGCGTAGTTTCCCAGCAATCCAAGGCCCACTTGAGGCCGTATGTGCCCATTGGGCCGGCGCCCTCCCACCGGCCGGTCCTTGCGGATGCGCCGCCATCCGTCATTCTCCTCGCGGACCGGCTGGAGACGCCAGCTTTGCCCGCGGCGCCCCCAATCCTGCCCCGCTGGACTGCCGGCGATAGCAAAGTCCAACTGGCTGAACATACCTTCGATACCGCCAGGAAGCTCTATCAGGTGGAAGATTTTGCGGGCGCGCGGCGGAATTTCGATGAAGCCGTCGACCAGATGATCGAAGCTTCGGGCTTAGACCCGGCAGACCGCCAGGACTACGAGCGGCGATTGGAGAACATGGTCGAGACCGTCCATCGGTTGGATGTGGCCGGCATGGGCGCGAACCCAAACGGCGAAGACGGCAAGTACGAAAAGGCGCCCCTAGAAGACATCCTCCAGATGACCTTCCCGGTGGATCCCAAGCTGAAAAACCGGGTTCGGGAGCAGGTGGCGGCCACGGTTTCCCAGTTGCCGCTCACGGTCAACGACACCATCCTTGGGTACATCAATTTCTTCTCGAATCGCGGACGCGGCACGGTGGCTGCTGCCACCCAGCGGTCGGGGCGCTACCGGCAGATGATCCAGCGGGTTCTGGACGAAGAGGGCGTGCCCCGGGAGTTGATCCACCTGGCGCAGGCGGAATCCGGATTCATCCCGCGGGCCATGTCGCGAATGGCGGCCGGGGGGATGTGGCAGTTCATCGCGCTCCGCGGGCAGGAATATGGCTTGGCGAGAAACCGGTACATCGACGAGCGCATGGACCCCGAGAAGGCCACGCGGGCGGCGGCGCGCCACCTGCACGACCTGTACAACGAGTTCGGAGACTGGTACCTGGCGATCGCGGCTTACAATTGCGGACCGATGGTAGTGGAAAATGCGGTCGAGCGAACCGGGTTTGCGGACTTTTGGGAATTGCGGAACCGTGCCGTGCTGCCCGCCGAGACCACCAACTACGTCCCCATTATCCTGGCGATGACCATCATCGAGAAGAACGCCGCCGAGTACGGTCTGAACGATATCCAGATGGATCCTCCGCTGGAATACGACACGGTGGATCTTCCGGTTCCCACGAACCTTGCTTTGGTGTCGGATCTGACGGAGACCCCGTTGCCCCAACTGACCGAGCTGAACCCCGCGGTGCTGTGTGGAATCGCCCCGCAAGGGTATGCGCTGCACGTGCCCAAGGGTACCGGCGCGCAGCTCTCCAGCGGTCTCGAACTGATCCCGGCCGAACACCGGGGCGCCTGGCGCATGCACCGCGTGGAGAGCGGGGAAACGCTGGCTTCCATCGGAAAGCGGTTTGGCGTGGCGCCCGCCACCATAGTGGCCACCAACAACCTGAAGGCTGCGGAAGCTCCCGAAGGCGAACGTCTGTTGATCCCCTCGGCGGCGCGCGTGGACGCCCCCGCCAGAAGGCCGGCCAGCGCCACGGCAGGCCGCCGGACACCCAGTCCGCAGCGGCGCACGGCGGCCGCCACCACCTCGGCGGTAAGACCGGTTACATCCGCGGCGCCCAAGCCGCAAGCCAGGCCGGCGGCCGCCGCGGCCAAGCCCCAGCCCAAGCCCGTGGCCAGCAGTTACAGACCGGCTGCCGCCCCCGCGGCGCCGCCGGCAGTGATGCTGGCCCACTCGGTCGGGAAATAGGCGGAATCGTCATTCGAGTCCTGGAAATCAGGTCGGGCCGCGGTGCGACGCCGCACCCGCTTCCTTATCCTTTCTGGGTCGATCCGCGCACCTCGGCGGCCGGCACTGGTCTTTCACAGCCGCTGACGGCGTGTGCCCCCAGGTCCGGCTCGGAAGCGGCATGGAACCCAGCGGCGCGCGCAACCGCTGACCGGCCCTGGCGGCATCTCCGGCAGTTCGCCTGGGACTGATCCGATGAGAGTGCTCCCGGCTCCGCGGGAGGATACTCACTCGGCTGCGAGATCGTCATCTCACGATTTTTTCCGGCTGTCCTGCGTTTTTCGCTATTGCCTCATCGTCAAAAAGGGGTATTCTATGTGTGATTGTGCCTTGACTGCAGGAGGCTCGCTGAATGATCGACAAGTCAAAAATCGCTCCGAAGGACGAAGAAGAGATGGAAGACTTCCACGACTACGAAGACGAAGAACACTCCGAACTCGACTCGAAGCTAGACGACTTCGAAGACGACGAGGAAGAAGAGGAAGAGGAAGTTGAAGTGGTAGCGGTAGCGGTTGTCTCGTCTCCCGCGGCCCCACCGCCGGCGCCGGTGCCCGGATCCGCTCCTCCGGCTTCTGCCCCCGCGAAGAAACCGGTGAAGAAGGCCACCGCGGCGAAGAAGACCCCGGCGAAGAAGGCCGTCCAGAAGGCTCCGGCCAAGAAGGCGGCGGTGAAGACGGTGGCGAAAAAGGCCCCGGCCAAGAAGGCCCCGGTGAAGAAGGCGGCCAAGAAGGCTCCGGTGAAGAAGGTGGCCAAGAAGGCCCCGGTGAAGAAGGCAGCCAAGAAGGCCCCGGTGAAGAAGGCGGTGAAGAAGGCTCCCGCCAAGAAGGGCGGCAAGAAGAAGTAACGACTGGCCTTCTGTCCGATGGATCGGCCGGCGGCTCCCCGCCGCCGGCACGCTTCTTTTCCGCTACTCTTTGCGAACGGCGCGCCGGCAGCGCTCGAAGAGGTCGAGGAGCGTCTCTGCCTGCTCCTCCGCGGTTCGCGTCTGGGGCTTGCCGGAGAAGCCCGCCGAAGCTTGTGGCGACTTGCCGTAGCCGGTCGTCGTGGCGATGAACCGCATCAACTCCAACGCAACCTCGTTGTCGCTTCGGGCCGGTGTGGGGGCCTTTGAATCGCGTCCTTCCGAATTGTCGTTCGTCTGTGATTCCGTCATCGAAGGTCGGTCCTCCCTGTGATACAACTCTAGGGTACCCGATTTTCTTTCCGATGCCTCTTACCGCCGTCCGGCACATCCGCAAAATGCGAGGAGGCGCCCAAGCCCACCTTCTCGAAGCCGACGACGGCAATTGGTACGTGGTCAAGTTCCGCAACAACCCGCAGCACCGCCGGGTGCTGATCAACGAACTTCTGGCCACCGCCCTGTTGGACTACCTGAAGGTCTCGGCGCCCGAAACCGCGCTCTTGCGCGTCACGGCGGCCTTCCTGCAAGCGAACCCCGAGGTTCACCTGACGCTGGGCGCCCGCAGGATCGAGGTGGCGCCCGGCTGGCATTTCGGCTCGCGCTACCCCGGAGATCCTTCCCGGATCGCGGTCTACGACTTCCTGCCCGATGCCCTCCTGACCGGGGTCGCCAACCTGGAGGATTTTCGCGCCATCCTGGTGTTCGATAAGTGGGTGGGCAACGCCGACGGGCGGCAGGCCGTGTTCCACCGGGCCATGGTCCGCAGCGGCGCAGGCGGCCACCAGGCGTTCGTGGCGCGGATGATCGACCACGGATATGCCTTCAACGGCCCGAACTGGGATTTCCCGGAGTCGCCCCTGCAGGGCCTCTACGCGCGCAAGTTGGTCTACCAGGCGGTGCGGCGTCTGGACGATTTCCAGCCTTGGCTGGACCTGGTGATGAGTTTTCCCGAAGAGGTGGTCGATCATGCGTGGAAATCCATCCCGCCGGAGTGGATCGAAGACGACGAAGCCGCCCTGGAAGAACTGCTGGATCGATTATTCAAACGGCGGAAGCGGCTGCCGGATCTGATCTCCGTCTGCCGCGGCGGCCGGGTGGACCCGTTTCCGAACTGGACATAGGAGGCCCCTCGGGGGCAGGCAAGGAAGATGAACCTGCCAGTTCGGCGCGGAGCCGTTTCAACTCGGGGTCGTGGCGGTGGTAGCCGGTTTCGCCGATCAGGCGTTCGGCTTTTTCGAAATGCGGGCCGGCCTGGGCGCGGTCGCCGCTGGCGAGGGCGCTACGGGCCGTGGCGAGGTGGCAGTCGGCGAGGTGGAGTCGCGAGCGGCGATGCGGAAGACTCCAGCCGGCCGCGAGGCGTGCCGAATCTCCAGGGAACGAAAGGGCAACTCGAAATCGGCGCGATTCGGCGGCCGCATGCACCACCTGGCAGGCCGATTGCCAATTGGCGGCACAGGATGCCATCCCGTGCCCCACAAGCGGGCGGCGAACTGCTCATCGGTCCGCAAGCCTACCCACACATGTCACTTCGACGGGCGCTGCTTTTGCTGAGACTTTGGCGGACTGGAAACAACTGGACATCTGAAGGCAGGTGAAAGTGCTTTGGGTTAACCCCTTCCTATAGTGCTACCGGTTTGTGGAAGTACTACCTCTTGCGTGATGTGGGGGAAGGTAATGGCGTTCAATTTCCAGGTGGCAAAATGATCGGGCTGGTGCATGACGGGAGCGACGCCTTCCGGCGCCGTTCGCTGCACAGCGGTGTGGGGCGACTGGCGGAAGACATTGCGGTCCGCTTTCTGCGGCGTCACGGATGCGTCGTGCTGGACCGTAACTACCGGGGGCCATGCAACGCGGGTGAAATCGACCTGGTGGCGTGCCAGGGCGCCACTTTGATCTTTGTGGAGGTCAAGAAGCTCACCACCGACGAATACGGGGCGCCGGATTGCGCGGCGGGTTCCGTGACGCGGCACGCGTCGGAGAACACCGCCCGCGATTACGTGTATCGCAACGGTGTGGAGTGGCTCCACAGGCGATTCGACGTGGTGTCGGTGGTGCTCAGCAACCCGGTGCGCGTGGGCTGGGAGCGCGATGTGTTCCGGGAGGGGGACGGCGGCTCGAACTGGGGTGCTGGGACTGGTGGTTCCCGCACGGGGCAAATACGGCCCACCCCACAATCGCGTTCGTCGCTATAATCGTCTGTTGCTCCATGCCGGAACTGCGTAAGGACCCCATCACGGGCCGATGGGTAATTATCTCGACCGATCGCGCGAAACGCCCCAGCGATTTCATCCACCAGCCGGTGCCCCCGGCCAAGCCATGCATTTGCCCCTTCGACACCGGCAACGAAAGGAAGACGCCTCCGGAAGTGCTGGCCTACCGGAACTCGGGCAGCCGCGACGAACCCGGCTGGCGGGTGCGCGTGGTGCCCAACAAGTTTCCGGTCCTGGGCATTGAAGGCGACCTCAACCGCGCCGGCGATGGCATGTACGACAAGATGAACGGGATTGGCGCGCACGAAGTGATCGTCGAGACCCCCGACCACGGCGCCACCATGGCCGACATGCCGGAGCGGCAGATCGAGGAGGTGCTGTGGGCCTTCAAGGAGCGTGTGAACGACCTCAAAAAGGACCGCCGCTTCCGCTACATCCTGCTGTTCAAAAATCACGGGGAGGCCGCCGGGGCGTCGCTCGATCATCCGCACTGCCAGTTGATCGCCTTGCCGGTGATTCCCAAGCGGGTGACGGAAGAGGTGGACGGCGCGCGCCTGTTCTATGAATTGAAGGAACGCTGCATCTTCTGCGACATCCTCCGCCAGGAAGCCGCCGCGGGCGTGCGAATGGTGATGGAAACCGACCGGTTCACGGTGCTGAACCCGTACGCGCCGCGCTTCCCCTTCGAGACCTGGATTCTGCCGAAGCAGCACGAGTCGCATTTCGAGGAGTCCGATGCCCCGACGCTGCAGAACCTGGCGTGGGTTCTGCGGAGCACCATGCGCAAGATCGATAAGGTCCTGGACCGGCCGGCGTACAACTTCATCATTCATAGCGCGCCGCCGCAGGATGGGCGCCTGGCGTACTACCACTGGCACATGGAGATCATCCCCAAGCTGACCAAGGTGGCGGGATTCGAGTGGGGAACCGGGTTTTACATCAACCCCACGCCGCCCGAGGAATCGGCCAAGTTCTTGAGGGATGCGGGGTTGGGGTAGGGCGGGCTGCGGTGGGACGCCGATGTGACGATTGAATGAGCTTTGGGGCAGGCTGCGTGCCTGGCTAAGCTCCAGCGCCACGTCCAGGAACTGGCGGCCCAACCCGCGGAATGGATGCCCTGGAATTGCCGTCGGACCTCGGAGCGGGCTGAACTGCTCGCGTGAGGAACAGTGGTGTTTGTCCAATATGCAGTTCGACTGCAAGAACGCTCAGCCAATTCCCAAGTTTCACCCCGCTTGCACTCCGGCTGCCAATTCTGCTATGGTGTAGAGGTTTCGCGAGAACAGCTTTCAGCTCCTGCGCTACCACCCTTATGTGAGGGTCCGGCCGGGGGTGAGGCCCCGAGGTTCCACCGGTTGCGCCGGTTGGTGACATGGGCCTGTCCGAAGCAGAAATCCTCGCTTTTGCGACCGTAGTCGTAGTGGGTTGCGTCACTTTTTGATTAACATCGCGATGAGGAAGATTCGTGCCAACGTTTAACCAACTTGTGCGTATCGGTCGCAAGCCGCCACGCTGGAAGACTTCGAGCCCGGCGTTGAATAGCTGCCCGCAAAAGCGCGGTGTTTGCACGCGCGTATATACCTCCACCCCCAAGAAACC
>Ga0182027_10014754_pt1 | contig 10790 bp, 11 predicted proteins | sample 712E1DmetaG_FD_121300 | JGI IMG/M metagenome (GOLD analysis project Ga0182027, IMG submission 121300) | Permafrost microbial communities from Stordalen Mire, Sweden - 712E1D metaG (Illumina Assembly) | ecosystem: Environmental > Terrestrial > Soil > Wetlands > Permafrost | place: Sweden...
AGATGGCAATTGATGATATAAACAATAACAGCAGTATAAAATTCGAATTAGTTATTGAAGACAGCCCTTGCAATCCTAATCTTGCATTGAATGCATTAAATAAATTGATAACTATAGATAAAGTGGATGCGCTTTCTGGACCTATATGCAGCAGCGAAATGCTAGCGATTGCCCCAAAAGTCAATGACTATAAAAAGATAATAATCTCTACAGCTACGAGTCCTGAGATAACAAATGCAGGTGATTATGTATTTAGGGATGTACCATCAGATGATCTAAGGGCAAAATTTTTTGCAAGATTCATCTATCAGACTGAAAATATCACTAAGATTGCAATCATTTATGAGAATGATGATGCAGGCGTCGCTTATGAAAAGGCATTTGTAGATGAATTTAATAGATTAGGCGGCAAGATAATAATTGCTGAACAATATGATAAAGGAAGCCCTGATATGAGGTCGCAATTGACAAAAATCTCTGGCGCCGATGATATCTTGATGATATCATTCCCTACAGAGACCGGGATGATACTCAAACAATCAAGAGAATTAGGAATTGTCGCAAGATTTTTTGAAGGTTTTGAGATAATGAGCGATCCACAGGTCGCAGAGATTGCAGGCAATGCAACTGAAGGAGTAATATTTATCCAGGCAAAGACTTCAGTTGATAAATCAGGCGAAGAATTCAGGCAAAGATATCTTGAAAGGTTTGGAGCACAGCCACCATTCTATTCAGCTGAAGCATATGATAGCATAATGATATATGGTGCATTGCTGAAACATAGGTCAGATCTTGATACATTGAAAGAGAGATTATATGCATTAAAAAATTTCAATGGTGCATCTGGGACAATAAGTTTTGATGATAATGGTGATGTTACAAAACCATTCGAGATAGGGCAGATAAGGAATTCAAAGCTTGAGACGATCACGATAGTCTCATGATTATTTTCGCTGACAAAATATTTAAACCAGTGAACAAAGAGGTTTAGTATGACTGTTGAAATGGCTAAGGGTGTTCGGGATTTTGCTCCTGAAGATAAGATAACAAGAGAAAAGTTAGTAAGTAGTCTCAAGGATATTTTTGAGAATTATGGATATTCTCCACTAGAGACTCCATCTATTGAGAGGCTTGATACACTCACTGCAAAATTTGCTGCAGGCGAAGGGACTGATACTTCTAATGAGATATTCAAATTAAAAGATCAGGGAGATAGGGATCTAGGATTGAGGTTTGACTTGACTGTCCCATTATCTAGATTTGTGGCATTGAACCCAAATCTTAAGATGCCATTCAAGAGATATGAGATAGGACGCGTATTTAGAGATGGTCCTATAAAGCTTGGACGTTATAGAGAGTTCTGGCAATGCGATGTTGACATAATTGGTGTCTCGAGCGTCAAGGCAGAGGCTGAATTGATACTTCTGGTACTTGATGCATTCAAAAAACTTAAACTAGATGCATATATAGAGTTGAATAATAGGAAATTATTGTATGGGATACTTGATGCATGTAATATCAAGCAGGAATTGAAAGAGACTGTAATTATATCTATAGATAAATTATCAAAATATGGAGAATCACAGGTAAAAAAAGAATTGATGGAAAAAAATATCTCCTATGAATCTGTCGATAAGCTTCTCGAGATATTCAACATGAGAGGAGACAATGAATCCATAATTGAGCATCTAAAAAAGATTGTGAAATCTGATTATGGAATTGAAGGATTGAAAGAGATGGAAGAATTGTTATCATATCTTAAATTCATATCATCAGGAAAGATAATCTTCAATCTTGCGCTTGCTCGCGGCCTTAATTATTATACAGGAACAGTGCTAGAAGGATTTTTGAAAGATTCTAAGATCACATCCAGCATCTGTGGCGGAGGAAGATATGATAATATGATTGGGATGTTTGCGCAGAACAATAGACAATATCCTGCTGTAGGATTGGCATTCGGTCTCGAGCCTATAATGGATGCTATGAAACTCACAGGTCTTGAAGTGAAAAAGACAGTCACAGAGCTTTACATAATACCGATAAAGACATTCAATGAGTCAATAGTTATAGCTTCAAAATTAAGAGAGGCAGGGCTTAATGTAGACATCGACCTTTCAGAAAAAGGCGTCTCGAAAAATCTTGACTATGCAAATACTCTGCAGATACCATTTGTAGCATTCATAGGAGATTCAGAGATAAAAGAGCAGAAGATAAAATTAAAGAACATGAAGACTGGCACAGAAAAACTTGTTTCTCTAGAGCAGGCATATGAAGAGATTGTAAAAGAAAAGAAATAAAAATATTTTACTGGATGATTCTTTATTATTTTATTATTATTTATCTTTCGGCACTCTAAGATTTATTTCTTTGCGATAGTCTGGAAGATTCTCTAGTGTAAGTCTTGGGACAATATCAGGCGCATAATTTTTCAATATCTCCCTGAATATCTCAAATGTTCCAGCACTCATCAGTTCTGTCCCGTCCTTTTCCATAATAGGTATTGTGAGAAAACTTTGGACTCTTCCTAATGTATGGGCAACATAGCTCATCTCAACAGCTCTTGCATTGACCTCTTTTCTCATCTTCTTATTAGGATGGGATATTGTATTTGCTAATGTCTCAAATCCTAAGTCCTCAAAATTTCCTGCTTCTGACATCAATCTCTTGTATGCTTCTGAGGATTTCCATTCTGGTCTTTTCCAGTTCTTGTTTCCTGGGATGAAATCTTTGGCAGGGAATCCTCTATATATTGACTTATCAAATTTCTTCAATAGTTCGCTGCATAATTGCAGTGTCTGGAACAGTGTCTCTGGAGTATCATTTTCTGTGCCGAATACATAAAGTATTTCTGGGATGAAGCCATTAGCCTGGGCATGCTCAAATGCCTGCATTATATGTACTTTTAGGTCAAGATCGCCTTTATGCATCGCCCTCAATACATCAACGCTTGATGCACCGTCTGCACCAATACCGAATTGATAGAATCCTGCATCATGTATCCTTTTCAATAGCGCATCATCCCTCACTAGAGCAAGATATGAATCTGCTCTTGTAAGCGCGCGATTATGCACTTCTATTCCATATCTTTCTGACATCATGATAACATCACCTAATGCTGCATTAAGCAGTCCTGGATTGCCATGTGGCAATGCCTGTTGGCCAAAATCTAGCGCAGTCACATAGAAATCCAGGCTCTTTTTGTCAAGCTCACGTGCTATCTCTAAATATGTCTTTAAGTTTTCTTTGACGTCATAAAATCTTTCTTTTTGCATGATCTGTGCTCCGCAGAAGTTGCATCCATACAGACATCCCTGAGACCATGCAAGAACCAGCTCATTATTAAAATATATATCTTTATGTTCGCTCGGAATCTTTTTGAGCTGCAACCTTATTGTTGTAGACCAGTAATTTCTTGTATATAATGATTCTCTTGAGACAATATTAGAGCCAGGAAACAACATCTGGAATTCTTTATCGTCTCCTGTTGCCTCATCAATCAATCCTTCAGCTCCCTGTCCTCCAAAAAATATCTGCTCAGGTTTTATGCCGATATCAATCAATGTCTTATATACATGATTTGCTGATGCGATATTTTGCGTGCCCATGACTGTTATTCCATAATTATCATAAGCATCAATTTCATTCCTATCCACAAGTCTTTCCAGCTGACAGTCATGATATGATACTTTTGCTCCTCTTTGTTCTAAGAGTTCTCCAGCATATAGCAGCCCGAATGGTAATTGCGCTGATTTATCCGCATGATCCACATCTTTTTGATGCACATAAGGAGGATTTATCATCAGCACTCTTCCTTGTGGCACACCAGATTCATTACTTGAATAAGTCATTTTTTATTCCTCATTAAACAATCAATATCAAGATGTTTTAATCATTATATAGTGACTACATATATGTAATTATATATTAAATTTACTATCGATAATTTTGTCAAAAAAGAAATATTTATATGTAAAGGTAAACATTGTCAAATGATATGGTAGATAATACTGATATGAAGATATTATTCGAGCAGAACTGGGACTGCAGACAGACAAATACAGAGCTTGCAAGAAAATTAAGAGTATCAAAGCAAGTCATCAACTACAGGATTGCCCAGCTGGAGAAAAACAAGATAATAAAAAGTTATCATGCATTGATAGATTGGAGAAAGTTAGGATATAATTCTATCAGGGTATACATAAAATGGCACAATATCAATCCAGAAACAGAGCAGCAAATATATGAGTATATGAGATCTGACTTTTTCTTTATGTGGACAGTAAAATTTGAAGGAGAGTTTGATGTAGGGTTTTATCTATGGGCTAAAGAGATTCCTGATTTTTCAAAAAAATGGTTTGAATTCCTTTCAAGATACAAAAGATATATGCAAAAATACGAGATCTATGAATCTTTGAACATGATACACTATCCTATGAAATCTTTCATAAAAAATCCCTTCATAGATGAAAGGATAATAGGAAACGGGTTGCCTGAAGAATGTGATGCGACAGATTATAAGATATTGCAGATACTGACTACAAATGCAAAAAGCCCTATAATCGATATAGCTTCTAAGATAAGACTGACGCCAAAGGCAGCATTGTACAGGATGAAAAAACTAAAAGAAAAAGGAGTGATTCTCGGGTTCAATGCACTCATCGATACAGATAAATTAGGCTATGGATTCTATAAGGTAGATTTTTACTTAAACGATCTGACCAAGATCAAAGAGATGATTGAATATGCAAAAGTGCACAGTGAGATAATCGCAGTCATGAAGACTGTGGGTGGTCCAGATTATGAGATTGAGATAATGACAAAAAATCATGTCAATGTAAAAGCGATTATAGAAGAGATAAGGAATAGGTTTCCAAACACGATAGAAGATTATAGGTTCCACAGAGTAGAGTATACAATTAAGCAGGTGTATCTTCCAGGACAATGATCATAGCAAAATCAGGATATCAATCTAAAGAATATATGGAAGAGATCATCGCAAGATAATAAAAACATCTTAGCAGATAAATCCTAATAATTCACTTCGGCATCTTTTTTCTGAAATCATCAAGCCTTTTCTCGTCCATCTCTGGAAATACCATGAATGAATCCATGCCGTAGCCGCATTCATCGCAGTAGAACATCATGGTCTGACTTCTTCCAATCTTTTCCCTTATCCTTGTACTGCCGCATTTTGGGCAGACCTTGAAGAACACCATGATATAGGTATAACAGGCTGATTTTTAAATATTGCTGAAAAATATAAACTTATCTGCATATTATAAACAGAAAATTAATAAGGCTATAATATTCCTTTTGAATCTATGCACAATCTTGATATGAGACTGAAGAGTTCCAAATTGAAGGATTTATGGATAATGCTCGGCCAATCATGTGACCATAGATGCGAGAATTGTTTTGAATCTACAACTCAAGGTATTGATAATGACAGAGAAAACCTTTCTGATGAAAAGATATTAAGTGTAATTGATGAGGCTATCGCCATGGGAATAAATGAGGTAGGCATCCCTGGTGCAGGTGAGCCGTTCCATCCAATGAACATCAATACTTTGTTCAAGATAATAGAGCATGATTACAATAAAGGTATACATACTACAATCTTTACGCATACAGGTTTTTTTACTGAGAAAATTGTTAAAAGGCTTGACAAGTTTGGAGATAAGATAACATTGCTTGTGAAATTCAACAGCTTCAAGCCAGAAGTCCAGGATAAGTTCGACAATGTCTCAGGATATACTAAAAAGCGTGAAAAAAATCTTAAACTCTTGTTCAAGTATCATTTCAATGACGGTAAAAGATTAGGGTTGGTGACTTCGATATTAACTATAAATATCGATGAGATCCCAGATATTTTTAGGTATGCAAAAAAAAATAATCTGATAGTTGATATTGATACAGTGTTGCCTAGAGGAAGGGGACTTGGCAGTCCATATTCACCTTCTGCAAAAAGTTTAAAGAATATCTTCAAGAAAATGTCTTTGATAGATCGAAAGGAATTCGGAAAAAAATGGACTCCTAATGCGACTTATCTAGGAGAATATTCTTGCAATAGATATAACCATCATCTATATATCACAAAGAAAGGGGATGTCATTCCATGTATTGGCTCAAGGGATGTCAATCTAGGAAATGTCAAGAACAAGTCACTCAAAAACATATGGAACAGTCCTGAGATGAAGATCATAAGGCAAAAAGATTATGATGGTGAATGCCTTGTGTGCGAGAAATTTATCGATGGCAGATGCTTCTCCTGTCTTGGCAGATATACAAAAGATCTGAACAACAAGAATCTTCTAAAGACTGGCAAAGTGCATACAGTAAGATGTTTCGCGTTCAAAAAAGCAGTTCTTTAAAATTGTTGAAGAATTGTTAAAATCATCTATCTTTTCGAAATCATTAATTCCTTAAAGCCTGTCTCTTCATCAAACTCTCTTGAGAATTTTACATCTTCAAGTTCTCCATACTCAACCCTTCCAAATATGACATAAGATATATAGAGAACATAATCAGCATATCACAAAGAGTGCCATAACGCAAGATTTATAAACCAAATATGTTTTCTACATCATATGTTTTGCAAATCATATAACGACTTTTTCCAGACCCTGGCAAATACTACTAACCAATCTATCATACAGGAGCTTCTTGATAAACCTATGAATGTGACAGATCTTATCAGAAAGACCAGAATAGAGCAGAGCCAGGTGAGCCATTCATTGAAAAGGCTCTCTGAATGCAAGATAGTCGATGTAAAAAAACAAGGCAAGCAAAGGATATATTCTGTGAATTCAGAAACTATCATACCGATACTCACAATAGTAGACAGGCATGCAAAAAAGATGTGCCCTGAATGCTCAAAAAATACTACGAAAAAATCAACAAAAAATCACGGGGTGCAAAGATGAAGGTCTATTTAGATAACGGTGCAACAACCAAGACAGACAGTGTTGTTGTGAAGGCAATGCTGCCATATTTTGTGAAAAATTATGGTAATGCATCATCGCTGCATTATCAAGGGCTTGATGCAAAAAAAGCTATCGATGATGCAAGGAAAAAGTTTGCTGAATACATAAATGCTGCTCCTGAAGAGATAATATTCACCTCAGGAGGGACTGAATCAGACAACATGTCGATACTTGGTGTCGTGAATTATCATAAGGAGAGAAAAGAGCAGGTGCATATAATAACCTCGACGATTGAGCACCCTGCAGTTTTGAATACATGCAAGCACTTAGAACTTGAAGGGATTGAGGTCTCATATATCAATGTAGATTCAGAGGGTGTGTTGAAGCTTGACGAATTGAAGTCTGCAATAAAACCTTATACAAGACTTATCACAATAATGCATGCTAACAATGAGATTGGGACTATCCAGCCAATAAAAGAGATTGGAGATATCGCAAAAGCGCATAGCATCATATTCCATTCAGACGCTGTACAGAGCTTCACAAAACTGAAGATTGACGTGAAGGAGTTGAACATACACCTAATGTCATTTTCTGCCCATAAGATACATGGCCCAAAAGGTATAGGAGCATTATATATAAAAAAAGGGACATCGATAAAACCATTATATTTTGGTGGGGCGCATGAATTCAAGAAAAGGCCTGGAACAGAGAATGTCACAGGCATCATAGGGTTTGTGAAGGCAATAGAATTAGTGAAGCAGGAAGAATTAAAGAGCATGGAAAAATTAAGGGACAGGCTCATAGAGGGATTGCTGCAAGTTCCTCATTCAATGCTCAATGGATCAAAAGATAAAAGATTATGCAACAATGCAAATGTCGGATTTGAATATATTGAAGGCGAGGGATTGCTAATGCATCTTTCACAAAAAGGTATCTGCGTCTCGACTGGTTCAGCCTGCTCATCAAAAAGCCTAGAGCCGAGCCATGTACTTGCTGCGCTTGGACTCAAGCATGAAGTCATCCATGGAACACTAAGATTCACATTATCAAGATATACTACAGAAAAAGAGATAGATTATACAATAAAATCTGTCAAAGCAGTCGTCAAGAAACTAAGAAAATTCAGCCCACTAAAAGAAGGTGTAGTATATACTGCAGTAGATGGAGAAGAAGACCACCATCACGATATTGTGGAATAGGTGATTATTTTTATATAATGATTTTATTTAATGATCGGAGGAGAGAACATGTACAATGAAAAGGTAATGGAACACTTTAAACATCCCCACGGGATGGGGGAAATAAAAAAGCCTGATGCTGTCGGCGAGGTAGGAAATCCGATATGCGGAGATGTTATGAAAGTTACGATGAAGATCGATCCTAAGACAAAGGTTATAACTGATATTAAGTTTAAGACTTTTGGATGTGTCTCGGCTATAGCTTGTAGTTCTGTTACTACAGATTTGATAAAAGGTAAAACTATTGATGAGGCGAAAAAGCTTGATAGGAAATCAATAGTCGATGCACTTGGAGAATTGCCGCCAATAAAAATCCATTGCTCGGTATTATCAGCCGATGCAATAAAGAAAGCCATAGAAGGTTATGAGAAGAAGAATGTGAAATGAAGAGAAATGAAATTGGTAAAGTTAAATTGAGAGAATTTGACAAATCATTATCAAGGGCTCACAAGATAAATAGCAAGATATTCGGAAGCAAGTTTGATAAATTCGAGTTTGTCGTATGCAATAGCTTGCAGGAATTTATGAAAAAGAGTAAGAGTGTGTCTGAAAAGTTCACAGCAATAGCTTACAAAGATGAGAAGATATTCATCAAAAGCCGGGATATTATCCTCAAAGAAGGACGTTTTAAGAAAAAGGAGATTCCTGGATTGATAACACACGAAATAAATCACATGTATTGGTATCACTTCAAGAAAACATGGTCGCCATACTGGCTCTGTGAAGGTCTTGCATCCTATGCAGGACACAATTTCAGATCTACGAAAGTCAGGCTAAAAGAACTGGCGAGGATATACAACATTTCAGGCATACTGGATTTTAGATACATATCTAAACATTTCAGGAATGGTCATGAGCCAAGATATCATATATGGGCGGATTTCACAAGATATCTTATTAGAATATACGGATTAAGAAAGGTCGTCAAGGTCTGCATGCAGAATACCAAGACAGGTTATTCAAGAACTTTTGAAGGAACATTTGGAATGACTGAAAAGGAATTGTACAAGAGATACTTGGATGGCATAAGATGAAAGTTCAATTTAGAAACAGCGAGAACAAGAAAATAATAGGGATAATGAATATTGTCGATAAAAAATCTCCACAGATAACTATAATCATCCACGGATACTCCTCAAATAAAGATGGCGGAAGCAAGATTACAGCAGATTTGCTTAAAAAAAATAAAATCAATAACATCACGATAGATCTCGACAATATGGGAGAGTCAGAGCCAGAATTTGAGGATATGACAATAACAAGATATGCCGAGACTATATATAGCGCAGTAAAATATTGCAGAGATAAAGGATTCACAAAAATAAATATCATAGGGACTAGTACAGGCGGACTTTCTGCAATGGCATTTGCCATAAAACATCCAATCATCAACACACTCATCTTAAGGTCTGCAAGTGCATCAGACGCAGAATGGTTCAAAAATTATGTCGGCGGAGATGAAGGGCTTGCAGAATGGAAAAATAAGGGATATATAATATATCTGAGCCCAAAAGGTCCTAAGAAGATAAAATATAGCTATTATAAAGATGCATTGAGATATGATATGTGTAAGAAGGCTAAAGAGATAAAGATTCCTACATTGATGATTCATGGAACAAAAGATAGCATAGTTCCTATAGAGACTGCATTAAAATTAAAGAAGAATTTTCCAAAAGCAAAATTGGTTACGATAAAAGGAGCAGACCACAGTCTAGGAATCGAAGGAGATTATTCGCAATCACAAAAGCTCATTGTCGATTGGATAAAAAGGCATAATTAAAAAAGTGATTTAATGAAATAAAATGAAACATCATGTGAAGGTCGGAAAATTCAAGCAGGTGTTTAAAGGCAAGATATTCACTATTTCACAGGCGAAAGCTATTATGCCATCTGGAAAGGTTCATATCTATGAGATGGCTAAGAGGATGCCTGTCGCTATGGTTTTCGCTTTAGATAAGGGTAAGATTATAATAACTAAAGAGTATAGGTTTAATGAGAAAAGATTCATGTGGTGGATTCCTGGAGGGTTTTTTGATGAAAAAGAGAAGCCTGAAGATGCTGCCAGAAGAGAACTTTTGGAAGAGACAGGATATTATGCAAAAAAGCTTAAGCTGCTCGCGCATACTAAAGGGTCTACTATAGAGGATTTCCCATATTATTATTTTTTAGCCACTGATTTGGAGAAGAGGAAAAAACATCTTGATGATAGCGAAGAAATAAGGGTATATCATAAGACTCTTGATGAGATTTTTGAGATGGTATTAAAAGGGGAATTCACTCATGAAAGGCATGTTTTTGCAATAATGCGCCTATATGGATACCTGAAAAAGAAATGAAGGGTTATTTGGAGGATTGAAATGACGCAGCAATCATTCGCATATGAAGAATTAAAGACAAGAGTTCCAGAGCCTGATGAAGAGATGAGCGGAAGAAAAGCCCTAAACTATTTCAAAGATAAGACGAGGAAGAAAAAGGGCGTGAGCTGGTATCAGCTTGTCGTCAAGGATATTTATTCTAGGACATCATTTCGCAATGGATCAGTCCTAGATGTTGGATGTGGGCCTGGAGGGCTGCTAAGAGAGTTTGAAAGTACTAATCCAAAACTTAAGTTGATAGGCATCGATGC
>Ga0182027_10014755_pt1 | contig 10790 bp, 10 predicted proteins | sample 712E1DmetaG_FD_121300 | JGI IMG/M metagenome (GOLD analysis project Ga0182027, IMG submission 121300) | Permafrost microbial communities from Stordalen Mire, Sweden - 712E1D metaG (Illumina Assembly) | ecosystem: Environmental > Terrestrial > Soil > Wetlands > Permafrost | place: Sweden...
CGGCTCTGATCCAGATCGGACTGCTCGTCGTGGCGGTGATCATACCGATGATCTATTTCGACGTGCTGCCGGCCGCGACGTTGACGAGTTTCCTGGTGGCGCCTCCTCCTCCGCCGCCGCCTCCGCCTCCGCCGGCGGCCGTTCCGGTGATCCAGCATGTGAGGGTGATTCCGCGCCAGTTCGATGCCGGCAGGCTGCAGACGCCGAAGTCGGTCCCCAAAGATATTGCGGTGATTAAGGAAGACGAACTGCCGCCTTCGAGCGCCGGTCTCGGCGTGGTGGGTGGCGTTCCGGGTGGCATGGCCGGTGGAACCCCTGGTGGCGTGCTGGGCAGCATTTTGACCCAGGGCAACGCTCTGGCCCCGCCTCCTCCGCCGAAAAAGGCCGAGGCGCCGCCACCCCCCAAGCGCGTCCAGATCGGCGGCAACGTGCAGGCCGCGCTGCTGATCTACGGTCCCAAGCCGTCCTATCCGCCGCTGGCCAAGCAGGCGCGCATTTCCGGTGTGGTGCATCTGCACGCCTTCATTTCGAAGGAAGGCACCATTCAGAGTTTGTCGGTGATTCCGCCGGCCCACCCGCTCCTGGCGCCCGCGGCCGTGGAGACGGTGCGCACATGGAGATACAAACCTACCATGCTGAACGGCGAACCGGTGGAAGTCGAGACCACGATCGACGTCAGCTTTATGTTGGCCCAGTAGTAACCCGGGGCTCCCAGAGGAGCGCCGGATAGAAGAACGAAACTTTCAACTCGCAGGAGAGAACTAGAATGCTTTTGCAATCGCAAGTATGGTCGCTGTTTCTGTTCCAAGAGGTCGGGTTTGATGTGGTGCACTTGTGGACCCAGATGGGCATCCTCGCCAAACTCGTTGTGGGATTGCTGTTCGTCATGTCGGCTTACTCCATCGGCGTCATGATCGACCGCCTCATGGCGTACAATGCCGCCCGTAAGCAGTCGCGCCAGTTCGCACCGGCCGTGGCCGGCGCCCTGCGCGAAGGAAAACTGGACGAAGCGGTGAAGATTGCCGACCGCTACAAGAAAAGCCACCTCGCCAAGGTCGTGGTTGCCGGTTTGCAGGAATTCCAGGCGCATCAGCTCAGCTCTGAGATCCCTGGAGAAGAAATCGATGCCTCCAAACGCGCGCTGGAACGCGCCGAAGCCATCGTTCACGCCGAATTGAAGCGCGGCGTCAGCGGTCTGGCGACGATCGGTTCGACCGCCCCCTTCGTGGGGCTGTTCGGCACGGTCGTGGGTATCATCAACGCTTTCAAGGGAATTTCCGCCGAGAAATCGAGCGGTCTGGGAGCCGTGGCCGGCGGTATTTCCGAAGCCCTGGTAACCACCGCTATCGGACTCTTCGTGGCTATCCCGGCAGTCTGGGTGTTCAACTACTTCACGAGCAAGCTGGAAGCATTCGACGTGGAGATGGGCAACTCCAGTTCCGAGCTGATCGACTACTTCCTGAAGCGCTCGCAGCGCGGCGCCACCAAGTAGCGTCCCGCATGCCCGGGACGGAAGCGGTTCGGGTCCGGCCGGGGATGCGCGATGGGAATTCGGCGAGTTGAATTCCGGGGAACTTCGCAAGGAGTTCCCCGACACTTTCGCCGGGTTTCATGGAGAATACGATGGCAGAAAAGAAATCGAACGAAACGAAGTTCAAGACCGCGCCGCCCGTGGCCGACATCAACGTCACGCCCATGGTGGACGTGATGCTGGTGCTGCTCATCATCTTCATGGTCATCACGCCCATGTTGTCGAAGGGCGTCAGCGTGACCTTGCCGAAGACCGACAACCCCATCCCCATGAAGGCCGCCGACAAGAGCGACGCGATTGTGGTGGCGGTTACCCACGACGGCCACGTTTTTCTGAATACCGACTCGGTCAAGCCCGAGGATCTGGCGCCCAAGGTGAAAGACCTCCTGACCGGCCGCACCGACAAGACGGTTTTCGTGAAGTCCGACCAGCGGGCCAAGTATCAGGTGGTGCTGGACGTGGTTCAGAATCTTCAGGCCGCGGGAGTCGACCAGTTGGGACTGCTGACGGAGCAACAGCAAGACAGACGCCGGCCCGCGACCGGCGCGGCGGGCGGCCCGCCGGCGGAAGCGAAGTAACGGGATCTATTTAAAAGGAGCAATCTTATGTCAATGGCAGTCGGCGGCGCCGGTGGTGTTAAATCGGACATCAACATGACGCCTATGATCGACGTGCTGCTGGTGCTGATCATCATTTTCATGGTCATCACTCCTCTGACACCGAAGGGCCTGGATGCCCTGGTGCCGCAGCCGCCTCCACCGGGACAGCAGGCCAGCGCGTCGGATTTGCGCACGGTGGTGATCGTGGTTGACGCCAATCACAAGGTTCAGGTCAACCAGCAGGACACCGAATGGGACGCCCTACAGGCGAAACTCGAAGATATTTTCAAGACGCGTGCCGAACGGGTGGTCTTCGTCAAAGGGAATCCCGACCTGGACTATATGTGGGTCGCTAAGGCGATCGATATCGCCCACGGCGCCGGCATCGACAAGGTCGGTCTGATGCCTTTCAAGGACCTTGGAGAATAGGAGATCGTAGTCCATGCGGAAATTCGCATTGATCCTGGCAGTCGCCGCCTTGGCGGCCATGGCCACAAGCTGCACGCAGTTGAGAGCGCGCGATCAGATTAACAAAGGCGTGGCAGCCTTCAAGAGCGCCCAGTATCCGGAAGCGGTGGAGCATTTCAAGACGGCCGTCGAGCTCGATCCGAACTTCATCACCGCCCGCCTCTACCTGGCGACCGCCTACATGCAACAGTACATCCCCGGCTCGCCGGAACCGGAAAACGTCAAGATGGCCGACGAAGCCCTGCACCAGTTCAACATCGTGCTGGAACAGAAACCCAACGACACCGTGGCCATCGCTTCCATCGCCTCCCTGTATCTCAACCAGAAGAAGTGGGACGATGCCGAGGCCGAGTACCGGAAGCTGATTGCCGTCGATCCGAACAACAAGGACGCCTACTACAGCATCGGGTTTATCGTCTGGTCCAAGTGGTACATCCCTTATCAGACCGCCCGCGCCAACGCCAATATGAAGCCGGAAGATCCCGGTCCCATCAAGGATAAGAAGATCCGGGAGGATGTGAAGGCCCAGTACGACAGCGTGATCGACGACGGTTTAAAGTGTCTCGACAAGGCGCTCCAGATCGACCCCGAGTACGTGGACGCCATGGCCTACGAGAACCTTCTGATCCGCGAACGCGCCGACCTGACCGCCGACAAGCAGGACTACGAGGCGCAGATCAAAGTCGCCGACCAGTGGATGCAGAAGGCCCTGGACACCAAGAAGTTGATCGCCGAACGCAAGGAAAAGAGCGGCACTGCCGGCGGTATCACCTTGGATACCGGCGCCGCCAAGTAGTATTTCCAGTTTCCACCGGCCGCCGCCGCGGCCCCGGCTCCAGGCCGCGGCGGTTTGGAGGGAAGCTGTATCACGTTACAATTGGAGCAGAGTGGCCGCTGAAACCCTACCCCCACCGCAATCGCCCGATCCCATCGATTCCCTGTACCGCGAACTGGAAGCCAAGATTCGCGAGTACCGCCCCAAGGACGATCTCGACCCGCTCCAGGCCGCCTTCCGCTACGCCCGGAAATATCACGAAGGACAGTCGCGCGATTCCGGCGAGCCCTTCATGGCCCATCCCCTCAAGGTGGCCCACATCCTGGCCGACATGCGAATGGACGTGGTCGCCATGGAAACCGGCCTGCTGCACGACGTGGTGGAAGACACCAGCGTCACCGTCGAGCAGGTGCGCAAGGAATTCGGCGACGACGTGGCCCGTTGCGTGGACGGCGTCACCAAGCTGACCAAGCTGGACTTTTTCTCCGCCGAGGACCGCCAGGCGGAGAGCTTTCGCAAAATGCTGCTGGCCATGGTGGAGGACATCCGCGTCATCATGGTCAAACTCGCCGACCGCATGCACAACATGCGGACCCTGGGCTTCCTCTCGCCGGAACGGCGCGAGCGCATCGCGCGCGAGACCATCGAAATCTACGCCCCCATCGCGCACCGCCTGGGAATGGGCAAGGTGCGCGGCGAACTGGAAGACCTCGCCTTCCAGTACCTGGAGCCGGATGCCTACCGGGAAATCGTGGCGGCCATCGAATCGCGCCGCCATTCCAACGAGGGATTCCTCACCGAGATCCGCCGCACGGTGGAAGCGGAACTGCGGCGCGAGGGCATTCCCGCACGGCTGGATGGGCGCGTCAAGCGGCCCTATTCGGTGTTTCAGAAACTGCGCCGGCAGAAGATTACGGTCGACCAGATCTACGACCTCACGGCCCTGCGCATCGTCACCGATTCGGTGAAGAACTGCTACGCCGCCCTGGGCGTGATTCACAACGAGTGGCGGCCCATTCCGGGCCGCATCAAGGATTTCATCGCCATCCCGCGTCCCAACCTCTACCAGTCGCTGCACACCTCGGTGGTCGGACCGCACGGCCAGACCTTCGAGGTGCAGATCCGGACGGAGGAGATGCACCGCATCGCCGAGGAAGGCATCGCGGCGCACTGGAAGTACAAGGAAGGCCGCAAGGGACCGGCGGCCGACGACCAGCGCATCGCCTGGCTGCGCCACCTGGTGGAGTGGCAGCGCGACGTGCAGGACCCCGCCGAGTTCATGTCCACCCTCAAGGTGGACCTGTATCCCGAAGAGGTCTACACCTTCACCCCTCGCGGCAAGGTGATCGTGCTGCCGCGCGACGCCACGCCCATCGATTTCGCCTACGCCATTCACTCCGACGTGGGCCAGACCTGCACCGGCGCCAAGGTGAATGGCCGCATCGTGCCGCTGCGCTCCGGGTTGCGCAACGGCGACATCGTGGAGATCATCACGCAGCAGGGCCACGAGCCCAGCAAGGACTGGCTGGCGTTCGTCAAGACCTCCCGCGCGCGCAACAAGATCAAGCACGTCATCAACGCCAGCGAGCGCATCAAGGCCATCGACATCGGCCAGAAGTACCTGGACAAGGAGGCCCGCCGCCTGGGCGTCTCGCTCGGCAAGGTCACCCGGGCCGACACCGAAAAGGCCGTCTCCGATTACGGCTACGCCAAGATGGAGGACCTGTACGCGGCTCTCGGCTACGGCAAGTACTCGGCGCGCCAGGTGCTGAGCAAACTCGCCCCGGGGTTGGTCAAGGACGACCCAGCCGACGTGCGGGGCGCTGCCGCGTCCCCGGAAGCCGCACCCGGCGCGGCTCCCGCCGGCCCGGGACGGCCGCGGGACGGCGACTCCGTCATCAAGGTCCGCGGCGTCGACGACCTGCTGGTGTACCGCGCCAAGTGCTGCAACCCGATTCGCGGCGAAGCCATCGTGGGTTACGTCACGCGCGGCAAGGGCGTGGCCGTGCACTCCCGCATGTGCCCCAACGTGCAGAGCCTGATGTACGACGTGGAGCGCAAGATCGAAGTGGAATGGGCGCGGACGGCGGAGGATTCCTTCCCGGTCCGCATCGTGGTGCACACCGACGACCGGCCCGGCATGCTGAACTCCCTCACCGGCGTGCTCTCCGACGAAAACACCAACATCCGCAGCCTGGAGGCCAAGGCCGACACCGACCAAGCCGGCGGGGTGGTGGAGATGACCGTCGAGGTCCGCGACAAGAAGCAGCTCGAACGCCTGGTCGGGGCCATGCGGCGCATTTCCGGCGTGCGCGACGTGGAGCGTCTCTTCAACTGAATATGTCTTTCTCTACCGATCCCGAACACATCGCCATCTCCAAGTCCAAGGGCATCAAGATCGATTGGAAGGATGGCCATCGCAGCGAATACGCCCTGCAATATCTGCGCGACAAGTGCCCATGCGCGGGTTGCACGGGCGCGCATGGAACCCCGCCGCGGCCGCCGGGCCCAGAGGCGGAACCCTCGAATCCGTTCCCCATGTACCAGCCCGCGCTGAAGATGCTGGACGCGAAGCCGGTCGGAAACTACGCCATCCAGATCGACTGGAGCGACGGGCACAAGGCCGGAATTTACTCCTACGAGCATTTTCGCAACATTTGCCCGTGTTGCCAGTAGGGCGGACCCCCTGGTCCGCGCGGGTCCCCTGGACCCGCTGTGCGTTCGAAGAGTGAGTTGGCTTAGAAGGAAAGGCCGGCCAGGGGGCCGGCCGCGGATGGCCCAGCGGGCACCCGGGTCCGCCCTACAACAACCGGAAGTTTACGGCAATCTGCGCCTGCACCGCTACCGGCTTTCCATCCTTGGTGCCGGGTTTGAAGCGCCACTGCTGCACGGCCTTGATGGCCTGCTCGTCCAGGCCCAACCCCAGGCTGTGGACCACCGAAATATTGGTGGGGAGACCCTTGGCGTCGATAATCACCGCCAGAATCACTTCGCCGGAGTACTTGGCCTTGCGGGCTTCCTCGGAATACTCGGGTTCCGGCTTGTAGATCGGAATCGGCGCCGTAACGCCGTTGCCCACCTTATAGGCGCCGCCGCCGAACCCGCCGCCGGAGCCAGGCCCCATGCCGCCGCCGTTGCCGGAGCCGATGCCGCCGCCCTTACCGGAGCCGATGCCGCCGCCAGAACCGGTTCCGTTGGACGGAGGTCCGATCTTGCCCAGCGGATCGCCGTAGTTCGTGCAGGTGGGGCAATCCGGCAGCTTGATGCTCGGATCCGCCAGGATCGAAGGCTCCATCGACAGAAGCGGGTGGTCGTTGTTCACCACGGCGGAAGGCGGAGTGAACTGGCGAAATGCCTGCTTCGGCAACTTGCCCTTGCTGGCCTCCAGCAGGGACCGGTCGCCGCCGCCGCCGCCGCCCTTTGGCGCCACCTTGTCGGGCTTGAATGGCGTATCCGGATCCATCGAAGGCATGACGATGCTGACCGCGGCCTTCACCGCCTGTTGTCCCGGCTTGGTCGAGAATACCGTGAACACCAGTACGACCATCGCAATCTGGAAGCCGGTCGACATCATGAAGGACTTCTTCTGGCGACCGTACAGGCCCCAGATATCCTTCACCGCAACAGGCTTGGAAGTCACCTCGAGTGGCGGCAGTTTGGGCGGATGAATGATCTCGCCAATGGAGGTGGCGAGCAACTTGTACCAGGGCTCTTCGACGGAGTCGGCCAGCAGGCGGGAGAGGTGATCTTCCGCGGTATTATAATGCGGGTTGTTGGGTTCCGACAGGTTAGCCATCTTCCTTCACCAGCCCCCCAAGCTTCCTCAGGGCCACTCCTAACGACTATTGGACGCTTTCCAGACCCTTGCCGTTACAGGTTTTGGAAACACTCCATTCGAAATGATAACTACTCAGTATACCACCCTTTGCCCCGATCTGCTTTGTAAACACGTATATATAGACGTTCGAGGCGAGAAAACGGTTCACGGCAGTGCGCTTCCGGAACTGGAAGATGAGTGGATCGGTTCCGTCCCATTTGCGGCTGGCGCGTATCTCCGGCAGAATCAATACTGATGAAGATCTCACTCGAGTTTCAACCCGCCGAGCGAGTCGACGCCGAAGCGTTGATCGTCCCGGTTTTTGAAGGCCGGCCGGAAACCCGGTTCGGAGCCCCCGGCCTGGCTGGCGAAGTCACCGGAAAGGCCTTGGAGTTCACGCTCCTGCACCACGTTTCCGGGGTTTCGGCTACTCGTGTTCTGCTGGCCGGAGCCGGGAAATCGGAGAAGTTCACCGCTGCGGAGCAGCGCAACCTGGCGGGCGCCGCGGTCCGCTACTTGAAATTGAAATCGGTGGGCCGGGTGGCCCTGGCGCTCGATCCGGCTTTCGCCGCGCCGGAGTTCGCACAAGCCGCGGTGGAGGGAGCCATTCTGGGCGATTTCGACCCGGACACCTACAAGACCGGCGAGAAGAAGGCGGTGGAACGGTTCACCGTGGTGGCGGCGGAGGGCGGCGAGCCGCTGGAGCGAGCCGTGGAGCGGGGCCGGATTGTCGCCGAGGCGCAGAACTCGACGCGCGCCCTGGTCAGCGAACCGGCCAATAAGCTGATGCCGTCGGGAGTGGCGGCGGCGGCGCGCCAGGTGGCCGCGGAATTCGGCCTGGAGTGCCAGGTGTTGGAGCGCGAAGAGATGGCCAGCCTGGGAATGCGCGCCCTGTTGGGCGTGGCCCAGGGCAGCGCCCAGCCGCCGGCCCTGGTGATGCTGCGCTACCAACCCTCCGGCGCGCAGCCCAAGGCTCATTTAGGACTGATCGGCAAAGGCGTCACCTTCGATAGCGGCGGCATCTCCATTAAACCCTCCGACGGCATGGAGAAGATGAAATACGACATGGCCGGAGGCGCGGCCGCCATCGGCGCCATGCGGGCCATCGCGCAACTGAAACCCTCCATCCCCGTCACCGCCTTCATCCCGTGCGTCGAGAACATGCCGGGGGGCCGCGCGCAACGGCCCGGCGACATCGTCGCGGCCATGTCCGGGAAGACCATCGAAGTCATCAACACGGACGCCGAAGGCCGGCTCATTCTGGCCGACACGCTGACCTACGCGCGTTCGCGGGGCTGCACCCACCTGGTGGACGCGGCCACGCTCACCGGCGCCATCGTGGTGGCGCTGGGGCATCTCCGCGCGGGACTGTTCTCGAGCCACGATGGGCTGCGCGACCGCGTGCTGAGTGCCTCGCAGTCCGCCGGCGAACGCATGTGGCCGATGCCGCTCGACGAGGACTACAAGGACTACCTGAAAAGCGCCTTCGCCGATCTGGCCAACGTGGGCGGCCGGTGGGGCGGCGCTGTCACCGCCGCAATTTTCCTGAAGGAGTTCGCCGGGGAGACGCCATGGGTCCACCTGGACATCGCCGGCACGGCCTGGCTGGACGACGAGAAGCCGCACCTGGCCAAAGGCCCGACTGGACTTCCCGTGCGGACGCTGGTCCGCCTGGCGCTGGACTGGGAGGAGTAGATTGGATCAAGTTGGTGCCATTTTGAGACAGGCTGCGCTTTAGTTTCAGCAAGTTACAGGATCTGATTGGACCAACTCGGTCCAACTGTCCCGGCGACCGTTGTGGGGCGGACCCCCAGGTCCGCGCGGGTCCCCCTGGACCCGCTGTCTCGTCGAAGGATCCATTGCCGGGCGCAAGAAAGGCCGGCCAGGGGGCCGGCAGCGGACCTGGGGGTCCGCCCCACAACCTCGGGTTGTCTGCCATGGTTCTGAAATGGCCATGCTGCTACAATCTCCTAAACCACTACGTGGACGACCTTATGACACCTCAAACGTATTACTGTTCGGAATGCGGACGGCCCGCGGCCCCCGAGGAACTGGCTCGCTTCGGCGACCGGCTGGTGTGTCCAAACTGTAAGAACGCCTATGCGCAGAAACTGCGCGAGGGCGTGGCGCCGGCCGGCTACGTGCGGTACGGCGGATTCTGGATGCGCTTCGTGGCATACCTCATCGACTACACCATTGTGGGGATCCCCTTGGGGATTCTATCCGCGATTCTGATGGGCGGGTCCATGCTTGCGTTGACGCGGTTGGGGCCGAACCCCTCGCCCGAGGATACCCTTGCGGCCATGATGCCCATGTTCGGGGCGGTGGCCGTGCTGAGCCTTGTCGGAATGGTGCTGTACTGCTCCTACGAAACGTTCTTCCTGGTCAAGTACGGCGCCACGCCGGGCAAGATGGCGATGGGACTTAAGGTCGTCCGTCCCGATGGATCGGGGATTCAGGTGGGGCGCGCCATTGGCCGCTATTTTTCGAAAGTCCTGAGCGGCATCATCCTTTACATCGGGTTCATCATGGTGGGCTTCGACGCCGAAAAACGGGGGCTGCACGACATGATCTGCGACACCCGGGTGATCAAAACCAGAGGTTGATGCGGCCAGATGCCCGTACCCTGCGCCTGCTGTAGCATGCCGTTGCCCAAATGGGAGTTGCTGAACGGCGACACCGCTACCTGCCCTTCCTGCGGGCGCCGCAATACCGTGCGGCTCTTTCCGGCCGCCCTGGCGCGGACCACGGCGGCGCACGCCGAGACGGCGGTGGATGGCGAGGGCGCGTGCTTCGACCATCCCGCCAAGCGGGCGGTCGCGGCATGCCAGCAATGCGGACGATTCGTGTGCCAGCTCTGCGCGGTGGAATTCGGCGGCGGCGTGTGGTGTCCCTCCTGCGTGGCCGCTTCCAGCGGGAAAGCCAAGCCGGCCAATTCCGACACATCGCGCATGCTGTACGATACCTGGGCGCTGGCGACGCCCCTCGCCTTGCTGGTGATCTGGCCGCTCACCATTCTTTCCGCGCCCGCGGTGGTGGCGCTGGCCAGCATGAAGTGGAAGCGGCCCATCAGCCTGGTGCGCCGCTCGCGGTGGCGTTTCGTGGTGGGTCTGGCGGTGGCGCTGGCGCAAGGCGGTGCCTGGTGCTGGCTGATCTGGTACCTGGTGGCCAAGGCAAGGTCGGGGGCGTGAGCATGGAGCAGAACCGCGAACGCTATCGCAAGCTTCCCGGACGGCGGCGGGGCTTCATTTTCGGCTCCAGCGTGTGGATGGGTTCCGACCATTTGCTGCTGGTTAAGTCCCAGCGCTTCCGCGAGGAGTACAAGCGATTCTATTTTCGCGACATCCAGGCCATCGTGACGGCCAAGGCGCCGCGCTTCCACATTTCCACGCGCGCGGTGCTCATCGCCGCGCTGTGGTGTGCGGCGTACGGCCCGCTGGCGGTCGGGCTGGCCGCCGTGGGGCGACTCGGACTGGCCACCGCTGGGCGACTCGGCTGGTTTTTCTGGGTTGTGGCTGCGGCGCTGCCGATCGCCTGGGTGTACGTCTCCGCCTTCCGCAGTTGCCGCTGCCGCATCTACACCGCCGTCAGTTCCGAGGA
>Ga0182027_10014756_pt1 | contig 10789 bp, 4 predicted proteins | sample 712E1DmetaG_FD_121300 | JGI IMG/M metagenome (GOLD analysis project Ga0182027, IMG submission 121300) | Permafrost microbial communities from Stordalen Mire, Sweden - 712E1D metaG (Illumina Assembly) | ecosystem: Environmental > Terrestrial > Soil > Wetlands > Permafrost | place: Sweden...
CCGAAACGCCCAGCTTCCACAACTCCATGTTCAAATCATTCATGAACGAAGCGACGCGCTCGTGAAGCGTGCCGAAGTAATGATCTTCCATCTCCTGACCCTTGGGAGGCGTAGCGCCGAAAAGCGTTCGACCGGCGAGAACGAGGTCGAGCCTCTGATCCACGAATCTTCGGTCAACCAGGAAATACTCCTGCTCTGGCCCCATTGTGGCAACCACTCGGCTTGAAGTCTTGTTGCCAAGAACAGCCAGGACTCTCAAAGCCTGCTTGTTCAACGCGTCCATAGATCTCAGGAGCGGCGTCTTTTCATCCAAGGCCTCTCCACTGCTGTAAGAGGCGAAAGCGCTTGGGATGAAGAGGGTGATATTGCTTCCGCTCTCTTTTACGAAGACCGGAGAAGTGCAGTCCCAGGCAGTATAACCTCTGGCTTCGAAGGTCGCTCTGAGGCCGCCCGATGGGAAGGAAGAAGCATCAGGCTCACCCTTAATCAGTTCCTTGCCGCTGAACTCCATGATAATTCGGCCGTCTGCGGTCGGGGAGATAAATGAGTCATGCTTTTCCGCGGTCACGCCGGTCATCGGCTGGAACCAGTGGGAGAAGTGCGTCGCGCCCTTCTCTATCGCCCAATCCTTCATCGAGTTCGCGATAACGTCGGCGATGGACGGATCCAGCGGCGCTCCTCCATCGATAGTGCGTTTGATCGCTTTATACACGTTCTTCGGCAGCCTCTCGCGCATAACCGCTTCGCTGAACACATTGCTTCCAAAAACGCTGGTGATCGGTTCTCTCACATCACTCATAAGTCTTGCCCCTTTCTTGAGGTTAGCCCCAGTGGTAAATACCCACTTTGTTCTGATATTGATCGGCGACAATCGAATAATATCCATTGGGAACATTATGCGGTAATTTGGCGTCATACAAAGCGACAAGCGTCTAAACACGCTTACCCTAACGAATGCAAACTAAATCCCTAGGCGAATTTATCCGGCTATCGGTAACTATTATGCCGCAACAATATTTCAGGCATGTTTCGTAAACGTGAAATTTGCGTAACTCGTTTTTTTGATACCACTGGGATACCTTGTTATAAATATTGCTTGACGAGCTACCATACAAGACGTATAATAGTATCAATCAGCCGACCACTTACCTATTCTGCCCATCGCTCATGAAGCAATGGGCGGATAGTTCTACAATGAGCAGACCACCGCTCAAGCACCGCGATTTGAAATGCACGCACGCTGATAACCTTCGGCATCCATCGTTCACGCCACCCTGAGTTCCACCAATGATGCCCGAAGGCGCACCATCGAAACACAAAACCTGGATTCATCATTCTTAATATCATTTTGGAGGGACGGATTATGAAGGCGAGAGTTTTCGGTTTTATCATCGTCGGAATGCTTGCGCTGATGATGCTTGCATCAGTGGCGTCGGCAAGTGGACGGGGTGACTGGTGGATGTTCCAGCACGACCCCAAGCACACTAGCCGCAGTGCATTTACCGGACCGAGCGTTCCCGGGCTGAAGTGGACTTTCGCAACTGGAGGCTATATCGGTCATTCCTCGCCCGCAATCGGAGCAGATGGAACGATTTATATCGGCTCGTACGATGGCAATCTTCATGCGATAAACCCCGCCGACGGCAGAGCAAAGTGGGCTTTCAACACAGGAGGCACTATCGATTCCTCGCCGGCAATCGGTACAGATGGCACGATCTACGTCGGCTCGAATGACGGCAATCTTTATGCGATAAACCCCGCCGACGGCAGCAAGAAGTGGGCTTTTAACACTGGAGATGAGATCGTCACCTCGCCGGCAATCAGTGCGGATGGGACGATCTACATCGTTGCGGTGGATGGCAAGCTTTATGCCATAAACCCCGCCGATGGCAGTCAGAAGTGGGCTTTTAAAATGGGAGAAGCTGCTTCCGTCGAGTTTATTTCATCGCCGACAATCGGGTCGGATGGAACGATCTACATCGGCTCGGGGGATTACAATCTTTATGCTATAAACCCCAGGAACGGCAGTCAGAAGTGGGTTTTTAACACCGGAAATCCCGGTTGGTCGCCAGCGATTGGAGCGGATGGAACTATCTACTACGGCGCGTATGCGATAAACCCCGCTGACGGCAGTATTAAATGGGGTTTTCACTATGGTTTATGCTCGACGCAATCGGCGCGGACGGAACGATCTACTCCATTTTGGAAGATAGCAGTCTTTATGCTATTAACCCCGCTAACGGCATTGTGAAATGGAAGTTCTCGCCCAATGATGGGGATAGTATCCTAGCCTCGCCGGCAATCGGGGCGGACGGAACGATCTACGTCGCTTCGGATGACAGCAATCTCTATGCTATTAACCCTGCGAATGGCATCAAGAAATGGACCTTCAACGTCGGAACGTTCGTGAATTCCTCGCCGGCAATCGGCTCGGACGGAACGATCTACTTCGGCGCGGCAGATGGCAAGCTTTATGCCATCTGCCAGGGGACTGCCTTCACGGTTACCCCTTTAGCCGATGCAAATGGTTCAATAAGCCCAAGCACTCCGCAAACGGTGTACTCCAATTGCAGCATTGCATTCACAGCAAAACCAAACCCCGGCTACGCAGTTGCGAACTGGACGGTCGATGGTGCTGCGGCTCAGACCGGAGGCACACAGTTCGCACTCACTAATATCTGGGCGAATCATACAGTCGATGTGACATTCAGTCAACTTCCGCCATTGAGTATCTCGAAAATCGTTTCGTCGTCAAGCGCTGCTGTCGGCGGGAAAGTCATTTATAGTATCAACTTTGCAATTTATGGTGTCCCTAAGACTGGAGTGACGGTAACCGATGTCCTGCCGGCGAATGTAACTTACGTGACGGGTTCCGCTTCGAGAAGCGGCGTGTATAGCGCAAGTACCAATACGATAACATGGTCTCTAGGCAACCTCGCAGCCGGCGCATCCGGTACGCTAACCTTCCAGGCCACATTGAACTCCGGAGTGTCCGATGGGACGGTGGTAAGCAATACCGCTACCATTTCCTGTAATGAATTGTCGTCACCTGTGCAGAGCAATGCGGCCTCTTTCAAGGTGTTTTCGAGCGCTGAAGCCGCCGGACGAGGTGACTGGTGGATGTTTCGTCATGACCCGTTCCACACCGGCCGTAGCCAGTTCAGTGGAACTAGTGCCCCCGCGCAGAAGTGGAAAGTCAGCATTGGAAGTCCGCCGGCAATCGGAGTTGATGGGACTATATATACCGGGGGGAGCGGCGTTCGCGCAATTAACCCCGATGATGGTAGTAACCGGTGGACTGTCATGTCAGATATATCCTTCCCTGTTTCACCGGCAATCGGAGCGGACGGGACTATCTATATCGCCGGCAATAACAATCTTTATGCCATAAATCCTGTCGACGGCAGCCAGAAGTGGGTTTCCGCTTTAGCTAGTACCAGTTATTCATCGCCGGCAATCGGAGTTGATGGGACTATCTACGTCGGATCAGGTGATAACAAGCTTTATGCTATCAATCCCGCCGACGGAAGCCAGAAATGGGCTTTCAACACCGGAGGGAGTATCAATTCCTCGCCGGCAATCGGGGAGAACGGAACCATCTACGTCAGTTCGGGGGATTACAATCTTTATGCGATAAATCCCGACGGCAGTCAGAAGTGGGGGTTCACCGCCTCAGCTATTATCAGTTCATCGCCGGCAATCGGGGTGGACGGAACTATCTACATCATTTCAAACAATCTTTATCTTTATGCTATAAACCCAGCCGATGGCAGTCAGAAGTGGGCTTCCAACATTGGAGTAGCTACTTCGTTCGTGTCCTTGCCGGCAATTGGAGCGGACGGAACCATCTACGTCGGCGCGAAAGACGGAAACCTTTATGCGATAAACCCAACCGACGGCAGTCAGAAGTGGGCTTCCAACATTGGAGTAGCTACTTCGTTCGTGTCCTTGCCGGCAATTGGAGCGGACGGAACCATCTACGTCGGCGCGGGGGATTACAATCTTTATGCGATAAACCCTGCGAACGGCAGTCAGAAGTGGGCTTTCACCGTCACCGGAATGTACAAATGTGCCGTTGAGGCGATCGGAGCGGATGGGACGCTATACGTCAACTCCGGTGGCGGACTTTATGCTCTGAGCCAGAGGATTTGTTGCACAGTCACTCCATCAGCGGGCGCGAACGGCTCGATCAACCCAAACACTCCGCAAGCGGTAGCCTCCGGGTACAGTATTACCTTCACGGCCACCCCGAACATCGGCTATCAGGTAGATAGTTGGTCAGTAGATGGACAGGTCGTTCAGACCGGCGGATGGACATACAACCTGAGTAATGTCACTGCCAACCACAGTGTCCTGGTAACGTTCAAAAGTATCGCCTACACGGTAACACCGTCGGCGGGGGCAAACGGATCGATCAGCCCGAACACTCCGCAAACTGTGAACTACGGTAGCAGCATCACCTTCACGGCAACGCCGAACACCGGCTACGCTGTTGCGAACTGGGCAGTCGATAATGCCCCCGTTCAAACCGGAGGTACGCAATTCACACTCTCGAACGTGACGACGAATCACACTGTAAGAGTCACGTTCAAAACTGCTACCTACACCGTCACTCCCTCAGCCGGTGCGAACGGTTCTATCAGCCCGAATACTGTTCAGACGGTGGATTATGGCGGAAGCCTGACCTTCACGGCGACGCCAAACACCGGCTACCATATTCTGAACTGGTCGGTCGATGGATCCCTAGCCCAGACGGGAGGAACTTCGTTCACACTATCGAATATTACCGCGAATCACACAGTTCTGGTGACCTTCTCAATCAACCCCTACACAGTAACCCCATCATCAGGCGCAAACGGCACAATCAGCCCAAGCACGCCACAGACCGTGAACTATGGTGACAACCTAACCTTCACAGCAACTCCCGGGTTTCAATACGCGGTAGACCAGTGGTATCTGGATGGGACGTCCGTGCAGACCGGCGGGACAACTTACACGTTGAATAACATCTCCGCGAACCACATAGTAGTGGTGACATTCAGGCCCGGCCCCGGCGACTGGTGGATGTTCCACCACGACATCCAGCACACGGGTCGAAGCCCGTTCACCGGCCCTAGCACCCCCATACTGAAATGGACGTCCACCACAGGCGCAAATATCTACTCTTCCTCGCCGGCTATGGGAGGAGACGGAACCATTTACATTGGCTCGTATGATGACAAGCTCTATGCGATAAACCCCGACGACGGCTGGCAGAAATGGGTCCTCACCACCGGAGGGTGGATCGACTCCTCACCGGCAATCGGCGCTGATGGAACAATCTACATCGGCTCGAACGACGGCAACCTGTATGCGATGGATATGGCCACCGGCATCAAGAAATGGACTTTCGACACAGGCGGGCCAATCGACACCTCCCCCACCATCGGACCGGATGGAACGATCTACATCGGCTCCGGGGACGAATATCTTTATGCGGTAAATCCAAATGGCAGCCAGAAGTGGAACTTCTTCACCAAATTTGCCATCTACTCCTCGCCGGCAATCGGGGCGGATGGAACGATCTACTTTGGTGATGATGGCTTCAAGCTGCGCGCGCTAAATCCGGCGAACGGCAGTGAGATATGGGCATTCACCGCGACGGCGGAAATCCGGTCCTCACCGGCAATCGGCTCGGACGGAACGATCTATGTCGGCTCGGATGACGGCAAGCTCTACGCCATAAACCCATTTAATGGCACTAAGAGATGGGAATTCGACACAGGCGGATGGATCGACTCCTCGCCAGCCATCGGCTCGGACGGAACGATCTACTTCGGCTCAAAATGGGATGGCAAAGTTTACGCGCTAAACCCCATGGACGGCACCAAGAAATGGGCATTCACCACCGGAGGGTGGATCGATTCCTCGCCCGCCATCGGATCTGACGGAACGATCTACATTGGCTCCTGGGATAACAAGCTATACGCGGTAAACCCCACGGACGGCACTAAGAAATGGGCATACAGCACAGGTGCAAGTATCATCTCTTCGCCTGCAATCGGAGCAGGCGGAACGATCTACATCGGCTCAGAGGACGGGAAGCTTTACGCTATCGGGCGTTCTGCTCCATCGGGAATACTCCTCGCCGGGATAGCCGCGGATGGAAGTGTCTGGCACACAAATGACATGGCGAGCTGGACAAGCGTGCCCGGAAAACTTGCTTCCGTGGCGACGGGAGACTTCAACGGAGACGGAAACTGCGACCTCGTCGGTCTAGCAACCGACTCAACAATCTGGTACACCATAGACAAGTCGAGCTGGACAAATGTTCCGGGACGATTGAAGACGCTAGCGGTCGGTAATTTCGATGGGAGCGGTAAGGACGGTATAGTCGGCCTGGCGCTGGACAACAGCATCTGGTACACCGCGGACATGAGCGCCTGGCAGAACGTGCCCGGTTATCTAAGCAGCCTTGATTGCGACGACTTTGCCGGCAGTGGCGTATATGGGATTATCGGCATAGCCGGAGATAGCTCTGTCTGGTACACATCGAACATGAGCACCTGGCAAAATATACCAGGGAAACTATCCGCCCTGGCATCAGGAGACTTCAACAGAGACGGCAAAGCAGAGATAGCAGGCAAAGCATCAGACGGCAGCATCTGGTACAGCACGAATATGACAGGCTGGACGCAAATCCCAGGGACACTAAGTTCAATAGTAACAGGAGACTTCACCGGCATCGGCCAAGCCGGAGTAGCGGGATTAGCCTCAGACAACAGCATCTGGTACACCATGAACCTGCAAAACTGGACGCAAATCCCCGGGAAACTCCAGAGTCTGGTAGTCGGCGACTTCAACAGCGATGGAAAAGCCGACCTGGCGGGTTTGGCCCAGGACGGAAGCATCTGGTACACCACCAATCTTCAAACCTGGACAAACGTCCCCGGCAGGCTTTCGATGATAGTGCCCGGAAGACCGTGACGGATTGACTTGTAAATCCGGACCGGATCGGGGGATATCTGAATAAAGCGGGAGGGATGTGAAAAACGAATGCACTCATCCCTCCCACTTCGTTTTTCAGGATGAATGCTTGAAATAATACACTATTGCAGCGATATCTGCAACCGAATCTGCTTTCCGTAGAAATTATCCGAGAAATCGAGTTGCGGGGACGGGGTTGTGTGTGATATAGTACGTTTTACGTACTGGAGGTTTTGTGATGGCAAAAGGACGCATATTGACGGGGGACAGGCCTACCGGGCCGCTGCATCTGGGACATTATGTGGGATCGCTGGCGAACAGGGTCAAGCTTCAGGATGAGTACGAGACCTTTGTTATCATTGCCGACGTTCAGGCGTTGACTACTAATTTTGAGAAGCCGGAGGCGCTGCGACAGCACGTCTTTCAGGTTGCGAAGGACTATCTGGCAGTCGGGATCGATCCCGCCAAATCAACAATTTTCATTCAGTCCATGGTGCCGCAGATTACGGAATTGACCGTTTTTTACTCTATGTTTGTGACTGTGAACGTCTTGCGGCATAACCCGACCATCAAGACCGAGGCTAAGCAGTACGGTTATCAGGACATGACTTACGGATTCCTGGGCTACCCGGTGAGCCAGGCGGCGGATATTACTTTTTGCAAAGCGAATCTAGTGCCGGTCGGGGCGGATCAGGTGCCTCATGTGGAGTTCGCGAGGAAGATCGCTCGAAGGTTCAATGAGCTTTACAAGCCGGTGCTGGTAGAGCCGAAAGCGCTGGTTGGCGAGGTCGGCAGGCTGGTGGGCACGGATGGGAACGCCAAGATGAGCAAGAGCCTGGGGAATTGCATCTATTTGAGCGATACCGCCGAAGAGCTATCCAAAAAGATGAGCCAGGCGGTCACGGATCCGGCGCGAATGCGTCGGTCGGACCTGGGTCATCCCGATGTTTGCACGGTTTTTGCTTATCACAAGGTATTTAACCCGGAATTTGTCCCTGAATTGAGGATAGAATGCGAGACAGCCGAGATAGGCTGCGTCGATTGCAAGAAGCGGCTTTCAGCAGCCCTGAATGAACTCCTGGAACCGATGAGAGAGCGTCGGGCAAAGTATGACGCGGATCCGAAATTGGTAGAGGATATTCTGATAGCCGGAACCAATCGCGCGCGAGAAGAAGGGGCGAAGACCCTGGCGGAAGTCAAAGAAGCGATGTGCCTGGATTATTTCGGGAAGTAGCCGAAACCTCAAAAACATCCTTGCAAAACACTGAAAACAACGGGCTGGAGAAGCCTCGAAGAGGCGGCAGATTTTAGCCACGGGTGTAGCCCGAAGGGCGCAACCCGTGGACACTATGCCCAACATATTTTCAAGCCCCGAAGGGCCGGCAGGAAATCTGCCTCAGGCATACTATCAGACGAATTCTGCCGGCCCTTCGGGGCTTGTGGTATTTTCTATCCAGTTTTCCACGGGTTTCCGCCTACGGCGGGCACCCATGGCTAAAATCTTTCGCCCTTTCAGGGCTTCCAGAACCCGAAACACCCTGCTTAGGAGATATTTATCGCTCACTGTTCCTCTGCTAATACTTTTCTCTCCTCACAAGATCGCTCAAGTGGCGTCTGGGGGTTCGGATTGGCTCTTCGGCGGGGTAGCCTATGGGGATTATGGCCACCGGCGAGACCCTGTCCGGCACTTGAAGGGCTTCGGCTGCCGCTTGTGGATTGAATGCGCCTACCCAGACCGTCGCCAAGCCAAGAGCTGTCGCGGCTAACTGGCAGAACGTAGCGGCAATAGTGGCATCCTGGACCGCATACAGATTTTCGCCCCGCTGACCGTACTTGCTGCCCGACATTAGATGATTGGCGCAGAAGACCAAGACCACGGGCGCGCAACCGACGTATTCCTGACCATACGACGCCTCATCGAGGGCGTTCTTCGTAACTTGATCGCGCACAACGATGATCTCGTAGCCCTGAAGATTGCCCGCGGATGGCGCAAGGTTGATGGTTTCGAGGATCCTGTCCAGTTTCTCTTCTTCCACGTCCCGGCTTTCATATTTCCGGACAGAATGCCTGTTTGAGACTACGCTAAAAAAATCCATGGTTTTCCTCCTGCCAAGGCTGACTGTGATAGTCTTCCAGCCCGTCGGACATGTCTGACTCGTCGGACCAAAAGTTTCGGGAACAAATTTTCCGAAACAACGAACGATGGGTTTGTGGTGTTTCGGGAGACTTGCTCCCGAAACGGAATATCTCAGGTTTCGGGAGCAAGTCTCCCGAAACACCATTGTTTTTCTTTGCTACCGGTATAAGGTATTAAGTGTTCCGTAGGCTATTTCCCCTTTGCCAGCATCATTGCCAAAGTTGTCATCGTTCGGACGCCTACGCCGGTTGCGCCCGGGGACATGTATTTGTCCGAACTCGCCGGGCCGCCGGAGAAGCATGTGTCCGCCGTTCCTGCTATATCCATATGTATCCAAGGTACGTCTTCGACAAACTCCTGAAGGAAGATTCCGCCTTGAATCGCCCCACCCCATCTGTTGCCTATGTTCGCCAGATCGGCGAAGTTGCTCTTCAGTAACTCTTTGTATTCTTTCGGCAATGGGAGTTCCCACATCCGCTCGCCACTGATATCCGCCGATTCCTTCAGTCGATCTATCAACTCCCGGTTGTTGCCCATTATTCCCGTGTAATCGTTCCCCAGAGCGACTACGCACGCGCCGGTGAGAGTTGCGATGTCTATGATGTAATCCGCGCCTTCTTGGACGGCATAAGTCAAGCCGTCGCAGAGGATCATCCTGCCTTCGGCGTCGGTGTTGAGGACTTCCACCGTCTTGCCGCTCATGCAAGTAATCACGTCGGCGGGCTTGTAGGCCGAACCGCCGGGCATATTCTCGGTGGCCGGCACCAGGCCGATGACGTTGATATCCGGTTTCAACTCCGATATAGCGCGCATGGCGTGAATCACGGCGGCAGCGCCGGATTTGTCATACTTCATGTGCTGCATGCCCTCGCCCGGCTTGAGCGAAATGCCGCCACTGTCGAACGTTATCCCTTTGCCGACCAGCGCGAGCGTCTTCTTGTCTTTACCTGCGTGATACCTGAGTATAATAAACCTGGGCGGCTCGATGCTGCCTTGAGCGACACTCAGAAGACCGCCCATCTTCAATTCAGCGATCTTCTTTTCATCTAGAACTTCTATCCCCAGACCGAATTCCTCGGCCACTTTCAGGGCGCGTTCGGCAAGAATCGTCGGGGTCATTCTGTTGGAAGGCTCGTTTGATAGCGTCCGGGCATCGTTCGTGGCTTCGGCGAGGATTCGGCCCTCTCGCGCGCCCGCCGAAAGGTCCACCATCTTATTCTCATTCTGCTCTACAATGGTGAACGTTTCTATTTCATTCCGAGGCTCTTCCTGTTTCTTGTAGAGATCAGAGCGGTATAGACCAATGATAGTGCCTTCCACGACTGCTCTGGCCGCTTCTTTCATTCCAAGCGCGCCAATTCCCGCCCCATGCACGATAGTTGTCACGGAACGAGCGCCCTTTTCGCGCAGGAAACGAATCGCCGCGCCGGAAACATTTCGGACGGCTCTCAGATCAAAATCTTCGCTCTTTCCAAGACCAATGACAAGCACGCGTTTCGGCCCGATCTTTCCATTGGTGTGAAGAAAGGCTGTTTCCATCAGCTTGCCGCTGATCTCTTTCCGGGCGATCGATTCGCTGATGAGTCCATGAAGCGCGCCGTCCACAGCGCCGGTAGCGCCTCCAGGGATTGTGACCCCCTCGAACAGATTGACGATCAGCGCGTCGCTTTCAATCTCGGTGATAGA
>Ga0182027_10014757_pt1 | contig 10789 bp, 8 predicted proteins | sample 712E1DmetaG_FD_121300 | JGI IMG/M metagenome (GOLD analysis project Ga0182027, IMG submission 121300) | Permafrost microbial communities from Stordalen Mire, Sweden - 712E1D metaG (Illumina Assembly) | ecosystem: Environmental > Terrestrial > Soil > Wetlands > Permafrost | place: Sweden...
CTGCCGGCAGCGTACATCGTGGCCGCCCTGTTCGTCGAAGTGGAGCTGCTCCGCTTTAAGCCGCAGTTTACCTGGCCCGGGCTGCTCCTGGTCGTGGTCGGCATTCCGGTCTACTGGCTCTGGCAACGTTTCTATCGTCATTCAACCTAGAATTTTGAGGGAGCACCTAGAATGGCCCACCAGCTCTTCATCAGAAAACCTCTCAATCGCCTGATCGACGAAGCCAAGGAAACCGACGAACATTCGCTCAAAAGAACCCTGGGGCCGTTGTCGCTGACGGCTCTGGGCGTCGGTGCCATCATCGGCGCCGGCATCTTTGTCCTGACGGGGCTGGGCACGTCCTACGCCGGGCCTGGCCTGATGTTGTCGTTTGTCATCTCCGGGTTGGGCTGCACGTTCGCGGCGCTTTGTTACGCCGAGTTCGCGGCCATGATTCCGCTTGCGGGAAGCGCCTATACCTATGCGTACGCGACGCTCGGCGAGCTGTTTGCCTGGATCATCGGTTGGGATCTGATTCTGGAGTACGCCATGGGCGCCAGCACCGTGTCCTCGGGCTGGTCCAACTACTTCATCAAGTTCATGCACATCTTCAAGATCGATATCCCGCTGTGGGCGGCTTACGATCACTGGACCGCGCTGGGGGTCGCCAAGAAAGTAGTGGCGCGCGAGATGACCAAGGCGGCAGATCCGTCCCTGGTCGAGGGTTCCAAGGCATTTCTCGAGTCGGTCAACGGCGCACTGGCTGCCCAATCGACCGATCTGCTCGATCGTGCCCACGCCCTGGTCAATGCGCCGCACATCTTCGGCATGGACATCGGCTTCAACGTGCCTGCGTTTGTCATTGCGCTGGTGATCACGGCCATCCTGATCGTCGGCATTCAGGAGAGCGCCCGCTTCAACGCGACCGTCGTCGCCATCAAGCTCCTGGTCGTGTTTTTCGTCATCATCGTCGGCTTCCAATACGTCACGCCGGCCAACTGGGGCTTTGACAGTTGGCAGGATTTTGCGCCGATGGGCCTGTCGGGAATCGGGGCAGGGGCCGCATATATCTTTTTCGCCTACATCGGCTTCGATGCCGTATCGACGACCGCCCAGGAGGCCAAAAATCCGCAGCGCGATCTGCCGATCGGAATCATTGCGTCGCTCGTCGTCTGTACGGTTCTGTACATACTGGTCGCAGCGGTGCTTACGGGAATGGTGCCCTGGAAAGAAGTGAACATCGAGGCGCCCATCGCGCAGGCGTTTCTGGATCACGGGCTGACCAAGTCTTCGTTCCTGATCACGGCCGGGGCCTTGGCCGGCCTGACCAGCGTCATGCTCGTGATGCTTTTGGGCCAGACGCGCGTGCTGTACTCGATGGCCAAAGACGGCCTTTTGCCCAAGAGTTTTTTTGCGGACATTCACCCGAAGTTTCGCACGCCCTACAAGAACACCATGCTCGTGGGTTTGGTCGCTGCGCTGGTGGGGAGTCTTACGCCCATCGACGACATCGGCAAGATGGTCAACATCGGCACTCTTTTGGCGTTTGTAATCGTCTGCTGCGCGGTGCTGTTTCTGCGCCACACCGATCCGAATCAACCGCGGCCCTTCCGCACGCCGCTGGTGCCGTATGTGCCGATTCTTGGCATCCTGTTCAATGGTTACATGATGTACAAGCTGGGCTGGATCAACTGGGCGCGGCTCATCATCTGGTTGATCATCGGCCTGGTGATTTACTTCACCTATAGCCGCAAGCACTCGGCCGCGCGCAACAGCGGCTGACCATGAGTCATGATCGGCGGTGCTCAGCCGGAAACTACGGCCCGGCGTACGTAACCCACGGCCGCGATGACGCCGAGCACGCCTGCGATCCCGGCCGGCCACCGGCAGGACAGGGAAGGCAGCAGGAGCAACCAGAAGATTGCCGCGAACTGAGCGATCGTGGCCATCTTGCCCCAGAAACCCGCCGTGAAATCGAAGCCCGCGCGCCAACCCAAGGCGTGCATGACCGCATACACGGCCGCCAGCGGTACCTGAATGATCTCGCGGGCGGCGATCAGCGCGACGATCGAGATGGGGGGCCGAGCCGTGAGCCAAGCGACACCGAGCACGGACAAAACGAAAACCTTATCGCACAAGGGATCGAGCCACGCGCCGGTCGACGGCGGGACCGTGGGGATCCCCGCACTGGCCAGCACTGCCAGGTGTTTGCGTGCCGCCCAGCCGTCGAGCAGATCGCTCACCGCTGCGGCCGCGGTCAGAATCAGCACGTAGCCGAGGTCCAGGGGCCGCAGCCAGAGCGCCGCCGCCAAGACCGGCCGGCCCAGCGTAAATACGTAGGCGGCCGCCCGCCACTGTGAGGCTTGCAGCGCTGCAGTCATGACTCAAGTATAAATGCTTGCACGCACGTCCCACAACCTATTAACCTGGTGCCAATTTTTGGCTCTCGTGCCCCGTTCGGCATTAGCATAGTTCCTGCCCTCTTGGGCCAAGGAGCGCGTATGGTCGACAGCAACGCCAGCACCGTCCTCATCGTCGTCGGAGACCCCATCCGGGCTGAGCTGGTCGTTCGGGCTCTGCGCCACCCCTCCATCGCCACTCAGGTCGCCACCAACGAGCAGGAGATTTTGGCCGCGCTCAAGCAGAATAAGTTCATGCTGGCGGTGGTGGGCGGGCACATCGGCCGCCGGGACCCCTTGGTGATCTGCGAGGCCGTGCGTGTACGCCAGCCCGGCCTGCCCACCTTGGTGTTGATCGGGACCGAAATCACCGCCGACGCGCTCTCTGCCCATCGCCAGCGCCAGCTCGAGGGAGTCTTCTACGTTGATCTCGGCCCCAATTGGGACCAGGCCAAGGAGAAGCCCAGCGTAGGTGTCGGTGATGCCGTGCGCCAGGAAGTCCTGGGTAAGTTGGGCCTCGTCGACGACCCGCAGAGCCACCAGGCCTGGGTCAATGCGCACGAGGCGGCCATGTTCGCCGCCACCGTCCAGAATGAGGCTACGGTGGTGGCCGTCGTGCCTCCTGCGCTGATTTCGCAAGCCAGCGCTCCGCTGAGCGAGGCGCCTACCACCGTGGGTCCCGCCCCGTCCGCGCCTGCCAAAATGGAGCCGCCCAAGGGCGCCCTGACCGATGACGATTTTGCCTTTGCCGCACGAGTCGCCGAGCAGACCCGGGGCACCGACTTTCGCACGCCTTTTGTGCCGACCAGGGCGACCGATGATACGGGCGCCGAGCGGACGGTGCTGACTCTGCGCGACAAGATCCGGGAGCTCGAACGCAACCTGGCGCGCATGGCCGCAGTCTACGCCAAACGGGCCTGGACGTTCGATACGGCCGAAGAGCAGATCCGCGATCTCGAAGCGGCCCGTGCCAGCATCGAGAAGGACCACGAGCGTCTGCGCGAGCACCTGACCGAAGAGAAAGAACGCGCCAAGGCCGAGCGTGCGGCGCGCGAATCCAAGCTTGCGGGCACCGAAAAGGATGCCACCGAGCTGCAGGCGCACGTGGTCGAGCTGACTGCGAGCAACGCGCAGTACGCCAAAGAAATCGAGCGCCGCGATCTCGCGCGTACCGAGATGGAGCGCAACTTCACGGCCATGCTCAAACAGGCCCAGGACGCGTTCAATGCGCTGCGCGATCAGTCGGCCCGGGCTCTGGGCGACTACGAGCGCCAGCTCAACGAGAGCCGCGCGCAGACGCAGGCGGTGCAGAGCGAGCTGCTCATGCTCAACCAGGAAGCGGTGGCCCTGCGCCAGCGTGTGCAACAGGCCGACGGTGATGCGCCGCGCATGGAGCAGGCCCTGACGGCCCAGAGTGCGCAGTTTCTCGAGGAGAAACAACAATGGGTCGCCCAGCATGCGCAGCTCACCCAGGAGCTCACCCTTGCGCGCGAAGAGATGGAGCAGGAGCGCAGCAAGGCCGTCAAGGCGCAGCACGATCTCGAAGAGCTCTCCGGCGACGCGCTGCGCCTCCAACAGGAGATGGCGCAAAATGCCAGTGCGCTGGCTTCGGCCAAGCAGGCCGGTGAGGCCGACCGGCGTGCCCTCGAACAGAAGTGGTTGCAGAAATTCGAGCAGATCAAACAGGCCGTGCTCAATCTGCGCTCGACGCAGACTGTGACCGAGGACTCTCTGCGCGTCAAGGAGAGCGAGCTCGCCGGTGTGCAGGCCACGCTCCATAGCCGGGACGACGAGATCAACCAACTGCAAAAGGCGCACAAGGACGTCACGGACGCTCTGGCCCGCGAGCGGGTGGGTTTTGCCGAAGCCATGGAGGCCAAGCTCGATGCTCTCGAGCGCTTTGCCCGCGAGACCTCCGAGCGCATGGTTCGCCTGGTCGAGGCTCTGGCGACGCTCGATCAGATGGCCCGGCGGCAGGAGGTGCTGACCGAGCAGTTGCTCTCACGCGGGCCAATAGGGGTTCTGCCGGCCATTGGCGCCGTAGGCGATGTGGCCCTGCCTTCACGCCTGCCGACCGATGCCGGCATGACAGGCATGCGTAGGCCGTTTCCGTCTCTAGGCAGCAAAAGCCTCTGGCGCCTCGATGCCAAGCAGTCGCGCATCGTTATGATCGGGGCGGCGGTATTTGTGGTTCTGGTCCTGCTCGTCTGGGGCCTGTGGCCTTCGGGCTCGCACAAGCAGGCCCTGAGCGAAGGCGCCGCCATCGCGGAGCCGCAGGGGCCCGGCAAAGACAAACAGGCTCTGCCTGTGCCTTCGATTTCGACCGCGGCACGGACGGCAGCGCCCGACAATCAGGAGCCTGCCGAACCGAAGGAGGATGCAGCGCCTGCGGTCGCTCCGGCGCTAAGGCCCGCCGTGACGCTGAGCGAGGGCGAGCTCAGGGTGCTGCGTCAAACGCTGATGGTCGCTTTTAAGCAGAAGAAATGGGCGGAGGCGACCAAGGCGGGTGAACGGATGCGGGAAGGGGCGCCGCTCGATTGGGAAGCGGAATTTACACTCGGCCGCGCCGAGCAGGCTGCCAACAAGTTGGCCGATGCGGTAGAGACCTACCTGCACTTTGCCGACCAGTTTCCGTCCAACCGGTATTCGATCGACGCGACCGTCAGCGCGGCACGGATCCTGGCGGCCCAGGGCAAAAAGGCCCAGGCGCGCACGCTGCTCCAGCATGCGACGACGGTCGGCAATGCGACTGTCCGTGCCAAGGCGGCCCTGGCACTCAAGCAGCTCAAGTAACGTCTATTTTTTCTTGAACAGCGCGTCGAGCTTGGCTTTGGCCGAGCTGATATCGGGCAGGGCTTCCCGCTCGCCTTCGAACGCCTTGAACATGCCGCAGAAATTCGACCGTTCCTTGTCGGGAACGTATTCGGCGATCGTCTCCTTACAGTCGTTGTGTGCGCCCGGGTCGTAGTACTGACAGTTCTTGCACGAGTGCATGTCGGTGTGACAGTGCGGGCATTCTTCGCCACGCAAGACCTTGTCTTCCATCTCCGTCGTCTGACGGCACGACCAACACGAAAACTCCCACTTGGACATGGTTCTCCTCGAAACCCTTTTTTCAGCCGACGACAGTGAAGGGCTGCCGCTCAGGCCGGCCCGCTTTGAACGACCGCCGCAGCCAGCCGCGCTCACGCATGGCGATTTCTTGCACTTTGAGCAGACCCTGCGCCAAGGCCTCCGGCCGGGGCGGGCAGCCGGGAATGTAGACGTCGACCGGCAGAATCTTGTCGACTCCCTTGACGACCGAATAGCTCAGCTGAAACAGCCCGCCGCAATTGGCGCACGAGCCCATCGAGATGACGTACTTCGGATCGGGCATCTGGTCGTAGAGCAACCGACATCGCTCCGCCATCTTGTAGGTCAGAGTACCTGCCACGATCATCAGGTCCGCCTGGCGGGGAGTGGCCCGGAACACCGCGCCGAAGCGATCAACATCCGTGCGCGGCCCGCCGGTCTGCATGAGCTCGATGCCGCAGCAGGCCAGGCCGAACAGCAGATAGAAGATCGAGCTCTTGCGGCTCCAGTTCAGGGCCCAGTCGACGGCGTCGTCGATTTTTGTCAACACGACCTGGTCGGTCGGATCATGCAAATACTTGTCTGCCATCTTGACGTTCTCACACTTTCGAAGGGGCACAATGGACAATGGCGGCTCTTGCACCTCGGTGTCAAGCGCGCGCTGGGGCCATCAGGGCATGGCGAGGGACTTGGCCAACGCGCTCTCGACGGCGCTCTTACACTGGGAATAGAAATCATGGGGCGCGTCGATAAAACGCACGCCATAAGCGTTGGTCGTCGGTAGGTACCGCGTGACCACGATGTGTGTCTATGAGTTGCCGAACTCACCGAACTCGATGGCGAGCACGCCTGATTCGTTGACCGGTAGCGAACCCGCCGACAGCGCGATCTGCGCGCCGCTCCGGGACAGGTCGACGACTCGACAAGGCCGGGCATGCTCCAGCACGCGCACGTGGCCGGACAGGGATACCTGAACGCGAAAGTCCGTTCGCCGCCGCGAGATCGAGTGTCCGCCGATCTGTCGTTCGGGTCTGACCAGATCGCGCACGCTCGTCATCAACAGACTGAGATCCCGGTCGGTATTGCGCAACCAGAACGACAGTAGACCGAGCCAACCAATCACGGCCGCCAGAGTTATGACCAAAAAAACGCTAATGGTGGCTAGCGTAGTTCGGTAGTCCCCATCGAGTCAACGCGTAACCTAGCGTAGCCGAGCGTCCGGGGCGTCTGGCGCCCAAGGTCCGGTTCGTGCTTTACTTGCGCGCCATGGAGTCGCGACAAAGTCTGCCGCGTCTGATCTGGTTCGCGATCGGGATCGGCGTCGGCGTTATTGGTCTGTTCTTCCTGTTTCCTGGGCTGCTCGTTCTTGCCGCAGGCGCACCGGTTCTGTTTCTGGCAGGTGCCGCCGTTTATTTTGTCGTGGTCGCGCACACGGATGCCCGTCCTCGGCCCAATCTTTCGCACCCCGACGACAACTCTACACCTCCGCCGAGTCTGCCATGAAGACCGTGCCACGCGAGGATATTCGTCGCGCCGCCGGTCGTGCGCTGATCATCGGATTTGAAGGCCAGGCGCTTTCTGCCGAGCTCAAAGAGCTCTTGCGCGAGGTGCAGCCGGCGGGGTTGATCTTCTTTGATCGCAATTTCGAGTCTCCTCTCCACCTGGCCGAGCTGACGCGCGAGCTCAAGCTCTATCGCACCAACGAGCCCCTGCTGTTGTGTGTCGACCAGGAAGGCGGCCGGGTCGCGCGCATCAAGGAGCCGGCAACACGCTGGCCCTCCATGCGTCAGCTCGGCCGGCTCAACGACCCGTCGCTGGCGCGGCAGGTGGGCGTGGCCCTGGGGCGGGAGCTTCGCGCCGTTAATGTCGACATCGATCTGGCCCCGGTACTGGATGTGGATACCAATGCCAAGAATCCGGTCATCGGCAACCGGTCTTTCTCCAGTGACCCCAAGGTGGTTGCCGCGCTGGGCGCGGCTCTGGTGCAGGGCTTGGTTGAGGGCGGGGTCGGCGCCTGCGGCAAGCATTTCCCGGGCCACGGCGACACCGATCTGGACAGCCATTTAGCACTGCCGCACGTGGGGCACGACCCGGAGCGACTGCGCGACATCGAATGGCCGCCTTTTGCGGCGGCTATCCATGCCGGACTCGATGCGATCATGACGGCTCACGTGGTCGTCGAGTGCCTGGATGCGTCGTCTCCCGCAACTCTGTCGCCATCGGCCCTTCGGCCCTTGCGCGCCGAGTTGGGTTTTGCCGGCGTCATCATCAGCGATGACGTCGAGATGAAGGCCCTGGCCGACCATTTTTCTCCGGACCAGATCGCCGCCCGCGCCCTTTCGGCTGGAGTCGACGTGTTTCTCTCGTGCCGCCGGCCCGAGGTCGTCTTGGGCCTGTATCGGGCGATCGTACAGGGAGTCGAGCAGCAGGCAATCGCGCAGGAACGTCTGCTCGATGCGGCTGGCCGAGTCGAGCGTTGGCGGGCGCATTATTATCGCGATCCGGGCGCGAGAAGCCGTTTCCATGAGGTCGTGGGCTGCCCCGATCATCAAATGCTTGCGGCGCAAATCGCGGCTGCGGCTGAAGCTGCGCCTTCGCCTTAGCCGGGAACATGGTTTGATTCTGAACTTTGCCAAGCCAACACTCGAGATCAAACGTGTCATTGCCTCCGACCGGTCAATCCTCTGATTTCCTGGATTCCTGGCTTCTTTAGCGGCCCGTCACGCGCGGATTCTGTCGGAGAGCCAATTTTGTCAGGCCCCTCTGATAGACAACCGCCCCCATGGAACAGTTGCGGCTCTGGTGCGCGCAGGCCGAGCCCGCCCCCTCCCCTGTTGCTCTCCTGGCACCCGAGCCGATCTCGGTCCCGGCGCAGGTTTTGGGCCCGCAGGCTCTCTCTCAGCAGTTGGGCCGGTCCGTGCGGCTGTCGTGGACGTGCAACCACTCGACCATGATCTCGGTCCGCCACAGAGACGACGTGCTGGACCTGAGATTGCATCGTATGTTCGCCGGTGCCGACCCCGAGATCTGGAGCGCGCTCGTGGGCTACCTTCGCGGCGGCGACAGAAAAGCCAATCGCACCCTCGATTCTTTTATCGCCGCCCATGTGGGCGACTGGCCACCTCGGCGCCGGAGCGTCAGGGCGCACGGCCGCGCCCACGATCTGAAGGTGATCTTCGCGCGCCTGAACGCCGAGTTTTTTCACGACGCCTGTGCGGCGCGCATCGGCTGGGGCCGGGCAGGGCCTGTGTGCCATCGCCGGTCAATTCAACTCGGCCTGTACGTGACTGAAGAAAAACTGATCGTCATTCATCCGAGCCTGGATCAGTCGTTCGTGCCCGACTACTACGTGGCCTGGATCGTTTTTCACGAGATGTTGCACGATGTCTTCGGCATCGAACAGCGCCGCAGCCGCCGCTCCATTCACCCCCCCGAGTTCGGCGCTCTCGAACAGAGCTTCCCGGATTTTGCGCGCGCCAAGAACTGGGAGACGCAGAATCTGGACCGACTACTGCGGTTTCGCCGCCACTAGTACAGCCGCCACGAAGTGGCGATCATAAATTATAACTCTTCACCAGAGATGGCGGGCCGCTAAGGAAACCAGGAAACCAGGAAACCACGAGGTCAATGGACTGGCAAATCAGGGACAATGACGTGGAAAGCGCCAATTTATTCCCGTATTCCTGATTTCTTGGCTTCCTTAGATGCTTTCCAATCGCTCGTCACCCACAAATTCTGTCGAGGAGCATGGATTGAATTATTGTCGGCACTTGGCGGCGGCTGTACCAGGGCGGGCCGAACGTCTTCGATGATCAACTCCACCGTGGTCTCGCCGCGGTAGTTGTTGCGCGCCAGGCGGAAGGCGACATCGACCGTGTCGGGCACTTTGTCGATGATCCCGCCCAGCCCGAAACCTACCGCGTCGTGGCGCATCTGCGCGAACTGCAATTTCAAGTGATTGTCCCCCACCAGTCGCTTTTTGCTCACGCACAGGCCCGCGGCGACAAAGATCGGCTCGGGATTGTGTTGGCCGAAGGGAGCCAGCAATTCTATTTTTTCCAGCAGGTGCAGATCGACCGCGCTACCCAAGAGCTCCATGTCCGGGGCCAGGGGCGCGACATAGGGAGGCTCGCCGAGCCGGGCGCGGACCTGGCTCGTCCAGGCCTCACGAAAGGCGTCGACTTTTTCCGGAACAATCGTGATGCCCGCCGCGGCCGGGTGCCCACCGAAGCGCACCAGGTGCTCGGCCGCCGCGGCGATTGATGCGTTGATGTCCAGACCCGGCACCGAGCGCGCCGAGCCCCGGCCGTCCTGGCCGATCACGATGGCCGGCCGTGCATAGCGTGCGGCCAGGCGTGAGGCCACCAGGCCCAGCACGCCCGGATGCCAGCTCTCGTCCATGAGCACCAGGGCCGCCCCCAACTCTGCGTCGGTCCGGTCCACCATGGTGAGCGCCTGGGCGAGCGTGTGCTTCTCGATGTCGCGCCGTTCTCGATTGGCAGCGTCCAGTGCACCGGCCAACATGTGCGCGTAGCTCTCGTTGTCGGTCAAAAGGAGCTCTACCGCCTCGCCCGCATCGCTGATCCGACCCCGGGCGTTGATGCGCGGGGCCAGGCGAAAGGCTACGTCGGTGGCGGTCAGGTGCCGCGGATCGACATGCGACACTTCCATCAGAGCGCGCAGGCCAGGCCGGCGCGTACGTGCCAGCCACTGCAGGCCGGAGGCCACCAGGACCCGGTTGGCATCGCGGATCGGCACCATGTCCGCGATCGTGGCCAGGGCCACGACATCGAGCAACTCGCGCACGTCGAAGAGCTTGCTGTCTGTCGTCAGGCCTTGCTCGCGCAGGTGCCGGCGCAGTGCCCCGATGAGCATGAACGTCACGCCGGCGGCGCACAGGTCTTTGCAAGGATAGCGGCAATCCTCGCGGTGCGGATCGAGCACGGCCAAAGCCGGCGGCAGGCCGTCGTGAACCTGGTGATGATCGACGACGATGACGTCCAGGCCGAGCGAGTTGGCCACGGCGATCTCGGCGTGTGCCGTAACCCCGGTGTCGACGGTGACCAGCAATCTGGCTGTGGGCGCCAAGGTCCGGACAGCCTGTTCGTTCAGGCCGTAGCCCTCCGTGCGGCGGTTCGGGATGTAGTAGGAAACCTGTGCACCGGCGGCCCGCAAAAACTCGGTCAAGATCGCAGTCGAGCCCACGCCGTCGACATCGTAGTCGCCGTACAGGGCAATCGGCTCGTGGCCGGCAATGGCGCGCGCGAGCCTGTCGACCGCGGGTCCCATGTCAGCGATGTCCCCCGGGTCGTGCAGCGAGGAGAGCGTCGGTTCCAGAA
>Ga0182027_10014759_pt1 | contig 10788 bp, 8 predicted proteins | sample 712E1DmetaG_FD_121300 | JGI IMG/M metagenome (GOLD analysis project Ga0182027, IMG submission 121300) | Permafrost microbial communities from Stordalen Mire, Sweden - 712E1D metaG (Illumina Assembly) | ecosystem: Environmental > Terrestrial > Soil > Wetlands > Permafrost | place: Sweden...
CTCCCGTAATCCACCTGCTGGTTAAGCGGCCAACAGGTCCTTATGGTGACCTGGTTTCCGTCCGTCCTGCAACTGCTTCCTGAGTTACCCAGGACGCCCCGCTGACAAACTTCATACCCTCGCGGATCACACGGATAAAGCAAGACATCCCCTGAAATCAGTGGTTTTTCTCAGGCCGGCTGGAGGGAATGTGCCGGGTATTTCAGGGAACTGGTATGAGAAGCCTTTCGGTTCGGACCAGGCGCCCCGGCTGCCCTCGCAACATTGAGGGCAATGCCGCCACCATCAGGGCGGGCTTGCGCCGTCATTGCGCACAAAGGCGTCTTGCAAGCGTTTTGATCGTCCGGAAGCCTACAAGGGGACCCAGCCCACGTTTGGGGCCGTTACCTTCTCCTGCTCGACAGGCCGCATTCTAAGGCACAACCGCCCGGTAGAATCGAGCCGTCGAATTTCTCCAAGTAGGGTCGGCGAAGAGCACTGCTCCATTCGTATTAACCAAGACAGCAGACGGGGTCCAGTCAAGCAGGTTTGTGGAACTCTGAACAAGGTAATTATAGCCGGCTGTCGCTGACAGTTGCAGCACTGGCGGCCCGTTGCTCCCTGGAGTCATTTGGAGGACAATCGAATTGGTAAAACCGACGAAGCCGGTCGAGACGTTCGTTATGGCAAGGCTCGTTGCGTCGCTGAAAGCGTCCAAACGGAAACTGAGTGAGTATATGCCTCGCGACACGGTTGCGGGCAGGGCGAAGCGGTACGTTTGGAGACCCAGCGAGGCGACACGTTCGTCCACCGCGCCGATTTGGTCCGTATTCCAATACACAGTCAACAAGCCGTCGGTCTCATTAGGATCGGTGAATCCGCCGTCAAATTGAATGAAATTCGCAGCATTTGTGATCGTCACCCCAACTGCAAGCCAGGCTGGCTCATCGGCCCTCAAGCTGGCGCCGCTGTTTCCTATGAAATTCACGCCTGTAATGCTCATTGCGTTTGGCAACAAGCTAAATTGAATCTGATTCCCAATCGTCGTCGGGAATTGATTTTGGCTCAGCGTCGCCATTCCGCACGGGAAGGCAGATGCGTTGCCTATTGAAAAACTTGCGCGATTGGCCCATCCGCCGCCTTCCTTGCTCAATGGGAAACCATAGCTTGTGGCGCATGCTTTGTTCGCACCAACCACACTATTTGAGTAAAAGTCGTGAGGCCAGTCGTGCGATGAATAGGCCATCTGGCTGCAAAACTGGTCCAGGACTGGCGGAGTGGTTTCCGCTGTTTGACTAGCGCATGGAATCTTAACGACTTCTGCGGCGGGATCAACCCACGTTACATCCACATTAAAACCATTGGCAAGTGGTCCGTCCGTATAACTGCCAGTCGCGGTATCAACGGCGTAGTAACAATCAGCCCAATCCGAGTTCTGACCATACCAGGATTTTCCAGAATAATCCAGATCAAGATATGGGTCGAGAAATGTCGTATGGATTTCAATTCCCGGCGCAAGTCGTCGAAGGGTATCTGCGGCCGTTTGTATCAATGCAGCACCCGCGCTGTGCCCGATTAAATGCACATGCTGCCACGACTGAGCCGCGAGTTGTGTCCCAAGCTGGACGCCGAGACGTTTTGCGTTGGGCATGACCTCTGATTCCAAATCCCACAAATACCAAGGCAATAATTCGGGCGGTTCTGCCCATGCCTTATCGGCCCAGAAATATGGGACGACCCGCCAATCGCTCGGAACGTGCGCCTGAATGGCATTGCACATATCGGAAACCCACTGAGGTGGATCAGGCGGAAAGAAACTTGGGAGGCAGCCGTGTGTGACCAGGACGAGATTGTGTTCACCCTGTTGGGGTAACGGGCAAATCGGCGCGATGATTTGTTCAGGAAGAGTACCATTTGCGCCATCAGTGACGACGGCCAGAGACGCGGTGTCGCTGTTGACAGAACCATACGCATTGGCCACTACAACCGAATAGCCACCCGATTGGCCAGCGCCGACTGAATTCAACGTGAGCGTGGCATTGGTGGCATTGGTAATAATCTTCCGGTTGAATTGCCATTGATAATTCAGAGGCAATGAACCGGCGACAATGACGGCAAGTGAAACGTTATGCCCCGCTTCCGCAGTCTGCGAGGTCGGTGGATTAATAATCGAAGGTGGGCTGCTCACAGGGTTCCACAGAACAGCCGGAAGACCGGCAAAAGGCGAACTCCAGCCTGTGGTGCCAGGCAAATAATAGATCGTGGCGTTGTCGTACGAATAGTAATAAAAGAACACAGACGAATCAGCGCTGGGAGCGTTTCCGTTGAAATAGACACTCGTCAGGCCAGTGCAGAAAGAAAACGCCTCCGCCCCGATGCTGTTGACACTGCTGGGAATGGTGACGCTGGTCAGGCCGGTGCAGTCAAAGAACGCACCCGCCCCAATGCTGATGACGCTTCCGGGAATCGTGACGCTCGTTAGGCTGGTGCAGTCAGTGAACGCACCCGCCCCAATGCTGGTGACGCTGCCAGGAATCGTGTAACTTCTGCCCAGGCCGCCAGGATATTCGACGAGTGTGGATTGACTTTTGTCGAACAACACTCCGTTCACGCTGCTATAAAACGAATTTCGTGAATCTACGGTTATCGCGATCAAACTTGTGCAGGCAGCGAACGCCCCGTATTCAATGTTGGTGACGCTGCCGGGAATCGTGGCGCTGGTCAGTCCAGTGTCATAGAACGAACCCTCCCCAATGCTGGTGACACCGTTGTCGATGGTGGCGTTTGTCAAGCTGGTGCAGAAACCAAACGCACTGCTTCCGATGTTGGTGACCCTCCCGGGAATCGTGACGCTGGTCAGTCCGGTGGCATCGAACGCATTATCCCCGATGCTGATGACGCTTCCGGGAATCGTGACGCTCGTTAGGCTGGTGCAGTCAGTGAACGCACCCGCCCCAATGTTGGTGACGCTGTCGGCAATCGTGACCCTGGTCAGGTCTATGCAGTCATAGAACATGTGCTCTCCGATGCTGGTGACACCGTTGTCTATGGTGGCGTTTGTGAGCGAAGTGCAACCAGAGAAGTCATACGCCCCGATACTGGTGACGCTCCCGGGAATCGTGACGCTGGTCAGTCCGGTGTCATAGAACGCATAATCCCCGATACTGGTGACGCTCCCGGGAATCGTGATGGAGGTCAGGTTGGTGCAGACATAGAACATGCCCTCCCCAATGCTGGTGACACCGTTTTCGATGGTGGCGTTTGTCAAGCTGGTGCAGAAACCGAACGCACTGCTTCCGATGTTGGTGACCCTCCCGGGAATCGTGACGCTGGTCAGTCCGGTGGCATCGAATGCAGCCGCCCCAATGCTGGTGACGCTCCCGGGAATCGTGATGGAGGTCAGGTTGGTGCAGACATAGAACATGTCCTCCCCAATGCTGGTGACACCGTTGTCGATGGTGGCGTTTGTCAAGCTGGTGCAGAAACCGAACGCACTGCTTCCGATGTTGGTGACGCTCCCGGGAATCGTGACGCTGGTCAGTCCCTTGCAGTCAAAGAACATCTCCTCCCCGATGCTCGTGAGACCGTTTTCGATGTTGGCGTTTGTCAAGCTGGTGCAGGAACCGAACGCATACGCCCCAATAGTGGTGACGCTGCCGGGAATTGTGACGTTCCTCAGGCTGCTGCACTCATAGAACATCGACTCCCCGATGCTCGTGACACCGCTTGCGATAATGGCATTTGTCAGGCTCGTGCAGTAGTCGAACGCACTGGTTCCGATGTTAGTGACGCTACCGGGAATCATCACGCTGGTCAGGCCGGTGTCAAAGAACGCTAAGACACCGATGATTGTGACACTATTGGGAATCACGATATTGGTCAGGCTCGTGCAGAATTCGAACGCCTGGATTCCGATGCTGGTGACGCTGCCGGGAATGGTCACGCTGGAAACATGGGTGCGGTTATAGAACGCGTTCGTCCCAATCATGGTGACGGCCACGCCGTTCGTAGCGGCTGGAATGGTCACAGCGCCGCCAACTCCGATGTAACCTGTGATGGTGATGCTTATGCCGTCGGCATTTGTCGTGTAACTGAATTGGGCTTCCGCCGCCGGTGCCACGAATAACAGCAAGCCTAGAAGGATGAGCCATGTTCTTTTCATATCGTGACATGCGGATACGCCGGTTCCAATGGGCTTGAGAAAACGCAAGGGCCCTCCGGACCGGAAACCGTCGCATTGTCTCGCTGTGAGGTGATCATATAGCCAAGTATCTTGTAAGCAAGAGGATGGGTGAAGCGACCGATGGATGTCAATCGTTTTCTTGCGACTGCGAATAGACTGTCCGTTATCAAAATGGCTGTTCTGGCGGCAACGTCGCCTCCACTTCATCGAATTCAGGATGCGCAGTCTCCTGCACCGCTGGGCGAGGTCGAGGTAACAGGCGTTCCACCAACGCAAGCGGCTGCTCGAATTCCGGCAGAGGCTCGATCAGTTTCAGCAGACGTTCCCTCCTTCGCTCTGCGAGCTTCCCCCTTCGTTAAAACTACGGCGGACAAGACGGCGGGCAGGCAAGCTGGAACTCGACGTTGCAGAACAGCTTGGCGGTGAAATGTTCCGAGCAGAGTGGGCTTGCGAAGGCAAAAGCTGAAATCTGAAATCGGGAAATTGGGAAATCTGACCTCTGTGAACTCGTGAACTCGTGAACTGGTCACCACATACTGCCAAGGCCGCAGGATAGACTACAGCGGAGTGCGCCCGTCCTTGGGCGCAGCAAGTTTGGTATGTCCTGACGCGACCAAGTTTTCCAGGGCTTATTTGCGCTTTTACGTTGCTGCGCCCGGGGACGGGCGCCCTCCGCCTTTGTCGCGTATCCCACCGTCTCCTCAGTAATCACCTACAACAGGAGCGGGCATTGTGGGGAGGGGAGGGGCAAATTTAGCCCGGTTTCTATGGCAAGTTTTGCCTGTGGGGTGGGTTGGAACGGCGTAAACCACTGGGAAAGAAGGGGTTTTCAGTTGTGGCACGGGCGTTGCTCCACATTCCCCGAATGAATGTCAGCCTGTACCAAGCAGCCTCCGCGCTGAGCGCCAACAGCCGTTGGCAGGAGATCATTGCTGATAATATGGCGTCCAGTTCGGTGCCGGGATTCAAGAAGCAGCAGTTGTCCATAGCGGCGGTGCAAGCTGGATTGATGCCCGGCAGCGGGATGACCGGGAATTCCCCGCAGACGTTTGTTCTTCCCAAAGCCTCGACGGCCACCAATTTTTCAGCCGGGGAGTTGAAGGCCACCGGCGTGAGCACGGATGTGGCGATCGAGGGCGCGGCGTTTTTTGAAGTGCAAATGCCCAATGGAACGACCGGCTATACGCGGGACGGGGAGTTTCAAATCAATTCCCAGGGCCAATTGACCAGCAAGGAAGGCTATCCGGTGTTGGGGCAGGGCGGTCCAATTCTGCTTAATCCCCATGATCCCTCGCCCATGACCATATCCAGCAGCGGGGACATCAGCCAGGGCGGGAGTGCAAAGGGAAAGCTGGGCTTGGCGGAGTTCGACAATCCGGCGCTGCTGACCCAGATCAATGGCAGTTATTTTGTGGACCAAAACAACAATGTTCACACCAAGGCCGTTACTTCGACGGTGCGGCAGGGGTACGTGGAAAGCTCGAACAGTTCGACGGTGGTGGAAATGGCTGGGTTGCTGACGGCGATGCGGGGATTCGAGGCCAACCAGCACGTCATCCAAATCCAGGATGACCGTTTGGGCAAGACTATCGCGGATTTAGGCAACCCCACATGATTTAATATATGGTGCGATCTCTTTATACTTCCGCGGCCGGAATGGAAGCCCAGCAAATGAACCTGGACGTCATCGCCAACAATCTGGCCAACGTCAACACCACCGGCTTCAAAAAGAGCAAGATCGAGTTTCAGGACTTGCTTTACGAGACCACGCGCGCGCCGGGCGCCGAGCAGAGCGGAGGCACGCAATTGCCCACCGGCTTGCAGGTCGGCCACGGCACCCGCGCCGTCGCCACGTCGAAGATTTTTACGGAGGGGGAATTGACGCAGACGGGGGAGCGGCTGGACCTGGCGATTCAAGGGGACGGATTTTTCCAGGTGCAAATGCCCGACGGCACCCTGGCTTACACGCGGGACGGCGCGCTCAAGACCGCGTCGGACGGGCGGGTGACCACCAGTGACGGATTGCCGGTGCAGGGCGGCTTTCAGCCCATCGCGGTCGGGACGACCAACATCACGATTTCTTCCAACGGCGACGTCAGCACGACGGGGGCCAACGGGGCGCAGAATTTCCAGGTGCAATTGGTGCGGTTCGCCAATCCGGCCGGACTGCAAGCCATGGGGGCAAATTTGTACACGGAAACCCTGGCCTCCGGCACGCCGGAAACGGGGACACCTGGGGAAAACGGATTTGGCACGCTGCAACAAGGCTATCTGGAAATGTCGAATGTGAAAGTGGTGGAGGAGATGGTGAACATGATCGTGGCGCAGAGGGCCTACGAAGTGAACTCCAAGGCCGTGCAGTCGGCCGATGAAATGATGCAGGAGGGCAACAACCTCCGCCGCTAACAAGAATGAATTTGCCGAAGAACATCTCCCTCGCCGTTTGCCTGGTCCTGGCGGCATCCGCCAGCCCCGCCGCCGCCGAGGACGCCGCGGCCCCCGCGGTTTGCTGGCAGTTGCCGGCCGAGGCGCGAGTGGACAGTTCCGGAGTTTTCCTAAACCAGATAGTCATTCCCCCCCCACCTGTGGTCCTCCCACAAATACGTTTGGCCCCGGCGCCTCTCCTGGGCCAAACGATCTATTTTTCCCGCGACCAGATCCTGGCGCTGGCCCAAAGCAACGTGCCCGCGATGAACACCACCAACTGGACCGGGAGCAGGCGAGTCCGCGTCCTGCGCCGCATGCGCCAGGTGGACGAGGCGGAAATGACCGCGCTGCTTACCGCCGCCTTGCAGCGCGATTACGTCAAGGACCTGGGCGAATTGGAGCTTCATTTTTCCCGTCCCTGGACGGCGGCGCCGGCACCGGACGAAACGCTGAACGTGAAAATGACGGAAGTGCCCTCCACCGGAGTCAATGCTAATTTTCTGGCGGGATTTGAGTTGTGGAACGGCGCGGAGCGGGTGGGACACTGGCAGGCGGTGCTACAGGCCAAAATCTGGCGGCCCATCCCGCTGGCCCATTCCCGCCTGACGCGCGGGCAGTTGCTGCGCGACGCCGACGTGACGCTGGAACGGCGCGACATATTGGCGCTGCACGATGTTCTGCTGGACATCCCAAAGGACGACAGCTCGCTGGAACTGGCCGAGAACATTGCCGCCGGCATGCCTTTGTTCAATCGTTCGGCGCGTCCGCGCCCGCTGATCAAGCGGGGCCAGATGGTGGAGGCGGTGTATGAGGAGGGCAGTTTAAAGATTTCACTCAAAATGCAGACGCTGGAAGACGGTTTGCCCGGGCAAACGGTGCGACTGCGCAATCCGAAAACCAACCGAGAACTGAATGGAAAGGTGCAAAATGAAGAAATTGTCCGCATTGCTCTGTGACCCGATACCGTGGATCACGCTGCTGATCACCTTTCAGGTGAGCAGCCTGGTGGCCGATTCCCTGTGGAAGACGGACACGTCGCCCAGTTCGATTTTCGCCGATAAGAAGGCGCGGCGGGTGGGGGACATATTGACCATTATCATCCAGGAAAACAACGGGGCCACCCGCAACAACAGCACCACCACCTCCAAGCAAACGTCGGTGGACGCGAGCATTTCCAGTTTCCTGTACGGCCCGGCGGCCAGCGGTCTTCTGACCAAGGGCGGGCAGTATCCGTCCATGGGTTTCACCGGGAAGAACACCTTCGCCGGCGGGGGGCAGATCAACAATTCAGAAACGATCACGGCCCAACTGGCGGTGCGGGTGATTGATGTGCTGCCCAACGGCAACCTGGTGGTGGAAGGCCGGCGCCAGACTGCGTTCTCCGGGGAAAAGCAGGACGCCATTCTCCGCGGAACCGTGCGCTTCGACGACATCGCGGCCAACAACTCGATTTACAGCTACAATATTGCCGACGCCTCCATCCAGTTCGTCTCGCACGGCACCATCACCGACAACCAGAAAAAAGGCTGGTTCAACCGGATCTGGGACAAAGTCAGTCCTTTCTGAGGTTTGACATGCGCCGCGCTTTTCATTTCCACCTTCTCGTGCTGTTGGCGCTGCTGGCCGCGGCCGGTTCCGCCGCCGCCGCCGGTTCGCGCATCAAAGACATCGCGATGGTGTTCGGCGCGCGCGACAACCAGTTGTCCGGCTTTGGATTGGTGACCGGCCTGGCCGGGGACGGGGACAAGAATCCCGTGGACACGATTCAAACCATCGCCAACCTGCTGCAACATTACGGGCTGACCGTGCCCGCGGCCACGCTGTCGGCCAAGAATGTGGCGGTGGTGATGGTCACGGCGGATATACCCGCTTTTGCCAAACCGGGCAGCAGGCTGGATGTGGTGGTTTCCTCGATGGGGGACGCCAAGAGCCTGCAAGGGGGAGTGCTGATTCAAACGCCATTGCTCGGGGCCGATGGCAACGTGGTGTATGCGGTGGCGCAGGGGACGCTGTCCATTGGCGGACTTTCGGCAGGCTCCGAGGGCGGGGGCGGTGTGACGGTGCAAAAGAACCATCCGACAGTGGGCACGATCATCAATGGCGCGCTGGTGGAGAAGGAAATTCCCGCGACCATTGTGAATGACAACCACGTGGAACTGGTGTTGCGCGACCCGGATTTTACCTCCGCGGCGCGGATGGCCACCGTGATCAATGGGAAGTTTGCGGACTCATCGGTGGCCCTGGACGCCACCACGGTGCGGGTGGCGATGCCGACCAATTGGGGCGGGTCGCCGATTGATTTTATCGCGCAGTTGGAAATGCTGGAGGTCACGCCGGATGTTCCGGCGCGGATCGTGATCAACGAGCGCACGGGCACGATCGTCGCCACCGCGCGGATTCACATCGCCAATTGCGCCGTGTCCCACGGGAACGTCACCATCAGCATCGCCTCCAGCCAGGATGTTTCGCAACCCAACGCTTTCAGCCAGAGCGGCACCACCGCTGTCACCACCCGGACGGACGCCAAGATCAAAGAGGACAAGGGGACGATGGTCGCCCTGCCGGAGTTGCCGACGGTGGAGAAGGTCGCCTCGGCCCTTAACTCCCTCGGAGTCACGCCGCGCGACATGATGTCCATGTTCGAAGCCATGAAGGAGGCGGGCGCGCTCCAGGCGGAATTAATCCTTCGCTGATATGAACATCCTGGCGCTCCATCCTCGAATCAAAGGTGCGGACGTGCCGCTGGAACAACTGGCGGGCAACGCCAAGATTTCCGACCGGGAGAAGGTGGCGGAAGTTTCGCGCCAGTTTGAAGCGGTTTTGCTGCGCCAGATTTTGCAGGAGGCGCGCAAGACGAGCGTCACCTCCACATCGTCCTCAGACACCACGACGTCGGGGATTTACGATGACATGATCAATAACCAGTTGGCCGACAGCATCAGCCGCTCCGGCTCCTTTGGGCTGGCCAAGAGTTTGCAGGGCCAGCTTGCCCATCAGGTATTGCCCAATGCGGACGGGGGCGCTCCGGTGGCGACGCCGCTGGCCGGGCCGCCCGGCAAGAAAGCAGGCAAGTAATCCATGAAAGAAGCGACAGAGAGTATCGAACCGCTGGTCGGCGCCTTGCGCGACGAGTTGCAGCAATACGGCGAAATGCTGGCCTTGCTGGATCGCCAGCAGGAACAGGTCAAGGCCCGCGCCGCCGACCAGGTTTTCCAGTCCATCAGCCAGATTCAGGCGCAGGCCGGGGCGATCCAAAACGCGCGGGAAGCGCGGGAGAAATGCCGCCGCGCCGCCGCGCGGGAATGCCGCCAGCCGGAAACCGTTGCGTTTGTTGACTTGATTCCGTGCCTGCCGCCGGATTACCGGCCGCTGCTGCGAGCCTTGGTGGAGGAAAACAACCATCTGCTGGTGCGGGTGCGGCAGCGGGTGCGCCAGAATAATGTGCTGCTGCGGCGCTCGGTGGAATTGATGCGCGAACTGTTGCGCACGCTCTTCCCCGCGCATCAAACTTCCGTCTATAACGGCAACGGGCACAAGCGCGCGCCCGTTCTGGCCGGCCGTTCGCTTTACAACGCCGTTGGCTGACCGGAATCCAATTTATGCTCGGATTATTTGGCACGCTCGATCTGGCCGCCCGTTCGCTGGCCACCCAGCAGGAGGGCACAGCCTTGGCCGGCCAGAACATGGCCAATGTCAACAATCCTGCCTACGCCCGCCAGAAGCTGGTCGTCCAGACGGCCACGCCGCTGGAAACGCCCATCGGGGAGGAGGGCACCGGGGCGGAGGCCGTCTCGATCGCCGAGGTGCGCAACGCCCTGCTGGACACCCAAATCCAATCGGAGAACAGTGTGACCGGCTCGTTCACCGCCCAGCAGACCGCGCTGCAAAATGCCGAGGCCTACCTGGGCGAGCAGATCAGCAACACGTCCGGCACGTCGGCCAGCAGCGCCAACGGGCTGGCGGCGGACCTTTCCAAACTTTTCAATTCCTTCCAGAGCCTTTCCACCAATCCGAGTGACCTGGCCACGCGCCAGACGGTGGTGCAAAGCGCGCAGCAGGTGACCAGCCAATTCAACCAGGTTTCCGCCAATCTCAGCCAGGTCCGCAACGGATTGAATAGCTCCCTCCAAAGCGACGTGGCCTCCAGCAACCAGGACTTGAGCGACATCGCCGCCCTGAACCACCAGATCGTCCTGGCC
>Ga0182027_10014760_pt1 | contig 10787 bp, 10 predicted proteins | sample 712E1DmetaG_FD_121300 | JGI IMG/M metagenome (GOLD analysis project Ga0182027, IMG submission 121300) | Permafrost microbial communities from Stordalen Mire, Sweden - 712E1D metaG (Illumina Assembly) | ecosystem: Environmental > Terrestrial > Soil > Wetlands > Permafrost | place: Sweden...
ACCGGAATTCAAACTTCAACCCCTGCCGGTGGAGCGCCTCGGCCACATCCAACAGCTCCAACTGGCGTTTTCGCGGGGAGACGAATCCCACATTCAGCAAAATACAGGGACGCGAATCGGGATGGGGTGGAGGATCGAGAAAAGACTGTCGCAGGGGATGCGGCATCAGCCAGGTTTTCCGGGCACGGCCCCGGACCAAGGCCTCGGTGTAGGACGAATTGCAAAACACGCCGGCCGTGCGCGGCAGGATGAAGTTTTCGAGCCGGGCCGTCAGCCAGAGATAACTGCCGATGCGCGGCCGGTTCAAGCGCGCCAGCTCGGCCATGTTCCCTTGCATGGCCACCACATTGGGAAAACCGGAAAATACAGCGCTGATGGCGCACTCCCGTTCCGTTCCATCTCCCTGCACCATGTCCGGTTGAATCTCGCGCAGCTTCCGGCGGACGGCGCGGATGCAACCTTGATAGCCGGTGCGCAACCAGCCGATTTTCGGCACCAGCAGGCCATGAAACCAGATGTTGTCGGCCAGTTTTTCCGGCGATGGCATGGGCCGTTGGATGCAGGAAATGAGATGCAACTCCACTTCGGGCAGGCGTGCAAAACCGTCGATCAAGGAAGCGGATCCTCCGGGAAAACGAGGTGTTGTCTCGGCGTAGGTGCGATAATTCTGGCGCATGTCCGTGACCAGAAGGGCAATTTTCATTTCAGAGACGAATATCAGATTGCACCATGGCGTGCAAGCGCGGATCCGCCGCCGGAGATGGGGAGCGCACCCGCCCTGGGTGCGGTTTTCCGCGCCCTCGCGAAAAACATTGGCCGCGTCGAAATTCCCGAAACTTCTTTGTCCGTCACACACGCAAGAGGCTGGACGCGAGGCTCGTCCAGCAACACCCGGGGCGGGTGTGCTCCCCAATTTCAGAGTTCGGTGGAAGGGCGTCACGCGCGATGTGCCCGACCGGCATCTGGCCGTCGGCAACCCGTCGCAAATTCGGCCGTTGAAAACTGGAGGAGCCGGCGTGAGGAGGCTGGCTTCTCGCCGCAAACCGGAGGTTTCTGATGAAGATGGAGACTCGTTACCTTGTCTCCTGTAGAAGACGGTTGTTTTTCACACCGGCTCGTTACCCCGGGTTTTGGACTGCCGGGAAATCAAACGGCGCTCGTATTCCGCCAGCAACCGGTCGCCGTAATCCTGCCAGGTGTTCCGTTCCGCACCCTTCCGGTGTGCCGCCTCGCCCATGCGCTGGTTCAAGGCGCGGTCTTGCGCCAGCCGGATCATGGCGTCCGCCAGTTGCTGAATATCATGCGGTGGAACGATGAAGCCTTCCACTCCGTCTCTGACCAAGGTGGTGGCTCCGCTCTCATAACTAGCGACAAGGGGCAATCCGGCGGCCATGGCCTCGGGAAGCACGCGGGCGAACCCTTCCTCCAGAGACGGCAGCACAAAAGCCGTGCACCCCTCCAGTAACGGCGCAAGTTCGCGATGCGACAAACTTGGATAATGAGTGAAAGTCCCTTCCCAGCGCCGGCGCTCAAGTCGGAAATCGGGCCGGTAATTGCCGACACAGATCAGTTCCGCCTCGGGGATGGCGCGCTTGACCAGTTCAAAAGCCCGGAAAAGATATTGATGCCCTTTCCGCAAACAAATCATGCCCACCGAAATGAATCGAGGCTTTTGTGGAATTGTTTTCCTCGGGACAAAAATGGAGGTATCCACGCCGAATGGGCTTACGAAACATTTATCCTCCGGAACCCCATTCGCCAGCATCGTGTCCTTGACGAAAAGGGAAGGGCACAGAACCAAATCAGCCCGTTCCAATTCGCGGTTCATCCGGGCAAACATCCAGCGCGGGTTGGGCACTTTTTCGCCGGGACACCAGATATCACATTCCCGCTGCATGTAGCCGTAATAGCTGGTCGGGTGGCTGTTGGGAGCATCCACCACTTTCAAAGCACCATGTCGGTCCGCCCAGTCAAACGGCTCGGTGGCAAAACCCATGATGGCATGGACGACGTCGCAATTCGGCCAGGACTGTCGTTTCACCCACCAGCGCCAGATGGGGAAAAGAGCATAAAAAGGTTTTTCCACCCAGCCCCACCATGGCATAAGACGATAAAACGGTTTCATGGCCAGATGGAATGCCCAGCAACGGTGGTATTTGTCGGGCGGCAAGCCGGTGTTGTTTTTGTTTGAAATCCACAGACCGGCCAGCGCGCCCCGCTCCTGGAAAGCCCGCGCCGTCTGGCGTAAATGCCATGAGCCGCACGTTGTGAGAAGAACTTGCATTGGATGTTAATTTATTTGGGCACGTCAAAGGTCTCGATTAGCTTTAATTTCATGCGCGCTTTCTCTTTCTGCCTCTGATAGAGCATGGCTTGCTGGCGCTTGCAACCTCACTCATGAAAATTCGCCTTGCGCAATTTCAGGTATAGCCAGACACCGGCCAGGGAATACTGCAAAATGGTGACCCGCCATGCCCAGGATTTTGCCCGAAACAGCCTCTCGGTGATGAATACCATGACCCGCTTGAGCCTTCTGGCCAAACTTACCGGGGCCAGAAGAATGATGGTAACGTTATTTCGGTAATAATATTTAGTTTTGTAAGCATGACGATCGGTGGGGTTTTCGGTCGGATCCGCCCCCACGTTTTTCTCCGTTTGATGAATCATTTTGCTGTCCAAGACGACATAACCTTGGAAATGAGTTCTGATGCGCACTGTGTATTCAACATCTTCGCAAAAGATGTATAACTCTTTGATGGGAAACCCCACTTTGGCGATGGCGGTGCGGCTGACCATCAAGCCCACCCAGGATGCCGACTGGATTCCAAAACATCTGTCTTCCAAAACCCGGACGAGCCACTGCTGTACGTAAACCGGATTCGTGAGAGTCCCGAAATGTGCCGAACCATCTCTCCAAACGACTGCACTGGCCAAAAACCCGGTCGTGGTGCTGTCAAAGTACGGACATTGGGTGAGCGATTCCAAGGCATGGGGGGTGGGCAGGGAATCGTCATCCATGCACCAGACCCAGTCGCATTCATGCTGGTAGGCGTATTTGATCCCGGAGTAAAACCCGCCCGCACTGCCTACATCGCCCTGTGGTAACACCGTCAAACCCGGCTGCGTCTTCAGCCACTCGCTCGTGCCATCATTGCTGGCATTGTTCACGACAATGATTTCATCCGCTTTCCGGGTGAGATTGCGGACGGCGGCCAGGCATTGCTGGAGCAAGGCCAGCCGGTTGTGAGTGACAACCACGACGGCAATCTTGGGGTGGGTGTGAGGATCGTTACGGGCCATTTTTGTGGGTGGAAATTAAGAAATAAAAAATGTTCGCACAAATCTTTAATTCTTCCGTCTTTTTTGGGCCCGAAAAATAATTGCCCAACTATTGGGCGATTGTCTTAAAAGTCGGTGGATGCCTATTGGGTGAAAGTTGAGTGCCTTCTTTCCTCAATTGCGCACCAACGAGTTGAAGATCGGCGAGTTAAACTGGCAATTTCTCCATTAAAACCGCTTGCTCCATCTTCCATTGGCCCAATTTATACAGGCGAGTACCCTTTTCCGTGACCGGAGCAACTCTCTTCATAAAAAACCGAGCCGCCGGATGTCGGGCGCTCCTTTGTCCCTCGCTTTTACGCCACCAATGCCCAAGGTATGGAGAAAAGCCCGGTGGCTGGCCGGCACGGAACATTTGAAATATCTGGAAAGATTGTCCAAGGGGTGTTCCGCCAAAGGATGGGCTGGGATGCGTGGCATGAGAATGGGGATTAAATCAGGATGAGGATGCAATCAACACGCGTTTCAAAATTGGGCCAAAGGTTTTCGGGGCGCGTGAAAGAATCTCCCGTTGAAAATCAGATGACAACCCAAACCTGAGGAATAAAAACCCGCCCACAACCAGGCTGACCAGCACATGGAGGCCAAGCCTCGGCAGGGCAGACAGCGGCAGCAGCGCCCACCAGGCCAGCGTGGCCAAAGGAAGGTATAACAAGAGGATTCTGTCCATTGGCCGGAACCAGTCCCAACCGACTTCGCGGAGGGAGAAATTGAAATAACGGCTGATGCGCCAGACTCCGTACGCGCCACTAAACAGGGTGCTACAGGCGATGGAGCAGGCGATGATGGCGGGCAGGCCGCCCGCCCGCGCCACCAGCAGCGCCAGAGTCACAAACACCATGCCTTCCACAAAATAAACCCAGCGCATGAAGCCGATTTGCTTGGTCAGCAGAACAAACGAGTTATGACAATGCAACACCGCCATGACGATCATCCAGAACCCCAGCAGCACGTCGTTCGTCACCGGCCACATGATATCGCTGTTGAGCCAGAGCGGGATGAACAGGCTGTTGCAAAGCACGAACGAAACCGCCGCGAAGCCGCTCAACGAGGCGGTCAATATCAACACCGCCCGGTAGCGTTCGCGCAGCCGGGCGATTTCCCCGCGCACCACCATCTCCGCAAACGCCGACCCGGACATGTCCCAGACCCGCCAGATGGCCTGGCTGATGAGGTTGAAGGTTTTCGTGCCCACGGACCACGCCGCCGCCGACTTCAACCCCAACAGCCGGGTGATGATGATGCTCTGGCTGGCCATGATAAGCTGGGTGCCGACGGACACGAGGAAGATGTCCTTGCCATAGGCAAATATCTCCTTGAAATGAAACCAGGTAGCCCGGCCCCAGCCGCCCCGGTTGGGAAACAATTTATATACTTCACAGGCCAGCCACTGGCAAACCACACTGGTCACGGTACCGCAAAGCGCGGCCCAGGCCAGGCTGATCACCCCAAACCCAAAATGGAAAAACAGCCACTGGGTTACGAAGCTCACCGCCAGATTCAAAGTCCCGCTATAGTTCCCCAGGTCCATCCGCTGGTGGGCGCTCAAGATCAGGCCGAACATCCGCGTGGCAAAGCTGAGCGCCACGACGCCGCATTGCAGATTCATCAGGTGGATGAATTCCGATTGCAGCTCCGCCGGGATGGCCAGCAGGCGGGCGAAGGAATGGGCAAAGACCAGGCCGGTCGCCAAAATGATCACGCCCTGCACCAGGGAAACCAGCCAGCCGGTTTTAATGAGGCTGCCGTAATGCCCGCCGTCGCGGTCGTCCTTGTGGTCGATGATCAGGCGGGCGGCGGAGTTGGACATGCCTGCGTCAATCAGGCTCAGATAACCGACCAGCGATCCCATCAGCGCCCAAAGCCCGAATCGTTCCTGGTCCAGGTAGTGCCACGCCACGCGCACAGACGCCAGCGAATATATGGCGGTGGCCGCCAGCAGGATATAGCTGGAAGCCACGCCATGAATTGCGCGTTTAAGCCGGGACATAATTCACATTTTTAGAAAACCGCCGCAAAACAAACAAGTCCCGCGTTTGGTTGGGAAGGCTTATTCCATCTGTGCCGGCCACGGTATTTGCGGCTGAAAGTTCACTTGTTTCCATGCAGGTTATGCCGGGCCATACTCCTTGAGGCAGGCCGCTCTGTAAACGCCAAATTTGTACGGCCATTGATGATTCATCTGCCAGAGATTAGATGACTTTCCGGCCCTGTCGTTCAATCATGGGAATGAAAATCCTAGCCCCTTTCAGCCGGTCTTTTTCATGGCCGATAAAGGTTTCAACCTGGGATTTCCGGCACATAACGCATCACTTCATTTGGGCGATGTGGTACGGCGCCAAATTTCAGCTTTCCTTTCGCGCTCCATTGCTTCCACCAAAATTCGGCGAAGGCGCGCAACGTCTGCGGTTTGCCTGTGCCGACGTTTTCAATTTTCGGTTCGCCCGCGCGCAAATCGGTTCGTGCCAGCGCAGCCACAAAAATTTCCGCCACAGTTTCCACCGGAACAAAATCTCGCACCTGCCCGCCCGCCGTCATCGGGAAATCCTCGCCGGACCGGGCGGCCTTTTGTAATGACGGCCAAAATCGTGATTCCTGCTCGCCTTCGCCGAAGACTTGAAAAATTCGCAGAATGAGCATTTCAAGTTTTTTTCCCCGAGCCAAACCCGTCAGCGCGATTGAAGCGGCAGCTTTGGAAATTGGATAAGATTGCGTTGGCTCCAATGGCGCGTCTGGAGGAATGAATTCATAGCGTTCTCCGCTTTTACCATATTCAAAGCACGAACCAGCGATGATGAACCGCCGAACACCGGCTTTAATGGCTTTTTCGAACAGGGCGCATGGTTCCCAAACGTTCCAACGCAAACATTCGCTTAATTTGTCGTAAGGAACGTTTGCAGAATGTGCCGCGAGATGAACCAACACTTCGATGCCGCGCAAATCTTCTTCCGTTACTTCCGACATTTCTTTGACCAGCCACCGCGGATGCGTTCCGAGAGCAACCCGAGGCGAGCTGCCTTCACGCCTGAGGGCGATGACTTCATGCCCGGCAATCAGTGCCTTCGATAGAAAATGCGACCCGATGAATCCCGTGCCGCCTGTGACAAATATTTTCATCAGAATGGAGAGTTAAAATCAGCCATCGCCGGAAATGAACGGTCGCGTTCGGACAAAATCGGGGTTTCGACCGGCCAAACGAAACCAAAACTGTCCCAGCGAACGCCGGCGTCGTGCGACGGCGAGTGGACTGTGGATGTTTTATAAACCACGACCGTGTCATCCTCCAGCGCAAGAAAACCGTGGGCCATCCCTTTTGGGATAAAAAAAAGCTGACGGTTTTGCGCCGACAGCCTGATGCCGGCAAATTTGCCCAAATCCGGCGAACCCTTGCGCAAATCCAGAACGACGTCCAGTATCGATCCGCGAATACAATAAACAAATTTTTCGTGATCATGCGGCGGCAGTTGAAAGTGCATCCCGCGCAAAACATTTCGATGCGAAGTGGAAAAAAATTCTTCTCGCGGATCAAAATGAATGCCCAACGCCACGAAGTCAGGTTGGTGAAATGTCTTCACGAAATCACCGCGCATGTCCTCGAACACGCGCGGATTGAGGACAAATGCACCGGACAGGGGTTCAGAGTGAATTTTCATGCGATGGCATCACTTAGCCCTTTGCCGAATAAAACGCGTGATGGTTTCAATCATGTAATCCAGCATCGCCCGTGTCAGCCCTGGATAGACACCAACAAAGACGGCTTCGTTCATGATCCGGTCGGCGCCCGCCAGATTGCCAATCACGCGAAATGCCGCCGGGTTGTCCCCGCGGAGCTGCACGAACGCCGGCTGGCGGACGAGGTTGCCGCCGAACAGCATCCGGTTACCGATTTTTTTCGCGTCCAGCGCGCGGGCAAATTCCGTCCGCGAAAACGGCGCGGATGGTTTCACGAGCATCATGAATCCAAACCACGAACATTCGGAGCGATGGCCGGAATTGTCCCAGGTAAACGCGGAGTCCGGAGTCCGGAGTCCGGAGTCCGGCGGGTTCCATGCGGTGGCGTGGGCCGGCAGCATGAATTCAAAAAAATCGCCGAGCGGATCCAGCCCGCGGCGGAGATGCTCCCAGTTTTTTTTGCGCGCCTCCACAAAGGCCGGAAGTTTTTTCAATTGTTGCCGGCCAATGGCCGCCTGCGTGTCCAGCGGCTTCAAATTGTAGCCCAGATGCGAATAGATGTATTTGTGGTCGTAGCCTTCCGGCAGTTCGCCGAGCTGCCAGCCGAAGCGTTTGTTGCAGGTGTTGTCCCTGCCGCTGGCGCACCAGCAGTCGCGCCCCCAGTCGCGAAAACTTTCCACCAGAACCTTCAGCTTCATGTCGCGGACGACGTTGACCGCGCCGCCCTCGCCCATCGTGATGTGGTGCGGCGGATAAAATGATTGCGTGGACAAATCGCCGAACGTGCCGGTGAGCCGGCCATCGTAGGTCGCGCCGAGCGCGTCGCAATTGTCCTCGATAAGCCAGAGCCGGTGCTTGCGGCAAAATTCCGCGACGGCGGACAAATCAAACGGGTTGCCGAGCGTGTGCGCCATCATCACGGCCCTGGTTTTGCCGGGAACAAGGGCTTCTTCAAGCTGCCCGGCGCGCGCATTGAGCGTGAGCGGATCGTTGTCAATGAACACCGGCACGCAGCCATTTTGAAGAATGGGCGCAACGGTCGTGGGAAAGCCGGCGGCCGTGGTGATGATTTCGTCGCCGGGCCGCAACCGGCGTTCGCCCAGCTTCGGACTCGTGAGTGCGGAAACGGCGAGCAGGTTCGCCGACGAACCGGAATTGACGAGAACCGTTTTCTTGATTTTGAGAAATGCCGCCAGTTCATTTTCCAGCGCGTCGCCCTCCGGCCCAAGCGTCAGCCAGAAATCAAGCGTGGCGCCGACCGCCGCCTCAACCTCGTCCTCGGTGAAAACCCGGCCGGCGTAGGGGACGACGGTTTTGCCCGGCTCGAAGTCCGCCGCATTTTCGCCACTCGGACGATTCGCCCGGTGCGCCTGTGCCGCAAATTGGCGGGTCAGACGCAAAATTTCGGCTTTGATTTCGGCGGGCGTTGGCATCAAAACAGATTATGCCATCGCCCACGGAATTTCAAGCCGGCGGGCGGCGGCGCAATAATCGCGGATTTGGGCTGAAGTCAATTTGCCGGACACCGCCTTGGATTTCTTTTCCGTGCGCCGATACCACTGGGTTGTAAATTCAACCGCCTGCGAAAAATTCCAGACGGGCGACCAGCCGAGCAGTGCGCTGGCCTTGTCCGTGGCCAGTTGCAGCAGTTTTGCCTCGTGAACCGCATTGGCGTCGGCCTTGTTTTGCCAGCGCCCCGGCCAGTGTTTCAAGACTTCCGCCACCAATTCGCCGACAGTGCGGTTGGCATCGTGCGCCGGACCGAAGTTGAAGGCGGACTCCAACGTGGAGTTCGCACCATTCCGACCAGCCAGGCGGGCGGCCAGCCAAAGATAGCCGCTCAACGGTTCCAGCACGTGCTGCCACGGGCGGGTGGCTTTCGGATTGCGGACGGGAATCGGCCGGTTCTTTTCCAGGGCACGGATGCAATCGGGAACAATCCTGTCCTGGGACCAGTCGCCGCCGCCGATGACGTTGCCGGCGCGCGCGCTGGCAATTTTAACCGGATGCTTTTTGAAAAACGAACGGCGCCAGGCGGCAATGGCGATTTCCGCGGCGGCTTTGCTGGAACTGTAAGGGTCATATCCGCCAAGCGGGTCTTCCTCGCGGTAGCCGTGGAGCCATTCACGATTTTCGTAGCATTTGTCGGTCGTAATCAAAACCGCCGCGCAGGGTTTCTTCAAATCACGCAGCGCTTCCAGCACGTGGACCGTGCCCATGACGTTTGTGGCGTAAGTCTCGACCGGCTGTTCATAGGACAACCGGACCAGCGGTTGTGCCGCCAGATGAAAAACGAAATCAGGTTGCGCCGCATGAATGGATTGCTTGACCGCCACGGCGTCGCGCAGGTCGGCGATTTGGTGGTGAAGCCGTTTGGCAAGCCCCAGTTGATCAAACAGCGCGGGTTCGGTGGCCGGTTCCAGGGCATAACCGTGGACATCCGCGCCGAGTTCGAGCAGCCATTGCGCCAGCCATGCGCCCTTGAAACCGGTGTGCCCGGAAAGCCACACGGTTTTGTTGCGAAAGGCTTGAGCAAACATGAATCACCAGACTTTCCAGGGCGCCTTGCCCTCGGACCAGAGTTTGTTCAACAATTCGAACTCGCGGAAGGTGTCCATCGGCTGCCAGAAGCCGGAGTGGTCGAACGCCTTGAGCTGTTTTTTCTTCGCCAGCTTTTCCAACGGCTGCCGCTCCCAGATCAGGTTCCCGTCCGGCGGTTGCAGATACTGTTCCAATCCAGCGCGCTTCAAGATGAAAAATCCGCCGTTGATGCGGCCCGCCGCCGTGTCCGGCTTTTCCCGGAAATCGCTGACCTGCTCCAGCCTGTCGATCACCATCTCACCGAACCGCGAGGGCGCATTGACCGCCGCCACGGTCGCCTGGCAACCGTGCTTTTTGTGGAACGCCAGTTCCGCCTTCACGTCAATGTCCGCCACGCCATCGCCGTAGGTCAGGGCGAAATTTTCCGATTTGACATGGGGGAGTGCGTGCAAAACGCGCGCGCCGGTCATGGTGGCGGCGCCGGTCTCCACAAAAGTAATCCTCCATCCGTCCTCGGTGTGGGCGTTGTGAAACTCAACCTTCTTGGTGGAACCCAGCGTGAGCGTGAAATCGTTGTTCAAAGTCTCGTAGTTGAGAAAGTAATCCTTGATCATCGCGCCCTTGTAGCCAAGGCACAGCACAAACTCTTTGAACCCGTGTGCAGCGTAGATTTTCATGATGTGCCAGAGAATCGGGCGTCCGCCGATTTCCACCATCGGCTTGGGACGATATTCCGTTTCTTCCCGCAATCGCGTCCCGAGTCCGCCGCACAAGATCATCACTTGCATGAAAAGAGTATATCTTTCAGGCGGGCCGTTCATCAAGACCATTTAAATGTTCGCACCCACGACGAACAAATAGCGACCAAGAAAAGAGCAGGCTGCGGCGTTGTCAACGCACCGGGGATTTCCGTGTTCGGGCCTGCTCGCGGCTGGCGCGCAGTTGCAGCATAAGGGTTCCCACCTCCTCCAGCCACTCCAACTTTTCGCGGAAGGGGGTTTTCAGCCCCAAGAGCAGCGTGCTCATTTCCGCGCCTTCATACGTGCATGACTGCCAGCCCGGATGGGCGTATAGTTCGTTTTGGGTCACGGCTTTTTTCTAAATGGATCAAGTTTGCACAGCTTTTCAATATCTAATAAGTCCTGCCCGTGCCCGGCGGATTTCTTCAACTCGAGCAACGTCTCATAACTGACGATGGCGACCGACTCCTTGCCGAAAACCGGCTCGCGCCGCGC
>Ga0182027_10014761_pt1 | contig 10787 bp, 12 predicted proteins | sample 712E1DmetaG_FD_121300 | JGI IMG/M metagenome (GOLD analysis project Ga0182027, IMG submission 121300) | Permafrost microbial communities from Stordalen Mire, Sweden - 712E1D metaG (Illumina Assembly) | ecosystem: Environmental > Terrestrial > Soil > Wetlands > Permafrost | place: Sweden...
CAGTGGGGAGAAACACAGGCCCCGTCAGCGCGACGCCGAGTACATCCATCGCGCCGGTGTCTGGTGCCGCCGTCGCGGGATAGCTGCATGTGGTCGGAGGTTCAACTGGACTTGAGGCCGAGATAACAAGCTAGCCGTTGAGGTCGCGAGCAACCGCGCTCTGACACGGCCGCCAGCGGCTCGTCCTCGTGACTGTGGCGCCCGTTCCGAAACCCGGTGGTTTGCGACTGCCTGGCGCACGTCTGCGGGCAGTATCTCGGCAAGGGTCTAGTTAGCTACAGCCTCCACGAGGTGCCCGTCTGGGGTCCCAGAGGCTGCGACGCAGCCGCGCGAGCTGGCCGATGGAGTCCTATGTCGCCGAGCCCAGGTCGGCCTCCGGTGAGCCCATCGCGGTCGGTACTGCTCCCAGCGCTTCGGGCTGGTAGTCCGCGACGCTGTCCTGAATGGCGCGGCACTCACCGTCCAGGCCGAGGCCACACAGACGGCTTCCAGAGCCCAGGAGGATTGCGAAGAGCGGCACCGTCAGGGCCATCACGTCGCGGACCGACCACGCCCACGCCGGGACGATGTGCGTGCCATCGCTTCGGACCTCCGGGACGTACGCGGAGAGCACCTGCTCGCTCGCGTGGGCCCATGGGCTGGTGATCCGGTAGACGATCTCGTAGATCTGCCGCATCGCCTCTATTGTCGTCCCCGCCATGTGCTCCACGGTCGGCAGGCATGCGGCCCGGTCCAGACGCTCGCCACGTAGGCGAGCGGCCTCTCGCACCTGCCGGACACGCTCCGCCCTCTCTGCCGAACGTGCGTCGGACACCGGAGCGCGGAACCGATCCCATCCGCGTTTCCGGTCCATCGCGTCGAAGGCCTTCTCGGCGGCCAGGCGGTGGCGGTCAGCCTCCGCCTCCCACATCTCGACGTGATCCACCGGAGACAGTTCGATCCAGTGGACCAGGACCCCAGCCTCGGAGAGCGCGCGCAGCGAGAGCAGAGCGGTTGCGATGTCGCCAGCGGCGCAGTCTCGAAGGACCGCGTGGTAGACGTGGCTGGCGTGCAGGACCAGCGCAAGCACGGCCCGCTGCTCACGGCTGCGCCCCTCGATCGGAACATCGAACCGACCGGCAATCGAGTCGAGCTGGACCCAGCCAGAAGCCAGCACTTCGTCGAACGTCATGCTGCCAGTCTAGGTGTGCTGTCGTCGAAAGAAGCTGCCTCCGACGCGGCCCGCTCGAACTGGCCGGCACCGGGACCGGGATCGTCGGCGCCCAGCGGAGTGGGGGCGGGCGCCAAGGTAGCGAGCGCGGCTTATCTGCGGCTTATGCTGAGTCCGTCCATTCACTCGCAGGGGAGGTTCAGACGATGGAGCAGATGGCGCCGGCCACGGCCGAGATTGACTCTCGGCCGTTCGAGGTTGAGGTCCACCTGACAACCGGCCAGATCGTCAGGCAGCACGTCGATCCGCGGGAGATGGCTCCGAAGATCGCCCAGTTTCCGGACCTCGCCAACAGGACGGACCGCGAGGCCCTCCGGACCGCGGCCTACTCCATCTTCTCGGAGGCAGCCACCGACCATCCCTCGGGCGATGGTCTACAGGTCTACGACACCGATGGGCGCACGTGGGCGATTCCGCATCGCAGCATCGTCGCGGTGAACTTCATCGATCCGGTTATGCCACGCCAAGAGCGCCGGACCGGATTTCGGCCGGCGGCCGGCGGCTGACGATTCGCCGCACAGATAAGCGCCCGCCTCGCGCGGGGGAGCGAGACGGGCGCAGGTGTTGGCCGGGTCGACTCGAGGCCGAGATAGCAAGTGAACCGGCTCTAAGCCATTCCACGATGGTCGGAGCACACAGGCTGCGGCCCCAGGAACAGCGCACGGCTGTCCAACAGGTCGATCTGAGCCGGACAGACCCCGATCCGGTCTTGCCAAGTCGGTGCCATCCGACAGGCGTACAGTGGAGCGGGCGTCCTTGCAGTGTAGAGGTGGCACGATGGCTGACGCGGTACCGGGCGATGGGCTTCCCTTGGGGCTGGATTGGACCCACGCGCTGCTCCCAAATGATGGTCACGGACGCAGGTATGGCTACCGGCCGGCCAGCGCTATCGCGAGATACTGGTGGCCTCTGCTCTTCCTTCCGATGATCATCGTCGTCCGATCGGGAGCAGGCCCGGACGATCCCTTGATCACCAGGTACGTCGACTTCGCACTTGGCATGTTGGCCGCCTCCTGCTACTGGTTCATCCGTTGGTCAGCCGCGGAACAGAGCTTCCGATACCTCCTGGACCTCGCCCTCGCGTCGCGCCGACAAATCGATCCGTCCCAGGCTGGCGACCTGGAGCCGAACGAAGTCGCGGAGCTGCGCGACATCGCAGACGACCTTGGTGCTTTGGCGAAGAGGCTCCAGAAGATCGAGAAGCGACTCGATTACGACCACAGCGATTACTCCATGGGCGTTGTCCACAGGACGAGGGGCCTCACGGACCTTGAACGGTCCCTCAGCGACACGCGGAGGACGATCGAGCGAGCCGCACAGGCTGTGGACATGCCGGCCACAAGCCAGGCGGCTGCGAGCGGACTCTGATCATTCGGTAGCCTCAGCGGGTTTCGGACCGGGCTTCGACGGTGCTTTCACGAGCCCGCTACGCCCTGCCGACTTTCAGGCTTGATCCCACGCCGCCTTTGCCTTGTCGCTGGCTTCGATCTTGTCAGTTTCGACTAGTCGGTCACGGGCGCCATGCATTTCGCCGAAGCAAGTCGCGTATTGATGAAACGCCGCAGCCATGGCCTCAGAGGGGCTAGGCGTATTGAGCGTCGTGGACGGGTTGGGTGCCGTTCCCCGGTACCCAAATTCCGACAGCAGAGCCTCCGCGTCCCGCATCGACGCCGCAAGGGCCATCCCGAAGATCTGCTTGAGCACGAACAATCGGTTGGACGATGTGGTCCCGCTACTGCTGTAGGAGCGAACCAACCAGAGTGTCTCTTGCGTGGCCTGCGGCAAGCTCGTATCGACGAGACTTGGCGGTTCGTCCGCCCTGTACGTCCAGATGGGGAGCTTGTCGAGTTCTCGCCTCACAACCTCAGCCGATCGCTCCTGTAGCGCGTCGCGTCCCTGCTTGAGGAGTCTGAGCCGTTCCGGCCCAAGCTCGTTCGTGACACCCACCCTCTCCAGAACGGTCCGATCTACCTCGGTGTGGTACGCCTCTCGAATGAGGTCGGTCGTAGCGGCGTAGAAACCTTCTGCAGCCGTTGCCATCGCAGCCCGGGCCGCCGCCACCTGTGATCGCGCCTGTTGGCGCTCTGCCTCGTAGTCCATCCTGGCCTCCAGTGTGCCTGTCCCCGCCTGAATAGCAGGCGCCAGTGACAGGTAGGTTGGCACAGGCCAGGTCGGACCGTCACGCCAGGGAGACGACTAGCCCATGACGAAAGGCGTAGTTGAAGTCCAGGAGCGAGGAGGACAGGATGACGGCGGTGGCAACAGACGGGCCGTGGCCGTGCTGCCGCCCACTAAGGCACAGCCCGCACACCGGACTAGACAGCCCTCTTGGCGGCTGGTTCGAGCCAATCCATTGCCCACCATGAGCCGCCCGTAATGTCAAGGCGGACAGTGCGATCGTCGTCAACCTCCGTAACGATCCCAGTGCGGCCCTTGAAGGTGTCCATCTTCTCCACCCATTCGACGACCCCCTTGGGTCCGTTGAAGTCCGGCTGACGCTGCTCTGGGATGCCGACGACATCGCCAACCTTGAAGGTGCGCCTTGACCGTCCCGCACGCACTGCGCGCTCTAGTTCCTTCAGCAGCTCGCTTTGGTGGTCGGTTGCGGCAGGCAAGCTCCCGCGAACGGGCTGGCCGGTGCTGGGTCGCGTGGTTGGCCGAGCGGGATTCCCAGCTGCGATGGCTCCAGCAGACGGAGTGGCTGGGGCCGCAGTGGCTACCCGTGAACTCCCGTGAGCGGTGCGGGCCGCGTCCGCGATTCGCGCCTTGACCTCAGCGTAGTACTTCTCAATGTCGTTCAGGTCTCGTGCGAGGCCCTTGCTGATCGGAGCGGGCAGGTCGTTTGGCCCGATGTGCAACATGATCGGCACGAGCCGCTTCTTCAATGCGCGAGCCCCGCCGATCTCGACCAAGACCCAGTGGCTCTTGATGGCTGCCGGAGACAGCAGCATCAGCAACTCATCGCATTCGGCCAGATGCTTCTGGATCTCCTCGTCGATCGAGTCGCCGGTCTCGATGTCCTTCTCGTCGAGGAACGTCGCCACCCCAATTGCAGCCAAGTCTTGCGAGATGCGGCGAGCAATCCACTGGTCCGTCGTACTGTGCGAGATAAAGACCTTCACGTGCACCATCCCTCCTGCGATCAACGGCAGTGTATCCGCGCCACTGCCGGGCATTGGGGTCTGCGAGCAATCGAGGGCGCGGCATGTCCGTTTGCCCGATCTCCTTTTGGACGCCGTCTCTCCCGCGCTCCCCGGCCGGCTATTGGCTCCTCCGTAAACGGTTGCTGGCTCAGTGGCCGCAGCTCTCTCGATGGTCAGGAAGCGAGTGGCCTCATCGTGGTCGCGCTGAGGTTGAATGAGCTGCAACCTCCGCGCCCTCACTCCTCCATCCCGATCGCGCCAGAACGCTAGCCCTTATCTAGGGCTAGCGTCCCTCACACTGGCGACCTCCACAAGCTCAGCCAAAAGGAGGTCTTTCCCGCGAGAATACCCATGGTCCGATCCCGGCAGGGGACATCGGCCGAGACGGAGGCACGATCCGCGTCCGAGATCGCGTGGACTAGCGAACTTCGCGGACGGAGCGGGATCTCACGCCCGACCTCGACGAAGCCGTCCAACAGGGCCGGCGTTGGATCGACTCCGTGGACGACGCCATGAAGCGACAGCAGGCCGCGCGGAGCCCCGTCCGTAAGGGAGGCGGGGCCGGCGCTCGCAAGGCTAGGTAGCCCCGTCGGTCAACCGAGCAGCGCGCCACTGGCAGCTAGAGAGCCCGATCCACCGGCTTTCGCTGCCCGCCGCCTCTCTGCGGAGTGGGCCCAGCGGCAACGCTGCCCGCACCAGTGTTGGTCGCGCCGCGCCGGTCGGAACGTCAAACCGCAATGGCCACATCGGCGCGGCGCCCGCCAGCTGATGTGCGCGATAGATCCGCTATAGGTGATGGCCGGCCAGCTCGCCTCATCGAGAGTCTGCTGGTAGGCGGTCGCAAGCGGCCCGATGGCCAGGATTGAGCCCTGCAGGCGCATGCCGTCCCGGGTCGGGGCTACGTGGGCAGAGACCTTGAGGAGTCGCTCCATCGGGCCCGCAAGCACGGCACCGAGGCAATGGAGAGCCTGGACATACGCGCCGGCGCCCGACCAGCTCGCGTTGGCCGGAACCTCCAATCCATAGCGGCGGGCCAGATTCCGCCCGGCCATTGGCTGATGGTCGGGGTCGCTCTGGACCTCGGTCAGAAAGCCGGGCTCATAGGTCATCTGGCGCTCGACCTCGGCACGAAGCTCGGCACCCGCAAGGTCCTGGATCGCCCGCAGGATTGCCCGAGCAGATGCGAGATAGCGCAGAGCGAGCCCGATCTCCTCGACGCTCTCGCTCCGCTCGCGGCTGTCGGCTCTGACGCCCACGAAGCCGTTGGCTCGTACCCAGGCAACGATGGCGGGCTCACCGGCTTGCTCAAGCGCGACCAGCTCATCGGCCAGGCCGGCACGATCGGCCGGTCTCCAGATGTGAGCAGGCCGGGTGCGAAAGTCTGTGGTGTCCACGATGAGGCGGACCCATAGCTCACCCGACGCCAGCTCGTACTCGCCGCGGTGCGGCATGGTCCGATGACCTCGGGGCCCGGGCCGGCCATATCTCGCGTCTCCGGCGAGCCGCAGGACGAACCCAGGGTCCATGACGAGTGTGTCGACGGCGTCGTGGACGTCGTAGCGCTCTCCTGCCGCCCAGCTTGCGGCGTCTAGCGCTGCGTCTGTCTCGGGTCTTGTCCCGGTCATTGCGTCCTCGCTTAGTCCACGTTTTGGACTCCCTCCATGGTAGCGGCCATGGTGGCCGGAAATTCCCCGCCAGAGGACTACACGATGACCGGCCTAGATCTCAAATTCGCCCGACTGACCAGCGGCATTACCGTACGCAAGATCGCTGCCGTGCTCGGGGTCTCCTCGCAGCGCGTCTCAACCATCGAGGCTTCATTGCATCCCAGCCCCGGTATGGTTGCCCGCTACCGAGCGGCACTCGACGATGCCGACTCATCGCAGGGCGCCGGTTGGGGGGCTGCGTTCGCGCCTGGGGCCGTGCTGCCCGGCGGCGACGGTGAGGGGCCCCGGTCATGAACACCGGCCATTGCCTTGCCTGTGGCGACCCGCTCGGGATCGAGAGTCGCGCCGACCGCCGGACGTGCTCAGACCTGTGCCGCAAGCGCGTGAGTCTGGCGCGACGCGCGGGTAGGCCTCTGGGGGTCGCCCGGAGGGCCCACGGCGCCGTGTTCAGGTCCGCGGCCGGCCATCGCGCCACTTCGGGTCGTAGGTGTGAAACATGGGCCTTGTAGCCGTGAACGATCGCGGGCTCGTCGCGACCGCTAACGCCACCACTCCGATCGCGCATGCCACTTCTATCTATACAAGGCAACAAGTCCACAGTGGGAGCACGAAATCGGCCCGTCGGAGGCCGGAGAGAAGGCCCGAAGACCCACTCGCCAAGCTGTTCCGCGACCCGGCCGAGCGCGAGGCCTCCAAGCTCGACTTCGCGGACGTCCTCGCCGAGTGCGGTCGCCTTGCCCACGAGGCAGGCGACGTAGAGCAGGCCTTCTGGTTCGATCAGCGAGCCGGTGCGATCCGTGACTGCGCCCTCGTCCGGGTGCTGGTCCATCGCGGCTGTGGGTCAGGAGTCGCCACACCCTTTTCCTGCCACGTCCGCGGTGAACCCGACTGCGAGCGAGCCCGAGTGGCCCGCCTGCTCGACCGATACGACACCCTCGCCGAGCGGATGGCCCGGGCGATCTTCTGGACGTACACGGTTCGCAACGTCCCCCTCGGTGAACTCGACGCCGCCATCCGCCGACTGCGTAGCGACTTCGGGCGGCTCCGTCGACGGGCCATCTTCGTGGGTGGCCCGTGCCGCTGGCGCTGGGGAGCCGTCGGTCCTGACGGGGAGCCAGACGGTGCGCCTGGCCATCCCTGCCACACGCCGGTCCCTGCGCCGAACTGCCGGTCGCCCCGCTGTGTCGAGGGTTGTCACGCTCGCCGCGATGAGAAGCACCTAGCGGGCTGCGAGCTTGGCTGTCCCACCCGGACCGGGCGCCACCGAAGTGCCTGCCTGGTTCATCCACCGACCCGGGAACACGCCGAGGGCTGTCCCTCTGAGTGCTTACATGCCGGCCATCGCCGCGACCGCAACTGCGAGAGCTTCCGCCATCAGCGGATGGTAGGTGGCGCGGTCGCCTGCGACCTGACCTTCAACGAGGAGGACATGACCTGGCACCCCCACCTCCATGCCCTGCTCGATGCGCCGTGGATCAGCTGGTCCGAGATGCGCGATATCTGGCAGGCCCTCACCTGTCATCGGGAGCGCTGCCGCCACGGCCGCAGCTCGCGCTGCGAAGGTGCCTGGTCGGTCTGGGTCGAAGCTGTCAGCCGCGACGATCCAGCGGCGCGTGCCGGCGCCATCCGAGAAGTCCTCAAGTACGTGGGCAAGCCGCACGGCATCGTGGACTCGCTCGATCCCGGGCGGATCGGTGAGTACGTCTGGGCCACCCGCCGCCAGAAGCTCATGGCGGGCTTCGGCTCGTTCTACCGCGTCCAACTCGAAGAGGACGAGCCGCCCCGCGCCGACGAGCTGGTCATAGGCGGGCCTGGCTTCGAGCGATACCACGTGCCCCGCGTCTGCCCTTGTTGCGGTGCCGTCACGACCGAGGACGACTGGGCCTATCCCGCCGTCCATCGCCGTCTCGAAGCCCACAGGCTTCCGGCCGGTGGCTACATCTGGAGTCCAGAGCCAGGGAGGGCCGCGTAATGAGCGCCAAGACCAACCCGCGTGTCCGCATCGAGCTGGCCTCGGCCGAACGCTTGCTCGGTTCCCTGGCAGATCGCTCGATCGATCTCCTCATCACGGACCCGCCCTATACGTCGCTCAACCGCAGCTCGACCTCCGGCCATCTGCGCGACTGGTTCGCCGATGGCCTGACCTGGCCCCAGATCGGCCGGGTCTTCACCCTTGCCCGAGCCAAGCTCAAGGCCGATGGGGTCCTGATGGCGATGACCAACAACGACGGCCTGCGCGAGGCTATCGGCGCTCTTGAGCGTGCCGGCTTCACCGGCATCAGGACGATCACCTGGGACCGACAGTATCCGGGGCTCGGTGGTGGCCTGCGCCACCAGACCGAGTTCGTCCTCGTTGGGAGGCTTCCAGGCTCGCGGACTCTCGCTGGCGTCGATCTGGTCTCCGTGGCCGCCGTTGGACCAGGCACCGCGGATCGCTACCCCACGGCCAAGCCCGATGGCCTGGGCCGTGAGCTGGCCGCCATGGCCAAGGTCGGTCCAGGCAGCCTGGTGGTCGACCCGTTCGTTGGCTCGGGGGCGCTCCTCGTTGGAGCCGCCGAGCGAGGCGCGACAGTCGTTGGTGGGGATGTGGCCCAGCGGGCGGTCCGCCTGGCCAGCACCCGGCTGGCCCGTGTTGGCTCCGGCGCTGGGCGGCCCAGCTCGCTCCGGACCAGCGGTAAGCCAGCGACCAAGACCGCGCCAGGCAGGTCCAGCGGGCGGCCCGCCACGGCCGCCACACGGGCCAGGCCCGGCAAGCCCAGCGGCTCCAGCCGGACCAGCACGGCCGCCACACGGGCCGGGCCCGGCAAGCCCAGCGGCTCCAGCCGGACCAGCACGGCCGCCACACGGGCCAGGCCCGGCAAGCCCAGCGGCTCCAGCCGGACCAGCACGGCCGCCACGCGAACCAAGCCCGGCAAGCCCAGCGGCTCCAGCCGGCCCAGCGCCGGCCAGGGACGGGCCAGGCCCGGCAAGCGGCCAGGCAAGTCCCGATGAGCGGCCAGGTTATCCGGTCCAACGGGGCCCAACGGCGTCCACGCAGCGTGGTTCCGGGTGGGGAGCCGGCTGGACTCGGCGCTGGCGACCCGCTGGTTCGGGCCCTCGCCGTCTGCATCCGCCAGGCCCACGCCCGCCGGGTCGGCCGTGGGCCGCTGGACTCAATGCCGTGATTGAGTTATGACTCGCCCTGCTATGCACGCCCTACCACGCTCCATCGACCAGGTATCCGGCCTGCGGGTGGCTCGCTGGGTCCGCGAGTCCACGACCGGGCAGTACGACAACTGGGGCCCCGATGCCCAGCGCGAGCTGCAGGACCGGACCATCGAGCGCTTCGGCCTGGTCGATACCGGCCTTGCCTGGCAGAGCGCCGCGTCCGGGCGGACCGTGTACCAGCACCCGGAATTCACGGCAATGACCGAGGCCGCGGGATCGGGCCGGTTTGACTTGCTGCTGGTCGGCTACGTCTCCCGGTTCCAGCGCAACCTCAAGCAGACCCTGATCGCCCTCGACGATCTCCACGCCGCAGGGGTGGCGGTTCTCTTCTGCGACGAACGGATCATCTCGACCGATCCGAACCGCTGGGACGACTTCGTGCGCGAGGCCGCGGAAGCCGAGTCTTACAGCCGCAAGCTGAGCCGCCGCATCGCCGAGGGTCTTGCCGCCAAGCGCCGCCGTCTAGGCGAGCCAGGTGGCCAGCCGCCATACGGCTACACCCGGTCCGGCAAGCCGCCGGTTCTCGAACCCATAGCCGAGCAGCTAGAGCAGGTTCGAGCCGCCTTCGCTGCGGCCGCCGAAGGCATGACCGACAGCGAAGTTGCCGAACAGGTCGGCATGCCGTTCTACACCACACGCGGCGTCCTGACCAACCCGGTCTATGTCGGCCGGCTGCGAGACGGAACAGCGACCCGCGTCCCGGCCGTTATCGATCAGAACACCTGGGACCGCGTCCAGCTCGCCCGCAGCCGGTACACCCGCCGGCATCCGGGCCGGCCCGCCACCCGCCGACCCTACCCGCTCTCGATGCTCCACTGCGGCGCCTGCGGTCGGCACTTGATCGGCCAGTCCGCCCGCTACCGCCACAACTTCCCCTGCGCCGACTGGCTAGCCGCGGGGCGGCCGGCAACTCGGGCATTCCGAAACGCCAAAGACAAGCGCCATAAAGGCGTGAGCTATCCGGCCGACGCGTTCGAGGGGATCGTCCGCCAGGCTCTCGGGCACGTGAGCGCGAACGCCGACCTCGCCGGCGCCGTCGTGGGCAGGCTCGGAGCGGACGAGACGGGGCCCGATCCGGTCACCCTCGCGCGCATCGAGCGCGACCGCGACGGCGCCATGGCCCGCTATCGCCGGGATCGCGACCCCGACGCGCTGGAGGCGTCGATGCGGGCGCTCGACCAACAGGAGCAGGGTGCAAGGGGAGCGACACCCGACGGGCCGTCGGCAGAAGAGGCGACCGAGTTCCTTCGGAACCTGCCTGGATTGTGGGACCAGGCCGAGCCATCGGGTCGAAAGCTATTGGCTGAGGCGCTGTTCGAGAGGATCGATGTCCTCGGGGCCGGCAAGGCGAAGCTGCACCCGAGCGCGTCAGCGCAAGCTCAAGGGTGGGCCGAGGCCTGGAATGGGGCTCGATTGGTTGTTATGGTCGGGGCGAGAGGAGTCGGGGCTACGCTTTCCAACTGACATACACAATCTCGTCACAGTTCAGCCGCCGGACCCAGAGTGCCTAAGATGACGAGTTGGTCAAACCAAAGAGACGGCCGAGCCCCTGCGTCGTGC
>Ga0182027_10014763_pt1 | contig 10786 bp, 6 predicted proteins | sample 712E1DmetaG_FD_121300 | JGI IMG/M metagenome (GOLD analysis project Ga0182027, IMG submission 121300) | Permafrost microbial communities from Stordalen Mire, Sweden - 712E1D metaG (Illumina Assembly) | ecosystem: Environmental > Terrestrial > Soil > Wetlands > Permafrost | place: Sweden...
TCCAAATCCTTGAACGCCTCGATGATAAAGCCATCGTCAAACGGCAGGATTTCGTAGGGGCCGGGCGCCACCTGCGCGTAGCTGGCGTCAAAGGCCGCCACCCCGAGCCCAGCCGCCATGCACAGCGCTCGGGCCGCACGACGCACGGACCGGAATGTGCTCCTGGGGAAGGCCGCGCGGGCGGCGGATCGCCTGCTGATCCAGCTCATGCGCCAATCGTATTCCATGACGAAAACCACGTCCAGGCAGATGCGGGGCTATCCGGGGAATTTCGCTCTTGACGTAACGGCCGGGCCAGAGTGCGATGGGGCGATGCCGGCTGACTCTGGGCGCGTTCCCAGAGTCTTGACGCCGCAAATGATTCAGCACTGAACAATTGAGACAACGATATGAGCAAACAACTGGCGATTAACGGCGGCCCCAAGGCCGTAACTAACAAACTGCAAGGCTGGCCGCAGTTCGACGAGAATGCGATCAAAGCGGTCGAGGCGGTGCTGCGCTCCGGCAAAGTCAACTACTGGACCGGTAAACGGGGCATGGAATTCGAGAAGCAGTTTGCCGAGTGGCAGGGCAGCAAATACGCCATCAGCGTCGCCACCGGCACGGCGGCGCTCCATGTCGCGCTGACTTCGCTGGGCATCGGCCCCGGCGACGAGGTGATCGTGCCGAGCTACACGTTCATTGCGAGTAGCTTCTCCATCGTCCAAGCAGGCGCCATTCCGCGCTTTGCTGATGTAAACCTCGAGGACCACTGCATCAGCGTCGAGTCGGCCGAGAAGCTGGTGACCAAGCGCACCAAGGCCATCATGCCGGTCCACCTCTACGGCAACGTGTGCGACATGGCCAAGATCATGGCCTTCGCCAAGCGGCACAAACTTTTCGTGATCGAAGACAACGCCGAGGCGTTTGGCGGGGCCTATAAAGGCAGGAAGACGGGCGCGCTCGGCCACATTGCCGGTTGCAGCTTCTGTCAGAACAAGACGTTCACCACCGGCGGCGAGGGTGGGATGGTCACGACCGACGACGAGGAACTGGCGTGGAAAGCCCGCAGTTTTCGGGATCATGGCTACGACGTGAAGCAGCGGCTGAGCCTGCTTGAACTCGAACAGAAGCTGCCCTACATCCACAACATGGTCGGTTGGAACTACCGGATGACCGAGATGCAATCCGCGATCGGGCTGGCCGAGCTGGCACGGATGGACACCTGGAACATGCCGCGGCGGCGGCGCAACGCGCAGATCGTCATCAATGCGCTCAAGACCTCGAAGCGGATCAAGTATTTCCCGATAGACACCCCCGAGCGGCAGAACGGCTGGTATGTCATGGCGTTCTCGCTCGAGGTCGAGAAGATGAAGTGCGACATCAAGGAGTTTGTCGCCGCGGTCGCCGCTGAGGGCGCGCCGGTCTGGAAAGTGTTCTGGCCGCAGTGCCACACCGAACGCGCTTTTCAGGAGCACAACGCTTTTGGCCGCTCCGGCTTTCCGTTCAAGTCAAAGGAATACGCGGACGCGGCGAGCGTTGACTACCGTCACGTCGAAGTGCCCAATGCTCGCTGGCACGAAGCGCATACTTTCACCTGTTTCGCGTTTCCGACCTACACCGAGTCGGACATGGAGCAGATCGCGAGCGCTATCCTTAAGGTCATCAACGCCTGCTCAAAGTAATTACTCGAAGCTGGTTTCCAGCAGCACCAGAGTCTTGGCGCCGGTGTAGCGCACCGAAACAGTGGTCACCCCCGATGGCAACGGCGCCCGCAGATTGACGGTTTGGCCGGCGGGAATGGTGACCGGGCCGGTGACAGCGTTGCCGTTCACCGCAATGGTAAGCGGCCCTGGCCGCGTTGCGGGATTCGTGACCCTCGTGAGGACCGTTTGCCTGCCCGGCGGAACGCTGGCCCAGAATACACCCGAGCCGGACGCCGAATCCGGTTTGAGGTTCCGGAGGCTGGAACCGGTGCTGTAGGAGTACGGCCCGAACGGATTTCGGCCGCGCGGGACGAATTGGGAGCCGGGGTCCATATTCCAGGAGCCGGTGTTCGGGCGCAACGGCCTCGCGGACGGGTTGGTAGGCGGCGCCAGCCACTCGGCATTAACAATCAGGCCATTGAGCGAGCCGCAGACCACTCCTCGTTCCGTAGTGTAATCCCCCCACTGGATGGGCTGCTCGATGCGCGGATGCACGGCGTGGCCCTCTTTCGTGACGGTGTAGGCCACCAGGTTTGCCAGAAGCCGGTCCGCCGCCGGGTCCAGGCCCGCGCGGTTCACCAGGTCGAATCCGGACAGGATCACCGATCCCTGCCCGTCAAACATCTCGCACAACGCGACGCCCTCCAGGCCGCGATCGTAGTCGGCCAGAATGGCTGTGCGCTCGAGGGCTTCTGGTTTCACCAGAGTGAAACCGGCTGTCACCGGATACACTTGCGGGAAACCTGGTTTGATCTCATCCCAGCCAGTGTAATCGGACCACAGCGCAAGGCGGTGGCGGTCCAGCCCGCGGAAAACCGGGTGGTCGGTCCGTTCGGGGTTGACGTTCATCTGTTCGCGGAAGGGCCGGGAACGCGGTGGGTAAGCCGTATCGTTGGCCGAAGCGGTGAGGAACGAGACTTTTTCCGGCAGCCAATCTCTGTTGAAGGCACGCGCATCCTGCCGCAAGCAGAGGATACGCCCCCCCTCGCGCACGAAACGTTGAAGCTGCGCCAGTTGCGTCGCCAACCCCTCGGCCCAGGTGTTTTCGCCAATGACCAGGGCGCCCGGCGGTTCGGAACCGGGCGGCAACCCGGCAAGGCGCTTGAACCCGACGCCGGCCTTCTCGAGCGCCGCGGCGGTCTTGCCGGCTGGATCATACAAAAGCGCCGGCGGGGCCGTTGGTGGCGCGGACCGCTTCCAATCCGCGCCGGCGATAAACAGATTTACCGCATTGCTGGAGACCTCGTGGGAGCCCGCGACAATGCGGCCGGCGATGACATAATCGCCAGTAGCGAGCTCGGGAGGCAAATCCAGCGTGATGGTTTCGCTCCAGGCGCCGAAATACGGGACGGTTGGCAGCTCGATTTTCGCCTGGCAACGCCCGCCGCCGGTCTTGGCCTGGACCTGATAAAAGAGCGTGGCGCCCGTCAGCGGGCTGCCATCCTCGGCATCATTGATCACGTGCGCCACCGCGCGAACCTTCGTGCCAGCATAAACCTGCGGCGTCCACATTTCCCAGCTCAAGAGCACCGGCTGATAGGAGATGCCCAATTGCTCCATCGCCGGCTTGGGCTGCATCTGGTCGAACGACGCGATGCCCGACCAGTTGTAGAAGAAGATGGTGAAGGGCATGATGCCGGCCAGCCGCGGGTTCAACGGTCGCATCCGCCGGAAGGACTCGGTCGCGTGCTGGATTATGAACGATTGGTATTGCAGCGCCTCCTCGCGCTGATTGCCCGCATGGCCCGTCCACCCGAGCTGCGGCGCGAGCTGCTTGCTGCGAACAATATTGAATTCGCCCTTCCAGCCAGTGAAAGAGCCCACGCATTCTGTGAAAGTGAGCGGCTGATTCTTGACAGGATCGCCGAAGAGCGGTTGGGGATTGAGCCTATCGCGCAGGTTGTAGTAGGTGAGGAACGAGTTGTAATACCAGCCCCAATAGCGGTGCACGTCGCAGACATCGCCCTCGCGGCCTTCGCCGTAGCCGGCATTGCCAATATAGGGGCGGGTCGGGTCCCATTGCTTCAGGGTTGCATGGGCGCGGGTTAACAGCTCACTGAACGCTTTGCCGCGCTCGCCGGAGACCGGCAGCTCATTGGCCAGCAAATACATCACAATGCACGGATGCGACACGTAGCTCTCGAAGAGCTTCCGGTAGCCCGTGATGCATTGGTCGAAGTCTTTCGGCGCCGCGCTCTTGCCCTCGTCGGCCTCCGGCGGCGAGCCGTAGCGCCCGGCATACATCATCATGCCCAGCTCGTCGCAGACATCGAACCAGACCTGCGACTCGTCCGTCGTAAGGCGGAAGATGTTCACGTGCTGGGATTTCAGGTAGCGCACGTAGGCCTCGGCGAACGCTCGCGACTCGCCGACCTCAGGCGGGATGGTCCGCCCGGGCGGGTTGATCGCGATGCCGCGCAGGAAGACCGGACGGCCATTCAGTTGGAATTGCCCATTCCGAATTTCCATGGAGCGGAAACCGAAGCGGACAGTCCGGGAGGCGACGGCTTTGCCGTCCTTGGTTGCGGCAACCTGGAGATGGTAAAGCACGGGGGATTCCGGGCTCCACCGCTCCGGTTTTAAGCCGGAGACTGTTTTCGTGACGGGGCCCGATGTGCCGCCCCCGGAAGCGGTGTTATCCAGCCGGCCTTGCCACAAGGACTCGCCGTCTTTGATCCGTGTAATCGCAGCTCTGAACTCGACTCCCTGGGAATCCCCGTCGGCTTTGGGGGTAACCTCGATTCGGACACTGTCCGCAGTCGCAAACGCCAGCAGCTTCTCGATTTCGAGCGCCTGGGCGGAACCACAGGCAAGTAGAACTGTCAGCCCCAGCGCGACGGTGATGGCCGTCACCGGGGGTTCCAGGAAGGTGAACGAGCAGGGACTGCCAATGTCGGCACGCTGCCATTCGTGCCTTGGCGGATTCGGTGTGGTCTTCATAAGCTGCGGAACGCAATTTGTCACCAGGCATTCCAATAACCGCTGCCAAATTGGGACGCTGCGTAGTTGCTGATACTTACCCAGTGGTCAACCCGAACTGCTCTCGCTCGACCCAGCCCAGCGCGCGGTTGGTCCGGATCAGAACGTAATTGCCGCGCGTGCGAACCAGGCGCGCCGGTTCACCGGCAGCCAGGCGGGTGACGGCCTGCGCATCGAGGGTGGGCGTCAGCCGCAACAGCGTGTCTTTCTGGAGGACGAAACCGACGCGGGAGCGGGTATGAACTCCGAGGTAGGCTGGCACGCTGAGCAGGAACACCATTAGACCCAACGCGGCGACGGCCTGGTGCCACGCGGCCTTGCGCAGACGCAGTATGCCCGGCAGCATCACCATGCCCACCGCCAGCCAGAGGCTGGCGCCTGCAATCCAAGTCCACCAGTTCGCCGGCAGCCAGGTGGAAACCACCTCATACCACGCCAGTTCCGGTGATTCGAGCTGAGCCGCCCTGCGTGCAAAACGCAGGTCCATCCGCGCCGGCATGTTGAACGGATCCAGCCACAGGGCCTGCTCCCATGCCAGGACGGCGGCGCCGGTGTGCCCAAGTTTCCACTCGGCATTACCAAGATTCTGCAGCGTGCCGGAAGCAGGTTGCACGGTCGTGGATTGCCGGAACGCCTTTGCGGCGCCAGCGTAGTCGGCCGCTCGATATGCCGCTACCCCCTCACGGAACAATTCCTCGAAGGGGGCAGCCTGGACCTGGAGTGCCGGCCACGCAACCAAGACCAGCGAGGCCCAAAACCGAAATCCGAAATCCGAAAGCCGAAGGAAGCCCGAAATCCGAAAACCGAAAGGTAAAGCCTTTAACACTGCGCGACGTTTCCACTTCTGGCCCCGCGGCTTTTGGGATTGCTCCGAAGTCCAGATTGTGGAGGTCGAGGCTTTCACAGTCGTTCGTCCAATTGTGCGAGCACGCGCTCAAGCTCCGGCTCGAGGGCGAGCAGTTCGGTCGCGTTCGCTCCCGTCATCGCGAAGCGCGAAGCATCTGTTACCGTGAAGAATCGGCGCACGACCTCGCCCGCGCGGCCATTGCCGCCAGTCTCGCGAATCAAAGCAAGCACGTCGCTCCCGACCAGCGCGCGCGGCTCGGCCGGGTAGTGCGGCGCGCACGCCACCTGCATCGCGCTCACCGCGGCGGTCGCAAAGCGCGGCGCGTCTTTGGCTTGGGCGGCCCGGCGCGCGGTCCGCCATTGGCGGTGCAGACTTCGGCGCGCTTTCCGGCGCAGGAGGACGTCCGGGTGCTTTTCCAAATACCGGCGGCGGCGGTCCCAGCCCCACAATCCGGCAAAAAGGGCGGCGGGAGCAAGCTGCGCCAGCGGGAACCATGCCTGTTGCTGCGCCGCCACCAGGCTTCCCGCCGTTCGGCCGGGCGATGTCGCCAGTCTGCTCAGCGCCGGTTCCTTCTCCGTTTCCACTGGCGGCGAACCGGCTTGAAGCGGGGCCGGCAAATCGCCCGGCACTGCACCGGGGTTCACCGTGACCGGAACAGAAGGAATCGTGAGGTCGGCGTAAGCACCGCGCTGGGGGTCAAAGTAACTGAACGGGATGGCGGGCGTGGCGAGCGCTTGCTCGGTCAGCGGGATGAGCGTGTAAATGAACGTCGTGACGCCGACAAGCATGTCGGCGGGGACAGGCGCACCGGGCGGAGCCAGCGGGACCGCTTGGGCCGGCGCGGCATCGCTGGGCGCGAACACCTGCCAGTCACGCACGCGAGGCGCGGGCGGCGCGACCAGCCGCGCGAGCGGGCCTTCGCCCTGATTGGTGACGGTGACGGCGAGCTTTACGATGTCGCCAACGCGCACCACGTTCGTGCCCAGTTTGGGCGGCCCCAGGGCGAAAGTGCCGATGGCCCCGGTGAATCCTGGCAACTCGCCTTCGGTTGGCAGCGGTCGCACATGGAGCTCGATCGGCTCCGACTCCAGCAGCGTGAATTGCGGGGGTCCACCCGGGATGGTGGCGGTGCCGGTGATGACAATGGGACCGAAGAACTGGTTGCCCGCCGAGAAGCCCTGCGCAAACAGCGAGAGCTTGCCCGCCACCATCGGCGTCAAGGTTGTCTCATGAACGAAGGTTGGCACCCTGGCTCCGCGATCGAGCATCGGTTCGATGCGTTGGCGAACCCCCCCGAGATCCACCAGGAAACCCTGGCCGCTAAACTGTACCTGCCCCAAACCCTGCACGACCCCGGTCCCGGAACCAGCCAGCAGCACCCGAGCCCGCACGGCCTGGCCGACAAACAGATTCGTGCTCGCCACATCCAGCAAAACCCGTTGCGCAGGCCGTGCCCCAGACGGCGGCGCCGCAACCACCCGCAGTCGCGCCGCCGGCACCGTCACCGGCTTGCCATAGACTTTGACTTGGAACTCTGGCACGTCGAACTCGCCCAGGCCGGCGGAGCGGACCCGATAATTGATGGCGGTAAGCGGCGCGTAACTGGGGCCGGTCATCCGCAGAATCTCTCCGTGCGCGCCACGGCTCATTTCCAGCCCCGCGGACGCGTTCAGTTTCTCAGGCCAGTCAATTGATTGCTCCAGCGCGTTGAAGGTCACCCGGTAAAAGGCCTGCTCACCGGGCCTCACTACCGGCGGGTCAAATACGGCGGTGGCTTTCACCTCCGACGCGACGTCTATCTTCGGCTGCGACAGCATCAGCGACATCAAAGGGTCGCGCGGCGGAGCGCCCGTTGGCTGCGCCCCTGCGCCCGGAACTGCGGCTAACATGATCACCAGCCCAAAAACCGACGCCGGCGTAGGGCAGATTTGCAATCTACTACTCACCACGTGGGACGATTGCGGTCCTTCGGCGGCGCTTGCTCGCCCTGTCCCATCGGCAAGCGGCGTTCGCTATCCAGCTTGAATCCGTCCAGAACCCAGCCGGCCTGTTCCTGCGTCAGCGTCATCTCCTTCCCTTCCTTGGACGGCCCTTCCTCTTGACCCTGCTGCTGTCCCATCGGGAAATCCTCGTCTTCATCGTCATCTCCAGTCGCCCCGGGCGGCATGTTCTGGGCCGGGATGCGGCCTTTGAGCTGCTTGAGCTTGTCGTTCAGTTGCCCCGCCTTGTCGCACATCCCATTGGCGCACTGTTGCATCTCGCGCAGGCTGTCCACCAGCTTCGCGATACATCGGTCCACTACATCGGCGTTGTGTTCGGCGTCGGCATCCGTCCTGTGCAGCTCAACCACACTCTTGAAATCGCCTGACGCGCGTTGCCATCGCGCCAGCGCCGCGCCGTGGACTGTGATCGCTCGGCGCACTGCTTCGGTCGCCGCTTTCAACTCCTTGCGCGTGCCCCGGCCTCGGAGGTAGGCCGCCACCAGTCTCTGCAAGTCATTGCCGCCGAGCGCTTCGTCTGCCTGGCGAAGAGCTTCGTCGCCGTGTTGCGCGGCGGTTTGGGCCCGGGCCCTAGTGGGGCCGGTCGGCGGGCTCTTCTTCAACACCTCGATCCCTTGGGAAAACCGGACATGGCCGAGGTTGTAGAGCGCGGGCGCTTGCAGCGATTCCTGCTGGCTCGTCACGGCGCTTTCCAGAAAGGCCTCCGCCTCCCGCAGCTTGCCCGTGCGAAGCTGCTGCGTTCCGGCGTTATAAAACTCACGCGGCGTCGCCGGAGCCGCCGGTTCGGTCGTGCCAGCCGTCCCCTGCTTTTGCTCCGGGGCGTGTTTATCCTGAGCCGCAGCAGTCGGGGCTGACTCAGGCGGATTCGTCGAGACCGTACTCGCCGCTCTGGCCGTCGCGAACGCGAGCGCTCCGGCCAGGAGTCCCCGGCCGATCCAGTCTATTCTCGCATTCATCATCTGCAGTGTTCTAAGCATCTGTGCGGCCACCATCTGTAGTGATCGTAGCCCGTCTGACCGATAATATAGCAGCTTGCGATCCCCCGGGCATGTCTTATGTAACCGATGCAACTCATGTAACTTGTGCAACTCATTTAGCTCGCCAGCCGTCGCCTGGTCCCAATCAACGATTCTGCCACCAGCAAAGCCAGCACCGCGGCGACGGGCAGGTGGAACCGGTCCACGCCCAGCTTGCGCGCCGGGCCGGTGCCGCTGATCGTGTTCAACGAATCCAACGCGAGCCGGACTTTGGCCAAGCCCTCCCCGACCGGCCCGAGCGGATAGTAAGCGCCGCGCGTGGCCTGCGTGATCGCCCGCAGGGTCGCCTCATCCAGCCGGCTGTGCACCATCTCGCCCTTGCTGTCGCGCATCCATTCCAGCTTGCCTTGCTCGTTCACGAGCTGAATCTCCACGCCGGCGGGCGTCCCGATCCCGATCGCGAACACCACCACGCCCTCCTTGGCCAGCGTCTCCGCCGCCTTCACCCCGCTCTTTTCCAGGTCCTCGCCATCCGTCAGCAACACCAACAGCTTCTGACGGTCGCCTTTCTCCATCGCCCGAAAGCCCTCATCGAGCGCCCGGCCGATGTCCGTGCCCGGGACCGGAATGGTCTTCTCATCAATTACCGCCAGCGCATCCTGGAACGCTCCATAGTCAAACGTCAGTGGGCATTGCAGGAAGGCCTGACCGGCAAAGGCCACGAGCCCGACACGCCCCCGCCCGTAATGTTGTACGAAATCGAGGATTGCCAGCTTCGCCCGCTGCAAGCGGCTCGGTGCCACGTCCGTCGCCAACATGCTGCGCGAGCAATCCAGAACGAATACGAGGTCCTGACCCAGCATATAGCCCGTCTCCGCTTGCTCCCCCCATTGTGGCCGCGCCAGCGCCAGGCCGACGCCGGCCACCGCCAGCAACAGCATTACATTCTTGACGGCCCGCCGGGCTGGACTGCGCGAGCGGGTCAGTTCGTCAACAAACTGCGGCGCGGCGAGCTGCGCAAGCTGCTTCCGCCGCGCCCAGCCTGAATAGCGCTGCAAGGCCAGCAGGCTCAACGGCCCGACCACCGCCAGCCAAAGCCAGTGGGGTTCGGCGAAGTGAGGGTGGGCGAAGTTCATAACGGCTGCGCTCTGACCGGCCAGCCATTCTGGTTACTCGACGTCCTCAGTGGAATTCGCCTGCCAAATCCGAAGTCCGAAATCCGAAGTCCGAAAGAAATCGGAAACCCGAAGCCCGAAACCAACCACGCCCCGGTGACCCGGAGAACGGGTTGAGCCGGCAGCCTCGGCTTCCAAGTAGGCCACGTTCCCAAATAGCGGATTCGTGAGTTCGGATCTCGGATTTCGGGCTTCCTTCGGATTTCGAACTTCGGCTTTCGGATTTTGCCCATACCTTCTTGCCCACTGAAAACCTCGCGGAACTGGTACTTCACGGCACCCTCCGCCATCGCGTGTTTGACAGCGCCAATTCCAGCGCGAGCAGCCCAAATGCAGCCAGCAACGGCCATTGAAACAACGGCCGGTAGGTCGTGAACCGCCGGAGCTTGACCTCCGTTTTCTCCAGACGGTCAATCTCGTTGTAGATGCGCTGCAGTTCGCGGCGGTTCGTGGCGCGGTAAGACTTCGCCCCCGACAGCGCGGACATCCTGCCGAGCACGGTATAGTTGGCCGGCTGCAATACAATCCCGGGTCTGATCTCGCCGTTGGGGTCAAGCTCGAGCTTCCCGGTCGCTGGATCGAACAGCGGCAGGGTGCAGGGCTGCTCGACCCCGATGCCGATGGTATAGACTTTTACTCCCAACGCCGCCGCCAGTTGCGCCGCCGGCACCGGGTCAATGTCGCCCTTGTTGTTGTCGCCGTCCGTCAGCAGAATGATAATCCGGCTCTTGCTGTCCTTCAGTCCTTTGAGCCGCTTGGCCGCCGCCGCGGTTGCGTCGCCGATGGCGGTGCCCAGATCGCGGATCAAACCCACGTGCAAGCGATGCAGGTTCTCAACCAGCCAGTCATGGTTCAACGTCAGCGGGCTGGCCAAATACGGCACCGCCGAGAACACGATCAGCCCCAGCCGGTCGTTAGACCGTCTCCCGACGAAGTCTGCCAGCACCTGTGAAGCGATGTCAAAGCGCGAGATGCGTTCCCGCGGCGGGCCCATGTCGAGCGCCATCATGGACCACGACAGGTCGAGCACGAGCATGATGTCCACTCCGCTGGCCTGTGTTTCGGTTCGGTCATTGGCGAAGCGCGGTCCGGCCAGCGCGATGATGCACAGCGCCACCGTCAA
>Ga0182027_10014764_pt1 | contig 10785 bp, 6 predicted proteins | sample 712E1DmetaG_FD_121300 | JGI IMG/M metagenome (GOLD analysis project Ga0182027, IMG submission 121300) | Permafrost microbial communities from Stordalen Mire, Sweden - 712E1D metaG (Illumina Assembly) | ecosystem: Environmental > Terrestrial > Soil > Wetlands > Permafrost | place: Sweden...
GCTATACTTTCCGGTTGCTGCCATACAACCCTCTGCTTTCGGATAAATTCGACTCAAAACTTGTCAGGTGGGCTGAACAATGAGAAAAGTGCTGACAATATCATATATCATCATCTTATGCCTGGTGCTTTTCGGTGGAACTGGCGTGTATGCCATTGACGACCCCTCCGATGTCAGCGGGGAAACAGGCACAGCCGGCACCCAGCTACAGCCTCCCGGAACTCCCCCTTCCCTCAGCTCTAACGTATACCTGTTATTCGAAACGGACAGAGGACAGATACTCTATCAAAAGAATGCTGATGCCAGACTGGCAGTACCAATGGCCAATAAGCTGATGACGGCCCTGTTGGCTGTAGAGAGCGACGTTCTGGATGCAAATGTCGTTATCAGCAAGACTACCCTCACAGAAAAAAAACCAGTGCTTGACATGGAAGCGGGTGAAAAAAGAACACTTGAGGACCTTGTGACAGGCATGATGCTGGTGGATTCAAGTGACGCCGCAAATGCGATAGCTGAGTACATAGGCAAAGATACTGCATCATTTATTGAAATGATGAATAACAAAGCACATGAACTCGGGATGAAGGATACTAATTTTGCAAGCCTTACAGGTAAAGAAGTTGCTGGTGACTACACTACTGCAAAAGATCTGTCGGTTCTAATGAAATATGCATCAACCAAACCTGCCTTCAACAGGATATTTTCGTCGGAAGCAAAGTCCTGGCTTTCCAAAAACGGTTACAAGATATTGACCAACCTTAACAAGATGTACTGGAGCTACGCAGGAACGGATGGAGGGATCGCCGATACATATTCAGTAAATGATGCCAGCCTTATCACATCCGCGACTGTAAACAATCAAAGATTATTCTGCTTGATTATCCAGGCAGCTCCTACTACCATCTACGATGACACTACAAAGCTGCTTAATTATGGATTCAACAACTTTATGACATCACTGCTGGTTTCTAAAGACAGCGTATTATACAACTACGCAATTGCAGGAAAGAATATCGACCTTATCAGCAACACTGACGTTTATTATACTCACCCTATCGGTGAAAGCTATATCGATAGAGTTGAATATGAACTAAACAATGAAAACACACTTCCTATCACATCCACAAAAATATTGGGTAAAGCAAGGTATTATCTGATAGATGGAACGATTATCGACATAAACCTGTTTTCAAATTCGGAAATATATCCACCCGATAACCTGATATCCTCTCTTAAGAAAAAACTGAATGAAAACAGGGATATTCTGGTATTGCTTATAGTGTTCGGTTCCATAGAAGCCATAATAATCCTGTATAATCTCGGCAAGCTGTGTTTAAAGCTTTTCAGAAACAAGCTGCGCAACGGTTCAAAACAGGCTTAACGATCCAACCATTATTTCCTATAATTTTAATAAAAAAGCCATAGGAAGATTATCCTCCCATGGCTTCAGGTAAAATCCATAATAGTTCTACAATAGTTCTATAATTTGTCTATGCCTTGCCGCTGCATCCAAGTACGCTTACTATCTTATGCTTGACAACATTCTTGATGTTTTCGCGCGCAGGTTTAAGGTATTGCCTCGGATCGAAATCGGCAGGATTTTCAGCTAAATGTTTGCGTATCGATCCCGTCATCGCAAGCCTCAGGTCGGAGTCGATGTTGATCTTGCAAACTGCCATTGAAGCGGCCTTCCTGAGCATTTCCTCGGGAACGCCCTTTGCTCCGGGCATCTGTCCGCCGAACTTATTGATCATTTCCACCAATTCCGGCAAAACAGATGATGCACCGTGAAGAACTATAGGGAATCCAGGCAGTCTTTTCTGGATCTCTTCAAGGATATCAAACCTCAGCCGCGCTTCACCTTTGAACTTATAAGCACCATGACTTGTGCCTATAGCGATTGCCAGAGAATCGACGCCGGACTTTTTAACGAATTCTTCCACCTGGTCCGGATCGGTAAATGACGCGTCCTTATCCGAAACATTGACTGCATCCTCAATACCTGCAAGCTTCCCTAGTTCACCTTCAACGACGACGCCTCTTTCATGCGCATAATCAACTACCTGTTTTGTCAATCTGATATTCTCAGCAAAAGGGTACTTCGAACCATCTATCATGACTGATGTAAAACCGCCGTCCACACATGATTTGCATACTTCGAAGTCCTCGCCGTGGTCGAGATGCAGGCATATAGGCAGCCCTGTATCAGCTATCGCAGCCTCAACGAGCTTCATCAGATATACATGTTTGGCATATTTCCTTGCGCCTGCAGAAACCTGAAGGATCAAAGGGGCATTTTCTTCCTTTGCCGCTTCGGTTATACCCTGAATGATCTCCATGTTATTGACATTAAAAGCTCCTATCGCATAACCGCCTGCGTAAGCTTTTTCAAACATTGATTTAGAAGTTACTAATGGCATACTCTCCTCCTGTTTGGATGTTTCCACTTTTTATCATAATCATTCTACCAGACTTTGTTGCAAAATCAAGGTCAATTTTGGCAAATGAGTCGATTGCATTTAATGGAAGGTTATGCTATATTCTCATTGATTGTTTTATGCGCGCATTACATATGCGTTAGAAAAGACACAGGGAGGATTTTTGTGATGAGTACGTTAAAGGGTGCATGCATCTTCGGTCAGTCAGGCGGACCTACGTCTGTTATTAATGCCAGCGCTGCAGGAGTAATACAGGAAGCATTGAACCAGGATTGCATAACAAAGGTTTATGGAGCTGCGCATGGTATAAAAGGTATATTGAACGAAAAGCTTTATGATATGGGCCAGGAAGACCCCTATGAATTGGATCTGCTGAAGACGACTCCTTCGTCTGCACTCGGTTCGGTTCGATATAAGCTCAAAAAAGCTGAAGAGGATGACACCGATTATATAAGGATGCTTGAGACGTTCAAAAAGTATGATATCAGATATTTATTCTATAATGGCGGAAACGACTCGATGGACACCTGCAACAAGATCAGCAAGTATATGCAGCAGTCGGGCTATGAATGCAGGATAATGGGCGTTCCAAAGACAATAGACAACGACCTGTGGGGAACAGATCACTGCCCCGGATACGGAAGCGCTGCGAAATATATTGCGACATCCACGATGGAAGTTTTCCATGATGCAAGAGTGTATGACAAAGGAATGGTCACGATCCTTGAGATCATGGGCAGGAATGCAGGCTGGCTTACAGCAGCATCTTCTCTTGCCGCATACAAGGGCTGCGGTCCGGACCTTATCTACCTGCCAGAGACCAATTTCGATATGGACTCCTTCCTCAACGAGGTCACTTCGATATATAAGACGAATGGCAACGTAATAGTGGCAGTCTCAGAGGGGATCAGGGACAAGGACGGCGTCTACATCTCCGAATACGGAAGCGACCTTGCCCAATCAAAAGACGCATTCGGACATTCACAGCTCGGCGGGCTCGCAGCTACTCTCGCGCATATCGTTAAAGAAAATACCGGCGCCAAAGTCCGCGGCATAGAATTCAGCCTGCTTCAAAGGTGTGCAGCGCATATCGCATCACTTACCGATGTAAATGAAGCAGTATGGGCCGGAAAAATGGCTGTCAAATATGCTGTTGAAGGAAAGTCCGATTATATGGTGGCATTCGAAAGAACAGAAGGCAGCGAATATAAATGTGAGATCAAACTCATCGAATTGCACACTGTTGCAAATGCCGAGAAAAAAATCCCGCTTGAATGGATAAACGAGGAGTGCAACGGATTGAACATGAACTTTATAAACTACGCGCTTCCGCTCATCCAGGGCGAATCAAGGCCTATGATCGAAGATGGGCTTCCCCGGTTTGCAAAGCTCAAGAAGATACTCGCATAACAAATATTATGCCTCCAGTGATCTGTATTTTCTTGAAGCCATGATCATAAGGCATTTAAGAGAAACCGCCCCCGCAACCCCCATTATAACAGCCAAGCCGCAGTAGGTAAGCAGTTCGGAGGCTCCAAGCAGAATAAGCGCCACTGTGGCTGCTGCAAAAAAGGCTACCAGAATAAGCGACGCCGCCATGCCAAGTAAAGCATTCATGTTCTGCTTGATAGCCTCTTGAGGATTAGTCCAAATAAGTTTCGGATGGAATACGTCGAACAGCATATTTACGCATACGAGCGAAACGGCGCCCACCAATCCAAGGACAAAGACAACAGCGACCCTTAGCATCTCAAGTTTGATGAATATCGCCATAATAGCTACTGTCACGACAATACCGACTGAAGATATCGCAAACCCGTGAAAAAACTTGGCAAGGACCTGATTTTCCGCAGACACCGGTATAAGCTTTGAAATCCAGAATGTGCTTCCTTCTCTGGAAAGGGTAGTTGAAGCCGCTGTATTCATGCCCGCTACAAACAGTATGAAGCCCAGCCCTCCCAAAGTCACATATTTTATCAGCGAAGGATCCTTTATAAATTGAAGTATTTGAACTGTATCGCTGGATGATTGGCGCTGGACCACAAATAAAATGATTACTATGATAGGGCCAATGATATTGCCCATAAAACCATTGAGAAAATATATGGGGGTCCTCATCAGAAGCCGCCATTCCTTGATAAACAGCGCCTTTACAGGCGAATTTGCAGTCATTGCGGCAGTTTCATCTCCAAATATCTCCGCAGCCTTCCTGCTGATTCGCCCGGCTTTGCCGGACGATGTTTCCTGACCTGCCAGCAATCCCTTATAAAAGATCAGATTGCCGAGCCAGAGGAAGAAAGCAAAAAGCAGGACCGACACCGCAATAAACAGAAGGAAATTCAGCCATCCTGATGCTCCAGGATCTGAAAGCCCGATCGTAGCCCAAATGGCAGGCGGGAATTTGCGCCCTATCTCATCGATAAGGCCCGTGCGGCTCTGCAGAAGGTTTTTCAGAAAGTCGGCTTCATTCCCTTTTGGCAGTCCCTGTACCAGGATATTGATGCTTACAGCCAAAATCAGCCCGAGCGTGCCACCTACTATGGCAAGCAGGTCTTTGCTCCTTCTGAGGTTTACAAAGCGCATAAGAGTGATTACAAAAAGAGACCCTACCGCCAACGGTATCGAAGGAACCGCAAGCGTCAACAATATTCCTTTCACCCAGTATAAAAAACCCTGCCCCATGCCGATCCCGTATATCAGGATAGGAGGCAGCATAAGAGGCAGCGCCGTGATGTATTCATTGCACATTACCGTAAGGAATTTGGTTCCCAGCACTTCGTACGGCTTTAGAGGCAAAGGCACAAGTATTCCAAAATCCTTTGAAAAATAGAACGCCCCCATAACATAAAAGGCGCCGAAGAAAAGGATGATGAATTGTGTAAATACAAAACTCAATATAAGTATTACATCAGGGTGACCAATTGATTTCCCGGCAGCAAATACTCCGGTCAGCAGCAAAGAATATAGCGCCAGGATCGATCCTAAACCCAATATTATGCTGAAAATGATCAGCATTGGCTCCCATAGTTTCTTTTTTTCGCGAGTGAACCGGAACTTCAAGGCTGAAATCCCAAAATTACTGTCCAGACTTATCTTTAAGAGTGAAAAAAATGGCTTCATTTTTCTGTCAACTCCAAAAAGATATTTTCAAGCGATTCGGCGGCTTCACCCTGCCGCAGTTGTTCCAGCGTTCCAATGGCGATAAGTTTGCCATGATGGATTATGCCTATCCTGTCGCAAAGCTTTTCAGCGACCTCGAGGATATGCGTCGAGAAAAACACGGAATTCCCCTTATCGCAGTGACTGCGCATATACTCTTTTAACAAGTGGGATGAACGAGGATCAAGTCCCACCATCGGCTCATCCAGTATCCAGACCGACGGATCGTGAAGAAGGGCTCCAATAAGCACTATCTTCTGCTTCATGCCGTGCGAGTATGATTTGATCAGATCGGGCGCCGCATTTTTGAGCTCAAACATGTCAAGAAGCTCAGACATGCGATCCTTCCTCAGCTTGCCAGGCACATTGTAGACATCCCCGAGGAAATTGAGATATTCAAGGCCGGTAAGCCTTTCATAAACATCTGGATTGTCAGGAACATACCCCAGCTGCCTTTTTGCTTCAAGCGGGTTTTCCGCTATATCGAAACCTTTGATGGATATCCTGCCGCAATCGGGATTCAGCAATCCCACCATCATCTTTATCGTAGTGGTCTTGCCCGCTCCATTTGGGCCCAGAAAACCGAATATCTCGCCCGGTCCGATATGAAGGTTGAGATTGTCGACGGCCTTGACAGAACCCTTATTATAGCTCTTACTGACACCTGCTATATTAATCAAACGCTGATCACCCCACCATGTTTCATTGATATCAAACATAATGATTTTACGCCAAGCCTGGTATTATTGCAATCAGTTCATGATATCGGCTTAAACATGGAAAACGGCTCTGCATCTGTCGCAGAGCCGGCATTGCAAAGTCAGATGATTTTATTTTTGTATATATTCGTTGAATTTTCCCCTTTTTGTGTAGCTGGTGTGTAATAACTCATGGGATCTATGCCCAAGAGGTTTCTCCAGAAATTCATCGTAAAGTTTGGTTATAAATGGGTTCTCATGGGATTTCCTTAATTTCTTGCCTTCATCTTCTTTATATATTGCCTTGAGGCGCTTTTCCCTGACATCGTTATTCGTAGGCCTTGGCTGACCGCCGCCGCTGTTGCATCCTCCGGGACAGCCCATAACTTCGATAAAATGATACTCGGATTCTCCGGCTGCCACTTTCTCCATCAACTTTTTGGCGCCCTTCAGTCCGTTTGTGACGGCGACCTTGAGCGTCACACCGTCGAGGAACTTGTAGTCGGGCAGTGGATCTTCTATCAGCAACTCGGCGCTTTTAACCTGGCTGAAGCCTACAATAGGCTTCACATGAAGATGCTCAAAAGGAAGCTCTCTGCCTGTCACTACTTCATATACGGTTCGCAATGCGGCCTCCATGACTCCTCCCGTTACAGCAAATATATCAGCCGCGCCGGTTGACAGCCCCAAAGGCTTGTCGAATTCGCTATCGCCCAGTTCCTGAAAATCAACGCCTGAATCCTTTATCATCCGGGCAAGCTCTCTTGTTGTTATGACCGCATCCACATTGGGATAACCGCCATTTTGCATTTCAGGCCTGGTTATTTCAAATTTCTTGGCGGTGCATGGCATGACTGACACAACAAATATGTCCTTAGGATCTACTCCGATCTTATCGGCATAATACGACTTCACAAGTGCGCCAAGCATAGTATGAGGAGATTTGCATGTAGACAGATGATCGAGCTTCTCAGGATAGGAATGCTCGACAAACTTGATCCATCCCGGGCTGCAGCTCGTAATCATGGGCAGGACGGCAGGTTTGCCCGTCAATGCATCTTTGAGCCTGCTTAATAATTCGTTGCCTTCTTCAATGATCGTGAGATCAGCGGCAAAGTTTGTATCAAACACATCATTAAAACCCATTTCTTTCAGGGCAGAGACCATCTTTCCAGTTACCAGCGTCCCCGGCTTGTAGCCGAATTCCTCGCCCAAAGCCGCCCTGATGGCAGGAGCTGTCTGTATCACGACCCTCTTGCTTTTATCAAACAACGCCTTCCATACTTCCTGAGTGGAATCTTTTTCCTTTAATGCCCCTACCGGACAGACAACCGTACACTGCCCGCAATAGGTGCAGTTGGCGGTGTTCAGAGGCAGATCGTCCGCAGGGCCTATAACGCTCTTGAAGCCCCTGTGCTGAACATTCAGAACTCCAATACCTTGAACCTGGTTGCATATAGTTACACATCGCCTGCACAGTATGCACTTGGATGTATCTCTGGTGATTGAAGGAGAAGAATTGTCAATATATGTTTTGGATCTTTCTCCGTCCAGTCTGTATTCGCTGACCTGTAAAAGTTCGCCAACCTTCTGGAATTCACAGTTCTGATTTCTGGAACAGCTCAGGCAGTCCTTCGGGTGATCCGAAAGCATCAATTCATACAGCACTTTCCTTGCCTTCTTTATCTTTTCGCTGTTGGTATTTACGACCATACCCTCTCTGACTGTCACCATGCACGAAACCTGAAGCGTTTTGACACCTTCGACTTCTACAACACATATCCTGCATGATCCTATCTGATGCACCCCTTCAAGGTAACAAAAATGTGGGATCAATATATTGTTATGCTTGGCTGCCTCAAATATGGTCGTTCCCTCTTCGGACGTTATTTTTTTGTTATTGATAGTAAGATTCACCATTTTTATTCCCTCCTGTCGCATCTTAGACATCTCATAGCTTCTGCAAGTGCATTCAGTTTATGAAACCCTACGGCTACCTCATCGAAACAACCCTTTCTGTGATCCGCGTCAAGGGATTTCATCGGGAAACGTTCATGTTCGACAACCTCTTTTTCTTCTGTTGCTTTAGGTATCTCAACATCTTTTCCGGTATTGAGCACGCCTTTTCCTCCCAAATGCATGTCAATGGATTTTGCAGCATTTTTTCCATCTGCGATAGCGGTAATCACTACATCCGACCCTCTGGCAACATCGCCGCCGGCAAAAACACCCTTCATCCTTGTCATCAATGTATCTTTATCTGTTACTAAAGTACCCCATCTGGTGACCTCGATATCTTTCCTGTCAATAAATGGCAGGTCAGAATATTGGCTTACAGCAGGTATGACCATATCGGCTTTTACCGTAAATTCCGACTCAGGTATTGCTTTTGGCTTCCTGCGACCGCTCGTGTCAAATTCACCAAGTTCCATGTGTATGCATTCTATTTCTTCCACCCTGTCTTTTCCCTTAATTGCAACAGGAGCAACGAGGGGGATGATTTTAACGCCTTCTTCGATTGCATCCCTGATCTCTTTCTCATCCGCAGGCATATCTTCGACCGTACGTCTGTAAAGCACGGTCACTTCCTTCGCACCCAGCCTTACTGCAGCCCTTGCGGCATCTATGGCGGTATTTCCGCCGCCTATCACTGCCACTTTGTCCCGGATCTCGACCATGCGTCCCAGATTGACGTCCCTCAGGAAATCCAGCCCATGATAAACGCCCTTCAGATCCTCGCCGGGAATATTCACCTTATTGGAAAACTGCGTTCCGGTTGCGATATATAGCGCATCGTGTTTTTCCTTAAGCTGATCGAAGGTAATATCTTCACCTACCTGGGTATTCAAGTGTATTTTTACACCAACCTGCTCGATCGTTTTTATCTCATGCGCAAGCACAGCCTTGGGAAGCCTGTATTCAGGAATACCAAAGGCCAGGACGCCCCCGGCGACCGGTTGTGATTCGTACACATCAATATCATATCCAAGCCTTGCAAGGTAATAGCCGCATGTCAGGCCTGAAGGACCGGCACCGACTATACCGACGCTTTTGCCGTTTCTCAGGGAAATCAGATCCTGGTAATAATTTTCTTCCTTCATCACATAATCTGCCGCATATCGCTTGAGCTCGGATATTGAAACAGCCTCATCAAGCTGTGCCCTGCGGCACTTGCTTTCACATGGATGAGTGCATACCCTGCCGCATACGGCGGGGAATGGATTTTCCTTGCGAATGAGGTTGTATGCCTCCCTGACTTTGCCGGCTGCAATAAGAGCAATATACCCTGGGACATTGACGCCGGCCGGACAGGCATTCTGGCAGGGCGATAAGAAAAGGTCCGCACAGACGCCCGCCCTGCAATACTTATATTTGATATGCTCTTCATACTCTTCCCTGAAGTTTTTGATCATGCTCAGCACAGAGTTGGGCGCTGTTGTACCTAGACCACATACCGCCGTCTCTTTGATTACTTCGCCAAGCTCTTCCAGAAGCTCAATGTCGCCTTCCTTGCCCTGACCCTTTGTTATCCTTTCAAGTATCTCCAGCATGCGTTTCGTACCAAGCCTGCAAGGAATACATTTTCCGCATGACTCATCCTGTACGAATTCCATAAAAAATCTGGCCATATCCACCATGCATGTATCTTCATCCATGGCTATCAAGCCCCCTGAGCCCATGACAGCGCCCAACTTGACAAGTGAATCATAATCAACAGGCGCATTCAGATTCTCAGTGCTTATACAGCCGCCGCCCGGACCTCCGGTTTGCGCGGCCTTGAACCTCTTTTTCCCAGGAACTCCGCCGCCGATCCCAAAGATAATATCGCCAAGGGTCGCGCCCATAGGTACTTCCACAATTCCGGTATTGTTTATATCGCCGGCGAGGGCAAATACCTTCGTTCCCTTGCTTCCCTGAGTGCCATACTGCGTGAACCATGCACTTCCATTCAACATGATGGCTGCGACATTGGCAAAGGTCTCAACGTTGTTTATTATGGTAGGCTTTTCAAATAACCCTTTCTGGAACGGAAATGGCGGCTTCTGCCTCGGTTCGCCTCTCCGGCCTTCTATAGAAGCCATGAGCGCTGTCTCTTCCCCGCACACGAACGCTCCAGCGCCGATCCTGATCTCAAGATCGAAATCAAACCCGCTATTGAAAATGTTTTTACCGAGGATCCCTGATTTACGGGCATCCCTTATGGCATTATCAAGTCTTTCAACTGCGAGTGGATATTCCGCCCTTACATAGACAAATCCTTTTACCGCTCCTATAGCGAATCCCCCGATCGCCATGCCTTCTATTATTGAATGGGGATCGCCTTCAAGGATGCTCCGATCCATAAAAGCTCCGGGATCGCCTTCATCTGCGTTGCATACGATGTATTTTACATCCCCGGCAACCCTGAGTCCGGCCTCCCATTTGAGACCTGTAGGGAAACCTGCGCCGCCGCGGCCTCTGAGTCCTGACTTTTTCATTTCGTCTACTAC
>Ga0182027_10014765_pt1 | contig 10785 bp, 7 predicted proteins | sample 712E1DmetaG_FD_121300 | JGI IMG/M metagenome (GOLD analysis project Ga0182027, IMG submission 121300) | Permafrost microbial communities from Stordalen Mire, Sweden - 712E1D metaG (Illumina Assembly) | ecosystem: Environmental > Terrestrial > Soil > Wetlands > Permafrost | place: Sweden...
AAAGCCGAAAATATATCGAAAATTTAATCAATACTATGACAGTTGGTTAGAGCGTCCCGATTTATCGGGAAGGTCGGGAGATCCCCGATTTCATCGGGGCAGGCCATTCCTCCCTCTCGCTACGATGCTGAAAAACAGCAAGATAGCTATTGATATTTAGTAGCTATTTTTGTTTCCATTAAACATTATAAATTTGAAAGATGATTCGAAATGGACAATTCATATATTGCAAGGAGCAGCTACTGAACTTTTGAATTTGTATTATGATTTATAATAAAGGATTTGGGGAGAATGTAATTTGCTTAATGTGATAATGATCAAAAATGATGCAGGCTTAATGATAAAAAGGTAAATAGAGTATTAACTTTATGTCTTTAACTATTTATCGGATAAAAATTACTCAACTATGGGAAATTCCCTTGCCAGGAAAAGATGGTATCGCCTGATCCCGATAGCTTTTATTACTTATAGTCTGGCTTACCTCGACAGGGCTAATTTTGGATTCGCAACTGCTGGTGGAATGGCTAAGGATCTGCATATCACAGCCTCGATGTCTTCCTTGTTAGGATCATTGTTTTTTCTTGGTTATTTCTTTTTTCAAATTCCAGGTACACTTTATGCCGCAAATAGAAGTGCCAAAAGATTAATATTCTGGTCTCTGATTCTATGGGGGGCGCTGGCTATGACTACTGGTCTGATAAGTAATGCAAAAGTTCTAATTATAATCCGGTTTATGCTGGGCGTAGTAGAAAGTGCGGTAATGCCTGCTATGATTATTTTCTTAAGCAGGTGGTTTACTAAGCATGAACGGTCAAAAGCTAATACATTTTTAATTCTAGGTAATCCCGCAACAATAGTATGGATGTCGATTTTATCCGGTTATCTCATAAAATCCTTAGGCTGGCGCTGGATGTTTATATTTGAAGGATTGCCGGCAATAATCTGGGCATTTTTCTGGTGGCGATTAGTTGATGATAATGCTAAAGATGCCAAATGGTTAACAGAGCCTGAAAAGGACGATTTAATTGAAACACTTCAGGAAGAGCAACGAACAATCAAACCGGTCAAAAACTATTCTGAAGCCTTTAAATCGAAGGTTGTGATTTTACTATGTCTGCAATATGCTTTCTGGAGTATCGGTGTATACGGTTTTGTAATGTGGCTTCCTTCAATAATAAAAGCAGCTCCCGATATCAGCATAGTTAAGACAGGATGGCTGGCTTCTGTTCCTTATCTTTTTGCTATTGCAGGAATGTTTATTGCTTCTTATTTCTCAGATAAAACATTAAACAGAAAAGCATTCATCTGGCCATTTTTATTGATAGGTGCCATCGCTTTCTATAGTTCTTATTTAATTGGAGACAGTAATTTCTGGTTATCAATTGTTTTACTGGCTGTTGCAGGTGCTGCTATATATACTCCATATGGGCCGTTCTTCGCAATTTTAACTGAAATACTTCCTCAGAATGTCACTGCAGGAGCTATTGCTCTGATAAACAGCTTTGGAGCTTTAGGATCATTTGCCGGATCGTATATTGTTGGCTATCTGAAAGGTGAAACAGGCGGATTTGGTGCATCCTATGTTTTTATGGCAGGTTCTCTTTTCCTTTCTGCAATGTTGACAACGGTTGCCATTAAAGGCTTTCGAGTTAATCCTATAAAATAAATTAGGGAAATTCATTTTTACTATCTCAATAACAAAATAATATAGCAATACTGAGAAAAGCAGAAGCTTTGATGCTTTGTATTTTTGAATAATTAGCAAATCAGCACCCTTTTTACTTTAGAAGCTGAAAATGTAACCAATTTGGATTCTGATTCCGTAGTCTGGATGACAGATCAAAGTCGACAATATGAACTTAAATCCTTTGTATATGGATCCTTTTCCAGACTCACAATTAACAGGTCGGGAGGCCCCTGCTTTTTAGTGACCGGCTATCTTTCCTCTGACTATAAAGAACAATAATGAGATAAGACAATCGGGAGTTTACCTTTTTTATTCTCCTTATTCCTTGAATAAAGAAACAGCTTCTTTCATAAGGGTCGAAATTGGAAGCTCCTGTGGACATATTTCTTCACATTCCTTACAATCAGTGCATTTACCTGCTTTACCATTAATGCGGACATACCCTGTAAGCCACGGGTTTGCATCATTCCAGACGGCAGCATTGTTTATTGCAGCCAGGACTTCAGGAATATCAACTCCCGAGGAGCATGGCATACAATAACGGCAATCAGTGCAATCTGCTTTTACTCTGGCCCCCATTGCATTCCGTAATGTGTTGAATATCAATATTTCATCTTTGCTAAGTGAATCGGGAATCCCATCATCTGCAACTTTAATGTTTTCTAGAACCTGTTCCATACTGTTCATCCCCGATAGAAGACTTGATACTCCTGCCTCGTTCCAAACGAAACGCAATGCCCATTCTGCGGGACTTCTGCTAATAGCTGAATTATTGAAGACTGACATCATTTCTTCAGGAAGTTTTTGAGCGAGTTTGCCACCTTTTAACGGCTCCATTACTACTATCCCGGTTCCTTTGTCTGCAGCATATTTCAAACCTTTAAATCCGGCCTGAAAATCTATATCCATATAGTTGAACTGTATTTGTGCAAAAGACCAATCATATTCGTCGCAAATACGGATAAAATCTTCAGCTTTTCCATGAAATGAAAATGCAGGAAACCTGAATTTTCCTTCAGCTTTCTTTCTATCCAGAAACTCCCGTACACCAAGATCTTTCATTCTATCCCACATTTCACCATTAAGACCATGCAGCAGATAGAAGTCCAAATAATCTGTTTTCAGCCTTTCCAACTGCTCTTTGAGAAAAGAGTCCATCTGTTCCTTATATCTAAGTTGAAAAAGTGGCATCTTGGTAGCCAGATGAACTTTTTCCCGCCAACCTCCGGAGAGGGCCTCACCTACAAAGGGCTCGCTTTCTCCGCGTTGTCCGAAGACAGCCGCATGATAAAAATAGGCTGTATCAACGTAATTGACACCATGGTCTATTGCATAGTGAAGCAATTGAGTTGCTTTTTGGTAATCTATTTTTTCAGGTTTGTGGTCTGTAGTCGGGAGCCGCATACACCCGAATCCGAGAATCGAAAGATCAATCCCTGTTTTGCCAAGTTGCCGATAGAGCATAAATTATCCTCCCAATTTTATCAATATTTGGTTAATGTACTTTCACAATATTATTTGTTAGACATGATTTTATAGTTTCTTAACATAGGGTCGGGCATGATATTGTTTTGAGCAGGCTTTATATTAAATTTCTTAAAAAAATAAGTTTGGGTGAAAATTGAAGTGATCGTGATAATAACTGGCCGGAACAAATTTAAAATATGCCAGCAAATTTAAATACTTTTTCATGTATCTTCGATTATGAAAGCTGATATATGCTGAATATCAATTAGCTTCAAAAGATAAAATTCTGATAGTAATTACTTTTTACTAATCCGGAAAACTATTTCTGTTTCTAAATGTAACCATTTTAACTTTTACAGGTAACCAATATAGAAAACTTAAGAATCGGATAGTTGTAATTTGCAACAATTTCAAATTGATTTCGTCTTTATTTCATACCTAACTCGTAAGACATGATCAAAAACTTCTTTCGTATAGCCATAAGGAACATTTTAAGGCATAAAGGTTTCACTTTCATTAACCTGACAGGATTGGCAATAGGTCTTGCCGCTTCACTTCTGATACTCTTATGGGTCCAGGATGAAATGAGTTATGATAAGTTCAATATTTTTGCCAAAAATATTTACCGGGTCGAAGAGGATCAGTTTTATTCCGGTGAACTTTATCATGTCACAGTTACACCTTATCCCAGTGGTCCAGTATGGAAGGAAAAAATTCCTGAAATAAAAGAACAAACCCGTATTGTAAGGCTGCCGCGTATCCTGTTCAGACATGAGGACAACGCATTCTTTGAGAACTCAATAGTAGCTGCTGATTCCGGGCTACTTAAAATGTTTACATTACCTTTACTGATGGGCGACCCGCTTACTGCGTTAAATTCTCCACATACCATCCTCCTGACAGAAAAACTTGCTAAGAAATATTTCGGTAAAACAAATCCTGTCGGAAGAACGCTTAATCTGGAAAACAAATACCAGTTCCTGGTTTCCGGAGTAATGAAGGATCCCCCAAAGAATTCTATGTTCACTTTTGGAGGAGTTTTACCATATTCATTTCTGAGGGAAATAGGGGCCTACAGCGATGGATGGGGAAACAATTCAATATTTACCTATGTACTGCTGGGGAATGGTGGTGATTTAAAAGCAATTAATAAGAAGCTCACAGACATAGTGCTGGAACATAATCCTCAGACAACAACAAAATTTGTTCTCTTCCCTTTGCTTGACATCCACTTGCATTCCCAGTTCGGATTCGGAGAAAATAATGGTCCAATTATTGCGGTTTTGATCTTCACCCTTATAGCAATATTTGTACTTTTCATTGCATGCATAAACTTTATTAATCTTTCAACCACAAAAGCATCTGCAAGAGGGAAAGAAATTGGGATAAAAAAAGTAGCGGGAGCAGACAGGTCATCAATGATGATCCAGTTTATGCTTGAATCTTTCTTCATGGTCACTATAGCTATGCTACTGGCTTTGATACTTGTCGGTTTATTTCTGAATACATTCAATAGCGTTTCCGGAAAGAGGTTTGTACTCAACGATCTTTTCCAGGTTAAGTTCATAATCAGTTTTATTATTGTGGGTCTGATAGCAGGGTTTATTTCAGGTATTTATCCTGCTTTTTATCTTTCTTCAATAAAACCTGTCCTGGTACTGAAAGGAGATAAAACTTTAGGTAAAGGGAACGGCAGACTAAGACAAATCCTGGTTGTTGTTCAGTTTACTCTTTCAATACTAATTGCAACTACAGCCATTTTCATGTTTATGCAGTTAAAATTCCTGCAGAATAAAAAGCTGGGTTATGACAGGAATAACCTGATCTGCATCCCGATGACTGGTAAAATGAAGACTAAATATTATCCTTTAAAAAGAGAACTTCTGAAAGAGACATTGATACAGGGCGTTACAGCATCGACGCAGAATCCTGTCATGATTGGCAGTAACTCAGGAGGAGCAAGCTGGGACGGGAAGGATCCTCAGAAACATGTGCTTATCGGAACAAACGGTATCGATTATGATTATCTGAAAACGATGAAAATGGAACTAAAGTCCGGTCGAGATTTTTCACGGGAATTTACTTCGGATATTGCCAGGGATACCACAGGTAATTTTTTGATAAATGAAGAGGTTGAAAGGATAATCGGAAATGGTGATGCTATTGGTAAGAATTTCAGGTTTATGGGTCTCAGGGGGACTATTGTTGGGGTATTAAAGAATTTCCATTTTAAAGGAGCAGATCAGCCAATTGAACCAATGGCATTTACTCTCGCCGACACAAGTTACCTTAACGATATCCTTATCAGGTTAGCCCCTGGAAATATTCCGGCATCACTGAAATCAGTTGAAAAAGTCTGGAAAGAAATTATTCCGGAATACCCTTTCCAGTATACATTCATTGATCAGGATTATGAAGGTCTTTTCAGGGCACAGATGCGTCTCACAGGATTATTAAAATATTTTACCTTTCTGGCAGTGATTATTGCTTGTCTCGGTCTTTATGGACTTTCATCATACTCTGCTGAGCGCAGGACAAATGAGATTGGGATAAGAAAAGTAATGGGAGCCGGTTCATTTATGATTATGTACACTTTGTCAAAAGAGTTCCTTGGTCTGGTACTTATCTCATGTGTAATTGCGATCCCGTCAGGCTGGATAATCGTCGGGAAATTGTTGAAACAATTTGCCTACAGAATTGATATGAATATCCTCATTTTTGCAGGAATAGCAGTTGGTGCCATTGTAGTCGCGTTGATGACTGTTAGTTTTCAGGCTTATAAAGCAACTGGTATAAACCCAGCTGAAGCGCTTAAGGTTGAGTGAGGAAAATTTGTTGCAGCATAATTGATTTTCCTTCGTCTTTTAAGCAAGAATCTTCAGATCGGGTTTTCGTATTTGGAGTTAAACTTTAAAACTAATACTAACCAACTTATTGTAAATCATTATGTTCACCAATCTAGTAAAGCATAGTATAAGATCTTTAAAAAGACAACGTGCATATATTGTTATTAATATACTTGGACTTTCAATTGGTATTGCGTGCAGCCTTCTAATTGCACTCTTTGTGATAAATGAGGCCAGTTATGACAGATATAATGTCAAGAAAGACAGAATTTTCAGGGCAATACTTAATGGCAAACTAGGCGGGCAGGAATTAACTGTAGCTTATTCTGCAGCTGTAATGGGTCCTACAATGTTAAAGGAATTCCCGGAAGTTGAAGATTTTCTAAGAATGTCAGGATATGGCCCTACAGTTATTGAATATAATAACCAGACATTTACAGAGGATCACATGATCGAAGCTGATTCATCCTTCTTCAAATTCTTTTCAATACCTGTTCTAAAAGGAGATCAAAAAAATCTTTTAAATGCTCCGCATAAAGCTGTATTGTCAAAGTCGACGGCAAAAAAAATATTTGGTAATGAAAACCCAATTGACAAGACCATCAAAATTGGCTCTGACACTGTAAGGTATGTAATTAGCGGCATAATGGCAGATATACCCGGAAACTCACATTTTGAAGCTAATATTCTTGGTTCATTCATGACAAACCCAAGGTCAAAAAACCCGATATGGCTAAGCAATAGTTTCAGTACCTATTTACTTTTGAAGCCGAACACCAGTTACAAAGCTGTAGATGCAAAGATTCCTGACCTCTTAAAAAAATATGTCGGGCCTGAAATTCAGCAATATATGGGAATAACAATTGAAGATTTTACTAAGGGTGGAGGAAAGTACAGATTTTTTCTGCAGAATCTTAAAGATATCCATCTCGATAAATCTATTCAGCAGGAGTTTAAGGCTGCCAGCGATCCGAAATTCCTTATAATTTTTGGTAGTATAGCTATACTTATTGTGTTGATTGCTGCAATAAATTTTATGAATCTTTCGACAGCACAGGCTGCCAGGAGAGCAAAGGAAGTAGGGATAAAGAAGATTGGAGGTTCCTCGAGAGGGATGCTGATAACCCAATTCCTTTCTGAATCATTCATTCTTTCATTTTTATCTCTCATACTGGCCTTAATATTTATTAAAATCACACTTCCATATTTTAATAATCTGCTTGGCACAAGTCTTGAACTCAGGCTTCTCGCTTACTGGTTTACAGTCCCTATGCTTTTGATATTCACGATAGTTGTAGGTTTGCTTGCTGGAAGTTATCCTGCACTGTTTCTCTCTTCATTCAATCCTTATGAAGTACTTAAAGGCAGTGTGAAGAACAGTATGAAGAATGGCAATCTGCGGAGAGTACTGGTTATTTTTCAGTTTGCTGTCTCAATTCTGTTAATAGTTGGTACACTTGTTATGTACAGACAGATAAAATACATGCTGAATAAAGATGTCGGGTTCAATAAGGAACAGTTGATAGTAATAAACAGGGCAGAAGCTATTGGCTCCAAAATGGAATCATTCAAAGAGGTCGTAAAAGGAATACCTGGTGTTGTAAATATTACAAGTTCAACAGCTGTTCCTGGTCGCACTAACAATACTAATGGCTACAGGATTGAAGGAAGAAAAGATGAGAGCTTTCTTATGGTTACTAACTGGGTTGATTATAATTATCTCAATACATATGGTATGACACTGGATTCAGGGAGATTCTTTGACAAATCATATACAGCTGATAAGAAAGCATGTCTTGTTAATGAAAGTACTATTAAGAATTTTGGTATAACTAACATTCAAAAAACTAGATTCATGGAACCCGGCGATTCAGGAAAAATGAATTACATACCTATTCTTGGTGTGGTGAAGAATTTCAATTTCGAATCACTTCGTAATCCAATCAGTCCGTATGTTTTCAAATTTCAGAATGACAGGATGTTGTGGGGATATATTACTGTCAGATTATCCGCCAGGAATTATGCAAAGACCATTAATATGATTGAATCAAAATGGAAGGAGTTTGTGCAAAATAATCCCTTACAGTACTATTTTCTGGATGCGGATTTTGAGAAGATGTATATCCAGGAAAAACAGGATGCACAGATGGCAGTTATCTTTTCGATACTTGCAATATTTATAGCATCACTAGGACTTTTCGGACTTACATCATTTACGGTCGAACAACGTACCAAGGAGATAGGTATAAGAAAAGCTATGGGCTCTTCAATTGCAGGTATATATGTAGCTATTTCGAGAGAAATTATTATTCTGGTTTCCATATCAGCTTTGATCGCCTGGCCAATTATTTACTATATTGGAACAAAATGGCTTGAGAACTTTTATTATCGGATAAATATTGGAGTAATCAGCTTCATAGCCGGTTTGTTGATTGCCCTTGGAATTGCAGTAATGACTATTAGTTATAGGATTTTAAGAGCAGCACAAGTTAATCCGGCCCAGTCACTTAAGTACGAATAGAGATTTTTTAATGTAAGTTTAAAAATTACCTGCAGTAATATACTGAAACCTGCTCAAGAATAAAGTATTTACTTTAATTAATATCATTGCAACATTACTTACTATTGCATTTAAAATGTTGAGAGCTACTATGCAAAACCCTGTCATTTCGCTTAGCTATGAATAACTTTATCTATTATTAATATTTTTATCAGGAAGGGAAATGAAACAAAAATGAAACGGAGCAGATGTGCTCCGTGACATTAAATGCATGATATAATTCTAATGAATGCCTTAATACATTTTATTGATAAGCTGTCCCATCTCGTCTCTTTTCTTTAATGGAAAGATGAGTGATTTACCGTCCCTGGTTACAACGTTCAGTCCCTTTACTCCGAAAAGCAGACCTCTACTGTAATAAATTACCTCCTTTATATTATCAAAAAGAATTTCGAAATTTAATTTTTCGGTCTCTTCATTTAAAGTTCTGAAATATAATCGCTGATTTGTTACTATGAGTTTTCCTTCAACAGTATTATTGTCAATAATCTGATTTGTATCACCAGCCTTGAGTACCACTTCATTTGCATTTAGTTTTACTGTCATATTTCTGATTTTTTACTATGTTATATTTCATCTCATTCTATTATAAAGACGATTATATAAACCAATTGTTGCAGTTTTGGGTAAATTTTATATGTAATGATTTCCATAATTTTAAATAAGCAATATAGTGTCTAATTATTTGACATATATTTGATATATATTATTATATTTCAAAACTTTGGAGAAAAAGGATATGATTAAAGGTACTTTGCTCATAGTTGATGATAATAAGAGTGTCATCAGTGCACTCGAAATGATGCTGCAATATGAGATTGAGAAAATAATTTCAATTACAGACCCCAACAGAATACATGAAAAACTACGGCAGAATGAAATAGACATGGTACTTCTGGATATGAATTTCATGGCAGGTATTAATTCGGGAAATGAAGGTCTGTTCTGGATGAAAGAAATATTGAAACATGACAGCAATATTAGTGTTGTAATGATCACTGCTTATGGAGATGTGGAACTTGCTGTGAAAGCAATCAGGGAGGGCGCTGTAGATTTCATTCTTAAACCATGGGAAAACAGCAAACTAATTGCAACGTTAAATGCTGCATGGAAACTCAGAACATCCAGACAGGAAGCTCTGCATCTCAAAAAAGATAACCTCTACCTGAAAAAAGAGATTAACAGGAGTAGTGAAAAAATTGTTCTTGGAGCATCTCCTACAATGATTAATGTTATAAACATTGTAAGGAAGGTCGCTGGAACAGATGCAAACATCCTGATAACAGGGGAGAATGGCACAGGGAAGGAGCTGATTGCCAGGGAAATACATAATCTTTCAAAAAAATCCAACGAGCTGATGGTCACAGTTGATATGGGTTCAATTACTGAATCTTTGTTTGAGAGTGAAATGTTCGGTCACGTGAAAGGTGCTTTTACAGATGCAAAAGACGACCGCAAAGGAAAATTCGAAATGGCTCAAAATGGAACTCTTTTCCTCGATGAGATTGGAAACCTTTCATTGCAGTCGCAATCGAAACTGCTAAGCGTGCTTCAAAACAGGTACATAACAAAAGTTGGTTCGAATAAGCCTGTTCCAATAGATATAAGACTGGTATGCGCCACGAACTGTAATCTTCATTCAATGGTAAAAGAAGGCTCATTTAGAGAAGACTTGTTGTACCGGTTAAATACTATTCAGATTGAAGTCCCTCCATTGAGAGACAGAGTCGATGATATACCTGTGCTTGCAATCCATTTTCTGAGAGTTTACTGTGAGAAATACAATAAAGGGAATATGCGGATCAGTACTCAAGCACAGGAAAAATTATCCAATTACCATTGGCCAGGAAATATCCGTGAACTTCGCCATGCTGTTGAAAAAGCAGTAATCATGGCCGATTCTACTGTACTTAGCCCTTCGGATTTTGTTTTTAATGCTTCATTGAAAGGTACCATCACTAATGATAAAACCACTCTTAATGAAATGGAGAAAAAGATGATCTCGGAAGCTCTAATGAAATTTGAAAATAATATGAGTGCCGTTGCTGGTCAACTGGGTATTACAAGACAGACTCTCTATAATAAACTGAAAAAATATGGTCTATAAAAGATTTTATCTTGTCATCATAATCTACCTGGCAGCAATTGTATTGGTCACTACAGCCTTTGCTTTCAGTCTTGGCAGGGACCTTTCTTATACTATACTTTCATTGACAATCCTGATT
>Ga0182027_10014766_pt1 | contig 10785 bp, 8 predicted proteins | sample 712E1DmetaG_FD_121300 | JGI IMG/M metagenome (GOLD analysis project Ga0182027, IMG submission 121300) | Permafrost microbial communities from Stordalen Mire, Sweden - 712E1D metaG (Illumina Assembly) | ecosystem: Environmental > Terrestrial > Soil > Wetlands > Permafrost | place: Sweden...
ATTGTTCTGCTGTTGGTTTTTAGCGGTTCGACGGCAAAAAGGTTTATGGAAACTTTCCGGTTTATGTCGGTAGTTACCAATAATCAGGGGCAGGTAGTCGGGCAATTACCGTCCAGTCTTCAGGGAAGGATTTCCAACAATATTATCGAAAATATCCCGACGCAAAATCTGCCGGTGGGAAGCGGATATTTTGGCCTGCCGCAATTAACGGCTCCGGTTAAAACCAATCAAGCCATTGTCCAATCGGCGCTTTCAATTGAAGAGGCCCGTAAACTAAAGCTGGAAAACGGGGGAGTAGAAATCTCCACCGTTTCGGGTAGCTTCTTGATTAAAAAAGTGCTGGTTTACGATATTTCATTTACCACCCGGTTTCAGGCCGAATGGCCAAATGCCTGGAACGCTTTCTTAAGAGATCCTCTGTTTGGCAGCGGTTTTGCAACCGTCACGCTGGCAGTCGATAATAACTTTTTGCGGATTTTGGGTGAAACCGGACTTTTGGGGATGATTTCATTCCTGTCGATATTTTTTGTACTGGCTTTGATTCTAAAACAATCCCTACCTTCGATTGAAGATAAAATGACACGGGCTTTTCTTTTAGGCCTTGTTGGTGGCGTAATCGGACTTTTCTTTAATGCCGTTTTAATCGATATTTTCGAGGCTTCAAAGATTGCCGAAACCCTCTGGATTCTATTGGGGATTGGAGCAGGAGCCATTTTCCTTTATAAAAATGATTTTGAATTTAAGCAACCAATTACGAGAATTCTGACGTCGCATTTCTTCAATGTATTATATTTATTGTTTATAACGCTGGCGGTTTTTCTAAAAAGTGTCGGCAATTTCTTTGTCGCAGATGATTTCACTTGGCTGAAGTGGGCAGCAACTACCAATCTTTCCGATTTACCTAAATTCTTTATAAATTCCCAAGGATTTTTCTACCGACCCTTGGATAAAGTATTAATGTTTTTCCTCTACACGCTTTTTTCTTTCGCTCCGGCAGGATATCACTTATCGATGCTTGCAGTGCATTTCCTGATTGGACTAGGCGTTTATTTCTTAATTCAAAAATTATTCGGTAAAAAATTATTTTCTTTTGTCGGTGCTTTGGTGTTCCTACTTTTGCCTTCCCAAACAGAAAATGTTTTCTGGATTTCAACAGTGTCAATAAATATGTCTACGCTTTTTATAATTTACATGCTGATTTTCTGGATGAATTTCAGACACAGGAATTCAATCATAAACTATGTAGTCTCAATAGTGCTTGCAGTTTTAGCGTTTTCGTCTTATGAAGGTTCAATTATTATTCTGCCACTTCTAATCCTTTTTGATCTATTTGTAACAAAAGTAAATATGGGTAAATTAAAAACTGTCCTAGCTTATCTGCCTTTTGCAATGCTGACGATAGCATATCCCTTCGTTAGAATTGTGACTCACTCGCTACCCCCCAGTGGAGATTATTCCTATAGCCTGCCTCATTTGATTCCCAATGTAATCGGCAATTTCGTTGGTTATCTTGGATTAATGTTAATTGGCGAACCGTCTCTGGGTTGGTATAGCTTTATGCGAGATGCTTTAAAGACGGATACTTTAGCTGTTTTAACAATTTTAATAATTTTACTTGCAATAATTTGTTTTGCCGGATTTATCTATAGAAATAAACTGCAAGGCTTGTTTAAAAACGAGGCAGTAAAATGGCTGTTGTTTGCAATTCTGTTTGTTTTTATCAGTCTAATTCCCTTCTTGGGGCTTAATAATATTTCCGAAAGATATAGCTATCTGGCTTCTGTAGGTTTTGCTATTTTAGTTGTGGTAGTTCTGGAAAGAGTTTTAGCGCTAATAAAAAATAATAACTACAAAATTATTCTACTGACGTTTGTAATGGTAATTATTGGCAGTTGGTATCTCTATCAAAATAATCTTGAGAATGCCAACTGGTATGAGGCCGGAAGAGTAACAAACAGGACATTAGGTTATATTAGGCTTTATCATGACGGACAACATCCCAATTCGGGTTTTTATTTTGTTAACCCACCGATAAAAATAGCACAAGCCTGGATATTTCCGGTTGGTCTTTCCGATGGAATTTGGTTTATCTATAGGGATTCCAGTATTACGGTAAACCAATTAAACTCTCTTGTGGATGGGGAAGTGGTTCCGGCGAAAAATGCCGATGGCTCTGCGAATTTCGTTTTCGCCTTTGACCGGAATAGGAATATTTATGAACTTAAGTAGACATCTTTCAAAACTAGTACTACTTGCGCTTTTGGTTATTTTAGTTGCCGGATTTCTGGTGCGGCTTTATAAATTTAATGGTCCGGTCGCAGACTGGCATAGTTGGCGTCAAGCCGATACGTCCTCAGTCTCCCGAAATTTCGTCAGCGGTGGGTTTGATCTTTTGCATCCCAGGTTTGATGACTTATCCAACGTTCCTTCGGGAATATATGATAATCCGGAGGGTTACCGGTTTGTGGAATTTCCGATTTATAACGTTTTTCAAGCCGGACTTTTTATGACGTTTGGACACCTGACTTTGGAGGAATGGGGAAGACTGGTAACTATTTTTTGTTCTTTGTGCTCGGCGGTCTTTTTATATTTAATTGTCAAAAAAAGACAAGGGCTCTTGGCGGGTTTACTGGCGGCTTTTTTCTTTGTATTCCTACCGTTTAATATTTATTATTCGCGAACGATACTGCCGGACCCCTTAATGGTGACATTTATTCTAGGAGCAATCTACTTTTTCGATGTTTGGCTAAGCACAAACTCAAAGCTTAAGTCTCTAACGTTTTTTATTCTGACATGTATCTTTTCGGCCGGGGCTTTTCTGATTAAGCCTTTCGCCGGCTTTTTTATGCTGCCGATGCTTTATCTGGCCTTTGAAAAATATGGCTTCGGGCTGATTAAAAAATGGCAGCTGTGGCTTTTTGCCATTATCGCACTTCTACCTTTCGGAGCTTGGAGAGTTTGGATGCAACAATATCCCTCCGGTATTCCGCAGAGCTGGTGGCTTTTTAACGGTAGCAATATCCGCTTTAAGGGCGCATTTTTTCAATGGCTGTTTGCGCAAAGGATTGGCGAAATGATACTGGGCTATTGGGGACTGGTTATTTTTGGCTTGGGATTGGTTTTTGCGCAAAAGAAAAATTATTGGTTTTTTGCCTCATTTTTACTTTCATCACTTATTTACGTCTGTGTTGTTGCTACCGGCAATGTGCAACATGATTATTATCAAATTCCGATTATACCTTCAATTGTCATATTTTTAGGAATCGGCAGCGCATTTCTACTTAATCCCGCAAGGGAATTAATCAGTCGGAATAAAACAATTCCGATTTTGGTTATTTCAGTTTTGTTTATGTTTGCTTTCAGTTGGTTTGCGGTGAGGGCTGATTATGATATTGACAATCCCTCAATCATTACAGCGGGGCAGGCAGTAGACCAATTAACGCCAAAAAACGCAAAGGTAATCGCCAATTATAATGGCGATACAACCTTTCTTTATCAAACCAAAAGAAATGGTTGGGCCAGTTTTGAAAAATCTTTGCCGCAGATGATTGGGATGGGCGCGGATTATTTGGCATTATTAAATCCAACACCGGCAGATATTCATTTGGGCAAAACGTATAAAATAATTGCGCAAACTTCGCAATATATAATTTTTGATTTAAAACAAAAACCATGAAAATTTTAATGGTCTCTTCATATCTGCCATATCCCCTTAAATCGGGCGGGGAGATTCGGCTTTATAACTTGATGAAAAATATTGCCGAAAAACACGATATTACTTTGATTTGTGAAAGAAGAGATTATCAAACGGACGCAGATGTTGAGGAAGTCAAAAAAATCTGCAAAAAAGTGATTACGGTGACGCGTAAAAAGCAATGGAGTACCGCTAATGTCCTCAAAACAGGCTTATCGATGGAACCGTTTTTAATCGTTGGTCACACCAGTGAGGAAATGAAGTTGGCGATAAAAGATGAACTGGTGCGGGAAAAATACGATTTAATTCATGTTGAAACCTTTTATGTTTATCAGAATTTGCCCAAAGTTTCCATTCCGGTTATTCTGGTAGAGCATAATGTGGAGTATTTGGCCTACCAGAGATATGTTAAACTGGCCAATCCGCTCTTGAAGCTATTTTTTACCATTGATGTGATGAAATTAAAGAAAAAAGAGGAAAAGGCCTGGCGAAAGGTGGATAAGTTGATTGCCGTTTCCAATGCCGAGAGGCGCTTAATGAAAAGAGCCGATATCACTGTTGTCCCGAACGGAGTTGATTTAAATAATTTTCAATTCCGCAGTTCTCAAAATCTTCCGGAAGAAAAAAGAATCCTTTTCATAGGGGATTTTAAGTGGTTTCAAAATGTCGACGCGGCAGAAATTATCCTTAAACAAATTTGGCCAAGAATCGGCCTGAAGTTAGCGGAAACCAAAAACAGAGCCGATATTAAGCTGTGGATTATCGGCAGAAACATTCCGGATAAAATTAAAAGTCTGGCGGCTTCGAAAAACATCATCTTAGAAGAAAACAGTAAGGAAGATACGGCAGAGATTTTCCGCAGAGCATATCTGCTTTTGGCTCCCATCAGAGCCGGCGGGGGAACCAGCTATAAAATATTAGAAGCGATGGCTTCGGGCGTTGGAGTAGTAACCACCAATTTGGGATTGGAAGGCCTTGAAGCTAAGAATAACGTTCACGCTTTAGCGTCCGAAAAAGAAGATGAATTAGCCGAATTGGCGTTAGTTTTAATTCAAGACCATAGTGTTTACCGCAAATTAACTTTAAATGCAAGAAAATTAATTGAGGAAAAATACGACTGGAGAGTAATTGCGCAAAAATTGGACGAAGTTTATATGTCCTGTTTTTAATATGGATCTTTCAATAATTATTGTTTCTTACAATGCTAAAGAATTTTTAAAGGAATGCATTGAGTCCATTTACAAAACTACTAAAAATATTCAGTTCGAAATTATCGTTTCCGATAATAATTCAACTGACGGAACAGTAGATATGCTTAAGAAGCTTCAGACCGAGAACTTTCAACTAATCGAAAATAAAAATAATCTTGGATTTTCCAAAGCAAATAATGTAGGAGTAAAAAAGGCGAGCGGAAGATATCTGTTGTTTCTGAATCCCGATATTATTGTTCATGAAGACACACTGGAGGGAATGGTTGAGTTTATGGACAATCATCATGAGGCGGGAGCAGCTACTTGTAAGCTGGTAATGCCAAATGGACAAACCGATGATGCTTCGCACCGTGGCTCTCCAACTCCCTGGAACGCGTTAGCGCATTTTTCCAGGCTTTCTAAACTCTTCGGCAAAACTAAACTCTTCGGCGGATACAATTTAGGCTATTTAAATCTAAATGAAACTCACGAGATAGAAGCTTTGGCAGGAGCATTTATGTTGGTTAGAAGAAAAGCGGGAGAGGAAGCGGGTTGGTGGGATGAGGATTATTTCTTTTACGGGGAAGATTTGGATTTTTGCTATATGCTTAAGGAGAACGGTTGGAAAATTTATTATGTCCCTGAGTATTCAGTTCTACATTACAAAGGAGTTTCGGGTGGTATTAAAAAAGTTTCTAAAGACATTACCACCGCCGATGAGGAAACTAAAACCCGGTCGCAACGGGAAAGATTTAGGGCGATGCGGCTTTTATATAAAAAACATTATGAGCAAAAATATCCGTGGCTTATAACCCGCCTGGTCTACTTGGGGATTTCCCTAAAGCAACGTATGTCTTAAGAGTTTCCTCTGATGGACGACGTTAGAACCTGTTTTCTCTAAAAGGTGCGTTTGGGATAAAAATATCACATGTTGTTGACAAATGTTGATTTCACTGTATAATCACCTACTATGGGAGAAAAAGAGCCAAAGCGGCATAAGAGCTCAGTGGAATACGGAAAACCAAAAGCAGATGTTCGAATTCCAGCTTTAGCAACTGATTTTGCAGTTATAGGAGAAATTCCTCCCTCTCATGCATCAGATACGGTTCTTGAAGCTATAGGAAGAATTTTTTCCGAAAGCGCAGGGCTTTCTGAGCAAGCAGGAGCTATAACAAAAGCAAAATTGTATAAAGACTTACTGGGCGTTGAAGCAAGAAACGGACAAACAATTGTCGTCGATGGTAAGGAAAAGCATATTAAGGGTCACTACGAAAAACATCCGGATTTAAGCAAAAGGGAAGTTGATGATATTCTAAACGCTACTATTGTCGATTTGGCTGATGCTAGAGTCTCAAGTTTTATAGGCATTTTCCTTGATAGAAAATTAAAGACGGCCTGTGGTGAGAAAAAAAAGAAGCACTGAAAATTAAAATAATTTCCTTTCACAAATATTCCGAGGCTACGCAGCTCCGCGGCTAGGACTAGAACCTTCGCTTGGGGTTTGTTAAGTATGATTGCATTAGTTATAATTCTTGTATGAGGATTGGGATTGATTGCCGCTTGTGGAAACAGACCGGTGTTGGCAGGTACACCAGGAATATCGTTTTAAACTTACAAAAAATTGATCAGAAAAACCGCTACGTGCTATTTGTAAGAGCCGAGGACTACGAAAGCTTAAAAAGACATATTACCAATCCCAAATGGAAAACTGTTCAAGTTGACATAAAATGGCATTCACTTTCGGAGCAATTAAAATTTCCTACGATTATTAGAAGAGAGAAGTTGGACTTGATGCATTTCCCCTACTTTTCGGTGCCTATTTTTTACAACCGTCCTTACGTAGTAACTATCCACGATTTGATTATTAACCATTTCTCAACCGGTAAAGCTTCGACCCTTGCTTATCCTTTGTATCTAACAAAGAGAGAAGGTTATAGATTTGTGATAGGACAGGCGGCAAAAAAAGCCAGGAAGATTATTGTTCCGTCTAACGCCACCAAGCAGGAGTTAATCGACCATCTCAAAATTCCGGAAAATAAAATTGATGTTATTTACGAAGCGGCAGAGTTAAGAGTCCATGACTTGGAACCCATAAGCAAGAGCTACGGAAGGTATTTCTTGTATGTCGGAAACGCCTATACGCATAAAAATCTGGAAGCGCTAGTAGAGGCTTTTACAAAGTTTTCCAACGAGCAGTCTGATTTAAAATTAATTTTAGTTGGAGAGAAGGACTATTTCTATAAACGTTTGGAAAATAAGAATGTGTCGGATAAAATCATTTTCTATGGGAAAGCCAGCGACAAAGAATTGGTAAATTTATACACTCACGCAATTGCTTTAGTTAACCCGTCTCTGATGGAAGGATTCGGATTGCCGGTTTTAGAAGCGATGTCCCTTAGGTGTTTGGTGGTGGCTTCGGATATCCCTGCTTTTAGAGAGATAGCCGGCGATAACGCGCTGTATTTTAATCCCGGGGACAATAATGATATTTACTTGAAGTTGAAAGATGTTCTGGAAAACGTTGAAAAGTACAAGGAAGAAAGGCTGGAAAAAGCCCTGAAGAAATCCCAACAATTCTCTTGGGGAAAAGCTGCCGCACAAACCCTCAATATTTATGAAAGTAGCTTTAGTTTATGACCGGGTAAACAAGTGGGGAGGAGCGGAAAGAGTGTTATTGGCTTTGCATCAGTTATTTCCGCAGGCTCCACTGTTTACTTCTGTCTACAATCGGGAAAAGGCGCCTTGGGCGAAAGTCTTTGAGGTCAAAACCTCTTTTTTGCAGAAGTTTCCTAAAGCCCAAACCTCCCATGAATTATACGCACCGTTAATGCCGCTGGCTTTTGAAAACTTCGATTTCGATGATTATGATTTGGTAATTTCCGTCACCAGCGAAGCCGCCAAGGGAGTTATTACAAAACCTACCACCCGTCATATTTGTTACTGTTTAACGCCGACGAGGTACTTATGGAGTGGATATAAAGACTATTTTAAAAGTCCACTCTTTAAATTGTTAACAAAACCGTTGGTTTCGTATTTAAGAAGTTGGGATAAAATTGCAGCGCAAAGACCGGACGACTATATTGCGATTTCTACGGAAGTTCAGGATAGAATAAAACGCTACTATGGTAGAGATTCAGAGGTAATTTACCCGCCGCTGATGATGGATGCTCACGATTCCCGCTCAGAGCGAGGCTCGCCACAGACGGCAAAAAATGAAGCAACAGAAGATTATTTCCTGATTGTTTCACGCTTAACAAATTTTTACAAAAGAGTGGATATTGCGATTAAGGCTTGCAACGAATTACAGTTGTCCTTAAAGATTGTCGGCAGTGGTTTGGATAAGAAAAATTTAATGAAAATGGCCGGACCGACAGTAGAATTTTTGGGTAATTTGACCGACGATAATCTGGCGATCTATTATAAAAAGTGTAAGGCTTTAATTTTCCCCGCACGCGAGGATTTTGGTTTAGCCATGGTGGAGGCCCAAACCTTTGGTCGGCCGGTAATCGCTTTCCGGGGCGGAGGCGCTCTGGACATTATTAAAGAAGGAATAACGGGAGAATTTTTTGACGCACAAACAGTGGATAGTTTAAAGGGAGTATTGAAAAGCTTTAGAGAGAACAGATATAATACACAGTTGTGCAGGGAAAATGCGGAAAGATTTACCTTTGCGCGTTTTGAGAGGGATTTTAAAAAGTTCTTAAATAAAAGAATATGAAGATAGTAATTTTCGCAGGTGGAGTCGGAACAAGATTATGGCCATTGTCCCGAAAAAATACTCCAAAACAGTTTGAAAAAATTATCGACGATAAATCAACTTTGCAACTAGCTTTTCATCGTATAGCCTCAATAGTAAGGCCCGAAGATGTTTATATATCGTCCGGCATAAGATATAAAGATGTAATCCTTAGTCAGCTTCCGGAAATTCCAAAGGAAAACTTTATTTTTGAACCTGAGATGCGAGATATTGGCGCAGCAGTCGGTTTAGTAACAGCAATTCTGGCTAAAACAGCGCCTAACGAACCGTTTATGATTCTTTGGAGCGACCATTTGGTTAAGAACGTCGAATTATTCAGGGAAGTGCTTCAGAAGGCAGGGAAGATCTTGGAAGAAGATAAAAATAAAATAGTATTTATTGGACAAACGTCTCGATTCGGGAGTCAAAATTTGGGCTGGATTGAGCAGGGCCCAATGGTAAAAAATCTCGGAGAGCTTTCTTTGTATGAATTTAAGAGTTTTCATTACAGACCCGATTTAGAAACAGCAGAAAAGTTCCACACAAGCGAATCTCATTTTTGGAATCCCGGATATTTTGGGACAACACCTGATTTCCTGTTCTCGCTTTATGAAAAATTTGCACCGGCAATGTACAAAGAGTTGGTTAAAATTCAAGAAGCTTGGGGTACTCCTGATTTTGAAAAAACTCTGAATGAAACTTACCCGACCCTAGAGAAAATTTCTTTTGATAATCTTATCTTGGAAAAAATAGATCCGGCAGACGGACTTGTTTTAGGAGCAGATATTGGGTGGAGTGATGTTGGAGCATGGGAACAACTAAAGGAAGCATTAGCTGAAAAAAAGGAAGATAATGCCACTAAGGGAAAAGTTCTACTCACTGATTCTAAGGACAATCTTGTTTTTAACTACACAAATCAACTAACGGTCGGAATTGATTTAGAGCAAATGTTGGTGATAAATACGGAAGACGTAGTATTAATTTGCCCCAAAGATTCCGTTCCGAAAATAAAAAAATTGGTCGAGAGCTTAGCGGGGACACCCAACGAAAATTTGACTTAAACTATGCCAATTGCCGAAGTAAAAAAGAGCGGATTTTATGAATTAGTGAAAAGACTAATGGATATTATTTGCTCTTCTTTACTAATTGTAATTTTTTCTCCGGTAATATTAGCGGTTAGTACGGCTATAAAGCTTGATTCTCAAGGGCCAGTTATGGCCGATACTCCGGAGAGGGTGGGAAAAAACGGTAAGCTTTTTAAAATGCATAAATTTAGAAGTATGATTGAAAACGCGCATGTAATTTTAAGACAAAATCCTAAGTTCACAAAGCTTTATGACCGTTATAAAAAGGATAGCTACAAGCTAAAAGACGACCCCAGAATTACCAGAGTCGGACATTTTATCAGAAAGCATTCTTTGGATGAAGTCCCGCAACTGTTCAACATCTTGCGGGGAGATATGAGTTTGGTTGGACCAAGAGCCTACTACCCGGACGAACTAAGAGAACAACAGAAAAAATATCCACAAACCAAAGAAGCGGTCAGCGTTGTTTTATCGATTAAGCCGGGGTTGACTGGATATTGGCAGGTTTCGGGCAGAAGTGAAATTAATTTTGATAAAAGAATTGAGATGGATGCGACATACGTTAGGAAGCGCTCGATAATTTACGACTTGTGGATTATCTTAAAAACCCCCTGGGCGATGATTTCCGGTCAAGGCGCCCTATAGACTTTAAAACTGTTGACAGTTGAGCTAATTTAACGATATTATATTCTGTATGGATGGATTAAATAAAATTGATTTTGATTTAGAGACAAAAAAAGATATAGTTGGTATTTCCCCAAGATCGGCTTCTCCAAGAAGAAAAATGAATTTCAAGAATTTCTTCAAAAGTAAAAAGATGCTGGCGATATTGGGCATTCTCTTGATTCTGGTTCTGTTCTCGGTTTTTGGAATCTATTTGCCGGCAACTAAAGTTTATAAGTCTGCAAAAGTTACTTATGCCGATGCTCAGTCTGTTGCTTGGGCCATAAAACAACAGAATGTAACTTTGGCTTCAACTCAGTTAGCTAAGACAAAAACAGATCTAGCGCAAACCCAAAAAGATTTACACGCCATGGGGTATCTAAAATTTGTGCCGATCGCCAATTGGTATTATAACGA
>Ga0182027_10014767_pt1 | contig 10785 bp, 5 predicted proteins | sample 712E1DmetaG_FD_121300 | JGI IMG/M metagenome (GOLD analysis project Ga0182027, IMG submission 121300) | Permafrost microbial communities from Stordalen Mire, Sweden - 712E1D metaG (Illumina Assembly) | ecosystem: Environmental > Terrestrial > Soil > Wetlands > Permafrost | place: Sweden...
CATCCGACCGAGATCGCCTTCGACACCATTTCGGCCGGCATGGCCCTGGAGGCCGTGGAGCGCCACCCGGCGTTCGGCTTCAACTTCGACCCCAGCCACCTGGGATACCAGGGGGTCGATTACGTCGATTTCCTGTATCATTTCGGCGCGCGCATCTTCCACGTACACATGAAGGACGTCCACTGGTCCAAGACCGCGCGCCAATCGGGCGTCTTCGGCGGCCACCTGCCTTTCGGCGATCCGCGCCGCTACTGGGAGTTCCGCTCGCTGGGCCGCGGCAGCGTCGAATTCGAGGGGATCATCCGCGCGCTGAACGACATCGCCTACAAGGGGCCGCTGTCGGTGGAATGGGAAGACGGAAAGATGGATCGCGAGCATGGCGCCCGCGAGTCGTGCGCCTTTGTCAAGCGCCTGGATTTCGCCCCCTCGGCGATTGCGTTTGATGCGGCTTTTGACAAATAATCATCGGGTTAGGGGTCAAGGCGTGGAGTTTGGATATATATTCTATTTTTTGCGGTAGAAGAGGAGATTTGCCATGAACGGCCGCGAACGCCTGAATAAAGCACTCAATCATATTCAAACCGACCGCCCGCCGATCGACATCGGTTCGACCGCGGTGACCGGCGCCCATGTCTCGATTGTCCACCAGTTGCGCCTGGCCTGCGGCCTGAGCACTGAAGGCAACAACGCGGTCAAGGTCACCGAGCCGTACCAGATGCTCGGCGAAGTCGAGAACGATCTGCGCGAGGCCGTCGGCATCGACTGCGTCAACTTGGGCATGACGCGTACGCTCTTGGGCTGGAAGAACGAGGGCTGGAAGCCGTGGGTGACCTTCGACGGCACCCCGTGCCTGGTCGCCAAGGCCTTCAACACCGTCCCCGAAGCCAACGGCAAACTGTTGCAGTGGCCCGATGGCGACCGTTCGGTCCCGGCCAGCGCGATCATGCCGCCGGGAAGCTGCTACAACGACACGATCATCCGCCAGGACCCGATCGACGACGAGAAGCTCAACGTCGAGGACAACACCGAGGAGTTTCAGCCGATCACCGACGAAGACCTGGAGCATCTGCGCCGCACGGCCGACACGCTCTGGCGCGAGACCGAGTACGGTATTGTCGGCAGCTTCGGCGGCACGGCCTTCGGCGACATCGCCATCGTGCCGGCGCCGTTCCTCAAGCACCCCAAGGGGATTCGCGACATCACCACCTGGTACATGTCGACGATGACCCGGCGCGATTACGTCATGGAGATTTTCGAGCGCCAGTGCGAGATGGGGATCAAGAACCTCGAGACGATCTTTCAGGCCGTCGGCAACAAGGTGGCCGCCATCTTCGTGACCGGCACCGACTTCGGCATGCAGCACGGCCTGTTCATCTCGCCCGACGTTTACCGCGAGCTCTATCAGCCCTTCCACAAGCGGGTCAACGGCTGGATCCACCAGCACACGACCTGGAAGACGTTCATCCATTCGTGCGGCTCGGTCATCGACCTCCTGCCGGACTTCATCGATTCGGGCTTCGACATCCTCAACCCGGTGCAGTGCTCGGCGGCGCGGATGGACCCGCAGACGCTCAAGGACAAGTTCGGCGACAAGCTGGTTTTCTGGGGCGGCTGCGTCTGCACGCAAAAGACGCTGCCCTATGGGACGCCGGAACAGGTGCGCGAGGAAGCCAAAGAGCGCATCCGCATCTTCGGCAAAGGGGGCGGGTTTGTTTTCAACCCCTCGCACAACATCCAGGCCAAGGTGCCGATCGCGAACGTGCTGGAGATGCTCCGCGCGGCCAACCCGGCGCTCAAGCTGGCCGCGACGGTGTAAAGAGGGCAGGGAGTGGACGAAGTGGACGGAACGGACGATATGGACAGGAGAACAAGAGTCATGGTGCCTGCAACGCAGCCAAAGTCCTCTCTGACGGGACAACTCAATGGAAACGGGAGTATGCTTTACGTCTATATGATTAGCACGGTGGCGGCGGTGGGCGGCCTGCTGTTCGGCTTTGACACGGCCGTCATCTCCGGCGCGATCGGCTTCATGAAGACGCAGTTTGCGCTCAACGCCACCCAGGAGGGCTTCATCGCCAGTTGCGCCTTGATCGGCTGCGCCGTCGGAGCGGGTTTTGCCGGCGTGCTGAGCGACTGGGCCGGACGCAAGAAGGTCTTGATCCTCTCGGCAATCTTTTTCGCCGTCTCGGCCGTGGGCGCCGCCGTGCCGACCACCTTGACCCAATTCATCATCGCCCGCTTCATCGGCGGCCTGGGCATCGGCATGGCCTCGATGCTCTCGCCGATGTATATCGCCGAAGTCGCCCCGGCGCGCATCCGCGGCAGCCTGGTTTCGCTCAACCAGATGGCGATCATCACCGGGATCCTGGTGGCCTACGTCATCGATTGGCTCTGCGCAAAATTCTTTGGCCCCACGATGAGCTGGCGCTGGATGTTCGGCGCCGGCGCGCTGCCCGCCATCGTTTTTCTCTTCGCGCTGATCGTCGTCCCCGAAAGCCCGCGCTGGTTGACCAAGCAGGGGCGCGTGAACGAGGCCTTCAAGACGCTGGCCCGCGTCGGGGGCAAAAAGCACGCCGAGGCGGAAATGAAGGAGATCATGGAAACGATCGCCGAGGAGGGCGGTTCGATCTTCGAGCTGCTCAAGCCCGGCCTGCGCATCGCGCTCGTGATCGGCGTGGCCCTGGCCATCTTCCAGCAGATCACCGGCATCAACACGGTTCTATATTACGCCCCGGAGATCTTCAAGAAGGCGCATTTCGCGGGCAATGCCGCGCTGCTGGCCAGCATCATCGTCGGCGGGATCAACATGGTCTTCACCGTCGTGGCCATCGCGCTGATCGACAAGCTGGGACGCAAGCCGCTGCTGCTGATCGGCGCTGCGGGCATGGGCATCTCCTTCTTCCTGGCGGGTCTCGCCTTCCGCATGAACGCCAGCGGCATGCTGGTGCTGATCTTCATCCTGACCTACGTGGCCTCGTTCGCCGTGGCGCTGGGGCCGGTGGTCTGGGTGGTGATGAGCGAGATTTTCCCGACGCGCGTGCGCGGCCGGGCGATGTCGATCGCCACGGTCCTGCTCTGGATCTTCTGCTACCTCGTCTCGCAGACCTTCCCGTACCTGGTCGAAAAGCTGGGCACGGCCCTGACCTTCTGGTTCTACGCCGCGATGTGCGTGGTGACGTTTATCTTCGTCGCGGCGGTGGTCCCCGAAACCAAGGGCAAGACGCTGGAAGAGATTGAAAGAGCCTGGAAACACTGACCGGCCCCAAGTCCGGCATCGCATTCGACCTGATCCTGCTGCACTGGGCGAAGGTTTATTTTCCCGGCCTTCGCCCACACTTCGTTCACGAACCACTTAGGGAAGCGTTAAAAGATTAGAGCCCCCGGCGGCGCGGCGGCGCGAAAAAAAGCGTCCGGCGCCGGATCTTCGGCAAACCCACGGCCGGCCCGTCGAGTCAAATAGGTGAAGCGGCTGAACCCAGCGGCCGCAGTGGGCATGGATGCTGTTTGTCCATGCCCGCCTGAGGAGTAAAGAAGGATTGATTGTAGTCCCGAAAGGGACGACTCGCTTTCAGCCCAGGACTTTAGTCCTGGGAAATCAGAGGTTCGGATGTCGAGTCCCGTAGGGACGGCAGAAAGTGGTGCCGGTCAATCGAACCTGTATTATCGAACCGATCAATCGGTTCGGAGATCTCTCGATCGCATCCGTGGGTTGAAGCACCAAGGAGCGCGCTAGTGTCTTTTCAACAGGCCCAGTGGATCTGGCTCGGCGGCGATCCGCAACATTTGAATACCCACGGGTTGCTGGGCCGGGATCTCTCCCTGGCGGCCGTTCCCGGCGAGGCCCGCCTGGCGATCACCGCCGACGCGCGTTACTGGGTCTGGGTCAATGGCAGCCTGGTGGGCAACGGGCCCGTGCGCAGTTGGCCCCAGGAGTGGTCGTACGACGTCTACGACGTCGCGCCGCTGCTGCGCGCGGGCCGCAACGCCATCGCCGTCCTGGTCCAGCACATCGGCGTCGGCAATTTTCAATACATCGCCCACCGGCCGGGGCTGCTGGCGGAGCTCACCTGGACCGATGAAAACGGCGCCGTAAAGCGTCTGGGCACCGACGCGCGCTGGCTGACGCGCGAGCACCCCGGATACCTGCGCCACACGCCGCGAATCACCTGCCAGATGGCCTTCGCCGAAGTCTTCGACGCGCGCGAAATCCCCGCCGGCTGGCCCGAAGAGGTTTGCGGCGAGGGCTGGAGCCCGGCCGTCGTCATCGCCCCTCCCGAGGGCGGCCCCTGGCCCCATCTGCGCGAGCGTGACATCCCTTTCCTGACCGAGGAGCCGCATTTTCCGGCGCGCGTGCGCTCGGCGCGGCTGGTGCAGCCCGGCGCGGCGGTCTGGTCGCTTTCGCTGCGCCCGCAGTTTGTGGGGGCGGCCCTGGACAGCAACCCGCGCCACTCCATCGGCATCGCCACCACCACGATCCATCTCGCCGAGCCGGCGGCGGTTACGTTCGCCAGCCGCGCCAGTTCCCAGCTTCTCTACACGCTCTATATCGATGGCGCGCCGGCCCCTCCGCGCGGCGCGCTCAACTATTTCGACCGTGGCGACGTGATCGAAGCGTTCCTCGGCGCCGGCGAGCACCTGCTGGCCTTCGCCATCGACGCCTGGGCGTTCGAGTGGTCGCTGAGCGTTCACGCCACGCCGCGGGGCCTCGATCCCGCGCTCCCCGGCCGCGAGGACGCGCGTTTCGCCTTCGTCGGCCCCTTCGCCGAAAACGAAATGGAACGCTTTCGCGCGTGCGCGGCCCTGCCGAATTGGGCGGCGCTCACGCGGAGCGAGCTCGCGCTGCAAATCGTCCCGCGCGAGCAGGAATACCCGGTCAACGTGCTCGGTGAGGTGCTCACGGCGCGCATGGCCGACGGGACGCCCGCCATCGAGCCGGCCCAAGCCCTGGCCGGCGGTTCGATGGACTGGACCGAGGTCCTCCCCGATAAAAACGGCGCCGCAATCGAGATCGAACTGGAATTCGAGAAGCTTTGGACCGGCTGGCTGGAGTTCGAAGCGATCGCTCCCGCCGGCGTCACGCTCGATTTCTACGGTTTCGAAACCTACCAGGACGGCCACCGCGACGTCACCTTCGAGCTGCACAACACGATGCAATACGTGACGCGCGAGGGCTATCAACAGTACCGCTCGATCGTCCGGCGCGGCGTGCGGTACCTGCTCGTGGTCATCCGCGGCCTGGGCGCGCCAATGCGCCTGCGCCGCGTCGCCGGCATCCTCAGCACTTACCCCGCGCCGCTCTTGGGCGATTTCCGCTCGAGCGACCCGCTGCTCGACCGGATTTACGAAATCAGCCGCTGGACGACGCGGATGTGCATGGAAGACACCTTCGTCGACTGCCCGACCTACGAGCAGACGTTCTGGGTCGGCGACGCGCGCAACGCCGGGGCCGCCGCGCTGGCGGCCTTCGGGGCCGAGGGGCTGGTGCGCCGCTGTCTGCACCTGGCCGCGCGCTCGCTGGAGCGCTCGCCGCTGGTCGAGTCGCAGGTGCCCAGCGCCTGGGAAAACATCCTGACCACCTGGAGCTTCCTCTGGGCGCTGGCTTGCGAGGAGTATTATAACTACAGCGGCGATCCAAAATTTCTGGAAGCCATTTATCCCGCGCTGGCCCAGCAGGCGCGCTATTGCCGCGATCACCTGATCAACGCGCAGGGCCTCCTGACCTCGGCCTGGGACAACCTGCTGGAGTGGGCGCCGATGGATCACGGCGGCGGCGGGCAGGCGACGGCCGTGACCCACCTCAACGCCTGGTACGTGGAAAGCTGCCGCCGCACGGCCGCGCTGGGGCGCGCCTTGGGCAAAGCCGATGAGGCCGAAGAATTCGAGGCCGTGGCCCGAGCGATCACGGCGGCAATCAACGAGCACTTCTGGGACGAGGCGCGCGAAGCCTATATCGATTGTATTCATGCCGACGGCCGGCGCAGCGTGGTGGTCAGCGAACAGACCAATACCGTCTGCCTGCTGTGCGGGGTGGCCACACCCCGGCGCGAGGCGCTTATCCGTCGGTACGTCGGCGCCGCCCCGGCCGGTTTCGTGAGCGTGTGCAGCCCATTTATGCTATTCTTTACGCTCGAGGCACTCGAGCGCATGGGCGACTATCCCGGCCTGCTGGGGCGGATTCGCCGGACTTGGGGTTTCATGGTCGAGAAGGGTTCAACCACCTGTTGGGAGAACATGCCCGGCTGGGAACCGTTCCCGCGCTGGACGCGTTCGCAGTGCCATGCCTGGTCGGCCGCGCCGGCCTATTTCCTGCCGACGGCGATCCTGGGCGTGCATGGGGTCAAGCCCGGCGGCGTCCAAGCGCGCATCGCCCCCAAGCCGGTCGACCTGAGCTGGGCCGCGGGGCGCGTGCCGACGCCGCACGGTCTGATTGAAGTGCGCTGGGAAAACGCGCCGCGCGCCTTCACGGTGTGGGTCAAGCTCCCTCCGGGCGTCGCGGGCGAATTGGAATTGCCGGTCCCGGCAACGGTTTTCGGACGCATCGAACACGCGGGAAGCGGGGGCGTCCGGTTTGAACGGCGCAGCGGCCATTGGTTTGCCGTTCTGGCCGCCGGCGCCGATTTCCGCGTGACGGCCGCGAAGTAAGAAACGCACGTTGTTTGATATACAGGAGTACCCCCATGAAGATCATGTTATGTTTCATGATAGCCTTGATAATGTTCGCCGCGAGCGAGATCCGGGCCACCGATATCGACCTTAAGAGCGATACCTGGACGGCCACCGATGCGCTGGGGCGCAAGCTGCCCGGTTACAAGGAATGCGGGCCGCCGCGCGACGGCAAGTTCGTCGGCATATTCTATTTTCTCTGGGCCGGCCAGGGGGGCACTGAAGGGCCGTACGACATCAGCAAGCTCCAGGCCGCCAGCCCCACCCCCTATGACCCGTTTTCCCTGACTTATGGCGGCAACCCGGCTGTCGCGGGAACTTGGCATCACTGGGGCGAGCCCGAGCTCGGTTACTACGTCATGCCCGACACCTACGTCATCGGCAAGCATGCCGCGATGCTGGCCGACGCCGGCGTCGATACGCTGATCTTCGACGCCTCCAACACCTACCTCTATACGACCGTCTACACGAGCATCGTGAACACGTTCGCGCAGATGCGCAGCCAAGGCTACAAAACCCCCCAGCTCTGTTTTCTGATCCGGGATGACGTCCACCCTGGGACCACCACCACCGCCCTGACCCAGCTTTACAACGAGTTTTATTCGCAAAATATCCACCCCGAGCTGTGGTTCCAATGGCAGGGCAAGCCGCTGGTGCTGGCCTGCCCGACGACCGACCCGGTCACCACTTCCACGTTCAGCCCCGCGATCAATAATTTCTTCACCATCCGCTATTCGTGGGCCTGGACCGACAAGCGCAGCGGCTTCCATAGCGCCGATTGGGCGATGCCGAAGAATGCCAGCAATCAAAGAGTCCTGAACATGCAGGATAAGTGGGCCTGGATTGACGATCTGCCGCAGAATTTCGGCTGGCATGGCGACAGCGCCAAGCCCGAAGAAGTCTCGGTGTCGATCGCCCAGCATCCCGATGATTTGTCTTATATCGGGCGCAGTTGCAGTGTCGATCTGAGCCAAAACCCACCCGTCGTCACCCAGCCCAGCCTGGCCGACGCCCATCCCGAGAAGGGGACCTACTTCGCCCAACAGTGGGACCAAGCCCTGAAGATCGACCCCGCGTTTCTTTACATCACGAGCTGGAACGAGTGGATTGCCCAGCGCCAAGTCTGCACCGTGATCGACCGCGGAAATCCTAAAATGCTTAATGTGACCGTTCCGGTCGGCAAATCCTACTTCGTCGATTCCTTCGACCAGGAATTCAGCCGCGACGCCGAGCCGATGAATGGCGGGCACACCGACAACTACTACTACCAGCTCGTCGCCGGGATTCGCAAATTCAAGGGCGTGCGCCCCGATGTGGTCGTGACGGACAGCCACACGATCGACATGAATGGGGACATGAGTGACTGGGCCGGCGTCAGCGCGGAATATCTCGACCGGTCGGGCGACGCCGTCCAGCGCAACGAGACCCTCTGGGGCAGCGCGGGGCATCTTACCAACACCAGCGGACGCAATGACTTCACCAATCTCAAGGTCGCGCACGACGCCAGCTCGCTTTATTTCTATGCGCAGACCAAGGACCCGATCACGCCCAATACCGGCGCGGGCTGGATGCAGCTCTTCATCGACTCGGACGACACCAGTTCGACCGGTTGGGAAGGCTACGATTTCATGGTCAACCGCACCTCACCGGGCGCCTCGACCGCCACGCTGGAACGTTCGACGGGGGGCTGGAACTGGGTCAAGGTCGCCGATGTGCCGTACAAGGTGATCGGCAACAAGCTGCAGCTTCAGATCAGCCGGGCCGATCTGGGCCTGCCCAATCATTTTACGATTAATTTCCACTGGGCCGACAACGTCTGGCCGGCGGACGCCACCAAGCTGGGCGACATCGTGCAGTTCTCGCTCAACGGCGACGGCGCGCCCGACCGGCGGTTCAATTACCGCTACCAGGGCGTGATGCCCAATGCCGCGACGATGGGCTCGCACTACGATTGAGACAAGGGCGATCGAGCAATCGAAGTCTCAAAGAATTGAATGCGGGAGGAGTGCACGATGAGCGACAGCGACAATTCGATTTCCAGGCGTAAATTCATCTCGATTGCCGCGGCCGGCGCGGCCGGACTCAGCCTGGCCGGCTTGGCCGGCGGCCCGGCGACGGCCCGGGCGGACGAAAAGTCGCAGGCCGAACCCTCTCCCGCCAAACGGGGCAAAATCGACCACATCGGCATTTGGACCTGGGGCGGGCGGATCTATAATTGGAAGAAATTCCTCGACAATATGCATCGCACGGGGATGGACACGCTGGCCGTCTGGCATGACGGCGCTCCGGCGCGCGCGCGCGATATCCAGGCCTATGCCGACAACCTGGGCATCGAAACCCAGTGGGGCTTCAGTTGGAGCTGGCCCGCGCCTATTTGCCTCAACAGCGTCGATGACGCCGAACTCTGGAAGGCCAAAGTGCTCGACGTGCTCAAGTATGAATACGTGCCGTTCGGCGCGCGCCGGATTTTCTTCCAGACCGCCGGCACCGAGGCCGGGGTCAGTTGCCGCCTGAATTGCCCCGTTTGCCAGAAAGCCGCGACGGAAGGGGTCGGACCGATCTATGCCAAGTTCGCCGGTTCGATCATCCGCGCTGTCCAGGAGACCTATCCGCACCTGCAAATCTGCGCCAACCTGCACCTGGGCGGCGTGCACAAGAGCTACCCGGCTCTGAGGGCCTTTCCCTCCTCGGTGCAGATGATGTGGGAAGACCTGCCCGGCCCCAAATCGCATAGCGAGACGCCCTTTTCTTATCAATGGCAATCGCCCGAGACGCGCCTGACCGAGCACACCAGGCAGATGGTGAAAGCCCTGTGCGAGCTGCGCGGCAAGGACGAGGATGTGGCCTTCGTGGTCAAGGGCTTTCCCTGCCGCTGCATCGCCTACGACCCGATGCTGCTTGACGACATCGAGCTGAAGGTCCTCAGCGACGCCGTCGAGCCGATCTGGAACGAGTCGGCGAAGTACTGCGAGGCGCATCTGGACGAGGCGCTGGAAATCTTCCGCATCATCGCCAACGCGCCGGCCCGGCGCAAGAGCGTGGTGCTGCTGATCGAGAACGGCCTCTGGGAGTTCAAGCGCCAATACGCGGCGCTGCTGACGGCCGAGGCGCTCAAGAACCCGTTCCGCGAGCCGGGCGAAGTCATCAAGGTCGCCAAAGCGCAGTACGCCGCCGAACTGGAAGAGGTGGCCAAAAAGAAGTATCCGGCGCAAGGATAGAACGATAAAATTTGGCGAGTTCCATTCGTGCTCGTGCTCGTCATCGTCATCGTCATCGGTCTTTCGTATCTTTGCCGTTTAACCCGAAACGTATTGAAAAAGGAAATGAGATAAAGGAGCAACGTGTGATGGCAGAAAACGAGAAATTAGACCCCCTGCAGCCGCAAAACAACGAGGATCCGGCCCAGGAAACGAAAATCACCCGCCGCGCGTTCCTGGGCGTGGCGGCGGTCGGGACGCTGGCCCTTACGGGTTGCGAGTTTTTCCCGACGATCGTGCCGCGCCACGTCCTGGGCGGGCGCGGTTTCGTGCCGCCCAGCGAGCGGGTCAACATCGCCAAGATCGGCTGCAACGGCATGGGCAAGGTCGACCTGGATGGCATCTGCGCCGACAACAACGTCGTGGCGCTGTGCGACGTCGACTTCAACAACGCCGCGGAAGCCTTCAAGAAGTTTCCCAACGTCCCCAAGTTTCAGGATTTCCGCATCATGCTCGACAAGCTCGACAAGCAGATCGACGCGGTGATGGTCTCCACGCCCGACCACTTTCACACCATCGCCTCGGTCACGTCGATGAAGCGCGGCAAACACGTCTTCTGCCAGAAGCCGCTGACCCATGACGTTTACGAGGCGCGGCTGATGACCAAGACCGCGCGCAAATATCACCGGGCCACGCAGATGGGCATCCAGGGCCACGCCGGCGAGGGGATCCGCGAGATGGAGGAATGGATGCTCCATCACAACGCCATCGGCAAGGTGCGCGAGATTCTCATCTGGACCGACCGCTGGCCGGTGCCTTATAAGGGGCGCCCCACGGAGACCCCGCCGATCCCCCAGGGGCTCGATTGGGATGTTTGGCTGGGGCCCGCCCCGGTCCGCCCGTACAACCCCTGTTATCTGCCAGG
>Ga0182027_10014770_pt1 | contig 10783 bp, 11 predicted proteins | sample 712E1DmetaG_FD_121300 | JGI IMG/M metagenome (GOLD analysis project Ga0182027, IMG submission 121300) | Permafrost microbial communities from Stordalen Mire, Sweden - 712E1D metaG (Illumina Assembly) | ecosystem: Environmental > Terrestrial > Soil > Wetlands > Permafrost | place: Sweden...
CACCTATGTTGATGGAAGTTTAAATCTTAAACCCTCATTCACCTATGTTGATGGATCACTAAACGTTAAGACCTCATTCACCTATGTTGATACCTCTTTAAATGTCAAAACAAATAAGACCTATGTTGATGGTTCAATCTCTTCGAGAGACACTTCAATCGCTTGGTTGAACGAAAACTTCTCAAACGTGGTACCATATATAGGGGGCACAACAACCCTCAATTTGGGTGCACACTATTTGGTGGTTGATGCTTGTACTCTGTTCGTTGATGCAAACAATCATAATGTTGGGATTGGAACCACTTCGCCAAACTCATCGTTTAAATTGGAGGTGGTTGGTCGTGGTCTGGTGATCAGAAACCCCCCTGCAAATGATTACACAACATTAAGACTCTATAATGATCAAAATAACGGGAATAGGGCGTTAGAAATAGATTATGCGGGCAGTTCATATACAGGCAGCATACTGACCGGAAGTCCAACTGGAGAATGTGCTGCCATTGCTACCACTGGTGGCTATCCATTGGTGATTGGCACAAACAACACTGCACAGATAACGATACTGTCAAACGGCAATGTTGGCATTGGAACATCAACCCCCGCGGCATCTACAAAACTGGATATATCTTCAACCACAGGAGCTTTGTTGCTTCCGAGAATGACAATTGCACAGAGGAATGCGCTAACACCTACTAACGGCATGATCATATATAATTCAGAGCACGCTTGGTTTGAATGTTATATGGGAGGAGCTTGGAAAACATTAAATGCTACTTAAAAATGATAGGAGGTTAGTGTCATCACAACCAATATGTGCAATGATAGTTTTTCAGTGAGTGTGGCATCACTTAAAAAGATATTTACTTAATTAAAATTACAATAGTTTTTATAGATATTATGATAAGATATTGGTACATTATCTCTGGTTTCTCCAACTGGATATTCTACTTCATCAACCCATTATACAAGAAGAAGATGGAGAGATTGTTTTCCTATCGTCTGTCCAAATGTGAACAATGTGAATATCTTAAGAAGAAAACCAGGCAGTGTTCTTTCTGTTGCTGTTTTGTAGATGCCAAGACCAAATGTATCTATAAGTTAGATAAAGATAAGAAATCATACTATCTTGAGGATGATAAGAGGGTCTATGCCTGCCAATTGAAAAAGTGGTGATCACCCTCTTTAATATATAAATCAAAGATATGTTTATTTCATGGCCGAAGAACTATGTGTAGATCCCAAGAACAACCAGCTCTCAGTAGCTTTTCCACCCCAACCAGACACAGGGTTACAGGTATGTGATGTAACAACATCGGGTGGTGTCTTTGATGTCAACGCGCTGCTCAAGGCTGCACAGACATATCTCACTCTAAACAATGTTGTCAACCAACTTGTTGGCATAGAGGTTCGTTGGTTCCGAGCAGTCCCACAACAGAGGTCCAAAGATGTCATATTTCAAGAATACACACTATCAAACGTTGAGGATTCACCACTCTGCATCAAAGTGGTCCTTCCGGATGGTGCGTTCCCAGACTCCAAGTACCAATATGATCTCATGGGCCTTGAGTATGAAGTACCTTTAACCATAGAGATAGATAAGAAATACTGGGAGACAATGGCAGGTGTCGGCACGGCCCCACAGAAGAAAGACATAGTCTACATATCGATGCCAAATAAATTGTACCAGGTTGAGTCCTCATATCTGAAACGTGGTTTCATGGAACAGGAGACAACATGGGTGTGCAACCTCAAGAAATACTCACCAGAGGCTTCACGTAGGGAGGGAGAGAACCTTAAACAGACGATCGACCAATACACAGTCAGTGAAGAAGAACTTTTCAGCCTTGATATATCAGCCAACATAACAAAACTGGTGGTTGATAAACAGTTCAGCCCATCTAACTCCACAGAGAGAGATAAATATAAGATTTTAAACAAGAGTCTCAAGATCGTATCTGCCCAACTCAACATCTTTGGCACCATACCATTTGAGTCATACTATGATATGGCGACTTCAGACTCTTCTGTCGCCATATCATACAATGCATCCGATATCATATCTACATCATGTGACAGATCTCTTGTTGTGTGGGCAAACTCCAAGGCCTCAACCAACCAATCATACGATGTTGAGTCCATGGTTACAGACAACATGTTGACCATTCCTGCCAATTACAGGGTGAAGATCAAGTCACCAAAGAAAGCCTTCAACATCGGAGACACATTCAACATATCGAGGCCAGGGTCTTTGAACTTCTATGCCACTGTAATAGACATAAACAACACAAATGGTGAATATTATGTGCTCATCGATGAAACTATTGCCGATCATCTGGAAACAATAAAGACAAACTGGTGTGATGCTAGGAACTACAAGATGCAGGTGAAGGGCCCGATGAACCTACTCAGTGGTGTCGATGCATCAGGGAACACTAACCTGAGTGTCAATGTGTACAGTAACCAGTACATCAAGATTACCTATGGGTCACAGGAACACATCGCGATGATCACAGATAAAGTATATGATGATGAGTGGTATGGCTATGTGATAAACATCGGAAACAGTTGGGGACAGTACAATGTTAACATATGGAAACAGAATGACACAAACAACGGTGACAAGTTAAGAAGTGTCTTCACTAAAACGATATCATTCACACCTGAAGAGATAGTGGTTGATCACTACAACATAGATAGATCAAACAGCCAGTTGACAAACATAAGATTATACAAATCAACACTTGAAGAGGATAAACAGAGCAATGAGTTACTGACAAGGTTCTCAACCAGTGCAGATGAAGCCATCATATTGGATAATGCCGATGATCTCATGAGGATACCATACATAGCAAAACAAAGATAAGAATATGAGAGCAATAAAAGTATATGAATCATCATTATATGATTTTGATGAAGATGAAATTGTAAATGATATGTATGTAAAATTATTGTTGACAAATTCTTTTGATGAGGAGTTATTTATCTATACATATAAAAATGAAGAAAGCATAGATAATAACACAACCGATGAAGAAATATTAAATTCTGATAATTTTGTGATTTGGTTAAAAAACAAGTTGCAGAATATGTTAGAAGATGTTAAATATGATATACAAAAAATTATCGATGACTCTGAAAATATTCATATTTATAGAATTATGATGGTTAATGATAACTGGTTTAATGATTTACAAAATAATGGCAAGAGATTAGGTATATTTTGGTCATATGAAAAAAAATGCGGCTGAACCGCACAATGGTTATGACCAATCAAATAAAATGAATAAATGTTTGATTGTAAGCAACATAAATAAAGAATATGTAAATTGGGTCGAAACTCTTAGATTAAATTTAGATCCATCATCGACAGATGAAAAGGAGATAAGATTATATAAAAACACCCCAATAAAGATAGAAAAGTTATATATAAATGGTAAAAGTCTAAATATAGAAAATATAAAAAATAAGATATTTTTATCATAATGAAAACAAGATTGGTGTGCGAGAGCCTAAATGAGATGTATGATGAAAATTTCAAAAAATGGTTTGGAAATTCAAAAGTTGTGGATAGAAATGGTGATCCCTTAATAGTTTATCATGGAACAAGAAGTATATTCAATGAATTTAAACCAAGTAAATCAATAGGAAACCAAAGAGAAACAGATCAGATCAAAGGGATGTATTTTACAGATAATAAAGAGGGTGCCTTGTTTTTTTCATTGGTAGATAATGATCCTAGATATTTAAAATCTGTTTATTTATCAATGCAAAATCCATACTTTATAGAAAGTAGTAATAAATTAAAAGATGAATTAGATATAAAAAAACTCGGTGATGCAGAATTTAAATTAAGAAAATTGGGATATGATGGGATCATAATGGAAAGAGGTTTTTATGCCCATGGAGGTCTTCATAAATTATTTTTAGTCTTTGAACCAGGCCAAATAAGATCATCAGTATGTATAGAAGATTAGTACACGAGAGCCTTAATGAGATGAACTTTGAGAGGGTTAATAAAAATCCCTTATCCACCATGGGTATAGGAAAAACACAGCTTATCAAAGACTGGTTGGATGAGATGGGTGTTAAAAATTATACTATTAAAGATGATCTAACCATAGATGTTAAATATGATGTTGATCTGTCTCTTAAAAATTTAATCAAATTTCCCGAATACATAAAATTTAATAAAATAACTGGTTGGTTTAGTTGTGCAAACAATCAACTGACATCTTTGAGAGGTTGTCCTAGGATAGTTGGGAATGCACTATATTATAATTATTATTTTACATGTGCGGGTAATAATTTAACTTCATTATATGGGTGCCCAGCTATCGTGTATGGTGATTTCTATTGTTATAATAATGATAAAACATTCTATCCTGAATATGTTGAAAATCTATGTGATGTTAAGGGTTCAGTGTATTCAACAATTGGTGATTAATATATAAGTTATAGTTAATAATTTTAAATATGAAAATTCGTGACCAACGTGACGATCTGGAAAACCTTCTTAATAACTCATCAATCAACCAAGATAAGAACGTACCTAGTGATAAGGACATACCAACTGAACTCAAGTCAGAACCAACCACGGATGTTGATTTTACAGCTCTAAGGTTCCAATGTGATGAGGAAGCAAAGGAACTGATCAAGAAATCCATATCATTTATCATATCTGATGAGATGATAGAGAACAATCCATATTTGAGTGAAAAGGTGAAGGTTGATGCATTCTCACTTGCAGGGATGCTCTATCAGTTACGATGTAACGAGATCATTCAACGTGTGAACATGGAACAGATAAAGTCTGGGATGGTACATCCCAGAATGTTTGAGGTCTTCAGTCAGATGAGTAAAGTGCTTGGCGAATTACATAAACAGTTGATACAGACCGTAGAAGCAATAAAAGAAACCTATAAGATGGCCAAAGGAGACATAAAAGAGATGTCAATGGAAGCTTTGGGACAACATGAAAATTCTCAAGGCATGTTGACTTCGGGCGATGGGTCAATTGTAACTCGTGGTACCAAAGAATTAATAAAATCGGTGCAAAAGATAAAAACACAAAAAGACATATTAGAAATAGAAGATGTGTCTGAAGTAAAAGATAAGGAATAATCATAATATATGTCATTCACAACAGTTTGGACAAGCGACACAGTAAAAGATTCATTAGAACGATTGAAACTTGGTGTCCAATGTGATCTCTCATGTTTCTATGAAAGAGATATTGAACTCAAGAACTCTAATCTATTATATAGATTGACTTCTGAAGAAGTTGAAGAGTTCAATAAGTGTTCACAGGATATTGTATACTTTGTAGAAAAATATTGTCGTTTTTTGACAGACTATGGTAGGATAACTGTAAAACTTACAAATTATCAAAAAAAACTATTAAAAAAATTAACGGAAGAACATTATATAGAAGAACTTGAACAGTTTGGTCCAAAGAATAGAAATTGTATAGTTATGCAAAGCAGACAATCATTTAAAACCACAACTGTTACAGCACTATTTGCTTGGTATCTTTGCTTTCATGTTGATCGTAATCTAGCCATTCTTGCAAATAAAGAACGTACAGCAGTGGAAATTGTCTCTAAGGTGACAGATGTTTTTAAGGGTCTTCCATTCTTTTTGAAACCAGGAATAATAAACATAGGTGCAACAGGAATGCGATTGGATAATGGATGTATGTTGATATCTCAAGCAACAACTAAGACAGCTTCCATAGGTTTTACAATACACGTTTTGTATATGGATGAATTTGCCCATATACAAAACAACATAGCAAGAGACTTTTGGCGTTCAGTTTATCCCACACTAAGTTCTTCACTCATATCACAATGTATAATATCTTCAACACCGAATGGCCAAAATAATCTATTCTTTGAATTATGGGATAAATCAATAAAAGGTTTAAATTCATTTATCAATCACCGTGTTGATTATTGGGAAGTGCCTGGACACTCAGATGCATGGGCAACCCAGATGAAGAAAGATTTTGGTGAAGAGGAGTTTGCTCAAGAATATGAACTGCAGTTCAATGTAAACTCCAAACTCCTTCTTGCAGCATCCCATCTTGCATTCATGAAACGTATAGAACAGGAGTATGTTTTCAAGGAACTATCCAAAACAAAACTCGATGAGGAACTCTATCGTAACCTAAGATGGAGGCCAGATTTTGATCCAGATGCTGACTTTGATCCACTCAAAGATTTCTTTGTCTTCTCGATAGACACCAGCGAGGGGAAAGAGGAGGGCGAAAAGAAAGACACAGATTTTAACGTTGCAAAGATATACAAGATTGAACTGAAGAGTTTAAGAGCCCTAAGAAAACTAAGGACTGATGAGCTTCAACTAAAGAACATGATCAGACTCAGAGAGGTTGGCATCTATCGAGATAACCTCAAGGATGATGCCAACATGGCAAAGGTATGTAGGACCCTGGTGTTTGACCAGTTTTGTCCCGATCTGTGTAGGGTACTCATAGAGATGAACTTCAACGGGAAGAACTTCTTGACTCACTTCAGTATGAACAATGATAAGTACTATGATGACATAGTGATGCACACATACCACACAAAACCAATACCTGGAGAGAAACCACCACCAAAGAAGGCTGGGTTTAAAGTCACCAAGGACAAGGAACACTTCTGTAAGTTGGGAAAGAAACTAATAGGTGAGAGGACCATAGTGCCAAACGACACTGAGACTGTCAGGGAGTTCTCTTCGTTTGGAAAGGACAAGAAGGGGAGCTACAAGGGACTTGGATGCCATGATGACACCTGTATGGCCACCCTGAATATAAGCAGGTTGTATGAGAGCGATGGATATGAAGACCTGTTGTATGACTTCATTGAGAACCATCCAGAGTGTGTGCAGAGGACAAAGATATTGGAACTATTGAAGATGGACAGTGAAGTGAACCAATACATCGATGATGGCATGTTCAATGCATTATATAAAGAAGTCGATAACGCCGAGATGCAACACCTAAACAAGATATTCAATGACCCAAACAAGAAAGAGGCCAGATATAACCCAAGCAGCACGTTTGGTTATAAATAAAATGTGTTACTCTTTGTGAGTTTCAGAAGTCGGTGTATTGTTTCTTATGTTCGGTTTTTGCGTTTCTAAAAATTCTTTGGCTTTTTTGAGTTGTTCAATCAATTCATCTATCCAACAGGATGAAAAATATCCAACAGATACCCGATCATCTGTCAATATTTCAACACAAAGGTGATTGTCAAAATTTCTATTAAACACCCTAACACCCTTACATTCACCCTTAAACTCTTTTATCATAAGTTTATGATTTTAACAAAATTATTATTATATTCCAAAATTGTAAATTCATACAGCGCCATATCTTTTTGCAGGGTGCTGGAATATACGTTGGAGTTTGGTTCTTGTTGATTAAGAATATCACCAACCCTTATGACTGGTTCATCAGTGGGTTCCACCAATCCATTTGTCTTATGGATGATTGGACAATAATCTTTTACACATAAGTAACTTTTCATATCATCTCTCCTAAAAGTATAATTTTGTTAGAATCATTGTTGCCCAACAATCTTTCTTGCACCACAAACAACTTATTTTCATCCAAGATTATCTTGTCCCCAATGCTCGGGACCATACATGCACTGTATGTAGTAACAAGAGTCTTTGTTTTGATGTTTAATAACAATGTGATTTCAAAATTTTGTGTCATATGTTTGATTTTTAGATTATGATGTACATAAATATTATGATATTGTTTCACCAATTACTATTTTTATTTTCTCCTTTCATATAATCAATAAATTCTTTTACTATTGAATTGAAAAAGATTTCTATATCTTGTTTAGCTTCTTCTTTAAAAAGAGTGCCTTTTTTATTATATATGACATATCCTTGAAATATTCCTCCTGAAAAAAGTACAGACTGATGCATTTTATTATTAATACATCTTATATCATCTTCGATCATTTCTAGGTTAATTATTTCATATTTTATTTTTTCATCTTTGAATCTTAATTCGATGGCAAAATTAGCTGCTATTGAAAGTTTAGCACCGCCATTATTATAATACATAAAATTTGAAACATTGTTATTATATCTCAAATATTCATTTTCGATTTGACTTTTGATACATTCTTTAGGGTTTGCCATTTTTTCATTAATAAACTTTACTGATTTATCATATAATTGTTTAGAATCAAACCCTTTGATTTCTATAACTAAGAAGGTTTTCTCATTATCATTTCCATCCCGCAATCCATTAGGTGTAACCACAAATTTTTGACCGTAGGAAGTAATTGATACCATTAATAATAAAAGATAGATTAAATTTTTCATAATTTTCATATTTAAATTTATAATAAAATACAAATGTAAACATAATTTTCCATATAAAAAAATGTTTCTCCATAAAAATGTACTTTTTATCAATTTTAATTCTAATATATAAATAAAATAAAACTTTAAAATGGCTCAACAACTCTCCTTGAATCTTTCGCAGTTTAAAAGTGCTGGCGTATATTTCATTGAAATAGATAACTCTGAAAGAATAACCGTGACCACCCAATCACTTAGATTGGTGCCAGGTTTTTCTGGTCAAGGTCCATACAATGCCCCTGTCTTCATAAGCAACACACGTGACCTATCAAACTTCTACGGTCTAATAGACACAAAGTTAGAAAGAAAAGGTTCTTTCTTTCAAAGATCCATTCAGACTTGTTTGTTATCTTCTCCTGTGTTTGCACTCAATCTTTTAAAGGTCAATGATGTGCCGGGTGTTACTAACCTTGACACAGTGAACATGATATCTCTATCGGTTGATACGAGTACCTATAACGGAGCAATCACCGGTGCCCTAACGCCCGATGCATCTTCTGCCATAAAGTCAGATCTATACATCAATTTCTTCAATAGAGAAAGGTTCTGGAAACCAGACCCAGAATATCTTTTGGGTGTGGCAATCAATAAGGCAAGCGTTTCTAGCGCCATCAACGCCCCATTCTTCCAGTTAGCTAACCTATCAACAAAGAAATATTCATTCATTGTCAGAAAGGCCGTTGGTCTACAACAATATTCTATATTTGCACTTGATTGGTATGGGAGCATATCTAACATACCATACCAATGGATACGTCCATATGATCTCATGCAGGATTTCTTTGTGCAGATCATAGCAGTTGAAGGTGAATGGACAAACTATAAGATTTTATCTAGCGACCCGTACTGGTCACAGTTCTTTGATATCGATGGTATCAAGGTGGACCAGATGAATAACTTCATCAATTCACCCACAGTGAACCTCGTTGGTTCCTGGACTGGGTGTGTCATCCCAGATTTTCATGATCAGACAGGCGCGAGCCAATACATAGAGGACATGGTCAATGGCTCAGTGGCTCTCACTGGCGTCTTTTGCAACATAAACCAACAGGCACTTGACCAATTGGTGTATGATGATATTCAGAAACAATGGGAACTTGGTGACGGGTCCTCAATCAATGCAGCATTATACCAATTAGACCTTGTTGGTCACAACCTATCAGACTATGGAGATTCTTCTTCAGCCAGCATCCAGAAGAGATTCTTGAGCTACGATATCTCCATACTACAGAGTGACTTTCACACAGATGTGAGCATAAGTTCACTCGATGCAACCGGTAAGATATTCAGAGTAGATTCTTCGGGCAGCCAATCACTGATCACAATCGGTAGCCTTGTAAAATCTGGTGCAGACATACAACCCGGTGTGACATATGTCACAGCAAAACAGACCATCTTGGATGCATCTGTACTATACTATCAGATAACAACAGCAGAACCCATAGCAAATTATCTGAGCAACCCATCTAACATAATAGTACAAAAACCAATAGATGTTTCAACGGTCACATCGACATACAAGTTCATCCCTTTAAAGGGTTTGACACTCACAAACAAACACCTTCCTGGTTTCAATGAGAGTGGACAGGCTAGTGCAGAGGATGGTCTCGAAAAGATATACGGGATGTTGATGGACCCAGGGATCTTGAGAGGGTTAACAAACCCAGACATGATTCAGTATCGTTACATCGTGGATTCGATGGCATATGGTCTGAGAGCAAACCTTGGTGGCAAATCGAACCTATCATCTTTGGCCAAACAACGTGGCAAGACCACAGCCATCATAAGCGCTCCTTCCATATCACAGTTCTCAAATTCACAGGACCCTTACTTCTGCGACACGTTCATACCTGGTGTGGACCCGGTGCCGATATTCAACACGAAGTGGATTGCATCAGGTGGAAACCCAGACATGCCTCGCTCGTTCAGATGCACCCTTCCAAGTGAAGATTTGGGTTCCAGATATTGCGGTGTTTTCGGTCCATTCCTGAAGTATAATGATAATGGCAAGTTGGTCTCAATACCACCAGCTGCCGATGTGTCCAACTCATATGTTAGAAAGTTCCTTGGTGGGAACCCCTACGCGATAGTTGCTAACAAGAATGGCATACTGTCAAACCCCAACCTGTCCGGAGTAGAGTACAACCTTGATAAGACAGACAGAGATTACTTAGAACCGTTTGGTTACAACTCCATCATAGAGAGACCAACGACAGGCCAGGTTATGATATATGCAAATGCAACGTCATTTCAAAGCATCAAGTCTGACTATAACTATCTACATGTTAGAGAGTTCCTGAACACCATAGAGCTGCAGATCGATGACATCCTACAGAACTACGTGTTTGATCTGAATAACCCACTGACAAGACTGAACATCATCAACTCGGTGACCCCTATA
>Ga0182027_10014771_pt1 | contig 10783 bp, 9 predicted proteins | sample 712E1DmetaG_FD_121300 | JGI IMG/M metagenome (GOLD analysis project Ga0182027, IMG submission 121300) | Permafrost microbial communities from Stordalen Mire, Sweden - 712E1D metaG (Illumina Assembly) | ecosystem: Environmental > Terrestrial > Soil > Wetlands > Permafrost | place: Sweden...
GCGTCGAGCCGCTCACTAAGTTTCCCCTGGTCCGCGATTTGCAGGTAGACCGCAACGTGCTCTTCGATAACCTGATGGCCATCAAGGCCTGGGTTCCCGTCGATGGGACGTATGATCTGGGTTCAGGCCCTCGGGTCTTTCCGCAGGAGCAGGAGGCCAACTACCCGCTCTCGAATTGCATCAGTTGCTGCTGCTGCATGGACGTTTGTCCGCAGTTCAACGAGGACACAGGCTTCGTGGGAGCGGCCACCATCGCCCAGGTCAAGCTCTTCAACAATCACCCCACCGGCAAGGTTTTCAAAGAGGACCGGCTGCGCGCCTTAGCCGGCGACGGCGGCATTCAGGAGTGCGGCTTCGCGCAGAACTGCGTTGAAACCTGCCCCAAGCAGATTCCGCTTACCAATGCCATCTCCGACGTGAGCCGGGATGTCATTATTCAGAAGGCAAAGGATTTTTTAAGGAGATAATCGCCTCAGAATGCGGAAAGATTTGATATGACATTTTGGCTAGTCGTAATCGCAATTATTCTTATTCTGATTTTGATGGCCTTGGAGAAAGGAAACTCCATAAAGGCTGCACAAGCTAAAGTTGAACGTGAACGCCTTGAAGCAGAGAAGTTAGAAGCAGAAGAACTACGTGAAGAAGTAGAAGAGCTTCGTGAAGAAGCAGAACAACAACGTGAATATGACTCATTCTTTGCTATAAACGGCTACCCTCACTATAACGATCATGTTCGTATTGCTGCTTGGGGAGCAAAGCGTGGTATGAGTCTTCAAGAAGCACAAGAATTCCTATTGGATTGTGAATTTAACGATCATATCGGTAATGTTTTAGACGAGTCGAGCAAGAAACGAATTGCAAAGGTGCAGAATCACGGTTGGCATGCTACTTATGTCGCACTTGCCTTTACACCAGAGCAACGAACTGGTCAAGATTTTCGGCCAATTCATGGGATGATTTGGAGGGATGACGAAAAAGAGAAGTATTACTTAAGCCTTACCGATCTGAGTGCGTTTGCTGATGGTGGCTGCTCACCCAACTTTCCGTTGAAGGCTAAATCCATTCCACAAGATACTTTCACCATTGAAAAAGAACAGAAGTTGGAGTGGAATGTGGACAAGCGAACATATGATTGGATCGACATCTAGTGAGTTCGCAGAATGAAAAGTGGATATTTCACTTTAGTAAGTAACTTATAGCCCATCTTCCCATCGCAACCATTCCTTATCTTGCTCTTCTGCAAACCACCATGTTTGAGTTCTTAAACTATCAAATCCGATCTGGCCGCTAGTACGCTTAAACTTCCCAGATTCTGAGTCTAGAGCAAAGCTGTACACCCAGTGGTCATGGAGCATTGGATGAGTGAGAAGGGGCGCGATATCGACATACAGTCGAAAACCTATGAAACCGTTTAATGCCGTCCTGGTGATTTGAGTTTGATAGGTGAAGTGTTTATTGTTCTTGCTAGGTATGAATTCTAGATATTCAGAAGGATATGTGCCTATTGCAATGCCTTTTTCATTTGTAAACGTACAGCGCACTTCAAATGGCAAGTCATTCTTGGACTCAAAATGGACGCATAAGTAGGAATGCTGCGAGGATGGCAAAACACGGGGTTGCCAAAGTACATGTAACGGGGCTCCCTCCTTGAATTCTTCAATGAGTATCCACCACTCGAATACAACCAGCGCAACGCCAAATCCCGCCCCCCAAAACGACAAAGGTATCAAAGGAGTTGTTCCCTCTATTAGGGCTAGAACATCCGTCGCAACCCAAAGGGTAAAAAAGATAGCAGCAATCCAGTGTTTTCCTTTACGCACAGTCCAGAGTTGCTGTGCGGATTGTTTTAATCGGTGTTTCCAAACTGTACGAATGTTTACAGACTTTCCTGTCAGGTCAACAAATGGCCCAAACCAATACATTCTTGTTATCCACATTGGCTTTCGGCTTTTCATTTTGGCCACCAGGCTCCATAATGCTTCGATTGCCAGGAGTTCAGGTCAAGATTATGAGACCTGGATTCAATATTCGAAAATCCTTTCCTCTACAGCAAGTCGGCAATCGCCAACGCATCCATGTCGCTGTAGACCTGGTTCTCTCCGCCCATGCCCCAGCAGAAGGTGTAGTTTTTGGTTCCCACGCCGGCATGAATCGACCAGCCTGGAGAAACAACCACCTGCTTGTTGGCGATCACAATGTCGCGTGTCTCTTTGGCAGGGCCCATCAGGTGAATTACTCGCTGATCGGGCTCGACGTCGAAGTACATGTAAATTTCAGAGCGCCGCGCATGGGTGTGCGCGGGCAGCGTGTTCCAGACACTGCCGGTTGCCAGGTGCGTGAAGCCCATCACCAGTTGGCAACTGCGCGTCCCCTCCAGATGAATGATTCGGGTGATGACGCGCTCATTGGCCGTCGCCGCCGATCCCAGCTTGGTCTGTTGCTGCTCCGCGGAGCGGATTTGCTGGGTTGGATAATCCATATGAGCGGGATAGCTGAGCAGATAGAACTCCGCCGGTTGCGCCGCATCTGCGCTGGAAAAGACAACCTCTTCGTTGCCGCGGCCCACATACAGGGCATCGAGCTTTGGAAGCTCGTACGCTTTGCCGTTCACCGTGACTTTGCCTGCGCCGCCGATATTCAGGATGCCCAGTTCGCGCCGCTCGGTGAAATACTTCGCCTTGAGCGCATCGTCGGTGGGCAGGCGCAACGGCTCTTTGGTCGGCACAGCGGAGCCAATCACCGTGCGATCCAGATCGACATAGGTCAGGTCGATCTTGCCCGGTTGAAAAAGGTCAGAGAGAAGAAAGGTCGCGCGCAACTCCTCGGTGGTCATGGTGCGAAAACGGATGGCGTCTGCCATTTCAAGCATCTTCATTGGGTTCCACTCCTTTTAATTCTGCTAATTCTGAATTGCGCGAACGAATTACCTTGAGATGCGCGCCGCTCCCCCGCCCATCACGCGTAGTACTTCAGAGAGCGTAGCGGTACTGGTATCACCGGGTGTGGTCATGGCCAGCGCGCCGTGCGCCACTCCGCACTGCACGGCCCAGTCCATATCCTTGCCCGCAAGCAGTCCATAGATGAGTCCTGACGCGAATGAGTCGCCGCCGCCGACGCGGTCGAGGATGTCTACATTCCGTTGCGGCACATGGGTGATGCCCCCGCTATGGAGCGCGATGGCTCCCCAAGCGTTCTCCGATGCGGTATGCGCGGTGCGTAGGGTAGTAGCAATGACTCTCAGATTCGGATACGCCTTGGCCAGATCGCGCAGCATCTTCGCGTAGCTCTCCACAGGCAGCTCGTCGAAGTCTTTTCCCACACCTTCAATCTCGATGCCCAGCACGGCGGAGAAATCTTCTTCATTGCCGAACAAAACATCCACCTTCCGCACCAGTTCGCGGTTGACCTCCTGCGCCTTCTGCTTCCCGCCAATCGACTTCCACAGGGACTCGCGGTAGTTCAGATCGTAGGAGACCGGTGTGCCCGCGGCACGCGCAGCGTCCATGGCCTCGCCCGCAACACCAAATGTCGAATCGGAGAGCGCGGCGAAGATGCCGCCGGTGTGGAACCAGCGGGAGCCCATCTGGGCGCCGAAGATCGACTTCCAGTCGTAGTCGCCCGGCTTCAACTGCGAAACCGCCGTGTTTCCGCGGTCCGAACACCCAACCCCGGCGCGAACGCCATAGCCCCGCTCGGTAAAATTCAGGCCGTTGCGCACCTTGCGCCCGACCCCATCGAAGGGCACCCAGCGGACCAGCTCCTGATCCACGCCGCCCTGCAACATCAGATCCTCGACCAGCCGCCCAACGGGGTTATCCGCCAGAGCCGTGGCCACGGCTGTCCGCAGCTTAAAGCAGCGGCGCAGTCCGCGAGCGACGTTGTACTCGCCGCCGCCCTCCCACACGCGCATCGTCCGCGCGGTGTGAATCCGATCCTCGCCCGGATCGAGCCGCAACATCACTTCGCCCAGGCTGATGCAATCCCAGCGGACAGAACCCGGGGCCTTCACCAATTCACGCACATCGTTCATCGTTTTTCCTTTGCAGCAATATCTATTTTAAGCCACGGAGAGCCGGGGGAGATCAGGCCCTCCGCGCTTTCAGGTTATGCCGGCTTCCCTTTTACAAAAATAATGCGGTTGCCGTCCGGGTCCTGAATCGTCAACGTGTTCTTGCGCTTATCGACCGCCAGGTGAAGCGCCTTGAGCTGCTTCGCGGCTTGGCGCAGATCGGGGACTGAGAAGTACATGAGGAAGGCCGTGCCCGGCCCTTGCTGAATGATCTGCACCTGCTGGCTCGGCAGGCCGGGAAGCTCAAACCAGATTTGGTCCTTATCGAACCGGGGTACCGGCACAAACGAGAGGTTTCTCAAATAGAACTCCCGCGCCGCGGCCGTATCCTGCATCTCGATGCCGACAGCCACCAGCTCTTCCGAGACGCGGTTGGCGCCCAGGTGCTTTCCCTGGTCGAGCGTGTGCTTCGAACCGGGCATATATTGCGTATATTCGAGGTTCTGCATCTCAGGCCCGACCATGGTAAAGAGCAGATTGCCGGCGGCGGCTTTCCTCACTGCAATCGGAGAGAGCCCGCGCTCAGAGTAAATGTGGTTGAGCGTGTCGATGTCCTTGGATTCGAAACAGACATGCAAAAAGGCGGGCGGCTGCGTATCGTCACGCCGCGGATAGAGCTCGATGAACTGGCGGTCGTTGATCTTAACGAAGGATTGCGTCGTCTTCGTTCCCTGGGTCCATGCGAATGCCTCCTGATAGCCGAGCTTCGCGTAGAAGTCCCTGGATTTATCGATGTCGGCTACGCGGATGGCGGCATGGGCAATGCCAGCCAGGTCCGGCTTGGGCGCCGGTGCTTGTTGAGAAAACAGGGAGAGGGACGAGACCGGCAGCAGGCAAATCAAGCCGGCAACCAACCACCTGAAAGGGGTTTTCATTAGACTCACCTTTGCCGGCGGGAATCGCGAGCCTTGCCAGCGCCGTTCCCGGCGGCCTTTCTACGCTGTGTTCCTGTATCGAAAAAGTGTACCATGCGAATGGATCAAGAAGGTATGATCGTGTCCTTGCATGGTCCTCGGGGCCAAACGAAGGAGTTGGAGAATCGTGAAAAAGACATCGTGCATGGCTTTGACATTGACAATCATTCTGCTGGGAGCGGCCGTGGCCGGTTCGCAGCAGCCCTGGCAGCATTTGCAGAACCCTACGGCGGCGCAGGTGGCCGCTCAATGGAAGTCTCCGCCGCCCGAGTACGGCCCTGAGCCGTATTACGGTCTGAACGGCCCCGTCAGCATTCCCCAGGTGGAGCGCGATCTGGATACGCTGCATAGCCTGGGCTTCCAGGCGGTTACGGTGCAGGCCGGCTTCAATATGCCCTTCGCATATATGTCGCCGGAGTACATGGCCTTCTTCCGCAACTTTGTGTTAGAGGCGAAACAGCGCAACATGCGTGTGTGGATCGTCGACGATGCCGGCTATCCCAGCGGCTTTGCCGGCGGCAAGTTCACCACCGATAAACCAGAACTGCGCATGCAGGCGCTTGAAGTGGCGCAGAAGATTCCCGTAGCTGGAGGCGCGTCGGTGCATCAGGAACTGCCGCCCGGAACGGTGAGCGCGGCGGCTGTGGACCAGGACGGCAATGCGATTCCAATCCCCCTGAAAGGCAACACACTGGATTGGACAGCGCCCAAGGGAAGCTGGACTGTGCTGATCGCGGATCACGAGTTTCGCACCTCGCCCACACGCTCCGATACCAATCCTAATCGTGTTAAAGACGGCTCGCAGTCGCTGGAGGATTATCTCGACCCGGCGGCGACGGAACAGTATCTTCGCTTTACGCACGAGCAGTACAAGAAGGCTGTGGGCGACGAATTTGGCAAAACGGTTCTCGGATTCCGCGGCGATGAGCCCGATTACTCCATCCCCGGCCTTCCCTGGACGCCGAAGTTCTTTGAGCGCTTTCGCGAGATCAAGGGCTACGATGTGCAGCCGTATGTCGCACTGTTTGCGCAATCGCCATCGCGCCGCGATCCCGGAGTTACGATTCATCTGACTCCGGAGCAGATTCGCATCAAGGGCGACTATTACGACGTCTTCTCGCAGATGTTTGCCGCCGGTTTCTTCAAGCCTCAATCCGACTGGTGCGCCGCCAACAACCTCGAATACCAGGTACACCTGAACCACGAAGAACTGGAGATGGAGCTGACGCGCAGCGAGGGCTCCTTCTTCCGCGACATGCGTACCGTCGAGGTTCCCGGCATCGACGCAATCTGGCACCAGATATGGAAGGATACGATCTCCGACTTTCCGCGCCTGGCCAGCTCGGTCTCCCACGTCTATGGCAAGCCGAGGGCCTTCACTGAGAGCTTTGCGGCCTACCGTCCCGCTCCTGACGTCGAGATGGCCCGCTACATACTCAATGAGCAGTTTGTGCGCGGTGTCAACCTGATTGAGACGATGTACTTCCCGGCTACATCCGCGGGTCCGAGACCGCCGAACGGCTTTATGGGAGAGGCGGGCTTTCCGGATCTGCTTGCCTATGTGCGCCGCCTGAGTTACCTGATGGCGATGGGCAGGCCCGACGCCACCGTCGCGCTCTATCTGCCGTCGAGTTCCATGTGGCTGGGCAACGATGCCTCGGACACGGCGTTTGTATCGACTGAGCGGCTGTTGAGCGAGCACCAGATCGACTTCGACATCGTGGACGAAGACGCACTGGCGCGCGACTTGAAAGCGCTCCCCGGCAGCTTTGAGACGCTCAGCGGAAACCGCTATCGCACCGTCATTTTGCCGGCGCCACTGGTGATCTCGGCCGAGATACAGGCGCGGCTGAGAGCATTCGCCAAGGGTGGCGGCAAGGTTGTCTTCCTAGGCGGCGCGCCCAAACTGATCTCGGCTCGGACCATTTTTTACGCCACACCGGCAACGGCAGGCGATTTTTCATGGGCAGCTACGGGGAGCCAAACGTATACGAATCTGCCGCTACAAATGAATGGCGGGCAGCTTGATCCGACGGTGCTTGGTGTTCTCGCGCCAGGAACAAAATCAGCCGATAGCGGAAGCCGCATCTCCCTCGTCATAGAGGCGCAGTTGCCGCCCACGCCTACGCCGCCCATGACTCCGCCCGCTACGCCGCCCGCGCCTCAGGTTGTTCCCAGCGAAGTTCTTACGGCGGTCAACTCCGCGGTAATTGCGCCGGTTATCCGGCTGGACTTGGCTGACACAGCGCTGCGCGTGATGAAGCGCCGGTGGCAGAATGCCGACGTGTACCTGTTCTTCAATGAGGGCGCACAGGCGAGCGATCACTCGATCACGCTCATGAGCAAGGGGCGCATCGCTGAAGGGTGGGATCCGCAAACCGGGTCAGTGACTCCATTGCAGATCAAACAAAAAGGCGGAAACCCGGTCATACAGTTGAAGCTGCAACCGTACGAGACGCGGGTTATCGTCGTTCGCTGATTCGAAACGATTGCGGAGGATCATGCCGGGCGGCATGATCCTCCGCGAGGCTCACAGCATCTTGCTGTCGACGCTGGCTAATGTTGTGTCCGCCGCTGCGCGACTCCAGCCGATACGTAGGTCCTTCACACCGTGCAATGCGAAGGCGCCGTCTGCGCCGCGAGGAGCCGTGACAGCGAAGAAATCCGCCCGCTCCACATCCGTCAGGTAAAACGGCGGACGCGCGTCGGGAGTCGTGTTGGCAATCTCCACGTGGCTCATCTCCACGTTGCGCATGTGCCGCATGAAGAAGCCCGACGCCGGCATGGCCCCGAACATTCCCGGCTCCGGATACTTGTTCTCATACTCGGGCGGCTGCACCTGCGCGGCCTCGGCCGTAGCCCCGCCAACCGTCTCGATATAGATGTTGGAAAGCTTCACATCTTCAATTGGGAAGCCTGGAATGCCGCTGAGGACCGAGCTGACTCGCAGCGGCGCATTGTAGCAAGCGAGATTGCTGACCAGAATGCGCTTAAGCGTACCAACCTTGGTGGTTTCTTTAGGGCCGCGCAGTCGCGCTCCCAGGCGCATGAAGATCGGCCCGGAGACCAGGTCGCGCATGGTCGTGTTGGTGATGGTGATGTCCTCAAGCAGCGCGCCATCCACCGATTCCAGCGCATATCCCTGGCAACCCTCGAAGACGCAGTTGGAGATGGTGATGTTGATGAAGCCGCCGTTCGATTCGGTCCCGCACTTGATGCGTCCGGTGTGTCCCACCCGTATTCGAGGGTCATTCGGAAACTTCTTAAAGGTTCCGTCCAGCACTGTGCCCAACTGGTACGTCCCGGTCACCCAGCAATTGGTGATGGTCATGTTCCGTGTAGGCCGGGCATAGCCGAGGGCATAACTCGATTTGGGGCAGATGCCATCGTCCCACGGCGAGTTGACCGTACAGTTGGAGACGCGAACGTTCTGGCAGCAATCGATGTCCATGCCGTCGCGGTCGGTGTCGATCTTGAGATTGTCGATGGTCAGGTTATCGACGCCTGTGAGCAGAAGGCAAAAGTGCCCGCCCTTGAGCATAGAGAAATCGCGCAACAGAACGTTGCGGCAATTCTTCATCGCTATGGCCTTGTTGCCGACTCCGGGCTGCTCGGCGGCGAAAGGCGCAAGATCCCCCGGGCGAAAGTAGCCGCGTGTTAAGCCCTTGCCCCAGATCAGGCCCGGACCCGTAATGCTGATATCGTGAACATCTTCACCCCAGATCAGCGAATTGTGCCAGTGGTTGTGGCCGTAATCCTGGTAGGCGTCCCACTCGGTCTTCGGCTCGGCGGCATCGTAGACGCCTCCGTTGTAACCGGTCTGCTCGCCAGGCTTGGGCGAATCGGCGGCCACGATGGCGCTGCCCTGCTCCAAAACCAGATGGACCTGGCTCTTCAGGCGGATTGAAAAGCAGAGATACATCCCTGCGGGAAACAAGACCACTCCGCCGCCGGCGGCCGCCGCCGCATCGATGGCAGCGTTGACGGCCACAGTATCCAGCGTCTTGCCGTCCCCTGTTGCGCCATACTTGCGCACATCGAAGAGGCCCATGGCCGCTGCGCTTGTTTTATCGCCGCCCTGGCCCGCAGCCGCAAAGGAAACGGCTGGAATGGCGGCAGCGGCCATGCCGATGCTGCCGGTGCGCAGAAAATCGCGCCGCATTGAATTGAAGGTCTTCATTGGAATCTCCTCCCGAAACTGGATCGTGGGTTGTTCACTTTGCGCAATTGCCTGCCGCACCGTACCTCAATCGAGGTGAAAGATCTCTTCAAGCGGAAACATATTGTCATCCGCGCCGCCATGCGAAAGCGCCTCGAAAAATGGAGTCATGTGCGCCTGCCAGCGCTCGTTGACCGGGTAATTCTTCATCTCGGCGCAGGACTTTGCGAAGTTGTCGGTCTCCAGATAGCCGACCAGCAGGCCGTCCGGCTTCAAGAACAGTGAGTAATTGCGCCAGCCTGTAGCCCGGAGCGCATCCTGCATCTCAGGCCAAACCTGGGTATGGTGCTTTTTGTACTCTTCCACCTTTTCGTGGCGGATTTTTAGGAGAAAACAAATGCGCATTGGTATCCTTTCGGTATCGTTCTGTACTTCTCGTTCCAAACAGCAGACGCCCTCTGATCAGCGGGCTGGTTCCGGGCCTTTCGCCGCTCCCGGTACGGTTGGACTGGCGGTTTCATCGGTCAATGCTCGCGGTAGATCCTTCGCCAGGTAGGCATTGAGCGGGGATCGGGCCCGCAGGAGCGCGCGCACGACGGATTGTGCGTTCAGTTCTGCACCCTCGGCACTGGTATGGGTATGGTCTTGGGGAAAGAGCAGCGCGGCTCTCTCCGGTCCGTCGGCTTCGAGGCGGTCGGCTTCCACGTTGGCCATGTCGATGAAAAGGAGATGCTGCTCGGCGGCAAGTTGCTGAATCTGGCCGTCGTAGCCCATGTCGCGCTCGATGTGCGCCTTGTTATCCGGCCCGTTCGTCCAGATATTGCGGATGGTAAGGGACAGCAGGATGGGTGTGGCGTGTTTGGCGCGGGTGTCGGCGATATATTTGCGCATGTACCAGCCATAGGTATGCACGGTTTCGAAGTTGCCATCCAGCAGGGTGACGTCCCTGCTCTCGTCGCCGAGTCCTTTGATGCTTCCGCGCGGCTTGAGTCCGTCCAGAGCTCCTCCGTCGTTGTGCCCCATCTGGAGCAGCATGTAGTCGCCGGGCTTCATCTCGGCCAGCACCTTATCCCAGGCGCCTTCGCGAATGAAGCTGCGGCTGCTGCGGCCGGCGATGGCTCGGTTGGCAACATTGATGAGGGTCGTGTCAAAGTAGTGGGCCAGATGGTCGCCCCATCCAAGATCGGCCTGGTTGTGGGCCGTCGAGTCGCCGACGACGAATACGGTAGGAAGAGCCGGATTCAGCGGCGCTACCGGAGCGGATTTAGTTTGCACCGGAGTGGGCAGGGGCTGGGTAGAGTTGGCGGGTGGAGTCTGCGCGAGCGTGCCTGCCGCAGCGAAAAGAAGCGCTGCTGGCAGAAGGCCTGGGAGCGCCGTATTGAGTTTCGGCATAAACATAGTGGAAAGGCCCCTTTTGGAGGCCGCCGCGGCAATCATACCCGAAGCGGTCTATTCCCGGATAGAATTGTATTCCCTATCGAAACGAGTTTACTATTCTTTTCAACTTTGAGGGAGTAGCTTTTGCTGAGGGAGCATTGGAAATGAAAAGGCACACGATTTACCCGGTTCTATTAAGCCACATCTTGTTTGCCGGCCTATGCCAGGGGCAGTCCCCGGCTCCCCGCATCATCAACGACTTCA
>Ga0182027_10014772_pt1 | contig 10783 bp, 7 predicted proteins | sample 712E1DmetaG_FD_121300 | JGI IMG/M metagenome (GOLD analysis project Ga0182027, IMG submission 121300) | Permafrost microbial communities from Stordalen Mire, Sweden - 712E1D metaG (Illumina Assembly) | ecosystem: Environmental > Terrestrial > Soil > Wetlands > Permafrost | place: Sweden...
AAAATCGGAATATAGCGATACAAATCGCCATAAAGTTTCAATTCTTTTGCCACTATTTTACGATATACTTTTAAGCCGCAATTCAAATCATGAATGTGCAGCCCTGTCATTTTGCTTGTGATAGTATTGGCGATTTGCGATGGTAGTGTAAAGATGATGGAATCATGTCTTTTCTTTTTCCATCCCGACACTAAATCATAGGAATCTCCAAGCATTTCAATGAGCGATGGAATTTCATTCGGATCGTCCTGCAAATCTGCATCCATGGTGATGATGTTTTCACCCCGGGCTTCTTTGAACCCAGCCGACAGTGCCGCAGATTTTCCAAAGTTACGACGGAAGCGAATCGCTTTAATAATATCGGGGTGTTGAGTATGCAGTGCAGTTATAACCTCAAACGAGCCGTCGGTACTGCCGTCATCCACAAAAATGATTTCATAGGACTTCTTCATCCGCTGCATCGTCTCGTTGATGAGCGTGAATAATTCGCGAAGAGATTCCTCTTCATTCAGAAGAGGAATAACGATAGAAACATACGGAATATGAAGTGTATAAGACTGTTTTGTTTTTTGCTTTGGCATCGGTACGTTCACCGGTGTTCGTTTTAATTTTCGGAGATAAAGTAACGGAAAAACGAGCAATATGCAAGGTTGAGAAAATGAAGGATGGCAGAGGTGGATTACTTTCCAGTTCGCGGACTTATCCGCTGTTCGAGTTCGACCCGTTCTTTATCTTGGGCAAAAGCCATTACAAAGACTGTTTCTAATTTTACAAAATCAACACCAGGTTCAATAGTGATGGATTTGAACAGCGAACCCGGCTGCTCATGCACATCACTGACAAGACCAATACGAATATCTGAAGGAAAAGTATTACTGTATTCAGAAGTCGTAACAACATCGCCTGCTTTCACGTCACGCATTTTTGGAACATTCTTAAGGGCGAGTGTTTTTCCATCCCACAAAACAATTCCGTCGACGCGGCTGCGCTGCACTTTGCCGCTTGCCCGAAAATCTGTATTCAAAAGAATATTGATAATAGAATAATGTTTGGTTACGGTTGTAACGATGCCAATCAATCCGCCGTCATTCACCACCGGCATATAAAGCTGTACGCTGTCATTTGAGCCGACATTGACCGTGATCGTGTTCCGCAAGAGTGTAAGATTTTTGTTAATGACGTGGGCTGCAATCAGCTTATACGGCAATTGAACTTTTAATCCAAGCATTTGGCGAAGATGGAGGTTCTCAAGTTTTGCCTCCCGAAGCCTCTGGGCTTCATCAGCAAGCTCAACATTGATATGATGAAGAAGCTCGTTTTCTACTCTCAGCCCCAGGAACGTGGGAATAAAACTAAGCTCTTCCTGTACGCCGCCAAACACAACTGTTGCAATAGCACGAATCTGTCTAATCTGCGGATTATCATTCATCGCAATCAGAAGTAACGAAGCGGCAACGAAGACAGAGAGGATGGCATACTCTCTAAATTCGTAAAGAATGTCGTATAGTCGTTGAAGCATCTTTTACTTGCGGATTTTTGGATGACAATTACGAAACAGAATTATTGGATCTTCGTATTCGAGTAGTATCAATCGCGAATTTTTTATTCTTATCTTCAGATCAATGAAATTCATTGGTCTCGATTCGAAACTATTAGTATCTCTTTCCCTTCAGCAGTACCTTGGAGTATTTATCCATATTTTCCATAACCTTGCCCGTGCCTCGTACGACAGCGAGTAAAGGTTCTTCGGCAACGTGCACCGGAAGATTTGTTTCAAGGCGCAGCCGTTCGTCGAGTCCCTTTAACAATGCACCGCCGCCGGTGAGCATAATCCCGCGGTCAAGAATATCGGCGGAAAGTTCCGGTGGCGTTCGCTCTAATGTGACTTTGACGCCTTCGACAATTTGAGCAATCGGTTCGTTCAACGCTTCACGAATTTCAACAGAACTGACTTCCGTTGTTTTCGGTACGCCGTTTACAAGATCGCGCCCTTTTACTTGAATCGTAATTTCTTCTTTCAACGGCATTGCAGAACCGACCTCGCACTTAATTGCTTCCGCAGTCCGTTCACCGATGAGAATATTATGATTACGTTTGAAGAATTGAATAATGGCATTGTTCATCTCGTCACCTGCCACCCGCCGCGACTCTTCATTCACAATACCGGATAATGCAATGACGGCGATTTCTGTCGTGCCGCCGCCGATATCGACAACCATATTCCCGACCGGCGCATCAACATCAAGTCCGATGCCAATTGCTGCTGCCATTGGCTCGGCAAGCAAGTGTACTTCTTTTGCACCGGCATGTTCCGCAGAATCACGCACAGCGCGTTTTTCCACTTCCGTAATTCCGGATGGCACCGATACAATAATCCGTCTGCTTGGCACCCAGCCTGCACTGATTTTTTTTATAAACTCACGCAACATACCTTCTGCGATTTCAAAATCCGCAATGACACCGTCCTTCATAGGACGGATTGTGCGGATATCTTTATGCGTGCGGCCGAGCATCGCACGTGCTTCATTGCCGATGGCGATGATGCGCTTCGTGTTCCGGTCGAATGCGACAATGGAAGGTTCGTTGAGGATGATACCTTTGCCCTTCATCCAGATAACTGTATTTGCCGTGCCAAGATCGATGGCAAGGTCGGCAGAAAACATTGAAAAAAGTCCCATGAGAATCCAATGACAAAATGATGAATGGAAAATTAAAAATGAATTATTTTAATGTCTAAAATGTCTGATACCGGTAAACACCATTGCGACGTTATGCTCGTCTGCGGCTTTGATAACATCTTCGTCGCGCACAGAGCCGCCCGGTTGAATAACTGCTGTTGCACCTACTTTTACTGCTTCCAACAAGCCATCTGCAAATGGAAAGAATGCATCAGAGGAGACGACACAGCCCTGTAAATTAAATCCGGCTTCCGCCGCTTTCATTGCTGCAATTTTTGAGGAATCAACGCGCGACATTTGGCCGGCGCCGATACCGAGTGTCCGATCGCCGAGCGTATACACAATCGCATTGGATTTCACATGCTTTACGATACGCCACGCGAATAATAACGCCTGCATTTCTTCCTCGGTCGGCTGACGTTTTGTGACGACTCGTAAATCACTTGGATGAATTCTGTGGTGATCAGGTTCCTGGACTAAAACGCCGCCAATAACTTTTCGTACATCTACCGCCCACAATTTTCGCAAGTTGGATGTTTGTTTTATTAATCGACGGTCCCGCTTCTTTGTCAAAAATTCCAGAACGCCGCGTTCATACTCTGGTGCGACAATGACTTCTGTAAAAATTTCATTGATGGCTTCTGCTGTCGCGCTATCAAGGGGCCTATTAACACAAACGATTCCACCATATGCAGATTTTGTGTCCGTAGCAAATGCTTTTCGGTATGCATCAACAAGTAGTGTATCTGTAGCGACTCCGCAGGGATTATTATGTTTCACGATAACGACAGTTGGCTCATTAAACTCTGCGCAGAGCAGCGCCGCTGCGTTGATGTCGAGAATATTATTGTACGAAAGTTCTTTGCCGTGCAGTTTCTGAAAATGGTTGCCAAATGTTCCGTAGAGAGCCGCTGCCTGGTGGGGGTTTTCACCGTAACGCATCGGCTGTTCTTTCTTGAGCGAAATGGTAATGGCATCCGGAAGAGTTTTTTGCGGTGTGAATCCGGTAAGATATGATGCGATAACCGAATCATAATGTGCGGTATGTTGGAACGCACGGGATGCAAGATTGAATCGCGTCTGCAAGGTGAGTGCACCGTTGTGCTCGCGCATTTCTTCTAACACGATGCCATAGAGATCGGGATTGATGACAACAGCAGTGTGTCTGAAGTTCTTTGACGACGAACGTACCATTGCTGGACCGCCGATATCGATTTGCTCAATGGCTTCTTCTAACTTTACATGTTCAGCCGAGATAGTTTGTTCAAAAGGATAAAGATTGACGACAACAAGATCGATCGATTCTATGTTGTGCTTCTGTAATTGATCGCGATGCTCGGGATTATCCATGACAGCCAGTATGCCGGCATGAATAGCCGGATGGAGAGTTTTGACACGGCCATCAAGGATTTCTGGAAAACCGGTCACATCCGAGACTGCTTTTACTTCGATGCCGGCGTTTTTCAACGCGGTAAATGTTCCGCCGGTGGAAATAATCTCTACACCGAATTCTCGAAGCGCCTTCGCAAATTCGACTATTCCTTTTTTGTCGGAAACACTAATCAACGCGCGCTTAATCGTGAGCGTTGTGTCGGTATCCGATGAAGTTGGTTTTGAAAATGGATCGAGAACTATTACGTTATCCAAACTTTTGTTCCTTCAACTTTTACTCGTCCTTCAGCGAATGCTTTCAGCGCGAGCGGGAAAATTTCATGTTCAACCTTCAAGACTTTTTCTGCCAGTGAATCCGGTGTTTCATCGGGCATAACGTCGACAGTCTTTTGCAGTATCATTGGACCGCGATCATACTCTTCATCTACTAAATGCACCGTTGCGCCGGAGACTTTTTCGCCGCGTGCAATGACCGCTTCATGAACATGATGACCGTACATTCCTTCACCGCCAAACGACGGCAGCAGTGCCGGATGAATATTGATAATACGGTTTCGATATTGTCGAATCACATGTGCCGGAATTTTTTTTAAATATCCCGCCAGTGCAATAAATTCTGCATGATTTTTTTTCAACACTTCCAGCATCGCGTCTGCGAGCTCCTCTTCCGACGAAAACATCTTTTGGGAAAGATGCTGTGTCGAAATACTTCGTGCGCGTGCAATCTCCACCGCGCCTGCCTCAGATTTGTTGCTGATGAGTACGACAACCCGCGCCGGAAGAATCCCAGCGTCAATTGCGTCAAGAATTGCTTGGAAATTTGAGCCGCGCCCTGAGGCGAAAACCGCGATGTTCATTCAACTATAGCCAGAGTGTGTACCTCAAGATTACTTGGAAATGTAGTGAGAAGTTGAAGGATAATCAACGGAAAGCACGTGTTTTCAACATAATATTTCACTGATCGGAATGACATTCGAACCCACATGAATAACTCTATATCAAATGACTAAATGGCCGAATGCAGTTTTATAGTAAACATTTGTAAATAAAAGATTTCTCTGATATATTAACGAGAGGTTACGATAAGAAAGCAACTCAAACCTTACAATCAAACCAATCATTATCCACCAAATTGAGGAGTCATACTATGATTCGCTCCATTGTTTGTTGGTCTGTACTTTTAGTTCTCTCTTCCGGTACACTTTTAGCACAATTGCCCCCGATTATTGATAGAGAGATATTTTTTGGTGATCCGGAAATTTCAGGGGCACAACTTTCACCTGACGGGAAGTATATCACCTTCATCAAACCATTCAAGAATGTTCGTAATATTTGGATTAAAGAACGAAAAGAAGCATTCGATAAAGCCCGCCCGTTAACAGCCGATACAACACGTCCAATTCCCGGCTATTTCTGGTCGCAGGATTCCAAATACGTTCTGTATGTTCAGGACAAAGGCGGAGATGAGAACTATCGAGTCTATGCAATCGATCCAGAGGTTGCAGGCGATCCGGTTCCTCCGGCACGTAATTTAACACCGCAGGAAAAAATCCGTGCAATGATTATTGATGTTCCACGCACCAAGCCCAATGAAATTATTGTGGGATTAAATGATCGTGATCCATCGCTTCACGATGTCTATCGAATTGACCTTACAACCGGCGAGCGCACGCTTATCAGAGTGAACAAAGATAACATCGCCGGCTGGATGACGGATCTCAATGGTGATTTGCGGCTTGGCGTTCGGCAAACGACTGATGGCGGCATGGAAATTCTAAAACTGCACGACACATCCTTTACGTCCATCTATTCGGTTACAGCAGATGAATCGGTTAACCCGATTCGCTTCACTCCCGATGGGAATAGTTTCTATCTGGAAACAAACAAGAGCGACGCTCTCGATAAAACGCAGCTCGAACTCTTTGATCTAAAAACAGGAACCACAAAGTTGATTGAAAAGGACCCGAAGAGCGAAGTAGATTTCGGATCTGCAATTTTTTCCGAGGTCACCAACGAGTTGCTGGCAACAGTGTACAGAGGTGATGTCATTCGTGTTTATCCGAAGGAAAAGAAATTTGCAAAGAGCTACGAACAAATGAAAAAGCAATTTCCCAGCGGCAACTTAGGTTTGGTAAGCACAACCAAGGATGAAAGTCTATGGTTAATAAATGTGAGCAGCGATGTCGATCCAGGCTCAACGTATCTCTTCGACCGGAAGGCTGGAAAAACCGAGTTGCTTTACAGATCGAGACCGAACTTGCCATCCAAGAATTTGGCACCAATGAAACCGTTGCGTTACACGGCGCGCGATGGCATGGAAATTCCTGCTTATCTTGTGTCTCCAAAAGGAGTTCCATCCAAAAATTTGCCAACCATAATTTTCCCGCATGGCGGACCTTGGGCGCGAGATTTCTGGGGATACAATAGTACGGCACAATTTCTTGCCAATCGAGGATATGCGGTTCTGCTTCCTAATTTCCGTGGTTCAACGGGATATGGGAAAAAATTCCTGAACTCCGGCAATAAACAATGGGGTACCGGTTCGATGCAGCATGACATTACCGACGCTGTGCAATTTCTCATCAAGAAAGGAATTGCCGATCCAAAACGTGTCGGCATCTCCGGCGGATCGTATGGTGGATATGCAACATTAGCGGGATTGACATTTACACCAGATTTGTACGCTGCCGGATTCGATATTGTAGGTCCTTCAAATATCATCACGCTATTGAATTCTATTCCCCCGTACTGGGCACCAATGAAAAAAACTTTTGCAATCCGTGTTGGCGATAAAGATGATCCGAAGGATAAAGAGATGCTGGAAAAACAATCACCGCTCAATGCAGCAAAGAATATCAAAGCGCCTTTGTTTGTAGTGCAAGGAGCAAATGATCCGCGCGTGAAAAAAGCTGAAGCAGATCAGATCGTCATCGCGCTGCGCGATCTCGGCAGGCAGATCGAGTACATCGTTGCACCGGATGAAGGGCATGGTTTTGCTGGAAAAGAAAACCGTATCGCAATGTATACTGCGATGGAACAATTCTTTGCAAAATATTTAAAAGGCAGAGTTCAAAAAGATGTGCGGGATGTGATTCAGAAAAAACTCAATGACATTACAGTTGATGTGAAAACTGTAACAATGCCAAAACCAGTTACTGAGACTGTTCATGAAGCGATGCCGGCATTCAATGGTTCACTTTTGAAACTGGACACACTTCAATACACAACAAAAATGGAAATTCGTGGCCAGCAACTCACGATCAATGCCACCCGAATAATTACAAAAGCGACATTTGCGGGTAAAGATGTATGGAGGGTTGTGGAGAATGCTTCTGGAGCGATGGGATCAGGGATAGACACGCTGGATATGGATGCAACGACATTGCTCCCAGTACGTCGATCTGCAACTCAAGGACAGGTGAAAATGGCCGTCACCTATGCTGCCAACACTGTGGAGGGGAAGATTGTCATGGGTCCTCAGGAAATGCCGATCAAAGCGACAACAACAAACACGGTGCTTCCAGATGGTGCAGGCATTGAACTTCCTTTGAGCACGCTTCCACTTACTGAAGGATATAAAACAACGCTATACCAATTCGAGATGATGGCGCAAAAACAAAAAGCTCTTGGTTTGGCTGTTGTTGCTTCGGAAAAAATAATGGTGGCAGCAAAAAACTTCGACACATGGAAAGTCGAACTTACGCCGAAAGATGGAGAATCCGGCGGCTCTAAATTGTGGATAGCGAAAGACAGCAGGAGAATTATTAAAACTGAATCCAAATTGCCTCCGCAAGCCGGTGGTGGAACAGCCGTTATGGAATTAGCGAAATAAGCAGAGGAGCAGGTGATTATGTAAGTGGTTGAATTTAAAGCCAATGCGCAGGTGGAGAGAAAGCAGCTCTGGAAACAGAGCTGCTTGTATTTTAGAAAAGAATGTTTAGGGAACAAGTATTCGCTGCTCGCCTATCTTAAGAATGAGCACACGATCTTCCAGTTGTCTTTCAATCACCAACCTTTTCAATTGATCTTGTGCAAAAGTCAGCGAGGGATCTAATCCCTGTACAAATGTACGGTGATGAATAGGAATCATAATCTTCGCACGTACGTCACGAAAAATTTGCAGGGCTTCTTCAGGATCGGCATGGACACGTTTCATGAAATCGTGCGGTTCAATCGGCGCGATAGGAATGAATGCGACGTCGATTGCAAACTTTTTCCCGATCTCCTTAAATTTTTCCGGATCATATCCAGTGTCGCCGGCAAAGAATACTGTTTTGCCATTATATTCAATAATGTACCCTGTGAATGAAGTATAGTTCAACCAGGCACCATCGAATCCGTACCGTCCGTTAAAATGTCTCACAGGCACAGCGGTAATGCGCACGCCATCTGCTTCAAATGTCGTCCAAGGATTCATCTCCCGATACTCCGAAAAACCAAAATCCGGCGTATACTCTGCACCGCCTCCAGGCAAAAGCATTGCTGCAGATTTGGGCAGCATGGATAGACTTCCGTAATTCAAGTGATCAAAATGAATATGGGAGATGAGAATATAATCCAGCTTATCAATCGATGTCGCTAGAATGCCCGGCTCAATTCTGCGTTTGGATATCATTCCTGCTGTCTCTGTGAAAATTGGATCAGTGAGAAATACTTTATCACCGATTTGGATGAGACACGTTGCATGGCCAACCCACAAAACCGATAATCCGATATTTTGAAAAACCGGATGTACAATTTTTACTGCCACGGTGTCGGGCGAATTTGGAAGATTCTCAAATGAATTTGCAATAAAACGGGTGAAAAAAGAACTGCATCCCGCCGTAAACAATGAACTATGAAGAGCGATGAGTGAAAATACAGTAAAACGCAGGAAAACATTTTTAGTATTCATAATAGTACGTTTAGAAGAAGCGGAACTCGATTGAGTGCATCCAAATTTTATCGGCAGGGCTGTACTTTATATTATAATGAAGAAAGCCGAAGAGTGTTGAAAATCCTCCAATAATATAATTTGACGATATGCCGGCAATGTTGTATCGTGCAACACCAAGATTCATTCCTCCATATTCACCATATTCCACCAAAGGTACATGAGCCAACAGCTGACCTGAAAATCCCCAATGACTTATTCCTACCGGGCTCGTGTAAAGCTGTGTAGATATATTGAATTCGACTGAACCCGCAAAACGTTCGGGCTGTGTGACGAAGAAGAAGTGTAATGGCCGGACAAGCTTTGTCATTCCCCACGAATAGAGAACCGGTGTCGCTTCCCATTCGAAAGCAAAGCGTGTTTGCTCGGGAAAGCTTGTCCATGAAACACTGGGCACAGCTTGCATCAAAAGCCATGAATTTGAAATCCCGCTTCTCTGTTCGTGCTCTTGTGCGGTTGCTTCCTGCCTGCCTGCAGGAAAAATCATTCCGACAAGAAGAACGAAGCTTATGTACCATAATGTTCGTTTTTGTACCATCGCTGCTGAATGTAGGAAATATTTCTAGCTGAAAAAAGTGCGCGTAAGTTTTTTCAAATGAATTTATTGCATCGGCAGATAGTTCTTCATACCTTAATACCCATAAAAATAAATTAATTACATGGAGCTTCTATGAAACATTTATTCTTAAAGTATAGTTTCGTATTGAGCGTCGCAGTATTTTGTTTCGCTGGCTGTTCAACTCAGCAGGCAACCAGAAGCGATTTGACGCGTTACATCGATCTTGAAAAAGTTCACGCTGGACAATTCGATACAGGTAAAATGTGGACATTCGATTTTCCACCCATGGAATATTTCGCCAGGACATATAACTTTACTCCATCAAAAGAGTGGTTTGAGAAAGCGCGTTTATCTTCACTGCGTCTGCCAAATTGTACTGCATCGTTTGTTTCGGAAGATGGTTTGGTCATGACAAATCATCATTGCGCCCGCGCTGCATTGGACAGTGTGAATAGGGAAGGTGAACGGTTAGCAGAAGGCGGGTTCTATGCTGCCACATTGAATGATGAACGGAGAGCATCCAACATCTTTATCGACCAATTGCTTGTGATAGAAGATGTAACGAAAGAAGTACAGCAAGCGTTTGAAAGCGGTACAACAGACAATACTAAAGTCACAAATCGCTTGATGAAAATGCAGGAAATCCAGAAGCGTTATGCGGCTAATTATAAAACGAGTGCACCTCAAGACTCGATGATATTTAGTGTTGTTTCGTTCTACAATGGCGGCCGCTATTCGCTGTATGGATACAAGCGTTATACAGACGTGCGTCTTGTATATGCTCCGGAAGAAGTGATGGCATTCTTTGGCGGCGATCCGGATAATTTCACGTACCCCAGGTACGATTTTGATTGTGCATTTTTCCGCGTGTATGATAACGGTAAGCCTTTGAAAACTGCAAATTTTTTCCAATTTAGTCAGAATGGCGCTCAGGAAGGTGATGCCGTGTTTGTTATTGGAAATCCCGGCAGGACCAATCGTTTAAAAACGGTGGCACAGTTGGAATATCTGCGCGATATGGTGTATCCGTCCAGTATAGAAACATATGAGAAAGTTGGAACAATCTATTCATCGTATATTGCAGAGCATCCGGAAGCAAAGTTGAAATATCTCAACACAATTTTTGGATTGGAAAATTCGCGTAAAGCTATTACGGGGTATTTACATGGTCTGCAAGATCCTGTGCTGATGGCAAAGAAAAAGGATTTTGAAAAGAAATTT
>Ga0182027_10014773_pt1 | contig 10782 bp, 13 predicted proteins | sample 712E1DmetaG_FD_121300 | JGI IMG/M metagenome (GOLD analysis project Ga0182027, IMG submission 121300) | Permafrost microbial communities from Stordalen Mire, Sweden - 712E1D metaG (Illumina Assembly) | ecosystem: Environmental > Terrestrial > Soil > Wetlands > Permafrost | place: Sweden...
GAGTACAAGGGCCATCTGCCACCGCCCAATGGCTGGGCTGTCTCACGAGAACGCATGGAGGAGATGGAACGTCAGGGGCGCCTGTACATCCCTGACTCGCCGACCCGGCGGATTCAACGAAAGCGGTACCTCGACGAACTGGAAGGCGAGACCGTCGATACCCTGTGGGACGATATCCCGCCGATAAACTCGCAGGCCAAGGAGCGTCTCGGCTATCCGACTCAGAAGCCACTCGCGCTCCTTGAGCGAGTCATCGAGGCAAGCTCCAACCCAGGCGACGTTGTGCTCGACCCGTTCTGCGGATGCGGCACAGCCCTGGTGGCTGCACAGAAACTCGGGCGCCAATGGATCGGCATCGACGTCACCTACCTCTCGATCGCCGTTATGCGGGCACGGCTGAAGGACAGCTTCGGCCTCGCAGACGTCCCGGTCATCGGCCAGCCGACGGAAGTTGAGGGCGCGCGAGCGATGCTCGTGGGGACGGGGCTCGAAGGCCAGTATCAGTTCCAGTGGTGGGCGCTCGACCTGATCGGCGCGCAACCGCAAGGCGGTGCCCAGAAGAAAGGCGCGGACAGAGGCATCGACGGCGTGATCAGCTTCTCGACCGGGCCGCGCGGAGAGATGGGGCGGGCGCTCGTGAGCGTTAAGAGCGGCGCGGTCAACTCAAGCCAAGTCCGCGATCTCAAGGGCGTGCTGGAGCGGGAGAAGGCCGAGATCGGCCTGTTCGTCACTCTAGAGGAGCCGTCCGCCCCGATGCAGCTGGAGGCAACGACCGCCGGCGTCCACACCTCGGCGCTGTCCGGCCGCGACTACCCGCGCATCCAGATCCTAACCATCCGCGAACTGCTCGAAGGGAACATCAGGCCGAACCTTCCGGTGCTCGTGCTTCCGGCATTCCAGCAGGCCGAGCGAGTCGCCAAGAAGGCTGCCGAGCAGGGCGAACTCTTCGGGTAGTTCGGCAAGCGCCAGAGCCAATCCTTCCTTGCCACAGCGTCACCATGAGCAGTTTGTGTGGATCGGTCAGGCAGGAACGATAGGCCTCGTCCGGCTCGGGACCGGTCAGGTCTCGCCGGAACTGGCGGGAGCCCGGAGGCAAGTTCCGCTACGCTACCGCTCGAGTGCGACGACGCCCCACCAGAGCGCGCCGACCAGCGACTCGATCGCCTTGTTGCGGACGTGCGGGGCGACCTACATCTAGGCCGGGCAGACGGCCATGACGCCGAGCCGGGCGAGAAGCAACCAGGCGAAGCCTCGATGTCGAGTCAGGCCGTGCAGGTACAACCCCGCCCGATAGATGCCGGTGGCGGCTCGAAGCAGTCGAAGCAGAGGCCAGCTGAAGCACCCGGGCGCCTCGGATCGGGAGCGCTAGCGATGACGTCGATCAGTGGCCCTGCAGGTAGGTCGCCGGGCGGGTGCCTATTGTGTGGACCCGCGGCCAGCGCGGCCGCATTCTCGATCTCGTCGGGCCCAACCAGTTGATAAAGTGCATCAAGGCACTTAGGCTTGTCCTGCAGCCCGGTTCCCTGTTGCTTGCGCCGGGCAGCCCTCTTACTCGCGCTGGCCGTCGTGCCGATCAGGAGACCGAGTGCAACCCGGACCGGCGACACTCAGTTCCGAACCTTCGAGCCTCTCCGCCCGACCCTCGACAGTCCCGCCTTACACGAGGCGCCTGCTCGTCTGGAGCTTCGCCATCGGTGTCATCCCGCCATTGGTCCTGATCGCGGCCGTCGCGAGCAAGAGCCTCTACCTGCTGACCTTCATCCACGTGTTGTGCGGCGCAACCTGGACGGGGTTCGACATCTTCATGGGGGTAGTCATGTCCAGGGTCCTGCGCACGCTCGACGTGCCGGCTCGCGTCGAGGTGGCCAAGCGGCTGACGCCTACCACCTTCTTCATCCTGCCGTCCCTGGCAGCCGTGGCCGTGACCGCCGGCATCTACCTCGCGCAAACCGAGAACAAGTTCGACCTGGGCTCGCCCTGGATCATCGCCGCCCTGGTCGTCGTGGTGATCCTGACCGCTCAGGGCTTCGGGATCTTCATGCCCAACGGCGTCCGGATCTTCATCGAGCTCGCGAAGGTCAGGCCCGACACCGGACTGATCGCGAGGCTGAACATGAGGAACGTGCGCCTTTCGGGTGTCCAGGCCCTGCTCCAGGTTCTTATTCTCCTGATCATGGCCCACCTTGCGGTGTACTGAACTTCTCGAGGCAAGTCCATGCACGTAAACCTTGCCGCTCTGCTGGCCGTCCTCGCGTTTGCCGGCTTGATGCTGGCGATCTTCGGCGGCCTCTACGCCGGCGCTGTGCGCAGCTATCGGCGGGGGGAGCTGGATTTCGAGGGAATCCGGATCCTTCGCTGGGCCCTGCTCGGTCAGTTCTCGATCTACGTGCTGCTAGCGGTCACAGCGTTCCTCACCTGAGCGAACGGAAGGTCTACCTCAGACCGGGAGGACCGTCGCCGAGCCCTGATCGCTCTCACGGTCACAGTCACCGCGGCAACCTCCATTTCACCTGCCCCTGCTGGCTGGTCGGCGAACCTGCGAGCCCCCGGTGACGGACAAGTCCAATAGCCCGTCTCACGAGCATGACAATGCTCGCGGCCATTCACGATCCTGTGATCGTGACGGGACGAACCGGGCCTCATCGCGCCGGGTCCGGCGGCGCCAGTTTCAGGATCGCTACGGCCCACAGGCGATAATGGGTGCCCGCATCCGGCGGCGTCTCAAGAAGCTTCTAGGAGCAAAGATGCACCCCCAACCGAACTCCGAAGCCAACAGCGATGCAGACCAGCCAATCGCCTGGCGCGCCGTGCCAGAGGACGCAGCTGTACGTTCAGACGGCCAGCAGGTGGGAAGGGTGTATGACGTCCTGGGGTCCCACGAAGAGGACATCTTTCACGGCATCGTCGTGCAACTCCGGTCGGGCTCGCGCCGCGTCTTCGTGCCGGCCGACGACGTGATCTTGATCACGGCCTCGCACGTCGATGTGTCCCTCAGCGCAGGCGAGATCGCCGCGCTGCCGGAGCACACCGAGGAACGCGAGTTCGATCTGGGGGTAGTCGGCCATCTTCGAAAGCACGTCGGCTGGGTGAAGGAAAAGGACCGCTGAGACAACCGGCGGAGGGCCGACTGAGTGGCTATGGGTCGTTCATGTCACTGTGCAAAGCCTGACGCCGAGGTCATTCCCCGTCCGGCGCGAGCAGTGCGTAGTTGACGCTCACGCTGGTCGCCTCGCGACCGACCGCCGACGTGCGACCACGTAGGGGGCGATGACTCGTCGTGTACTGTCGGTGGTGAGCATGTTCGGCGGCGTAGTCGTCGGGGCAACGATCGTGCTCAAGACGGGTCCACCGGCGGCGCTGGCACTCGCCGTCGGGCTGCTTGCGGCAGCCACCGCACTCGCGATTGACCGGACCGCGAAGATAGCCCGATGACATTCGGGCGCGCGCTTCTGTTGCTACAGCCGAACGATGGCGACTGGGCTCGAAGTGTCAGTCGAGCGGCTGGCTTCGCTCCAGGAGCTCGGCCAGCGTGCCGAGTTCGGGTAGGGTAAACGCTTCGAGGAAGAAGCGTCGCGCCGCCGCCACGTAGCCGGGTGTCGCCGCCTCCAGGCGGGCGATGCCGTCCGCGGTGAGGGCGGCGAAATAGCCGCGCGCGTCCGACGGGCACTTCGTTCGGCTGACCAGGCCGTCGGCGATGAGCCTGTCGACCAGGCGGCTGATGCCGGCCCGGCTGAGCAGCGCGCGATCCGCCAGTTCGCTCATGCGCAGGCGTTGTCCTTCGGCCAGGGCGAGCTCGAACAGGGCGTCGTACTCGGCGAGCTGCAGGTTGCTGCGCGCGATCAGATTCGCCTCGAGACGGCGCGCCACGCGCGCGTGCCGGGTCAGGAACGCCCGCCAGGCGCGCAACTCCGCTGGATCGAGCAATGAGGCGAGCACGGGCTCCGGGACACCCGCGACACCCGCCGCTTCCGGCCGGCCGACGTTCTCCGCGTCAGCTCGCTGCTCCATGTATAGCTCCTCTGTCTTGGCCGCTTGCGGATTCTTGCTCATGCAACTACTATAGCAGATAGTTGCTTCGTAAACGATCCGGGTCGGGTCCACGAGAGCATACAACGCTAGGAGTCAACCGATGAGCACCTGGGATCTGGACCCAGCCCATTCACAGATCGAGTTCGCCGTCAGGCACATGATGGTCACGACGGTTCGCGGCCAGTTCCACAAGTTCACCGCAGCAGTGAACTTCGACGAGGCCAACCCGGAGCACTCGACGGTCGAGGCGCACATCGACGCATCGAGCATCGACACGGGTGTGGAGGGTCGCGATACACACCTCCGAAGTGCCGACTTCTTGGACACGGCCGACTATCCGGAACTCGCCTTCCGCAGTACTGCCATTGAGCGGAGCGGCGAGGGTTACAAGATCGACGGCGATCTGACGATCCGTGGCCAGACGCGGCCCGTGACGCTGGACGCCGAGATCGGCGGCGTCGTACCGAACATGCAAGGTGGGCGCCGCGCAGGCTTCTCAGCTTCCACCAAGATCAGCCGCAAGGCGTGGGGGCTCACCTGGAACGGCGCCCTCGAAAGCGGCGGCGTCCTCGTCGGCGACGACATCAAGATCACGATGGACTTGGCCGCCGTACAGGCCGAACCGGCCGCTCCCAAAGCGGTCGGCGTCGCCTGAGGCGCCAAGGCCCACGGTAATTTGGGGGCCTCTTCCCAATCCGCAGAGCTACCATCGGGCGCCGGCCTCTCATCCACGGTTCACGGACCATGCTGGCGGCCCGCCTGAGTCGGACATAAGGAGACACCCGCTACTGTGCCAAAGCCCATCCTCGCCATCGTCATCGGCAGCACTCGCCCGGGACGCGTCGGTCCAAAGTTCGCGGAGTGGTTCCGCGAGCGCGCCGTGGCCCATGGCGGCTTCGACGTCGAGCTGATCGACCTGGTCGAGGTCAACCTGCCCCTCCTCGACGAACCGAAACATCCGCGTCTCCACCAGTACGTCCACGGCCACACGATGGCGTGGAGCCGGATCGTCAAGCGCGTCGACGCGTTCGTTCTCGTGACACCCGAGTACAACTTCGGCTACAACGCGGCTCTCAAGAACGCCATCGACTACCTCTCCCTTGAATGGGCCGACAAGGCCGTCGGCTTCGTGAGCTACGGCGGCGTCGCAGGGGGTACGCGCGCCGTCCAGCAGCTCAAGCAGGTAGTCACGTCCCTCAAGATGGTACCGGTCGTCGAATCGGTGAACATCCCATTCTTCACTCAGTTCATCGACGAGGCCGGTCAGGTCCGACCGAACGATGTGATGACCCGCGCCGCCGACGCAATGCTCGACGAGCTGCTCAGGATCACGGGCCTGCTCCGGCCGCAGGTCACCGAGGTCGCTGACGCCATGGTCCTCGTCGGCTGAGCGAGTCGGCGTGGCCGCTGGGCGAAGGTCGTCGACATCGAACCGGGGCGGCCCGCCCGTGTCGATCTTGGTTTCATGGTCTCTTCCCGCAGGGTGGCGAGGAGCAGTTCGTGGACTCGCGTGAGTCCGTCGGTCCGCTCGACGACACCATGCTGCCATGGTGTGGGCCGCGGACCGAGCGTCGGCCTTCCAAGCTGAATGTCGCGGGTTCGAGACCCGTCTCCCGCTCCAGTTCCCCTTTCGTGCTCAGCACGACACTCAGCCTGTTTGCGCAGGGCGCCTGAAGGCTGCCGCGAGGCTGCTACAACGCTCAGCCAGCTGATGCGACCGAGGCTGCTGGGTTGTCGTGGTCGACAAGACCACAGCACGCAGCCAGTCGGCTGGTCGTCGGCCTCCGTCGCGACACCAACGAAGAGAGCCTTGGGCGCGGCCAGGTCACGCGTTCCTTCGGCTATCCGATTCGACGCTCTTTGCCGGCCAGCAGGCGCTGGATGTTGTCGACATGGAAGAGCCAGATGAGCCCGGCCCCTCCGAGCCCATAGACGTAGTAGATGGGCGGCAGCGGCGCCACGGCGGTGAGGACGACCAACATGACGCCGCCAGCGGCGCTCCCGCCAAGCGACCCCAACGACGAGGTTCGAGTCACGGCGACGATCGCCACGAAGAGTGGGAGGATGACCGCCAGAATGAACGGCGCCAGGACGAGCGATCCGCCGATGGCCGGCGCCACTCCCCGCCCGCCGTGCAAGCCGATGTAGGGGGAACGGCTTTGACCAACGATCGCGGCCAGGGCGGCCAGAACCTGGGGAACCAGCCCGCCGCCTATCACCATGACCAGGAGCACGGCGACAGCGGCCTTGACCACGTCGAGGAGGCCCGAGACGGCGGCCCAGCGGAAGCCGATCGCTCGTGAGACGTTGGCCCCGCCGGTCCGACCGCTGCCGATCGTGCGCGGGTCGGGGCCGCCGGCGAGCCGAGAGACGATGATCCCGAAGGGGATCCCGCCAAGCAGGTAACCCACGGCAACTGCCGAGGCGATCCGAAGTGCGTCGATCATCTGCGTCCTCGGTTGCTGGAGAAGTGCTCGCTACGACACGATGTGGAGATGAGGGAGTGTCGCGGGCCAGTCGGAGGGGAGGACTGGCCCGCGATGCGACTACGACTATGCCGCCGGGAGGCCCGACGAGTTCGCGTCGAACGCGACCGGGGCCGGCGATTGGCGGCGTCGAATGAGCCACAGCGCCAGCGGCGGAACCACCACGATCGTGGCCACGAGCGCCAGCAAGACGTCAATAACGGTGACCGCGCCGAACTCGCGGATGGCCGGAAACGACGAGGCGAGCAAGGCCGCGAAACCGGCCGTGACCGTCAGGCCGGAGGCGGCGATGGCCCGCCCGATTCGCGATACGGCCTGGTTCATCGCTTCCTGGGGCGAAACGCCGCGGCCGAGCTCCTCCCAGTAACGCTCCAGGAGCAAGACGGCGAACTCGGTGCCGATGCCGACGATCAAGGCGCTCATCACCGCGGTCAGCGGGTTGAGTTCCATACCGAGGAGCCACATCGCGCCCGACGACCAACCGGTCACGAGGATGATCGGCACGACCGGGGTGATGGCCCGGCGCCAGTTGCGATAGACGACGAGCAGGCCGACGAAGACGGCCAGGAAGCCAGCAAGGGTGATCTCCAGCCGCTTGTCCGTCATCGAACCGACGACCGAGGCGGCCAGGTCGACGGTGCCGGCCGGCACGATGGAGACGCCAGCGGGGGCATTGGCTTCGCCCTGCAGCGTCTTGATCAGGTCCGCGACCTGCGAGATCGACATGTCCTTGACGTCAAACGTGAGGGCAGCGGACTCGTGATCGTCGGATATCAGGCCGGATCGGATTGGCGCGGGGATCTGGGCAATTGCTGCGGAGATGGCGACTTGAGTCGGCGCAGCGGTCCCGGGCTGGAGGTTCAAGGTCGCCGGCAGACTCGTCACGTCCACGATTTCCGAATGCGCCTTCATCTCGCGCGTTTCGTAGTCCGCGATCCAGCCGAGCACGGCCGGCGAGGTTACGTCGGGGGCTGTGACGAGGAACTGAATCGGCGTGCTGCTGCCAGTCGCGTCGCTTACCTGGTTTATTGCCACGAGGGCGGGGGCGTCGGCCGGCATGAGCTTCTCGATGTCGGTCTGAACGGGCACAAGGTGATCCACCGCGAGACCGCCGATGGCCAGTACCGTTGCCAACGCGACAACGATCGGGCCACGCCTCACCGAGAACGATGCGAGCGCCGCGAGGTAGCGGCCGATGTCGAGACGCGGCTTGCGCCCGGGGGCGTGCGCGAAAGCATCTACGGCTGGCGCGGGGAATTCGGCGACCTCGGCGGCAGACGGCACCTTGTTGAAGCGATACAGGAGGGCATTGAGAGCGACGAGAGCTACACCGAAGAGGACCGCGACGCCGAGGGCCAGCAGCGCCCCGAAGTCGCGGACGGCCGGCACGGACGAGAGCGAGAGGGTGATGAAGCCAAGGATCGTGGCCAGGACTGCGGTGCCGACCGCCGGACCGATGTGGGTCAGGGCGTCGATGAGTCCGGCTGCAGGCGTCTCGCCGCGAGCCAGTTCCTCTTCATAGCGATTGTGGAACTGGATGGCGAAGTCCATGCCCAGGCCCAGCAGGATCGGCAACCCGGCCATCGTCACGATCGTCAGCGAAACGCCAAGGGCGCCCGTGATGCCGAAGGTGAAGAGGACGCCGACAACGACGACCGGCAAGGCCATCAGCCGGCGTCGGACGGGGAAGACGATGTAGAGGACGACGACCATCAAGAGGATTGCGATCAGGCCGGACACGGCCATGTCGCGCATGACTGTCGAGGGCAGCTCGCTGAAGAGACGCGGGTAGCCGGCGACCACGGTTGAGTCCGGCAGGCCAACAGCCTTGACTTCGTCTTGGACATGCCTGGAGATGGTGCCCCAGCCGTCGACGCTAACATTCGCGGCGGGAGTGATCTGGATCAGCTCGTAGCCGCTGGGGAAGAGCCGCGCGAACGAGGCAGTCGGCTTCCCGTCAGCACCGAAGATGATGCTGGCAGCAACGCCCGGCTGATCTATCGATACGCCCTGTGGCAAAGTCCCAGCGGAGAGCAGTGTCAGCGGGCTCACGATCGACTTGACGTTTGGGTCGCTCTTGATTTGCTCCGTGAAGGTGGCAACGGCCTGGAGCGTCTTCGGACTCGTCAGCTCGGCGGGTGTACCCGGAATCATGACCACGAGCGACGGGCCCCCAAAGGCCGCCTCGTAGGCGGCGTTGTCTTTGGAGACGGCGCTGGCGTTGTCGACGAAGGCTGCTTCCGTCGTGACGATATGGGTCTGACTGGCTCCCGCGAGCGCCAGGACTACGAGGACGATCGTGGCCAAGAGGATCGAGCCGGGACGAGCTTCCACGAAGCGTGCCAGCCTGGCAAAGAGCGCGTTCATGTAATTCCTTTCGCAGTGCGGAGGAGTGGTGCCGGGTGGCGCAGGGCAGATTCGGCCGGCCGTGGGCAGGCGACGCCGCGAGCGGGCGGGTGTGTGCTGAGGAGCGTGAGCGGCCTAGCTCCGGCTAGGCGGCGGGCCCACTCACGGCGGGAGTTCATCTGGATTGGCGGGAGCGGAACTGGGTGCGTTGGATCGCGACGTGTCCTTCTCTCCGATCTTGTCGGCGAAACTCGCCACACGTCGTACCGCCTCGACGAGCGCCTCCAGCGACGCGGGCTCCATGCCATCGATCGAGGCGTAGATGCGAGATTCGAGCCCGGCCCACAGTCGGCTCCACAAGCACCGACCGGCCTCAGTCACGGAAACCCAGACCACTCGTCGATCCTGGCCCTGGGATCGTTCAAAGACGCCGGCGGAGACCAGGCGGTCGACCAGAGCTGTTGCCGCCGGCAGCGAGATCTCCAGGCGCCTCGCAATCTCGCCCGCCTTCATCCGAGCGTTGGGTGCGGAACTGACCAGCATCAGCGTCAGCACTTGATTGGCCGTGAGATCGGCCGCCTCGAGATCCAAGAGCGTCGCAAGACGCAAGCCCATCACGACCGCCGGCAGCAGTCTGACGATCTCTTGAGATGCCTCGGCTCGACTAACCATGGCGGCAGTCTAGCGCACTACTTCCAGTATGTGAATAGTTAGACTGCGTTCATTGTGATCGGGTGCACCGCGACGCGCACCGACGCCGCCCGGCGACCTCGACAGGCCGACCGTCCCGTGCTTTCGACGACCCGATAACTGGACACGCTACGCTCGACCCTCTGAGCACGGCAAGGTCGCCTGCGAAGCCTCACGATGGTGTCATCGTGACGGCCGGTTAGGTGCGGAGATGCCTCGTAGAGCGTGACGCATGGCTAGAGCGCTGGAGCCTCATGCGGCCTGCGTGTCGGTGTGCGGCTCCAGTTGGCAGGCTGCACAATGTCGCTCGTGACTCTGGTCCTCTCGCAGCCCGCCGCCGAGATTCCGTTCGGGGTGACTGCGGCCGTCTGGATGGTCGGCGAGCGCATCCTGTCGTTTCGGGACCTGCGTTCGGGAGCCTGGAAGAGCAGGCAGGACGCAGGCTCCTATTTCTCTGTCACGGCCGGGATCGTCGGCGGGTTCGCGGCCGGGCTGTTGCTGGCGTTGCACCAGACTCTGGGCCTGCCGAGCCCGGCTTTGTGGGTAGTCGCGGGACTAGCAGCCACCTGGGCCGGGATGCTCCTGCGACTGTGGGCGGTGCTCACCCTGGGCCGACTCTTCACGACGACGGTGGTTGTCCGCCACGAGCAAGCGGTAGTCACCAGCGGGCCGTACAGGTTCGTTCGCCACCCCTCGTACCTGGGCGTGCTGATCCTGTTGGGCGGTTTCGGCCTCGCCCTGGGAGACCTGGCCAGCGCCACTGTGATGGTTGTGCTCCCAGCCCTGGGGCTGATGTGGCGGATCAAGGTGGAGGAGGCAACTCTCCGCGATGGGCTTGGAGACAGTTACATCGAGTACTGCCGGGGCCGCGCGCGGCTGGTCCCCTGGATTTGGTAGCCGGCGCCTTCGGGTGACAGACGGACCTTCTGAATCGCCTGGCGTGGCAGAGCTTCGAGGCGGCGGAGCCACGATCGGGCCATCGTGACGACCGTGCCCGCCGCGGAACGGCGGTTCAGGCTCCCAACCTGCCGTCGGCCCAGAGTCTCCATCAAGCCAGGGCGAACCATTGAGTAGCTCGGCCCTAGCGAGCCACGAGGAATATTGACAGGCGCCAGCCTCCAGCCTACGATCTACCTCGCATTAGGAGGTAGTGAGATGAGACGGCCGAGCATTCGGACCCAGCTCCTGAAGGGGACTACTCCGCTCCTGGTTCTCACGGTGCTGCGCGACA
>Ga0182027_10014774_pt1 | contig 10782 bp, 8 predicted proteins | sample 712E1DmetaG_FD_121300 | JGI IMG/M metagenome (GOLD analysis project Ga0182027, IMG submission 121300) | Permafrost microbial communities from Stordalen Mire, Sweden - 712E1D metaG (Illumina Assembly) | ecosystem: Environmental > Terrestrial > Soil > Wetlands > Permafrost | place: Sweden...
ATTTTGATAAAAATTTGCAATTCTTGCTACATGGTCCTGCCCATCGTGGGTCATGGGAAGTCCCGGATGGAATAATGAAATAATGGGAATAAAAGATAAGATTAAAATCAACAGCAAAAGTTTTCTATTTTTCATTAATTTAATATTTCCTTTCTTGAACAATAAAACCGCTTGGTAAACTTACCGTCTTTAAAATTGTACCGTTTTTTATTACAGTTTCAAGCCATCCCTTATAACTCCATGGTTGACCGGGATCCGGCTCTATTAAAAGATATGTAATTCCTTTTTTCTCCTGATATGGTAAATAATTATATTTTCTTTCTCCGTACCACCACAATAAATAATCATATGCGTATGTATAAACAGGAGGAGTAAAAATTAATAATCCAAAATTTTTACTGTTGGCATCCTTATAGATGTAATTAATAACCTCAAGTTTCCCTCTTATTTTCGATACTCCTCCCAAGTCTTTGCTTGAATATATCTCATTGATACGCCAAACTGTTTGAGTAAGTATGAAAACGATTAAAATTGTTAACAATATTTTTCCTAAAGACTTATTCCAAAACTTGCTTAAAACTAGCCCCATAAATATTATATAAAATCCCTGAAATCCGGTTAAAAACCAATACCGTATTGGAAACGGATAGAAAAAAGATAATATGTAAACAAATAAAACCGATTTGAAAATAAGGGAAATGAATATCTTTTCTTTTTCAGAAAAACATTTAATTTTTTTGTAAAATATTCCAATTCCGGCAAAAATAAACAAAAATAAAACTTGCAGATAACTAAAATAGTCAAGTTTTACAAAAGCGGTTTGAAAATTATTATAAAAGGCTTGTAGATGACTAATAACTAAATCCAGATATCCTTTATTCTCTCCTTTTACAAATAATCCGTGATTTTGTCCCAAGAATGTGTCTAAAACTGATCTCGTCATTAAAAAATTATGTCTCAATTCAAAAAGAATTTGCGGAGCAAATAATAATACAAATAGGATTAATCCTGATAAAAATAATCTACTTCTGATAGCTTTTCTTTCAAAAATAATAATATAAATTATAAAAGACAGTAAAATAAAAATTGCCAATGCGGCTTCAAAATTAAACATTAAACCCAAAGTTAGCCATACTACGACATACCACTTCTTTTTACCTTGAATTGCTTTAAACAAAGAAAATATGTATAAAACTATTAAAAGCCACATAGGATGCGGATTCCAAACGTAAGTTGCTGCTGCAACTGCTTCAGGAGATACGGCAAATAAGAAAAGGGTGATAATTGCCGCTTTTTTTCCAAATAATATATACATAAAATAAAAAGCAAGTAAAATTGTGGAGATACTTATAATCAACATTAAAATTTCCCCGCCCAAAGGGTCACCATTTAAAATAAAAGTCGGAATAGCAAGCAAGTAGTACCAAATAGGACCCTGAAAAACTCCTCCAAGACTAGTATATGGACCTATTAGAGTTAGGTGGTGATTAAAAACAATATTTTTGACAGCCAGCATGTCTCTTCCCTGGTCTATTAAAAAAAGAAAATTATTTGTTATTGTTTCCTGCGCTCTTAATAAAACTCCAATTACGATAATAGTTAAGACAAGGATTGAAAAAATAAATTTATTGCGGCTATATTTCTTAAATTTAATAATTACCTGATTCATAAATATTTACTTGCTGACAATTTCTATATCTGGGGTTCCATCAGGATAATAGATCATTTTTAAGGGCTTTATAGATGACGGGAATTCAGAAGGAAGTCCAACAAATAAAACATTTGAATTTTGTGAATCCTTAGTCCAATCCAATGGTCTAAAATCATAATTTCCAAATGAATGAGCTTCGGTAAATCCTCCGGATTCATGAGAACCATTTTTTTGATATTCCTTAGGCGGAAATTTTAAATAAAAGGCAAAAAACATATAGCTTCGATCTAGCGGCTGCGTATCTGTAACGATTATTTTTTTATAATTTGGCGCAATTTTTGAAACATAAGAGACGGTTTCTTCCCATCCGTATTGCCAGTCTTTTGCGGTAAAATAATTTTGTTGAACAAAATATTGATTTAAATAATAAATAAAATTAAATGCCGCAAAAATAATAATCAAGGCATACATAAGTTTACCTACATTTTTGTACTTCTTAAGAAATATAAATGAAGAAATAATTCCTACAGAAATAAAAATCTGCCACGTTGGAAGAAAATTCATTGTTCTAACTGCATGAGGAACACCCGAAGTTATTGATGCCGGAATTGGCGTAATTAAAAACCAGGCAAAAATAATTAATTTTGTTTTTTTATCAAATTCTCCAAATATTAAAAAGTATATTCCTAAGAAAAGGAAAGGAAACTCGAAGAAATACAAAAGTCCCATATTTGGAGCATGATGTCTTGCCAAATCCCCTTGTACAAAAAGCCAGTTTAAGTCAAAATGGGAAAGATATCCTGCGATAATAGTCCTGGCATAAACAATTCTGCGGTTATCTAAAATAAGCCCTATCGTATCCCCACTTGCTTTATCTGCCTCAAGTCTCGGGATTGAATTTTGCAACACTTGTGTTTGATCGGAAAAGACACTCGTTCCCTGAATCCGAAGTAATGCTTCTCTATTTGAAACAATATAGGAAAGCATGGGTATTACAATAACTAAACCTAAAATAATTGAAGAGAAAATATATTTCTTGGGAATTTTTATAAAATCTTTTAGGTAAACTAAAAAAAGAACTAATAGAAGTAAGGGTGTAAAGGCTTTTTCGCTTTGATACACGTAAATGTTAAGACTTGCAAAAAAAGCTGCAAGTAAAAGGAGCCAGGGTTTTTTGAAACTTTTTATAAAAATTAAAATAACAAGAAGATTAAAAATTACTCCAACGTGCGCTTCAAAACCAACTCTTGAAAACTGAATATCCCAGGGAGAAATTGCCAAGAGTAAACTACAGCAAAGGGCAAGGTAATCCGAATATTTATTGTTTTTAAAAAGTTCTTTAATAAGGAAAAACGTAATCAAAACTCCTAAAACTCCAAACAATGCAGATGGAAATCTAACTGCATAAACAGAAAGTCCGAATATTGGAATTACGGGTATAATTAAATAAGTATAAAGCGCAGGTTTATAGTCATCGAAAGAACGCAAGACAACAGGTAAAAACTTTCCGTATTCATCATGACCTGTTTGAAGAATTGAGTAAGCATTATATCCAAGAGCAACTTCATCCCAATCCGGCGATATGGGTACTTTACCAAGCTGCCAAAATCTTAAAATGCAAGCTAAAATTACTATTCCAAAAAGCAATATGAAAACTATTTTTTTACTCATAAAGTATATGCTATTAAAATTGGCTGCCCGTTTAAAAGATAAAAAGTTTTTAAAATCTTTGCATTTTTGGGAACATTATATTTGTCCGTAATATATAAACTATTGCTTTTTTGCAAAGATGCGGTACTCGGAGTTTTTACGAAATTTAACTTGCCTAATTTATTAACGCTTACAAAACCGAATGCGTCTCTTGTTATATTTGCATCTTTTCTAAAAAGTTTGGGGTCGGTTTTATTATAAAAAAGATAATATATGTATGGTCTACCAAGCTCTGTTGTAATATAAGCATTTTTATATTTATTTATATTTTTATCTACATATGCAATCGACTCTTTATATCCATACTGCCACTCGCCTGAATAATCTATGGGGTAATGAACAAAATAATCGTGTATAAAATAAACAAAATTTGCAAAAAGCAACAAGAATGCAAAAGTAATTATTTGTTTTTTATATTTTGGGATTTTTTCCGTTAATTGAACAAAGCCATAGGCAGCAAGTATTTGAAACGTGGGAAGTGATGTCTCAATTCTTAATGCATGTGGCGTTTCCCTTGCTGTTGCAGCAGGTATAATTCCGATAATTAACCAAAGTGGCACAAGCCACCAATTTCCTTCTTTTCTTTTTATTAAAAACAAAATTCCAGCAACCAAAAATGGAATATCCCAAATATACATTTGCCCGTTATCTTGAGTAGAAAATTTAGGATTTCCGTCTCCTTTTGTAAATAAGAATAAAGGACTTAAATTATCGAAATAGTGCTTGACAAATGAAACAGTATATAAAAGTCTTCTGTTATGAATAACCTTTGACCAAAGCGCATTTCCGTCGTTTGCAATTTCCTGATTGCTTGTTAAAACAATCTCGGGATCTGAAAATATATTTACCTCCTGAAATCTTAAATTTGCTTGAGGCGTTAATAAGAATCCGAAGGTCGGAAGAAAAATGAGTAATCCAACAACTGCTGCTATAATTGCTTCTCTTTTAATCTTTAATAAATCTTTTCTAAAAGCAATTGCAAGAAGTACAACCAGAAGTGGCGATACGACTCTAGCCGTATTAAAAGTATACATTGAAAGGGCAAAGGAAATAGCTGAAAGTACAAAATACCACCTTCGGTCCTGCACCGCAGCTAAAAATCCCCAAACTCCTAAGATTATAAAAAATGATGCAACATTTGCTTCAAAAGCGGCACGGGACAGTAAAATATGCCATGGAGATATTGCCAAAAATAAAGCTGATAAAAGAGCGTACTTTTGTTTATTTTTAGATTTCCAGAATATTCTTACTACTAAAAAATAAGTAAGAAGAACAGTTAAAGTTCCAAATAGGGCTGAGGGAAATCTTGTTGCGAATTCATTTAAGCCAAAAATTTTAACCGGAATTACATCCAAGTATGCATACATTGGCGGTTTATAGTCTCCAAAAGACTCTAAGTAATCGTGAGGCAAAAATCTGCCAAACTCATCTTTTCCGTCAATTCCCAAAGAATATGCATTGTATCCCCAGGCGGTTTCGTCCCAAGTAAGACTTGGTGGATTGGAACTAATATTATAAAATCTTAATACCGCAGCAAGAAAAACAATTAAAATTAATAAAAATCTAAAGTTAAGAAGTTTTCTCATCTACATATTTAAACCACATATTAAATCCTAATTCAAAATATCCGTTTTTTATGTTACTTTGCCTAAATCCTGACTCTTTTAGTATATCAACAATTTCGCCCATACTGTAATGAGTCTTATGTTCATGAATTTCTTCAGAGCTTATTAACCCAACTTCTCCCATTAAATGAAGTAATTTATCAGACCATGGAGAGGGAGTAGTTATTATTAACATACCTTCTTTTTTTAACACTCTTTTAATTTCACTCAACACAAAATTAATTTTCCCGGAATCAATGTGTTCGAATACGGCAAGCATGATAACTACATCAAAAAAATTATCCCTAAAAGGAATTTTCTTTTCTCCTATTTTTTCTTTTAAAAGCGAAGTATTTTTATTCTTTGATAAATTTAGATTTACAGAAGGATCTATGCCATACTTTTGTTTAAAATTTGTTGAAGTCAAAAAATATGGATACGTTCCGCAACCGATATCAAGTATTCTTCCATTTCTATACTTTTCTTTTATAAAACTATTTGCTTTCCCGGCTCTTAGGTTTGCTAATAAACCCTCTAAAACTCCATTTCCCCTAGTTGGATTATTTTTGTTCACTGTATATTCTTGCTCCCTCCTTGAAGCTTAATGACAACAAAAACTAATACCCCGTCAGATCGATATATTCTTGAAAGAATAGATATTCCTTTTGTGGGAAGCTGACAAAATCCGCTATCTACATACAAAACATCTTTTTCACCGGTGACATATGACATTTTTATTGATGATTTGGTATTTACTGCCGATATTTCCCTTACCGGACATTCATCTTTTACAAATTTATACTTTCCGAAAGATGCTTCTCCGTATTCCCCATTTTTTACTTTTGCAAATATCGGCTGGAGTACGGTTGGATCAACTACGTTAAAATATGCAAAAAGTATAGAAGCATCACTTTGTGGATTTGCAACTACAATTAATTTGTACTTGTTATTTTTATCCAAAGCATTAATACTTGAAACTAATTTTTTGTAACCCTCTTCCCTATACAAGGGTTTATGCACAACCTGTTGTACATAATATGCAAAAAGATAACTGGAAAAGCTAAAACCCGTTATTATAATCGCTAAAACAATTAGTGATTCTTTCAAATATTTTATTTTATTATAACTTTTCAAATATTCCCAAATGCCTATAAGTCCAAAAGCCGGTATGATGGAAAGCGCAGGAAAAACCATTAAGGTTCTCTGCAGATTTGGAATATCATCGTAAGTTAAAGCGCTTCCTATTGGAGCTAGCAAAACCCATCCTAGTAAAAAACCCAATAATTTTTTATTTTTTGAAAACAAATTCCAAATACCAAAGACTATAAGCGGTAAATCAAAAAGGTATAAAAGTCCAAAGCCCGGAACTCTATACCTATCTGGAAAACCTGAATCCGTGAACAAAAATCTAAAAGAAAAATGATCGGTATAATTTAATATAAATGTACCTGCATAACTTAGAATTTTATTATGAAATACTCTTGCAAAAACCGGAGCAATTTTCATAACACCATCTTCCCTAAGCTGCTCATCTAGAACTAATTGGGTGGATGGAGAATTAAAAATAGAAAGCATTCTTATTCTAATTGATAAATCAGGCGAGAGAAGAACCGAAATTATTGGAATAATTATAAATATAAAATAGAGTAAAAATGAAATAAACAGTTTTTTCCTGTCTTTGTATGAATAATAAATAAACATAAGAGGAAGAAAAAAAGGCAAGAAACCTCTAGGCGCTTGATATGTAAATAGTGAAATAGTAAAGCATAAAAAAGAAAATATTAAAAGGTACCATTTATTTTTTTGATTCCATAAATGATACAAAATAACCCCAAGCGTAATAAAGAAAACAACAATTACATTATCTGTTGAAACCCTAGATAAATTAATGTTCCAAGGTGAAATTGCTAAAAAGAATGCTGCAATAAGCGCTATTAAATTTGAGTTCTTAAATTTTGAAAATAATAATCTTACAAGTAAAAAAGTTAAAGGTATTGTAAGTAAGCCAAACAACGCAGAGGCAAACCTTGAAGCAAACTCATTTAGGCCAAAAATTAGGACAAATGGTATAGAAAAGTATGTATAACCCGCGGGGCTGTATAGAAACGACTTTAAGTGTAAGGGAAGAAAGTTTCCCGCCAGTTCTTTCCCGGTTTTAAGAATCGAATAGGCATTATAACCTAAAGATGCCTCATCCCGATGAAATCCAACGGGCACACTACCTAAGAGCGTAAAGCGCAATAAAAATCCCAGAATGATTATAAAAAATAGAATAATATAAGCTGTTTTATTTTTCATCTTAAAAATAACATTTTATTTATTTTTTTTCTTAATACAAATAGTATAACAATAAATAGAAGTGAAAAAATTGATATTAAATCACTAAAAAGCCTCAGCCCTGTTTCTTTAATAACTACCATTGCGACGTGTTTTCCTTTTGGAACATCAAATGTTATTAAGCCACGATGATTAGGATCCTGAAACTGTATTGGAGAGGCTTTATTATCTACCAAAACCTGCCAACCGGGAAAATAGACGGTATTATCTACAACGCGTATATTTGTTTTTGCATTGAATGTAAAAACATGAAGATTAGACTTATGAAGATTCTGAATATAACTTCCTTTTCCGGATATTATTTCTAGCGTTGACTTTGGAAATTCACCAAAATCACCTGCGGTCCAAATTGGACTTGCTTCACCATGATAATAAGTGGTCCCCGGGTAATTAAAGTAAAACGAATCGGGTTTGGACTTTGTATAATTAATTTTTAGAAATTGTAAAGAATAAACAATTACAGCAAGAAACAACAGCAATCTAATTTTTCTATCAAAATTCTTAACTGCAATTACCCCCAATACAACAGCGGCAAATGACGAAATCCCAACTATTCTCCAAGGAAATTGGAGGTTTGAAAGTAAGGGCAAATAATACCAAATAAATGTAGAAACAGATAGGGTTAAGAAAACAGTAATTAAAAAAACTATAATCCAAAAATATGTTTCCTTTCTAAATAAATTCTTTAAAAATATTGATGAAATGGATATCAAAATTATTGCCCAATTTATTATGCCAATCTGGGGAGATAATCCTCCCGGCTTATTTACATCCGGTCCGAATCCCCACTTAGAATAAATTAAACTTTGCACAGATGGAAAATGATACTTAAACATATCTCCAATAAATAATTTTGCATTCGTGTATTTTGCTTCCATTATTGCAGGTATCCAAAAAAAGCTTGCTAAAGAAAGTCCTATAAATAGGATAAGTAATGTAAGCGCCAAACCCCTAATATCTTTTGCTCTTATAATTGAATAGAAAAGGAATATGGGAGAAAACAACAAACTAACTGAGTTATGTGACAAGATAACAAGTGCATAAAAAATTCCGCCAATAATTGAATATTTTATGTTTTTATTGGAAATTGCTTTTTCTATAAAAAGAAAAACAAATGGCACAAATGCGTAAGCTATTTGCTCGGCGATACCACCTCTTACGTACAAGTTTAAAAAATGATACGGTGTTAAACCGTACAAAACTCCTCCTAAAAAAGCCAGGCCCTCATCTTTTAATAATTCTTTTATCCACAAATAAAAAGAAAAAAATGAAAGAATAAATGAAAATATTATTGAAGCCTTAAAAATATTCTCCAAACTAATTCCTAAAAAGTGAAATGGTATTGCTATGGCTCCAGGAAGAGGATAATAAAAGTTTAATACAGGAGAACCATAGCCATAGTTTAGAGTACCCGCAAAACGAAAAGGAAATTGACCATCAGAAAATGCTTTAATATAAGCTGCAAACCTTGCAACGTGAGCTTGTCCATCGTGTGAAAGATAAAACCCTTGATGAAAAAGAGGAATAGAAAATATTAACCCAATTAACAAAAGAAAAATTATGAATGCGTTTCTTTTAATTAATCTGTAAATCTGTATTTTAAAAGATTCCATAATGCCTTAGAACCATCTCTAATTGTATTTAATTTTTTCCCTTCATCGTATCCTCTTGGTTTTGCACTTATGGGAATCTCTAAAATTTTATACCCTTTTTTTAAAAGCTTTGCGGTAATTTCGGGTTCAAACTCAAAACCTCTTGCATTTATTTTTATACCCTTAAGAGCATTTCTAGGAAATAATTTATAGCAAGTTTCCATATCCGTTAACCATTGTCCGTATAAAACAGTTGCAACTAAACTTAAAAATCTATTTCCAAAATAATGCAAAAGAAATCTGGTAGTCTTTTCTTCCCCTTCCAAATGAGGCATTCTTCTTAATCTTGTTCCATAAACGACTTTGGCAACACCTGATAGAATAGGTTTCATAAGAAGTTTTATGTATTGCGGATCATACTCCAGATCCGCATCCTGAATAATTATATAATCGCCTGTTGCATTTTCGATTCCTGTTTTTACCGCCGCTCCTTTACCCTTGTTTTTGGGATGATAAATAATCTTTGCCAATTTTACATTTTTTAATTTTTCTCTTGTGTAATCGGTTGAACCGTCATCAACAACAATCACTTCCTTGGAAACTGAGGGAATAATAAGTTTCTCCAACTTTTTGAGTATTTGTAATATCGTTTTTTCTTCGTTATAAACGGGGACAATAATTGATAATTTCATTATTGATAATTTCTTACAATATCTGAGTCTTTTTTAACAAAAAGTTTCTGATATTTGAAACTTGATTTTATTACTTTTGGAAGTAAAATTAAAGCCTGAAAAAAACCGACAAAGAAAGCAGTATCCCAACTAATTAAGGCTTTGATGAAATGGTACGGGAGCCATAAAAAATGTGCAAATTGAAGAGAATAATCCGTTGCATTTTCCCAAACAAAAATAAATTGGTTCCTGTATGCTATTTTTTTTATTTTAGAATCAGAATATTTGATTTTTATGCTACCCTTACTATGTTCGTGTATAACAACGCTTTTGGGCTCAAATAAAACCCTAAACCCAGATTTTAAAGCCCTGTATGACAAATCTATATCTTCCCAGTAAAAAGGGTTATAAAGCTCGTTTAAGCCTCCAAGCTTATCCCAGATCTCCTTTTTAAATGCTCCGCTTCCGGCACTTACCCAAAGTGTATTTGCTTTATCTACTTCACCCCTTTTATGAACCAACAATCCCCGTTCCCACTTTCCCAAACCCCTTCCTCTTAAAATAATTTCTTTCCCCTCTATGCTTTTGTCCAAACAACCAACAGCAAAAATAAGAGGATCTTCAAAATGCGAAACTAAGGGATTAATAAAATCTTTTTTGGGGGAAACGTCGCTATTTAAAAGAATAATAATGTCTCCAAATGCATTTGAAACACCCTTATTCACCGTTGATGAAAACCCCAAATTTTTTTCATTTTTTATAACTTTAAGATTATTATATTTTTTTTGAAAATCTTTTAAAACCTCTAAGCTTTTATCGCTTGAGGCATCATCAACCACAATTGCCTCACTTTCTTGTTCTGAAAAACCAGAAAGTGATTCAAAAACTTTTGGTAAATTTTTTTTAAGAAGCTCTTCCCCATTATAGTTTGGAATTACAATACTAATACCCATATTAAAAAAGTGAATCGTAAAATTCTACCTTATGGTTTCCCGCCGGAACTACAATCCCTCTGAAATTATAATCCGTTAAGTAAATTTTTGTTTCTTTTCCATCAATTGTAGCATGCCATGTTGGATAAAAAGTATCAGTTAGTACTAAAAATCCGTCTGCGCTGTCAGATGTTTTAATTTTTATAGTATTTTCACTATATTCTACAATATTTGCAACAGCTTTTTTCAACTGCCAATGCGTTGCTAGATTATTTTCTCCCTCTA
>Ga0182027_10014775_pt1 | contig 10781 bp, 8 predicted proteins | sample 712E1DmetaG_FD_121300 | JGI IMG/M metagenome (GOLD analysis project Ga0182027, IMG submission 121300) | Permafrost microbial communities from Stordalen Mire, Sweden - 712E1D metaG (Illumina Assembly) | ecosystem: Environmental > Terrestrial > Soil > Wetlands > Permafrost | place: Sweden...
CATTAGAAAAAATCTTCATTTACAATAAAGAGGCAAGGCGACGTAGCCAAGTGGCAAGGCAGGAGTCTGCAAAACTCCCATTCGGCGGTCCAAATCCGCCCGTCGCCTCCAATTTTCAAAATTAATTCTCACTTATTGTTAAGTTCGTTTATTTGATATAATCCCCGTTGCTAACGGTTTACTAACGGTATTTTCAAGAAATGCCTCTAATTTGTCAATGACAGCACGCTGTAATCCTGGTATACCATGGCTATAAGTGTCCCGGGCGGTGGTGATGTTACTGTGCCCCAACCTTTCCTGTTCAATTTCCGGGTATACGTTTGCCCAAGTAAAATTGAAGCGTGGGTATGGCTTAGGGAATGGAAATGAATTTCATACTTTCATTTCATTGCAGGTCAAGTGCTTTGTGTAAGATTATGAGGAAATGCCTGACGGCGGTTGTGCCGGTTCTGATGTCGGGTTACGACTGGTCTGTAATTTTTCCATAGACGACAGGCGGCTCTTTGATACTATTTGCTTACTATCGTATAATATAGACTAATTTATGAAAAAAAGCAGCAAGTTTTTTTACGGATGGTGGATGGTTTTTGTTATTACCATCGTGATATTCGTTGGGAATGCAGCACCTTTTGCCATCGTGTTAAAACAGCTGATGCAACAGTTTCACACCGGCAGAGGTGAGGTTTCACTATCCCAATCAATAAATATGCTCGCGACGGGCATTACCGGAATATTTGTAGGCAGGATGTTATACCGTCACAGTCCAAAAAAGTTTATATTGTGGGGCTCGGTAGTCAGCGGGGTAAGTTCACTCCTTCTCAGTTTAACTAACAGTCTCTGGTTTTTATACGTTTTTTCTCTTATAGCAGGGCTAGCCAGTGGTTTTAGCAATGCCATCGCGATGTTTACATTGTTATCCAAGTGGTTTGTCCGAAAATGGGGCACTGCCATGGGCATAACAATGGCGGGCGGAAGCATTGGTGGTATGTTGATTCAACCACTGGTGGGAATTATTGCGCAAAACTTCGGCTGGCGAACAACATACCTCTTCGCCGGCTTACTTGTATTAGTTATTAATGTTCCTTTAATTCTATTTGTATTGAGGGATAGGCCGGAATCAATGGGTCTATTACCAGATGGTGATAAGTTTGAAGAAATCGCTAATCCCCAAACTGGCATCGAACCAACACCTGCCGTTAGAAATACCGCAATACTTTCTTACCTAAAAAAACCGACTTTCTGGTTGATGGGCATTAGTTTTGCCATTATATACATTGGGACAAGTGCAGTTACGACTCACGAGGTGTCGTTTATAACCGACATGAAAGTTTCAGAAACCATTGCAGCTTTGGCTCGTGGGATTACCCTTGGTATTGGCGCAATTTCTGCCTTAGCGTCGGGTTGGCTAGCTGACAAGCTGATGTCCAGATATGTCACGATTTTATTTTTATTTTTAACAATAGCCGGAATGTTGATTCTGTTACAGGCCGACACGATGTCTAAAATTTGGTTATTTGTGGCGATATACGGCCTCGGTAATGGTGTTCTTGGAACACTACTGCCAATTGTGACGCGGGATATCTTTGGTCCTGCTGACTTCAGTGCCATTTTGGGGTTCGCCGTTGTATTTCTGTTAGCCGGTGGTGCAATAGGTGTACCACTTGCCGGATTTATGTTTGATGCCACCCGATCTTACCACCATATATTTGCCATAACGACCGCAATCTACGCAATTGCAATATTGGGGATTTATTTTGCTTTTGGAGTCAACCCTAAACCGTTAATGAGAGGCCACGTACCAAAGAAGCGAAAATGAACCGTTTTAAATTATAGATATTTAGCGAATTAAATATCAACGAGTAAATAAGTCAATAATATTTTAGGTTTACAATGGGGACTTTTAACAATAGTATCTTTTGACAAATAACACTGGGTAAAAATGTCCGCTGATTTTCACGTCTGAGTATCAGAATCATTATCATAAGGTTACAAAAGGAGCAATTTTCTGCATAATGTTTTGTAGTAGAAGAAGATGATGATATCTGCTCTTTTGAACCCCCCGATCCAACCATTAAGAAACACTCTATTACTCAGGATTGTGTTATAGTTTTCTTATCAATATCAAAACATTAAGGGCACACAATGATTGAGAAAGTAACTTACGCGGGCAGGGCAAACTGTTATCGCATTTATAACGAGCTTATCGAATTAATCATACCCACGGATAGTGGTCCGGGTATACTCCACTTCGGGTTTGTGGGACAACGGAACGAATTTAAAAATGTCCGGGGATTTGGCTTTTTTGGGCACCGTCTCTCGCATGCTCCGGAAATGCATCCACGCTCCCATAGCAATGACACGGACCCTATAAAATTTAAACAACATGATACTTTCATTCGCTTTACCAAACCCACAGAAGCGGCCACGGGGATTCAAAAAGAAATCGATATCCCCCTCTCACCGGTCGAAGGCCATATCTCTATCACTCATCGTCTTTATAATCGCGGTCTCTGGCCGATAGAACTGGCGCCGTGGGCAATTTCTAACATGATGCCGGGCGGGAAAACAATCATTCCTTTGCCGCCGCGCCAGCCTGCGAGTTTAAAGAACTTGCTCCCCACGAGTCTGATGGCCGTCTGGGAATACAGCGACCTTACCGACTCCCGGTTAAAAATAGGACACAACTTTATCGTACTGCACCAGGACAAAAACGCCGCCGGGCCGTTAAAAATAGGGGTGATGGACACCGCCGGCTGGACAGCATACTGGAATAACGGCAGCCTGTTTGTAAAAACCTTCGACTATAAAAATGGCGCCGTTTACCCTGATTTTGGCAGTTCGGTTGAAGTCTACAGCGCTAAAGAAACCATCGAGCTTGAAACACTCGCCCCGCTTAAATTACTGCAGCCGGAAGAGTCAGTAGAACACGTCGAAGACTGGTTCCTGTTTCCTGATGTGCCTGAGCCGCTAACCGATGGCGATATAGAAACAATAGAGCAGCTTATTCCCCCTTCAATCAAAATCTAGTATGCCCCTCTCCCTTGATGGCTATAAGCTGTAAGTACTTTATGTCAGTAAAGGTATACTTCGCGAAGCGAACGTGGAGAAGCAGGGGAGCGCAAACCGCGTAGATTATGAACCAAACAAAACCAGGCACGTTGTAATAAATGACAATGTCGGGGCTGAATTACCCGTATCAAGCCCCGTCAAAGTGCAGTCTTGAGGCATTATATCAGGCAATGAAAACACATCTCTTACTGTATCAATTACCGGCTTGGTACTGTCCCATTTGAATTGACTTTCCTAAATAACCTCTTTATAATACTTTTCATAATATTTATGGAGGTGCAGTGTGCCTAATCCAGACCCGATGTACGAATATATAGACGCCGAGGTAGACAAGCTAAGAAAGGAAATTATTCGCACAAATCGTGAGTTAGCACAACAGATAGTATTACTATCAGCCAGTATTGCAGCAGTAAATACCAAAATCACAAATCCACGTGCCCTTAAACCAAAAGAAAAGGCATTTGAGGAGATGATAGCAATCAGGCGCAAAATAAGCAAAGCAAAAGACCCTCTTACTGTTGCACTCAAGTATGTTGCTGAGGAGCTTCACTAGGGTCGCTTTGTCGCACATTTCAAAACTGTAGTGCGAGAATCTGCTTTACCAAGTCGCAGAGGAACTGAAAAAACAATAACCCGGAAACGGTAACTTCTAGCTAACGAAAAATATAACGAAATTTTGTCAACAATTTATCAACCAAATGTCTGAAGGTAAGTTGCAGTCAGTGATACCCCAAGCTTAAACCTAATCTTAAGACTTCCTGCTATTTGAGGCTAGTAATAGGATGTTGCAGCCTTAGCTTTAAAATGGGGTATAGGGGATTAGAGGTTCAAGTCCCTCACCATGACCAACACTCCTATAATGGGGAAAATATCAATACACTTTTAGCAGATTTCTATTCTTACTAAATATATTCAACTCTGCGAACTTTATCCAAAACCGGATTGTTAACAGTGCATTTCCGCTTCTCTTCTCCGTGGGAAGGGGCGAAAGGGATGGGGCTTTGTTTTAGCGCGGCTAACCAAATGGGTAGATTAAAACAACGTTACTATAGTCAGTTGTTGTACTTTTCATCGTTTTCAACGGTCAGTATGTGAGATTAGCTGCTTAGAGTATAATGTTGATAACGCTATGAGAAGAAAGCGATGCTAATCGTTATTCCCGAATCCACCGTTCTATTGTTTGGCATAACGTTGTCGGTCATCACGAGATTAGAGGATTATAAATGACTCCCTTACAATCGCTCCCGGTAGAACTTATCATTAATTCCGCGCAACTTAATCTCGCTATCCAAGAGATGATCGGCTTGTCGGCTATTGCCCTCGATACTGAGTCTAACAGCCGGCACCACTATCCCGAGCAGCTCTGCCTGATTCAGATAGCCACCCATAACAAAGTGCAAGTCATCGATGCGATATCCCTGAAGGAACTTGAGCCCCTCAGAAAAGTTCTTACAGATGATTCCGTCATGAAGGTCGTTCACGGCGCGGATTACGATATCCGCTGTCTCGACCGCCATTATGGATTTCGTATCAGCAATCTTTACGATACTTATACCGCTGCCCGCTTTGCCGGTATTCCCCAGGTCGGCCTGGCAGCCCTCCTCAAAGACCTGTTGGGAGTAACTATAACTAAGAGCAAGCAACTCCAGCTAGCTGATTGGGGCAGCCGCCCTCTCTCCAGAGAGGCCATTGACTATGCAGCTACCGATGTTTTTTACTTCCTTGCATTGCAAAAAATCATAGAACAACGACTCCAAGCCCTGGGACGGACCACATGGGTTTCTGAAGAATGCAAGCGGATTGAAGAAGTCCGATATCGCCCACCAGATTTAGAGACCGCTTACCTCTCAGTCAAAGGAGCTGAAAATCTGGACGGACGTGGTTTCGCAATCCTCCGAAGTCTTTTTCTCTTTCGCGAAGAAGAGGCCCGGTATCAGCATCGTCCGCCATTTTTTGTAATGCCAGATGCCGCACTCATCTCTTTATCCACCACTCCCACAACTGCGCTCTCGGCGGTTACCGGCCTTCAACGAGGGGTAGGGTCGCAACGGTTCCAACAAGGCCTCCAGCAGGCCTTACGCGATGGTTTAGCCGCACCATTGATCCAAACCCCAGCTGTTGTTTCAACCGGACCTCTCAGCCCTGAACAGCTACATCGTTTAAGCCGCCTCAAAGTTTGGCGCGCATCGCTAGGTGCCACCCTTTCTCTTGACCCCGCCCTCGTCTGGCCTACAGCCAGCCTTGAACGACTTGCTAAAGCTCCGGACACTTTTGGCGTTGAAGTCACTTCTTCTAACATCCGCCGTTGGCAGCGCGACCAGTTCGCTTCGTCCCTACACGGTTATCTGGAATCAAATGTGTAACGATTAGCCAAAGAATTACTATAAAACAACATCGCAGGGTTACCTCTGATTAAGCACATTTATGCAACGTTCCGAACCCTAGTGTCCCATAGAGTTCTTCAGGTTCCGGTCTATCCAGAATCGTGCCCCATATAAACTCAAACGGCTAGGGCCTCCAACTCCTCCCATCCAAATCGAATGGATTTGACCGTGATAACCCTTAAGCCACGGTTGACAGAGGGAGTATTCCATCGGTTGAAGTAAGGATATTGCGAAATGCTGTCGGGCGACACGATCGTTCATGTCTCTCACTATTTGATTTAACTCATCTTCACTATTAGCGGCTAAAGCCTTAGGATAGAAGGCATCAATAACAGGGTCGCTAACCATTAGCCAGTTAGATAAATTGCTGGTATGAAGGCGGCGAATGGCCTGAATTGGGGAATAAGTATGACCAAATGGTCCGTACTGGCGATAGGCCAACTGGTCATATTTGTGATCGATTGTCACAAAAGCCGTGCAGGCGGCAGATTCCATCGGCCGGATCTCCATTTCAATACCAACCTGGGCGAAGTAAGATTTAACTATCTGCAGCAAATCCAAATCTACGGCAATATCGGCCGCTACGTTGGTCTTAAATCCGTGAGGATATCCGGCATCAGCCAGAAGCTGCTTGGCCGCTGTTGGGTTGTAGGCATATTCGTCCTTCAGGTCTTGCGGCCACTCCTCATACGGGAATCCCCAACCCTTCATGTACCTTGAGGTTACTGTGGAAGGGTATGGGTCGACAAGGCCACCGTAGTAGTCTTTAGCGATAGTTGTCAGGTCGATCGCCATCTGCATTGCCTTTCGGACCCTGATATCATTAAAAGGTGCCCTATCATTTCTCGGTTGTATGGTAACTGCTTGCGCTCGCGGGCTGGGTATCTGCAATATTCCGGGGTTCGTTTTCTGCATTGCCTGAGCCTGTTTAAACGTAACTCTTTCCATGATGTCAATCTTGCCAGCGCCCATCGCTGCCATGGCTTCATCATCGTCAGGTATTATTAGAAACTTGATTGTATCCACGTACGGAAGTTTGTTCTGTGGGTATCGCTCGTCATATCCCCAATAATCGGGATTCTTGATTAGGATCGCCGAACTGTTGGAAACAAAATCCTTTAAAATAAATGGTCCGGTGCCGATTGCGTGATGCCAATCTTTGACATCTCCCCATTGCTTTACCGCATCGGGGTTCTCGATACACTCCGTTTGCGCAACGCCGTTCAGGGTCTGCAATATGGATTCAGAATTGAGCGTCTTAAATTTAAAGACAACCGTGTACTTGTCAGCAGCAGTTACCGATATCAGATCTTGCAATCCGATCTCCATGCGTAACGGGCTCGGTTTGGAAAAGCCTATACCAGGTCTATATAGACGGTTAAAGTGAAAAACGACGTCGTCAGCGATAAACTCCCGGCCGTTTGCCGGCGGTATATTTTGCCAGCGCACTCCCTTGCGCAGATGGACAACATGTGTTAATGGGTCAGTAAATTCCCAGCTTTCGGCTAGTTGCCCTTTCATGTACTTGGAAGGGTGCCAGGCCGGTTGATAGTCCCAGACTGAGGGATCCAACAGCCAGTCATCTGAGACCAGTTTTTCCATCCACGCTCCATATATGCTTGTTAGCCCCTTGTCGAAATAAGGGTCAAACTCCTTAATGTCCATGTTGGCTCTAATAACCATTTCACCGCCGTACTGCGGCTTCCCAAGCTTGTCCCACCAAGCGACTTTATTTTTCATGATACCTCTCTTATATTTTGGATGCTTCTTAGTTTTTGGAAAGACCTGTTCTTCAGCGATCACATTTTGTCAGCGTGCTTGTAAGTATATGAGAATAATAGGCCTGTGTCTGCGAGTTCTTACTTTACACCGAATTTGTTCTTGAAGACAATTTCGGAGATATTTTTCCTTTGTCTCGGTTCAGGGTGCTCGTTTGGATAGCCAAGTGGTAAGAGAATAACACAGGAATAGCCTTCGGGCACTCCTAAAACACTACCTGCTTTCTTAGCATCAAACGCACCAATATAAAGCGTTCCAATCCCCAGTTCTTGCGCTTCAAGCACAATATTTTCTAGAGCGAGCGCAGCATCAAACAAGAACCAATATCCTTCTTTATCTGTTGTCGGCTTGCCTTCTCGGAATCCGGCTCTGTTCATCTCTGCACAAGCGGCGATTACCACAGGGGCTTCCTTCAAGACACTGTTATTCCGGCTGCCCAACGGAGTCGCACTATCCGCAAGCTGAGTTTTAACTTTATTATCCTGGATGATAACAAAGCGCCACGTCTGGGTATTACCCCAAGAAGGAGCGAGACGACCTGCCTCAAGGATGGCATCGATAGTCTGCTGATCTATGGGTGTAGATTTGAATGAACGGATGCTTCTTCTTTTTTTGATTGCTTCGAGAACATCCATGATTAGCCTCCTTGAATGTTGCTTTAGTTATTCAATTCTCAGCAAAATATGGGATGAAATAAATTTGGCGGTTCCTGTTTCGCAGCCTATGAGAGGCACCACCAAACCAGCCAAATTATATAACTTATCCGGCACAATCTCAATTTTACGACAGAATGAGTGCCTAGAAATATTGCAAATTAGAGTCGAACCTTTTTCTATAGTCAGTGACTCCGATCGAGGGCTGTGACAATCTTTCCCCTTCAACCAGTCGGTCCATCATAAAAACGGGCATCGGCATCAAAATCACAAAATGGACAATTGTGCAATACCAGTTTGGTCCGCTGGAGGCCACTTATCATCGACCGGTCTACAAACAATGGAATTTTTCGATCGAAAGATACGTATTAGACCGTTTAGATCGTATATAATTGTGCTCTCACAGCAAAGACCAGGCTAAATCACAATTGTGATGATTATGTAATTTATTTGATTAGAATTTTATAACTTCTACATAGTGATAGTAGTAAGCTCTTATCAGGAAATAATATGGATCGCGTAATAATATTTTCAAAAAAGAGAAAAAGAGTACAGGGATTTTCAATTAATAAAAGAGAGGCGAAATTATGTCTAGCGGGAAAAAGCATGGAAGTATACTGTGGTTAATATTCTGGATAATAGTATGTTTTCCAATCGCAATCATCTATGCACTTATTCGTAGTTGGGGGTAAAGCGACGAGTAAAACGTTTGTCTTCTAATTCGAGATAAATGGCAAAAGATGAGTGAATATAAAATCTACCTTAGCTCTAGCCAATAGGCGAACAAATATTGATTAGTGCCGATTATATATGATTGCACGGGATTTTCTTAGTGATGTCCCTAAATATTTTTAAGGTACCTAGCCAAATCAGATTCGTCTTTAGGAATAAAAGCCCTGTATTCTTGGGCAAATTTATATTTAAGCGCTTCCGGTGTCAAAAAGGAAACTATTGGGTGACCTATTGTTTCAAAACAGCCGACGTCCTCCAGCGCATCACCCATGTAGGCTGTCTTTTTTGGATCCAGGTCCCTATCTTTTAAAAGTTTTAACAGCAGCTCTGCCTTGTTCTTATAGATGCTAAGTGTAAATCCGATAGCCTTATCTTCAGCTTCTGTTAATGAATTCGCTTTATAGAAATCAAAACAATCTCCGTATCCAGCAAACTTCAGAATCATCTGAATTCCATAACTAAACCCGGCTGATAGTACGCCTGTGGTGATACCAGCTCGATGACACTCTGCAACCGGTCGCAAAGCTTTGAATACAATCTTGTCCTGGACATCCCGCCGGTTGGAATATTTTTCAACCAAGCGATTGACCAAGGACATAGACACACCCTTAATTACTTTCTCACTATCAGACTGAAGCATCTCGACTAAACGGCCATTTTCCAGACCTTGATTTCTTTTCCTCCTCAGAGTTTCAAGGTCGTTTTTGGTTTTAAGGAGACGCGCAAATTTAAAAGGATGCGATGGAATATAGCTTTTTGCCAGGTCTACGATTATTGCCTTAACGATGGCTTCCTCGTCAATGTCTTTATATAATGTTCCATTCCAGTCGCATATTATGGCGCTACAGGTCATACTCCACCCACAGATATACCTTATCAATTGATTTCGATATAAATCTATAATATTCTTATCTAACCCGGAACACCGGTACCGAGCCAACAATTGCTGAATTAGCATGTTTTCGTAATATATAAAATACGCTCAAATTTTCCCGGGCTTGAATCCACCATGTTCACCCGCTAGACGGGCTCTAATACTGGATTCGGCAGTTTCTTTTGTAAGCGAACTACCAACGACTTCGTCGCGGTCTATATTAATAATTACCCAAGGAGCGGATTCACCTTTAGCGTTCTTATGGTCTTTTTGATGTTCAATGCGGTAAGGCATATTTTCCTCCTTTCACCCACGTCTCATTTCCATTATAGCTTAGCTGACAACAACGAACTTTATGCCATCGACTTTCGGGATGAGAATGTCCGGAATTACGAGGTCATATTCAATAATATCGAATTTGTAAAAAGCATTCTCAAAAGCGCCGGTAATATCAACAACACAGCTCTCTTCAGAGAGTCCGAGTTATAGAAAGTCAGCGATTGTCTCCTCATCTTCAACGATAAATATCTACATCGGTATTATCCAGATAAAAGTGGTAATGAGAATCTAACTTCTTGAAGAAAGTCAGTTGATAGTTTATGCTCCCGTTGTTTATAATGTTGCCATGGATGTAAACACAAGTAAGAAAACAAAGAACGTTCTTAGAACAGAGCACGAACTCGAACGTCAGACGGAACGGAGCCTGTTTAAAAAAGAATTAGGGACGGATGAAGGTTGGTTGCTCGGACTGGCTGAACGATTTGACTATATCTCTTCCGAGAGGCTTTCACTGCTTAACTGGATAACCCGGTGGAAACCGGAGTGGTATGGGAATGTCTCGGTCGTGGAAAGCTATATAGTTGGTTGGTTTTTCGTAGAACTGATCGCCTTTATCATGCTGGGAGTCTTTCCCCACATTAAGTTACAAACTCCCGTTCTAATATTAATCCTGGTGATAATGACCTACCGTTGGTACAACATAATAGTTGATTGGTTTCACCGGCATATTCTGACGGGCAGAATAACGTCACCGGTGAGGACATTGCTTCTGATTTTCATTAACTTCGCGGAAATGATTCTGATATTCGCTATCGTCAACTTTTTAGAGGCTTCCTTGTTCGTCCCATCCCTTTTTAGTATTATGAACAGTCTGGATTACACTATCCGTATCATGACTACTCTCGGTTGGGATATTTATCAGCCGGTCAAATTCGGCTATGTTCTCTTTTACGTTCAAGTTTTCACCGGAATAGGGACTATCGTCATTATCCTTGGTTCCGTCATGTCCTA
>Ga0182027_10014776_pt1 | contig 10781 bp, 13 predicted proteins | sample 712E1DmetaG_FD_121300 | JGI IMG/M metagenome (GOLD analysis project Ga0182027, IMG submission 121300) | Permafrost microbial communities from Stordalen Mire, Sweden - 712E1D metaG (Illumina Assembly) | ecosystem: Environmental > Terrestrial > Soil > Wetlands > Permafrost | place: Sweden...
AGGTCGGACGCTGTAAAGCCGTTTTAGAGACAGTGCACTAGAGGGCGTCGTCGTAGCGCTCCGTGAGGCCCTGTTCGGCCACCAGCAGCGGACACTCAACGTAGCTGTTGGTCTTCAGGTTTGAGAACTCGGCCTCACGCGACAGCGCCGCACTGTAGGACTCCGTAGCGCCCGAGACGTCACCGAGAGCCAGGCGCGCTTTGGCCTTGATTTGGAAGGCGTCAGCTAGGAAGAACGTGTCGCCGGACTCGAAGTAGCGCTCCAGTAGTCGAAGCGCAATGTCGGGATGCGTCTTGGCGAGCCGCCCGGCTTGGAGCTTGAGCGGCTGCGCCTTGTCGCGAGCGCGATGGAGGTGGGCGTCGAAGTCCGCCTCGATCTCGGCGCTCCAGTCGGTGTGTCTGAACCAGTCGTCGCGGCTCATCTGTTCGGCCTAACGGTTGGGCGTTGAGCTGCGAGCGCTCACGCCCCGTGCTTGCACAGAGCTTCTGCGAGTCTGCTCGAACGCCTTGTTAGCGCCACACCTGAGGCTACTCACGACTGCGCCAGTAGCCGGGCCGACGGCGATGGTGTGCCACGGCGAGAACGACGATGGCGTCGTCGGTGACCCAGTAGATGACCGAGAATGGAAACGCGGAAAGGATCTTCATGCGAAGCGAGTCGAGGGAGACCGGCGAGGACTCGGGAAAGGCCTGGATCTGTTTGAAGGCGCGCTCGACCGCGTCCAGAAAGGCGTCGACTAGTCCGGGGTCTTCCGCGTCGTAGAACTCGGCCGCCTCGCTGAGCTCCCGCTGTGCGGCAGGGTCGAAGCGTATCGGTCGGGTCACCTGCGCCTAGCGCGAGCTTGGGCCAGCACCTCGTCGGCCGGGATGGTCTCGACCCCACCGGCGGCGATGGCATCCTGGCGGCGCGCGGCCTCCTGCAGCCAGAGTTGCTCGATCTCGCTCTCGGACAGATCATCGAGGCTCTCGAGCAGGTCGCGGGCGAGCTTCGCGCGCTGCGCGTGATCTAGCCGGAGCGCCTCGCGTCTGAGTTCGTCAACGGTCATCGCGTCACACCTCGCAGCGGATGAAAGGAGCACTTCGATTGTACCGCCGCAGCCCTCAAGCGACGCAAGATGACAATGGGCGTGTTGGTGCTAACGTGTGGCGCATGACCTGCGCGGGCTACGGCTCCAGTCTATCGCAGCGGTTGAGCGCGTCAGGTTGATGCGCTGGTTAGGCGAGGCCGACATGGCTTCGGGTCCCGCGACGCCTCTCACTGCCCTACGCACGCCCGTGCCTTGCCGAGGTCGACCTGCGGCACGGCGACGTGCCACGGCCCCGACGGCTCACCAAGGTAGCCGACGATCATGAAGCGGTAGAGGAGGCGCCACGCGAACGGTTTCGCCGTCTCCTCGGCGACGCTGGCGTCGATGCCGGCGGCAGAGAGGCAGGCGAGCACCGGCAGGGCCGCGGCATGCCGTTTGACAGTGACAAGGATGGCTTGGCTCGGCGGACATTGGAACGGCGGTTGCCGGGCGAAAAGCACGGCGCCGGCGCCGATGAGCACCCACACCGCGAGGACCAGGATGAATACGAGTACTGAGAACACTCCGCCGTTGCCCCGCCTAACAGTGATTCTGTCTACTGAGTAAAGTCGGCAACAGCCTACGCTCTTGTATGTAGTGGCGGGAAGGGCCCCGTAACGTCTCTGCATACGCAGTCTGCGTAACGGAGGGTCAAAGGGTGTCGATGGGGCTGCGAACGCCGTAGCCGCCGCTGTTCAGGACGTGGGCGTAGACCATCGTGGTGTTCACGCTGCGGTGGCCCAGCAGCTCCTGGATGGTCCTGCTGTCGTAGCCCGTCTCGAGCAGGTGGGTGGCAAAGGAGTGGCGCAGCGTGTGGCATCCGGCTTGCTTTGCCACCCCGGAGCGGCCGACGGCATCTTTGAAGGCTCGCTGGATCACGCTTGCATGCACGTGGTGTCGGCCCTGCTGCCCGGTCTGCTCGTTGCGCCAGCGCCGGGCCTGCGGGAAGACCCATTGCCAGCGCCACTCCGTCGACGCCGCGGGGTACTTGCGCTCAAGGGCGTCCGGCAAGGTCACGCTGCCCCAGCCGTCGGCGAGGTCGCGCCGGTGTGTCCAGCGGGCCCGCTCGAGCTGCGCGGTCAGTGGACGATCGAGCGAGCGAGGGAGCATCGTGCGCCTGTCCTTGTCGCCCTTGCCGGCTCGCACGGTGATCTCGTGCTGTTCGAAGTCGATGTCTTTGACGCGCAGGCGAAGACACTCGCTGAGACGTAGTCCTGTGCCGTACATCAGGGCTGCCGCCAGCCGGGATTCGCCGTCGAGTTGCGCCAGGACGGCGCGCACTTCGTCGCGGGTGAGCACGACGGGAACTCGGTGGGATACTCGGGCGCGAATGACGCCACCCAGGTCGCCGACCTCGCGATCGAGGACGCGGCGGTACAGGAACAGCAGTGCCGACAGCGCCTGGTTCTGAGTCGAGGCACTGACCTTGTCGGTGACTGCAAGGTGAGTGAGGAAGGCGTTGATCTCGGGCTCGGCCATCTCGGCTGGGTGGCGCAGGTCGTGAAAGTGGATGAAGCGGCGGACCCACAGACAGTACGCTTGCTCGGTCCGCTTGCTGTAGTGGCGCGAGCGCAGCGCCAGATGTGGCTGGTCGAGGAGCCGGGACCGGCCGCTGGACGCGGTCGGGCCACGGGAGGCCGCCCCATGAGCGACCGCTTCGCGCGAGGCCGCCCCACGGCAGGCCGCTCCGCGAGCGGGCGCCCCATGTCGGCCTTCCGGGCGCGGCAGCGGTATGGGCGATGACGATGAGTGAGTCGGCACGGCCTCATCTTCGGCGCTGTCGCGGGCCGGTCAAGGCCGGGCGACCGAGCGTAACCTCAAGGCGGCGTCGGTTGTCACCAAGTCCCGGTCGTTGGCGCTGAGTCTCGCCATCGGCGCACACAAAGTGGGGCGGGGGTGCGGGCGAATGCCCGTACCCCCGCCCCGACGCTGCCGGCTTGCCTGCGGCGCCTTCGCCCTGGGGGTTGGTCCGAGTCGGTCTAGATCCCGAGCGCCGTCCGTTTTGCCTCGATGTGCGCCAGCATGGCGGCGACGGCCTCGACCGGGTCGGTCTCGACGGCGAGCTTGCCGCCGGTCACGCCCGGCAGGTCCTCGGTGAGCAGCTTGACCAGGCGCGGGGCGCCGGTGACGAAGGGCACCGGGTTGACGTGGACGTACATGCCGAAGGCCAGCGCCGCGACGGCGTCGATGGTGGCCTTCTGCTCCATGTACTCGGGCGCCGTTGCCACGACGGGCAACGCCGGCACGTCGACCCCCAGGGCGTCGGCGATGGCGCCGACCAGCAGCATGATGCGGCCGGTGTCCGTGCAGGTGCCAAAGCTCAAGACCGGCGGAATGACGAGCAGCTCGCAGACGGCCTTCAGGCCGGGACCGGCGAGTTCCTTGGCCTCGGGCGCCTCGAGGCCGGCGACCTGGACGGCGGCGTTGCCGCAGCCCATGGCCAGCACGAGGACGTCGTTCTTGATGAGCTCGCGGGCGACGGCGACCGTGTTGCTGTCCTGGCCGGAGTCGCGCAGCGTGGTGCAGCTCACCAGGCCGGCGACGCCGCGCAGCGTGCCGGCCTTGATCACGTCGAGCAGCGGGTCCAGCGAGCCGCCGAGAGCGGTGAGGATGCTCTCGGTCGAGAAACCGGCCACGGCGTCGCCGGTGCGCAGTGCGGGCTTTACAACGCCGCGCGCGGCGCGCTGCGGGTAGTTGCCGATCGCCCTGGCGATGAGCTCCTGGGCCTGCTCGCCGGCCTTGGCCGGGTCGAAGACGATGGCCGGCTCGGCACCCGGGATGCCCATCAGGTCGCTCACCGGGATGAGCAGCGCGCCGTGCGCGGCGCAGGTCGCGGCGAGCGTCGGCACGGTGCAGTTCATGTCGGCGGCGAAGACGTCGACGGCGCCGGTGGCGATCGCCATCTCCTGGTTCAGCCAGTTGCCGGTGAGCCCCACGAAGACGTCGTCGACCGGAAAGCGCTGCACGAGCTCCTGACCGGTCTCGATGCTGCCCACGATGTGCAGGCCCTTGGCGCCCGCGGCGCGGGCCTTGGCCTGGGTCGCTTCGACGTGCGCCGCGTCGATCAGGGCGGCGCCGATCATGGGCTCGTGGCCGTTGACCACGATGTTCACGTAGGCGGCGTCGAGAATGCCGAGGTCGACCTTGATGGCGTGCGGCGTGGGCGTGCCGAACAGGGCGTCCTGGGCGAGCTCGAGCGGAACCTGCGCGCCGTAGGCGGTGGCTACGCCCAGGCGCAGCGCCTTGATGGCCAGCGAGACGTAGTCGCCGTCGATGTTGGTCATGCAGCTCGTCGTAGCACGGTTGTTCTCGTGCAGGACGCCGCCGGGCATGACCCCGAGCTTGCGCCAGGCCTCGACGCGCGGCGCCGGCGCGAAGGCCGCGACCAGCGGCGACTCCTCGTGGTGGTCGCGGTTGAACTCGGCCCAGATGGTGTCGGCGACGCGCTTGGCCAGCGTGTCCCTGGGCTCGAGCGCGACGTTGGCGGCGCGGGCCAGCAGCTCGAGCTTGCTCCAGTCCTTGATCTCGTAGGTGCCGCCCGGCGTGGCCTGGGCCAGGGTCTTCATGACCTCGCCGGCGTGGTAGGTGTAGGCGGCTGTGCCCATCGTGTTCTGCAGCAGGAAGCCGCGCATCGCCATGCCGTCGGCGTCGATGCCGCAAACGCCGCGCGGCGCCTTGCTCGTGATGCGGCAGGGCCCCTGCGAGCAGATCGAGCAGCGGATGCCGCCCTCGCAGAACTGGCAGCGCCTGTCGCCCTGGGCGGCCATGCGGTCGAAGACGGTGTCTTGGCCAGCGGCGCGGGTGCGCTCGAGCATGGTGTTCACCGAGCCGTGCAGGCTATCGCGTGTTCCCGTGGTCTCCATGGTCCTCCCTAGTGGTGGTCAGCGATCGTGGCCGCTCGAATGCGGCAATCGTCAACCGTGGATGAGCTGCGGCAGGCACCTGACGCACACCCAGGTGCTGCGGCCCTCGGTGCGCACCGGCAGCAAGGGGCTGTCCATCTCGCTGCGCCCGCAGCTGAAACAGGTCTGGGCCATGACCGCGCCCGCGGCGAGCTTGGTGGCCATCTTGTCGGCGGCCGCCTCTTCGTCGAACTCGGGCGCCTCGCGTTGCTCGATCGTCAGCGCGCCCTCGGGGCAGACGGCGAGGCAGAAGCCGGCGCCGTCGCAGAGCTCCTCCTTGACGACCTTCGCCTTGCCGTCGATGAGCTCGATGGCGCCCTCGGCGCAGGGCAGAACGCACAGGCCGCAGCCGGTGCAGAGCTCCTCGTCGATGTGAACGATGCTGCGGGTCACGATCGCCATGGTCTGGCTCGCTTTCTCTTCAGGTGCCCGCGCTGACGGCGGGTCCGTCGCGGACGAGGCCGGGGGTTTGGGCAGGGCATCCCTACAGGCCAACGGTACCCGCAACGGTCGGCCGACTCCCTTGACTTGCGTCAAGCTCGGTCCGGTGTGAAGCGGGTCGGCGAAAGCCGCGTCTCGTGTGAGTCGACAAGGTAAGTGGGATGTCGGCCGGCTTGAACAATTGATCAACTTCTGGGCCAATTGTTCAAGGTAGCGACAGCTACCCATGCCCCGGCGGGCGGGGCAACCTCCCCCCGCCGCGCCCGCTCCTACTGCTGGGCCAACCGCTCCAGGGCGGGCCGGTTGAGCACCTCGAAGGCGTTGCCGTCGACGGCGATCAGGCCGCCGCGTACGAACCGGTTGAGCGTGCGGCTGAGGGTCTCGGGCACGGTGCCCAGGCGCGCCGCCAGCTCCTGCTTGGCGAAGGCCAGGCGGCACTGCGTGGGAGAGCCCTGCTCGCTGCAGAGGTCGAGCAGGTAGCGAGCCAGTCGCGCCGGCACCGGCAGGAGCAGCTCCTCGACGCGTTGATTGAGGACGACGAGCAGGTGGGCCATGGTGGCGATGATGCGTAGCCCGAGCTCGGGTTCGGCCAGCATCAGCCCGCGAAAATCGTCGCTGCCGAACCGGTACAGACGGACCGCTGCCATGGTCTCAGTGGTGGACGGATAGAACTCGTTGAAGAGCACCGACTCGCCGAACGTCTCGCCGGCGCGCACGTGGCGGATGGTGGCGGTGCGCCCGTCGCGGAAGACCTTGAGGACCTTCACGGAACCTTCGGCCAGCAGGTAGAAGGCGTCGGCGGGGTCACCCTGCAGGAAGATGGTGGCCTCGGCCGGTAGCGAGACCGGGAGGGCGATGGCCGCCAGCTTGGCGAGCTGCCCGTCGGTCAGCCCTGTGAGCAGCGGCGTGCGTCTCAGGTCGTCGACGATCACGCCGCTGAGTATAGCCGTGCGGCGGACGCTCGAACCCGATCGCCGTCGCCGTTGTCCAGTCTGGCAACGCGTAAGTGGGGCAAGAAGCGTTCGGCACGACGATAGACGAGGGACGCATGCATCGGCGCCGTATATGTTTCCATCGGTGGGCATGCCTCTGGGGAGAGTCGAAGTGAGTTCGTCGTGAATCGGGGCCAGAAGAGGTCGGTCGTGCGTCTGCGGCTGCCGCTCAGGCGCGCCTCCGCTCGCACGCTGCGCGCGTCTCTCGCCCGCCATCTGGCCCAGAACGACGTGCCGCGCCCGGCGGCCGACGACGTGCTGCTGGCGGCCGACGAGGCCTACATCAACGCGTTCATGCACAGCGGCGACATCGAGGGTGAGGTCGACGTGCGCGCCGAAGTGAGAGCCGGGCGCGTCCTTGTCGAGATCAGCGACGGCGGGTGCGGCTTCGAGCTCGGCTCGGTCGACGTGTGGTCGCGGCCCGATCCCTTCAAGACCCACGGCCGGGGCCTCTTCCTGATCCATCACCTGATGGACGACGTGAAGGTGCGTCCCGGCGACGCGCACGGCCGCGGTACGTGCGTGCGCATGGTCAAGGACTTTCAGCCGCGGTCTTCGCCGGCCGCGCCGGACGCCACGTAGCGTTGCCCGCAGCGGAGCGCCGTGGCTGCCACGTAGCGTTGCCCGCCACCTAACGCCGTGTCCGCCGAGCGGTCTCGCGGCGACCGCCGCCCGCGTTTGACGCCGCCGGAGGCGTCGACTAGTGTTGGCGGCGTTCTCCCGGTTCGTGGGAAGCCGGTGCAAGACCGGCGCTGCCCCGCAACTGTGACCGCCGACGAACGCCGCACACCGCCACTGCCCCGCGGGGTGGGAAGGCGCGGCCAGTAGGGCGAAGCGGCAAGCCAGGACACCGTGGTCCGGGAGTCACTGCGATGAATGCCTCGTGGGAGGGCTGCGGTGGTCTCGTCACCCGAACACCCGACTCGACTCGTCCTTGTGCTGGGCGGCGCGCGCGGCGGCAAGAGCACGTTCGCCGAGCGGCTCGCCCTGCAGCGCGCGGCCGGCGCCGGCCGCGTGACCTACCTCGCCACCTCCGAGACCAACGACCAGGAGATGGCGACTCGCGTGGCGGCGCATCGCGCCGCCCGGCCCGCCGCCTGGCTCACGCTGGAGTGTCCGCTCGAGCCGGCGGCCGCCGTGCGCAGCACCGCCGCCGCCACGAGCGCCGGCGGCCGGCAGGCAGGCGGGTCGCGTCCGGGCGCCGGCAGTCTCGGACCCGTCTTTCTGCTCGACTGCGTCACGTTCTGGGTCAGCAACCTCATGTTCTCGGCCGGCGACCTGGGCGGCACGTCGCCCGCAGGCCTCGGCAACTTCGACAAGTCGTTCATCCCGCGCGAGGTCGAGGAGGCGGTCGCCGCCCGCATCGGCGGCGCCCTCGACAATCTGCTGGCCGCCCTGCGCGAGACCGGCTCGACCATGATCGCCGTCTCCAACGAGGTCGGGCTGGGGGTCGTTCCCGAGTACCCCATGGCCCGTCTCTACCGCGACGAGCTCGGGCGCGTCAACCGGCGCCTGGCCGAGGCCGCCGGCGAGGTCTACCTGCTCGTCGCCGGTATCCCGCTCGAGATCAAGGCGCTCGCCGCCGACCCTTTCGCCAGCGAAGAGGAGCATCACGAATGACCGACCAGCTCGCCCAGACCATCGCCCGCATCCAGCCGCTCGACCGGGCGGCGATGAGCGCCGCCGAAGCGCGCCAGGCGCAGCTCACCAAGCCGCCCCGGGCGCTGGGCCGACTCGAGGCGCTCTCCATCCAGCTCGCCGGCATCAGCGCCAAGCCGCGGCCGCGGCTCGAGCACAAGGCCGTCGCCGTCATGGCCGCCGATCACGGCGTCGTGGCCGAGGGTGTCTCGGCCTTTCCGGCCGAGGTGACACCGGGGATGGTCATGAACTTCGTCGCCGGCGGAGCCGCCATCAACGTCCTCTCGCGCCAGATCGGCGCGCGCGTGACGATCACCGACGTGGGCGTCAACGCCGACCTCTCGGCCGCCGCCGGCGTACGACACTGCAAGGTCCGCATGGGCACGGCCAACATGGCCCTGGGTCCGGCCATGAGCCGCGCCGAGGCGCTGCAGGCCATCGGCGTGGGCATCGACCTGGTCGACGAGGAGCTGCGCGGCGGGCTCGACATCATCGCCACCGGCGAGATGGGCATCGGCAACACGACCGCGAGCTCCGCGGTCATCGCCGCGCTGACCGGGCTGCCGGTGGCCAGGGTCACTGGGCGTGGCACGGGCATCACGGCTGAAGCGCTGGCCGGCAAGGTCGCCGTCATCGAGAAGGCGCTCGCGGTCAACAAGCCCGACCCGAGCGACCCGGTCGACGTGTTGGCCAAGGTCGGCGGCCTCGAGATCGCCGCCCTGACCGGTGTCGTGCTGGGCGCGGCCGCCAACCGCGTGCCGGTCGTCATGGACGGCTTCATCTCGGCGGCCGCCGTGCTCCTCGCGGTGCGACTCTGCCACGAGGCGGTCGACTACATCCTGCCGAGTCACGTGTCGATCGAGATCGGCCACCAGGCCGTCCTCGACGAGCTCGGTCTGATCCCCCTCTTCGACCTCGAGATGCGGCTCGGCGAGGGCACCGGCGCGGTGCTCGGCATGAGCCTGATCGACGCCGCCGCCCGCATACTCGACGAGATGGCGACCTTCGAGAGCGCCGGCGTGGCCGGCGATCCCAACGAGGCCGACTCGGACCTGCGCCGCTAGGATGCCCCGCGTCCTCGCGACTCGCGCTCGCCACGTTGCGCTCGCCGTGACCTTTCTCACCGCCGTGCGCCTCCCCGACCCCGGTGCGGCTGCCGCCCCCGCCGACCTGTGGGCCAGCATGGGCTTCTACCCGCTGGTCGGTCTCGTGCTGGGGCTCCTGGCCTGGGGTGTCTACGCCGCGCTGCTGTTCGCGGTCACGCCGCTGGTCGCCGCCGCCCTTGTGATCGTCGGCCTCGAACTGGCCACGCGGGCGTTGCACCTCGACGGGCTGATGGATTCGGCCGACGGCTACCTGAGCGGGGCACCGCGCGACCGCGCGCTCGAGATCATGAAGGACAGCCGGGTGGGCGCCATGGGCGTGTTCGCGGCGGTCGCCGTGATGATCGTCAAGGTGAGCGCGCTCGCTTCGCTCGCGCGCCCCGGCGCCGCCCTGGGTCTGATCGTCGGTCTGAGCGCGGCCCGCCTGCTGCCGGCGCTCGACGTGCGTTTCTTCGCCTACGCCCGCCGCGAGGGCACGGGCGCGGCCTTCGCCGGCGCCGGTACCACGAACGGCCCCGTCGTGGCGGCGGCGGCGTTCGCCGCCGCCGCCGCTCTCGTCACCGGGGCTCTCGCCCACGGCGGCCTGGGCGGCGCCTTTCTGGGCATCGACCTGGCCGCCACGGCGGTGGCCGTGGCGCTCGGCGTCCAGGCGCTCGTGGGGCGCCGTCTCGGCGGCCTCACCGGCGACGTCTACGGTCTGGGCATCGAGCTCGCCGAGGCGCTGGCGCTGGTCGGCGCCGTGATGATCGTCCGATGAAGCTCTACCTCGTGCGCCACGGACGCTCGGCGGGCAACCTCCCGGGCCGCATGACCGGCTGGAGCGAGCATGCGCTCACGGATCTGGGGACCGAGCAAGCGCGCCGCGTGGCCGCCCGGCTCGCGCCGCTCGGACCCATGCCCATCTACGCGAGCGACCTGCCGCGCGCCCTCGACACGGCTCGTCTCATCGCCGCCCGGTGGGCGACGCCGGGAGTGGCGAGCGCGGACGATACGAGCGCGGGCGCGGTGAGCGCGGGCGCGGTGAGCGCGGACGGGGCGAGTGCCGACGGAGCGAGCTCCCCGGCGCCGCGGCAGGTGGCCGGGGTCGTCATCGACCACCGCCTGCGCGAGATCGATCTCGGCGACTACGAAGGGCGACCGTGGGACGAGCTCACGGCCGACCAGGAGCTCTCGGCCGCCTTCGCTCGCGAGCCGCTCACCACCAGGCTGCCCGGCGGCGAGTCGCTGGCGATGGTCCGCGAGCGGGTGATCGCCGCCTTCGAGGAGATCGCGCGGGGCGAGCATGCCGCCGCCTGCCTGGTCTCTCACGACGGCCCCATCCGCACCATCCTGAACCACGTCCTGCGCATTCCGCCGGAGCGTCATTGGGCGATCTCGACCAGTCACGGCGGCTTGAGCCTGCTCGAGACCAGCGAGGATTGGGTCAGCGTGCGCTTCGTCAACGACACGAGCCATCTGCGCGGACTCGACGCGGAGGAGGGCGCGTCCGACGCCGAGGCGCCGGACCGGACCGACGGACACTCGACCGAGGGCGGGAGCGAAGAATAGTGGCGCGGCGCCGGCTCGGGCCCACCGGGTTGACGTCGCCGGGTTTGATTGATAATTTCTCTCAACCATGACTCGGAAGCGATCATCATCA
>Ga0182027_10014777_pt1 | contig 10780 bp, 9 predicted proteins | sample 712E1DmetaG_FD_121300 | JGI IMG/M metagenome (GOLD analysis project Ga0182027, IMG submission 121300) | Permafrost microbial communities from Stordalen Mire, Sweden - 712E1D metaG (Illumina Assembly) | ecosystem: Environmental > Terrestrial > Soil > Wetlands > Permafrost | place: Sweden...
CCGGTTGATCCGCCTGTCGCCCCATCATCGAAAACGCTCCCGATTCGATTACGCAATTGAATCAGCGCTTTCCTTCACTCTCAACGGCAGAGTTTTTCAACAAAATCGGCGCTTTTGCGACCTTGTCTGAAAGGGTAGTTTTGGGGCCAACCCGGACGTCAGGACGCGGAAAACAGGCGTCCGACCGTGGTGGTTGATCGAGATGGACGTGAGGGCGTGAGAGAGCGGACCGCCATGCTATGATCGAATCATGGCTCGATCCGACGCCTCCGTTGTCTTCCTTTCTTGCACCCTCCCCTTGAGGGAGGGTCGAAAAACGCGCCAGCGTTTTTCGGGGAGGGGTCATTACTCTTCCACCGAGACATCACCCCCCACCGAAAAATTGCTGCGCAATTTTTCGGCTCCCCCTCAAGGGGGGAGCGAAGAGAGAGGGCAAGAGCGTGGCTAAATCCCCCACCTTCGTCTGCCAGGCCTGCGGCGCCGTCCATTCCAAATGGTCGGGCAGGTGCGATGCCTGCGGCGCGTGGAACAGCCTGACCGAGGAAGGCGCGCCCGCGCCCATCGGCGGCGGGGCGCAGAAGCGCGTCAAGGGCCGCCCCATCGCGCTCGAAGACCTGAAGACGCAGGACGCGGAAGCGCCGCGCCGGCCCACCGGCATCGGCGAGTTCGACCGGGTGTGCGGCGGCGGGCTGGTGCCGGGCTCGGCGATCCTGGTCGGCGGCGATCCGGGCGTCGGCAAATCGACGCTGATCCTTCAGGCGCTCGCGGCCTTCGCCAAGGCCGGCGGCAGCGCGGTCTATATCTCCGGCGAAGAGGCGATGGCGCAGGTGCGTCTGCGCGCCGGCCGCATGGAGCTATCCGATGCGCCCGTCGCGCTCGGCTCGGCCACCTGCATCGAGGACATTCTCTCCACGCTGGAAAAGGGCAAAACGCCCGGCGTCGTCGCCATCGATTCCATCCAGACCATCTGGACCAGCGCGCTGGAAGCCGCGCCCGGCACCATCGCGCAGGTGCGCACCGCCTCGTTCGATCTGGTGCGCTACGCCAAGGCATCGGGCGCGGCGGTGATCCTGGTCGGCCACGTCACCAAGGACGGCCAGATCGCCGGACCCAAGGCGGTCGAGCATCTGGTCGATGCCGTGCTCTATTTCGAGGGCGAGCGCGGCCACCAGTTCCGCATCCTGCGCGCGGTGAAGAACCGCTTCGGCCCGACCGACGAAATCGGCGTCTTCGAAATGACGGGGCGCGGGCTGATGGAGGTCGCCAATCCGTCGGCGCTGTTCCTCGGCGACCGCGCCAGCCAATCGCCGGGCACGGCGGTGTTCGCGGGCATCGAAGGCACGCGCCCGCTGCTGGTGGAAATTCAGGCGCTGGTTGCGGAGGCCGGTTACGGCACGCCGCGCCGCGCCGTCGTCGGCTGGGATACCGGGCGGCTGGCGATGATACTCGCTGTCCTCGACGCGCGTGGCGGGCTGGGCCTCAGCGCCCATGACGTCTATCTGAACGTGGCGGGCGGGTTGAAGGTGGGCGAACCGGCGGCCGACCTCGCCGCCGCGGCGGCGTTGATCTCGTCCTTCGGCGGCCGGGCCTTGCCGCGCGACACGGTTTTTTTCGGCGAGCTCAGCCTTTCGGGTGACGTGCGCCCGGCGCCGCAGGCCGAGCTTCGCCTGAAAGAGGCCGCAAAACTCGGCTTTTCCACCGCCGTCGTGCCGCCGCAAACGCGAGCCGCCGGAATCGCGCTCCGCCCGGTCAAGGATGTCGGCGAATTGGTGGCGCTCATCGGTCGCCCCGAGCGCGCGCCGCGAAGAAGTGCTAGAATCGAATCATGAGCGTTGCGTTCCAGTTCATCGATGTGGTGGTGGTGCTGGTCATCATCGCGTCCACCGTCTACGCGACCTATCGCGGCCTCGTTTCCGAGACCTTGTCGATTTTCGCCTGGATCGCCGCGGCCTTCGCGACGCTCTATTTCGGCCCCTGGCTGGCGCACCTGATGCGCGAGATGATCTCGCCGCCCTGGTTCGGCGTGGCGGTGGGCTACGGCGCGGTATTCCTGGTGGTCGTCATCCCGCTGTCGTTCATGAGCTTCCGATTTTCGGAGGGCGTGAAGAAATCGCAGGTCGGTCCGCTCGACCGCGCGCTCGGCGGGGCCTTCGGCGTGGTGCGCGGGCTGGCGATCATCGGCATCGCCTATCTGGTTTTCTCGATGATGGTTCCGATCCCGAGCCAGCCCGGCTGGATCACCAGGGCCCGCCTCCTGCCGCTGATTCAGGAATCGGCCGAGGTCGTCGTCTCGCTTGTCCCCGATCAGCACATGGGCCGCTGGGAAAGACCCCACGAGGAGCGGGTTATCCATGAAAAAGCCGCGCAAGCGGGGCCGCCTCCTGCGGCAAAACCGGCGGCCGTAAAACATCCCAAGAAGACCTATGGCGCCAGGGACCGGCACGCGCTAGACAGGCTCATCGAAACAACGGGAAGCGGCGGAAACGGCAAGCCATGACCGGCCCGACCGGCGATTCTGAATTCGACGGCGATACGCTGCACGAAGAGTGCGGCGTATTCGGCATTTTCGGCCACCCCGATGCGGGCGCGCTGACCGTGCTCGGCCTGCACGCGCTGCAGCACCGCGGCCAGGAAGCCGCCGGAATCGTCACCTACGACAAAGGCCAGTTCGTCGCCGAGCGCCATCCGGGCCTGGTCGGCGACATCTTCGGCAAGAACAGCGCGCACGCCGCCAGCTTGAAGGGCTCCTTCGCCATCGGCCACAACCGCTATTCGACGGCCGGCGGTACGGCGGTGCGCAACATCCAGCCTCTGTTCGCCGATCTGACCGGCGGCGGCATCGCCATCGCCCACAACGGCAATCTGACCAACGCCCGCGCGTTGCGCGCCGGGCTGGTGCAGGAGGGCGCGATCTTCCAGTCCACCTCCGACACCGAGGTCATCATCCACCTGACGGCGAGGAGCAGCTTCGGGCCGGTGGTCGACAAGCTGGTCGACGCGCTGAAGCAGGTGGAAGGCGCCTATTCGCTGGTGGCGCTGACCGCCAAGAAGCTGATCGGCGTGCGCGATCCGTGGGGCGTGCGCCCGCTGGTCTTGGGCCGCCTCGAAGGCGCGCCGATCCTGGCGTCGGAAAGTTGCGCGCTCGACATCATCGGCGCGGAGTTCGAGCGCGACGTGGCGCCCGGCGAAGTGATCGTCATCACCGCCGACGGCATCGAGTCCCATTATCCCTTCCAAAAGCAGCGGGCGCGGTTTTGCGTCTTCGAGTACATCTATTTCGCGCGGCCGGATTCGACGGTGGAAGGCCGCAACGTTTACGAGGCGCGCAGGCGCATCGGCGAACAGCTTGCCCATGAGGCGCCGGCCGCCGCCGATGTGGTGGTTCCGGTTCCCGACTCGGGCGTGCCCGCCGCGATCGGCTATTCCGCGGCGTCGGGCCTGCCCTTCGAACTCGGTATCATCCGCAACCATTATGTCGGGCGCACATTCATCGAACCAACCGACCGCATCCGCCAGTCGGGCGTGCGGCGCAAGCACAACCCCAACCGCGCCGCGCTCGCCGGCAAGCGCGTCGTGCTGATCGACGATTCCATCGTGCGCGGGACAACCTCCAAGAAGATCGTGCAGATGGTGCGCGACGCGGGCGCCGCCGAAGTGCATTTCCGCGTCGCCAGCCCGCCGACCCGCCATTCCTGCTTCTACGGCGTCGACACGCCGAACGAGCACGCCCTTCTCGCCCATGAGATGGGGATCGAGGAGATGGCCCAGTTCATCGGCGCGGACAGCCTGGCCTTCGTCTCCATCGATGGGCTTTATCGCGCGATGGGCGAGGCGGCCCGCGATGCCGAACATCCGCGCTTCTGCGATGCCTGCTTCTCCGGCGACTATCCCATCCCGCTGACCGATGCCGCCGACGGCGCCAAGACCGGCCAGCTTTCCTTCCTTGCCGAAGTGGCGTGACGCTCCCCAGTTTGTCATGGCCCGCGACTGCGGGCCATCTAGGTGACGGTTCTATGGTGTTGCAATCTCTGTCGCCGACCAATTCTTTAAAGTCTCACAAGCCTCAACTGGGTGGCCCGCATTTGCGGGCCATGACAGCAAGAAGCGATGGTTGTCGCTATGTCGAAGCCACTTGAGAGCAGAATCTCGCTGGTGACCGGGGCCTCGCGCGGCATCGGGCGCGCGGCAGCCGTCGCTTTGGCGGCGGCCGGCGCGCATGTGATCGCCGTGGCGCGTACGGTGGGCGGGCTCGAGGAAGCCGACGACGAAATCCGCAAAGCCGGCGGGCAGGCCACGCTGGTTCCCTTGGACCTGAAGGACTTCGAGGCGCTCGACCGGCTCGGCGCCTCGATCTTCGAACGCTGGGGCAGGCTCGACGCCTTCTTCGGCAACGCCGGGGTGCTGGGCGCGCTGACGCCGCTCACGCACCTCGATCCCAAACTGTTCCAAGAATTGCTCGACATCAACGTCACCGCGAACTGGCGGCTGATCCGCTCGCTCGATCCGCTGCTGCGCCGCTCCGAGGCGGGCCGCGCGCTGTTCGTCAGCTCGGGCGCGGCGCGCAAGCATCGGCCGTACTGGGGCGGCTATGCGATGAGCAAGGCGGCACTGGAATCGCTGGCGCTCACCTATGCGGCGGAATGCGACGGCACCAACATCAAAGTCAATCTGCTTAATCCCGGGCCGACCCGCACCGCGATGCGCGCCAAGGCGATGCCGGGCGAAGACGCTGCAACCTTGCCGCCGCCCGAGGCGCTGGCGCCGCTGGTCGTCGAGATGCTGTCTCCGTCATATCAGAAGAACGGCGAGCTCGTGGCGTTTCACAGAGATCATTCACCCTCCCCTTGAGGCCGGCTACGCCAAGGCTTCGCCGGCTTTCGCTTCACCCCGGCGAAGCTTCAGCGAAGCCGGGTTGAGGGAGGGTCGATCCGGCGAAGCACGTAGTGCGAAGACGGATCGGGGAGGGGTCGCGAACACGGCGAGCGCTGGCGCGGTCGCTTCCGGCCTTCAACAGGAGACGGTGGACCGATACCGGACCTCCAACCCGCCGTCTGAACGGGATACTTGCGCCAGAACCGGCCGTTCGTGCCATCGACGGGGCCGGCGGGGATTTCCGCTGGACGCTGTTAACCATCCGTTGATGTGCCAGAGGTATGAGTGATTTCCGTAACTTGATTTCGTCGCCATCGTTACCGCAATATTAATCCGAACAGTTTGAAGCGCGTTGGGACACATGACCTGGTTCGTTCAATATAGGCAGGTGGGTGCGGACCATCTCGTGCGGGTAAGAACGCCCGAGCATGCTATCGAAACAGCCTGTCATCTACTCGACGACGGTTGTGACGTTTATGGGATCGGCACAGGGCCGCTCACCGATACAATCGGGAAAGAGCAGATCACTCGCATCTACGACATGTGGGTCAGGGCATCCTCATAATCCAAGCGGCAGCGAACCTGGGAATTAGGTTCCCGCACAGCTTGATCAAGGTGTGCCTCGCGGACTTCTGCTCATGGCGCTAGGCGGCCCTAGCCCGAACGGCGGAAATTCACACCAGAGCAGCCGTTCGATTTAGGACGGGGAAGCATCAGAACCAGACCTGCAAAATCCGTTAGAGAACTGCGCGCACGGTTGGCCCGAGCGCCACGAACCAATCATAGAGCGAACGTGCCAAGATACGATAAGAGTAAGCGTCCGGTGTAGGCCGCGGAGCGTTGCGCTCGGGCAGTTGGTGCGGTTCGCGATCTATCGTCTCGACGAGGCAGATTAGCCACTTTTGCTTTCGGCGTAGGGTGCTTGGGCGAACGCGACGTGCATCGCGCGGAGTTGCGCTTTACCGCGGATCGTTATGTCGGTGATCATGGCAAACTGATCGCGGCTGTCGCGCACGTAGGCCTTGACCTTGTAACGCGTGCCCCAGGGTGTTTCCGCCGCGACGACGGTCACTTTCGTCTCCGGCTTGCGGTATTGGCCCGTTTCGGCGATTTCGATCAAGGCCCGGCGCACGGCGTCGCCATCGTGGTCAGCATTTAGGTAGAAGTTTGACACGCAAAGCAGGCTCTGACTTCCGCTGCTGGCGTTGAACACACTAGTCGACCAAAGCCGGGCATGCGGGATGATCACTTCGGTGTCATCGGCCGTCACGATGTGCACCGCTCTTGTGCCGATCGTCTTCACCTCGCCATAGCTACCGTCCACCTCGATCCAATCGCCGGGCCGATAGGTGTTCTCCAGGATGGTCACGACCCCTGCAGCGAGGCAGCTCACATAGTCCTTGAGTGCGAAGGCGAGCGCCAGCGCCACGGTGGCGAGCAAGGCAATGATGTCCTCGAAGGTGGGCTCGACCAGAATGGGGACGATGATTGCGATACCGACGATTCCGATCAGCAGTCTTGCGATGGGCGCCGTCCGCAGGATCAGCAATCGCCGGTGCGATGGCGCACTCTCGGCGGCGCGGCGAACGAGCCACCGCACGATCCCGACGAGCAGACGGCAGCCGATCAGAACAGCCAGGACGAGGAGAACATGGCTCCAGGTCAGTTCTCGCAAGACGCCAAGATGGTGAGCGGCTTCGTTCATGGCGTTCTCTCCCGTGAGACCGCCCCGACGACATCAGCGCGCCGATCCGGCGGATCGCACGGCGTGCGGACGATGTTATCGCGTTAATCCTTTAGAAAGGCCTTCAGCTCAGCCCCGTTGAGCATGGCCGCTCGCAGCGCCGAATGCCCGATTCCCGTCAGCGACGACGGCTGCTGACCAGTTCCACGGCAGCAGATCGCCGATCCTGTTGATGGGATGATCGGCGATGCGGGCGAGCACGTCGCGCAGATAGGCTTCCGGGTCGAGGCCTCCCAGCTTGGCGGTCCCGATCAGTGAGTAGATTGCGGCGGCGCGTTCGCCGCCCTTGTCGGAACCGGCGAAGAGATAGTTCTTGCGGCCCAGCGCCAGGGGACGGATGGCGCGCTCGGCCTCATTGTTGTCGATCTCAAGCCTGCCGTCATCGACGTAGCGTGTGAGCGCGGCCCAGCGCCCGAGTGTGTAGCGGATCGCGGCGGCAAGATCGGACTTGGGCGATAGCTTCAGTTTGGTCGAGGCAAGCCAACTATGGAACTCGGCGAGCAACGTGTTTGAGCGTTCCTGACGCGCTCGTCGTCGTTCGTCCGGCGGCCTGCCGCGGACTTCGCCTTCGATACTATAGAGGGCGCCGATGCGGTCGAGCGCCTCTTTGGCGATCGGCGAACCGTTGGCAGCATGCACGTCGTAGAACTTGCGCCGGACATGCGCCCAGCAGGCGGCTTCCGTAGTGTCGCCCTTCTCGAAGATCGCGTTGAAGCCGGCATAGCCGTCGGCGTGGAGCACACCTTTGAAGCTCTTCAGATGTCCTTGCGGACGCTCGCCCTTACGATCCGGGGAGTAGAAGAACACGGCCGCAGGTGGTCGTTCGCCGCCATGGGGCCGCTCGTCGCGGACGTAGGTCCACAGGCGGCCCGTCCTGGTCTTGCCGGTTCCCGGCGCCAGCACCGGCACGGGCGTGTCGTCGCCGTGCAGCACATCCGAGGCCATGACATCCTTGCGTAGCGTCTCGACCAGCGGCGCAAGCAGTGCCGCCGAGCCGCCCACCCAATCGGCGAGCGTGGACCGCTCCAGAACGATGCCTTCGCGGGCGTAAATCTCGCTTTGACGATAAAGCGGCAGATGGTCGGCGTATTTGGCGACCAGCACATGGGCCAGGAGCCCAGGTCCCGGCCGGCCCCGCTCGATAGGAAGCGAGGGCATCGGCGCCTGGGTGATGGACTCGCAGCGGCGGCAGGAGAACTTTGGCCGCACATGCCGGATCACCTTGAACGACGCCGGCACGCACTCCAGCACTTCGGTCACGTCCTCGCCCAGCCGGCGCAGCTCGCCGCCGCACTTCGGGCAGACGCAGCCAGCGACGTGGGTGACCTCTTCGCGCGGCAGATGATCGGGCAAGGGACGGCGGGCGGGTTTGTGAACTTGTTCAGGCACTATCACCGGGCGTTCGGCGCGATCACTTTCGTTCTCGTGCAGATCATCCAGAAGCAGTTCCAGTTGTTCGATCTCGCGGTCGATCTTCTCCGACGAGCGACCGAACCGCATCCGCCTCAGCTTGGCGATCCGCGCCGTCAGGCGTTCGATCTCCAGGTCTTTTGTCTGAAGCAACGCCGCCTGCTCGCGCACCAGGTTCTGCAGCGCTTCGACATCCATGGGCAAGGCGGACAAATCAAGTTTCATGTGCGCGAGCGTATCGCACAGACCGCCAGCTCACAGAGGAAGGATCGTCGCGAGTCAATCCACCGCGCGCCGGAACGTGCTGACATGGATTATCCCGCAAGCTCCGGACGATACGTTCGTTGTGGCGCTCGCCAGTCTATCCCTTCGAGCAGATAGCCCAGCTGCGCGGCCGAGATCGTCACCGCTTCACCCACAGTGCTCGGCCAGATGAACCGACCGCGCTCAAGGCGCTTGGCAAACAGGCACATGCCCTGGCCGTCGTGCCACAACAGCTTCACCAGGTCGCCGCGCTTGCCGCGGAACACGAAGAGATGGCCCGAGTGGGGATCACGCTTCAACATTTCCTGGACCCGCAGGGCCAAGCCGTCGAAGCCTTTGCGCATGTCCGTATGGCCGGTCGCAATCCAGACTTGGACACCGGCGGGAACCGGGATCATCAGTCTTCGCCCTGCGGGCTTCGGCTGACAGCTCGCCGCTCAAGCACATCGACGATGCCCCCCAGCACGGCCGTATCTACGTCCTTCCCGACAATGAGCCGGTGCCCACCGGTCAGAACGATTTCGATCCTGTCGCCGCCAAGGCGCGGCGAGTATCCTACTGGCTTGGCTGGTGACGATGCCGGCGCTGGCAAGGCAAGCGGAACAAAGGCCGATTCCGCCGTCGCCGTCCTCTTCGCACTCGCAAACTCGCGACGCCAACGGAACAAGAGTCCCGGTGTCAGGCCATGCCGACGTGCAACTTCGGATACCGTCCTGGCCTTCTGCGCCGCCTCGTCGAGGATCGCTCGCTTCTCCGCTTCCGACCATCGCCGCCGGGTCGACGCAATGACCTCAACTTCCGCAGTCGCACTAGGTCCAGACATAGGCACGATAGAGGTCCTATCGATTCAATAGAACCCATCGTCTCCCAACCCAACCGCCGCGCAAGGCGGCCAGGACCGGACGCTTACCGATAAGACCGGCCTGCATCGCTGCAAACCGGTCTTAGATCGCCTGCTTCTTGTGCGGCTAGAATAGGTCGGCGAACCGCTCGAACAGGTTCGGCTTCTGATTGAGCTTGTCACCTTGCGACGGAATCTGCTCTGCCACTTTCTGCGGAGCGGCAGCGGTCGCGAGCCTCGGGTTGCCGTAAAGCTCAGCCACTAGCGGGGAATGAACCGCCCCAATGGCGTTATTCATCGCCTCATTGAAACAATCCCTATAACGCTCCTGCGCCGTGAGATTGCGGATGTCGGGCTGGCCGCCGCAGACGCTGTTCGCGGCCATGTTGAGCCGCTGCAACAGAATCTGTGCGCCGGCCGCGTGTGCGATGTCGAGATCGGCGTAAGACACGGTCATCTGTGGCACTGCGCCGTTATACTCGGCGGCGTTGACCGAGCCAACGGTCGTCGCCAAAGCAAAGACGGCAAACGTGCAAGTGATCATGCGATTCATTGAGGCCTCCAGCTCTTGTAGTTGCCAATTGGGTTCAGGAAACAACACTCGACCGGTGCCACGTTGCACTAGCTGAGATGCCTGTATTTGAGAACGCACATAATTCGCAGGCGCAGGCCGTTTACTATAGCGAAACGACAATGTCGAGGCTGGAAAGCGAGTTTTTTCAAAGAATCAGAACGGACGTATCTTCCGACAGAAGTTGACCTAGGGTCTCTATCGAAGGAGATAGGCCTGATACTCAGCTTCTTCTTCAGATACCATCGGCATGTTTGTGTGCTCCAGCTGGGAACGGGTGCGCCGACACCCCGCCTGCCAGCTTCAAGACTGGCGGCGGCACCGTCGGTCAAACGAATAAGCTGGGGCTTATTTTACTGCTATCTTCAATCCCCCACTACGCAATGCAGCATACTTGGGGCCGACAGTGGCCCTGTGCTCTCGATGTGCAACGAGGCTGACATAATTAGTCGGCTTGGGTCCAAACACCACCACTGTCTCGATCGCGGTCTGTACCGGGGCCACTTCCATGGCCGGCTTCGTCTGCGTGCTGACCAGCGACATCGGTTGGGTGCTGGCCTGCGACATCGTCAGAAGTCCGGCGACGCTGCCGACTACAACCAGCGTGAGCAAACCTGCACTAAGCTTTTTCAAAGTCTCTCTCATAGATATTTTCTTTCTGAGGTTGGCCACGGCTAGGTCAGCCATTCATTAACCAACTATGGCACTCAGGTATAGCGCTGTAGTCTCAGTGACAATGTCCTTATGCCGCGCTCAGCGGATACCAGCCCCGCTTCCGACGCGGGTTGAGGCGCCCTTTCGTAGCGCCCGCCTGTTTGCCTGGCACGGACGATCTGAAATGTCTGGAATGCGTCAGTTTGGGGCAACCGACGAACGGCCGGAGTTGGCGCTTTTGCGACCTATTCCAAACGGTGAGTTTAGGTCCGGAAACGGACCTTGGCGTTTGGTCCGGGTCGCGCCATGTGTGGACGGCTCCCCGTTGGCAAGGGATTTTTTGATGTCATGCACTTCGGTCGGTGCGGCCATGTGTTCGACCTGTTGGTGCGGCACAGTGAGCCGCTGGCCATAATGCCTTTCG
>Ga0182027_10014778_pt1 | contig 10780 bp, 10 predicted proteins | sample 712E1DmetaG_FD_121300 | JGI IMG/M metagenome (GOLD analysis project Ga0182027, IMG submission 121300) | Permafrost microbial communities from Stordalen Mire, Sweden - 712E1D metaG (Illumina Assembly) | ecosystem: Environmental > Terrestrial > Soil > Wetlands > Permafrost | place: Sweden...
AACGGCATCCCGCGCAAGGGCGAGGTGCTGGCGCAGATTTCCTATTTCTGGTTCGCGCAAACCGAATCGTTCCAGCCGAACCATCTCATCTCGCGCGTTAACGAGCCGTTGCCGAAAAATCTCCAACCCTTCGCCGACAAACTCGCGCGCCGCTCGATGATCGTGAAAAAATGCAACCCGCTGGCCATCGAATGTGTCGTGCGCGGCTATCTCGCCGGCAGCGGCGGGAAGGAATATCAAAAATCGCAAACAGTTTGCGGCATCAAACTTCCGCCCGGCTTGAAGGAATCCAGCGAACTGCCGGAGCCGATTTTTACACCGGCCACCAAGGCCGAAACCGGCCACGACGAAAACATTTCATTCGAACGGGCAAAGAAAATCGTCGGTGACGACGTGGCCGGGCAGGCACGCGCGGCGAGCTTGAAGATTTACAATTTCGCCCGCAATTACGCCCGCAAACGCGGCATCATCATCGCGGACACAAAATTCGAGTTCGGTCTGGATAACGGCAAACTCATTTTGATTGATGAAGTATTGACGCCGGATTCCTCGCGTTTCTGGCCCGCCGACCAGTATCAAGCCGGCCGTAGCCAGCCGAGCTTCGACAAACAATTCGTCCGCGACTACCTGGAAACGCTTGATTGGAACAAAACCCCGCCGGGTCCGGTGTTGCCGACGGATGTCGTCGCGAAAACGACAGCGAAGTATCTGGAAGCTTACGAGCGACTCACAGGCAAACGCCTGTGAAGGAGCAAGGAGACAGGAGAAAGAAGCAAGTGTATGAAGTTTGAAGACCTCAAAGCTTGGCAGAAAGCAAGAGAGTTGACGAATGGCATTTATCGGCTTTGTAGAATCGTTCCGTTGAAAAATGATTTTGGCTTGCGTGATCAACTGCAACGTGCCGCTGTTTCGGCAATGACCAATCTCGCAGAAGGTTTTGAGCGGGTTGGCGAAGGTGAAAAGTTGCAATTCTGGAACATCGCCCGCGCTTCGGCGGGCGAAGTAAAATCGTTGCTTTACGTCGTGCGCGATAATCAACTGGCCGAAGACACTGCGATTCAAGAACTGCAGGCTTTAGCTATCGAAGTCAGTGCCTTGACGCAAGGTCTGATCAACTCATTTTCCAAAAACCGTTTCGAACGCTGACTCCTTGCTTCTTACTCCTTTATTCTTACTCCATGAATTTACTTGTCGAAGATTTTTTGCAATACCTGCGTCACGAGCGCGGACAGGCGGAGCACACGCAGAAAACTTATGCGGCATTGCTTGGCAAGTTCATCGCGTGGGCAGGCAAACAGGGATTGACGGACTGGAGGCAGGTCGAATTGAAGCACCTCATGGCGTTCCTGCAGCACGAACGCGAACGAGCTTTGGCCAATCAGCCAAAAGATTCGCCGCGCCGGTTGAGCAGCGAGAGCGTTTATCTTGAAATCGCTGCGTTGCACGCGTTTTATCGCTTCGCCGAAAATGAAAAGTTATTGCCGGTCAACGTGGCGGAAAATCTTTCGTTGCCGCGCCGATGGAAACGCCTGCCGAAAGCATTATCGAACCAGGAAATCGAAAAACTGCTCACTCCGGAATCACCGGAAACGCCCGAAAATTTGTGCGATCAGGCGATTTTGGAACTCGCTTACGCCTCCGGTTTGCGGCTCGCTGAACTGCGAAACTTGCGCCTCGAACAACTGCATCTCGAGGTCGGCTTCATCAACGTCATCGGCAAAGGCAACAAGGAGCGCGTCGTGCCGGTTGGGCGCAAGGCTGTTGAAGCGTTGAATCGTTACATTGAAGTCGGCCGGCCGAAGCTCGTCACGCCGCGTTCGCCGGCAAATGTTTTTCTGACAAAGCGCGGCACGCTGTTCGCGGCGGTGACACTCTGGTTGCGGATTAAAAATCGAGCTAAGCGGACTGACGTCGCGCGCAATATCACACCGCATATGCTGCGGCACAGTTTCGCGACGCATCTGCTGGAGCACGGCGCGGATTTGCGCGTGATTCAGGAATTGCTCGGCCACGCCAGCATCAGCACGACGGAAGTTTACACGCACATCACCGGCAATCGGCTGCGCGACATTCACCGGAAATTTCACCCACGGGCAAAAGAATGACCGCCGTGCCTCTGCGGATTTGCCTTGGAAGAATTAAAAAACTAAGCGCCGTTGTCGCCAATGGCTTCGACCGGGCAGCCTTCCTTGGCTTCCTTGCAGCGCGCTTCTTCTTCGGGCGAGGCCGGTTGTTTGCAGACGACGGAGTATCCGCCGTCTTCATTGCGCTTGAAATTGTCCGGCGCCGTTTCGCGGCACAGGTCGCAGTCAATGCACTGGTTGTCCACGTAAAATTTGCCCGGGACATTTTCGGGATATTTATTTGCAACGTCGGCCATAAATTGTGCGGTTAATATGGCCTCTACCTGTGCCGCTGGCAAGTTTCATTTGTTATGAGGTGTGAACTGGTAATGATGAACAGAAGACAATTACATTCCCAAGACCTTCACCGCTTCCGTGGCAAGATTCAGCACCGTGTTGGGAAACATACCGAGCCAGAACATGCCCGCGATGCAAACCGCGATGGACAACTTGATTCCCCCTGACAGAGGAATTGGTGTCAAATCCGATGCGTTCTTGCTCCAATAAATCGCGCGGATTACGCCAAAATAGTAATAAAACGAAATGACAATCCCCGCCAGCGCCGTGAATGCGAGACAGTAATAGCCGTGGTTCACCGCGCCTTGCTGAAGGATGGCTTTCAGCAGCAGAAATTTTCCAAAAAATCCTGCCATTGGCGGAATGCCCGCCAGCGAAACCATTGCCAGCGTCATTGTCGTGGCCAGCAAAGGCGAGCGCCGGTTCAAGCCTGCCAGCGCCGAAATATCCTCGTTATCCAAATGCCGCATCACGACGCAAATGACCGTGAATGCTGCGATGACGGTGAATAAATAACCGGCCAGATAATACAACAACGCCGCCTGGCCGCTCACGGTCAATGCCGCCACGCCAAGTAACAAATAACCTGCATGCGCGATGCTGGAATATCCCATCAGCCGTTTCAAATTGCGCTGTGGCAGCGCGCAGAGGTTGCCGTAAAGGATTGTGATGGCTGAAATCACAATGAGCAAATCCGCCCAATGTGCCGTGACACTTGGAACGGCGCTGAACAAAACCCGCAGCAATAAAACAAATCCGGCGGCTTTTGAACCAGCCGCCAGAAACGCCGTCGTGGGCGTGGGCGCGCCTTGATAAACATCCGGCACCCAGATTTGGAACGGGACCGCAGCGATTTTGAAGCCAAGCCCCACGAGTACAAATAACACGCCGATGAGGAAAATTTTATTGGTCTCGAATTGCGCGGCGACCGACGCAAGTTCCGTGAAATTCAATTTACCCGTCGTTCCCCATACCAACGCGATGCCGAACACCAGAAATGCCGACGACAATGCGCCAAGAATCAGATATTTCACGCCGGCTTCGAGCGAAATCAACCGGCCGCGTTGAAAACTCGTCAGCACATAAAATGTGACGGTGATCAGCTCAATGGAAACAAAAAGCATCACCAAATCGTTGGCCGATGCTGCGAATAACATCCCCGCCAGCGCAAAAATAATCAGCGAGTAATACTCCGAAACGCCTGCCTTGATGCAGTCAGAAAATTCCACCGACATGAACAACACCAAAATCGCGGCAATGAGGAAGAAACGTTTGAAAAAGACCGCCAGAGCGTCTTCTACAAACATGCCGTTGAAAGCCGTGCCGGTGATGTAAACGCCCAGATTTGTCACAAGCAACATCGCCAGTGCCGCGATGGCAGCATAGGCAAGAAATCGCCGGCGTTCGGCTGGCACGAACAGGTCCGCCAACATTAGCGCAATGCCAATGACGACCACGCAAATTTCCAAACTCATCAAAGAGGTATTCATCAATTTCGGATTTCGGATTGCTGATTGCCGATTGAAAGGTTTTTAGTTTCAAGTTTGGCCACGGTCGGTGACTGAACACTTGAAACCTGAAACTTGCTCGCCTCGGCGGAGCCTTTGGCGAAGCTCGGGAAACAAGAAACGATTTTTTCCACGTCCGGTGTGATTTGTTCCGTAAGCAGGCGCGGGAAAAAGCCGAACACGAGCAAACTCGCGAGCAGTATCGCGTAAGGCAGCTTGCGCCAAAGGCTTGTGGCGTCGGCAAGGTTCGCCCATTTCTCCGGCAATGGCCCATGCAAAACATTTCGCACCGCACGCGTCATGTAAACCGCGCCGATGATAAGCGCGCCCCAAAGCGCGAGGGCGGTCACCAGCGGAAACACTGTCCACGCGCCGAAGAAGACCGTGACTTCGCCGACGAAATTGGCAAAGCCCGGCAAACCGCATCCGGCCATTGCCGCCATGAGCAGCACCGTGCCGATGAACCGCAATCGCCGGCACAGCCCGCCAAGTTCGCTCATTTGGAGCGTGCCGGTCTTTTGATAAATGTAGCCGCTCAATCCGAAGGTCAGCGCCGCAAGAAATCCGTGTGCAATCATGACGACCACCGCACCGGTCACGCCGATGAGGTTCAGGCTCGCGATGCCGAGGAAGGCAAAACCCATGTGCGCTACGCTGGAATTACCGATGAGCAGATTGAGGTCTTTTTGCCGCATCGCTACCCAACCGATGTAAAGAATGTTGCCGAGGCAAAGCCAGGCGAGGATTTGCATCCAGTTTTGTGCCGCATTCGGCATCAATGGCAGCGCAATGCGGATCAAACCGTAGAGCCCGAACTTTTTCAGCACGCCAGCGTGCAGCATCGCCGTCGGCGCCGGCGCGGAGGCATAACCCAGCGGCGCCCACGAGTGAAACGGCCAGAGCGAGACCAAAATGCCGAAGCCGAACAGCAGCAATGGGAAAATAAAGTTTTGCGCATGCGCTGAAAGCGGGTGTGTCTGAATATATTCCGTCAGTTTCGGAATGTCGAACGTGTTCACGCCGGCTTTCAGGTAAAGCAGGATGAGGCCGATGAGTGCGATGAGCGCGCCAAGGCTCAAATACAGCGTGATTTGGAACGTCGCGTAGTTCTTCCGTTCGCCGCGGCCCCAAACACCGATCATGATGAACGTCGGCACCAGCGCCAATTCATGGAAAAAGTAGAAGAAAAACAGGTCGAGCGATGCAAATGCGGCGAGGATGCCGCCGGCCATCACGAGGAGCAGGATGTAAAATTCCTTTTCGCGCGATTGGATTTCCCATGAACAGCACACGGCGGCGAACGCCACGATCGCCCCCATCAAGATCAGCCCAACGTTCAAGCCGTCCACGCCGACGTGGTAACTGATGCCCAACGATTCGACCCACGAAATTTGCTGTTCAAACTGGTAGCCGCTCAAGCCGGGCACGAACAGGCAGAACATCTTCACCGCCAGCAGCATCGAGACCAGTGTCGCCGCGATGGCAACAGCGCGGATGATGACACGGTAATTGCGCGGCACGAAAATCAGCGCCAGTGCCGCCAGCAGCGGCCAACCTGCGATGTAGGTCAATATGGACATTTTATTTTATCAAAACGAAATACAGCAACACCGCCACGCCCAGCACAAACAGGAAGGCATAGGTCTGGAGATTGCCGGTTTGAACAAGCCGCAATGCGCGACCGGTAATATCCGTGCCGCCGCGCGCCAAGCCGATGCAAAAACCTTCCACCAACCAGCGATCAATCCAATCCATCACCGCCGCAATGAAATCATGCGCTCGAATAACGGTAGCCTCGTAAAGCTCGTCAAAATAGAACCGGTTCTTCATGGCGGTCGCCAAGCCACCGAGTTTCGCGGGCAGTGGATCGCTGACGGCATTACGATATAACGCGTGTGCGGCAAAAAAGCCGATTGCCACAGCAGCGATCCCGATTATTGCCACCCCGGGCGATTGTTGGAACGGTTCAATCAAAGTTTGAGCGAACGAAAAATGCTCCACTGTACCGCCGAATTGAGAGGCGTAAGTTTGACTGACGCCGATGACACCACCAACCAGCGCGAACACACCCAACACGCGCAACGGCCATGCCATCACCGGCGGTGATTCGTGAGCGTGACCCGCAGCTTCCGTCTTTGCTTTGCCAAGGAACGCGACGTAGAACAACCGGAACATGTAAAATGTCGTCAATCCAGCAACGGCCACGCCAAGCACGAACAGCGGATAATTTTCCCGTTCCAGTGCCAGCGCGAGAATGCCGTCTTTGGAATAAAAACCGCTGAATGGCGGCACGCCGCACAATGCCAGCGCGCCAAACAGGAACATCCAGAATGTTACGGGCATTTTTTTCCGTAATCCGCCCATCTTCCAAATGTCCTGCTCATGGTGCAGCGCGATGATGACCGAACCCGCGCCGAGGAACAGCAGCGCCTTGAAAAACGCGTGCGTGGTGAGGTGGAACATCGCCGGTGTCGGACCCGCCAGACCAACAGCCATGACCATGTAACCGAGTTGCGAGAGTGTCGAGTAAGCAAGAATGCGTTTGATGTCGTTTTGTTGAATGGCAATCAATGCAGAGAGCAAGGCGGTGAATCCGCTGATATATGAAATGAATTCCAATGCCGGGACATTGAAAAGGAAGAAAACCCGACAAAGCATGTAAACACCGGCGGCTACCATTGTCGCGGCGTGAATCAGCGCACTGACCGGTGTCGGGCCTTCCATTGCATCCGGCAACCACACGTGTAGCGGGAATTGGGCGGATTTACCGACCGCGCCGCAGAAAATCAAAAGTCCGGCGATTGTTAAAGTCGTATTAGACAAAAACGAGAAATCAAGGAATGGATGCGCTAAGCCCCAATGCGGACCAAAACCTCGTGGCAGATTCTCAATTCTGATTAGCTGGCTTTGCATCGAATCAAAATTCAGCGAGCCGAGCAATCCCCAAACCATCAAAATTCCGAGCAGAAATCCGAAGTCGCCGAGGCGGTTGGTGATGAACGCCTTCTTCGCCGCATCCGCCGCGCTGGGTTTTTCAAACCAGAACCCGATGAGCAGATAGGACGATACACCGACGAGTTCCCAAAAGATGAAGAGTTCGATGAAATTGTTTGCCAGCACAACGCCGAGCATCGAGAACGTGAACAGGCTCAAGCAGGCGAAGTAGCGCGAGAAGCCGCGGTCTTCGCGCATGTAGCCGAAGGAATAAATGTGAATTGCACCGCCGACGCCGGTGACGATGAGCATCATCATCAGGCTCAGCGCGTCGAGTTTCAGTCCGAAGTCCACGTGCAAGCTGTCGATAGTCAACCAGTTGGCGACGGATTCAGCGGGCATCGGCGTCCAACCGTTCACTGCGATGAAAGAAATCGTGAGGACAAAGCCGATGACAATCGCACCGATGGACAAACAGGCGCTCAACGCGCGGTTCCGCAGCGTGAACAGCGTGATGCAACCCGCCGCGAGCAGCGGCAAGAACAAAATGAACCACGGTAATAGTTCCAATCTCATCAAAGTTTCATCAAGGTCAGGTCTTCGACGTGCGCGGATTGGCGTTTGCGGTAAAGCGCGACTATGAGCGCGAGGCCGACCGCCACTTCCGCTGCCGCCACGGTGATGATGAAGAAGACCAGAATCTGGCCGTTCAAGTTGTTGTTGAACCGCGAAAACGAAACGAGCGCGAGATTTGCCGCATTGAGCATCAGCTCCAGCGACATGTAAATGACGAGCAAATTGCGCCGCATGATGACGCCCAGCAAACCGAGCGCAAACAGCAGCATGCTGACCACCAAATAATGTTCCAGTCCCAGGGTCATAAAATTGTAAATCGTTGAATCGTTGAATCGTTGAATTGGGATTGCTCCGGCGTCTGGTTGCCTATGTAACAATTCAACGGTTTAACAATGCAACGCCTGTTCATTTCAAATCCTTTTTGCTCAATAAAATCACACCTACCATCGCCACCAGCAGCAGGATAGAGACGACCTCAAACGGCAACACATATTGGGTGAACAGGAGCTTGCCAAGCGCAGCAGTGCCGCCTTCGAGTTGCGGCGCAGGTAAATCCGTACCCGGTTTTGTCGCGTGCAGCGATATGACAAGAATCGTCACGATGGCGCCGACGGAGATCAGCCCGGCTGCACTGCCGAACAACTTGATTTTGCGTTGCTGTTCTTCCTTCAGATTCAGCAGCATGATGACGAACAGAAACAGGACGATGACCGCGCCGGCGTAGACGATGATTTGCACCGCCGCGAGAAAGAACGCGTGCAGCAAAACGAATAGACCTGCCATCGAGATGATGGTCAGCACGAGAAACATCGCGCTCGTGACCGGGTTGCGGCTGAACGGATTGGCGACGACGAGCACGCCACACAGCAACGTCAGCAGAGCGAAGATGTAGAAAAGGATACCCTCCATGCGATTATCTCCGCTTCTTCATTATCGCCAGCAGTGTTGCCGGTGTCGGGCGGCAACCACAATGCTTGCTGTGCTTGCGGTGCCATTGGATGCGTTGTTCCAAGGTGGCACGCTCCGGCATTTTGTTGGCCAGATGCCATTCGTGATTTAGTCTCGGTTTGGTCTTGGTGCTCATGAGTTGCCGACAGGAAACGTCTTCTGCTCTTCCGCTTCCTCGAGTTTTTGCTTCCATTTCTGGACGCCGCCGGCCGTACCGCCGAGCGCGAGCAGTTTTTCCTTGTTGTAAATCATTTCTTTGCGGCTTAGGCCGGTGAGCGAATAATCCTTCAACAGAAAAATCGCCTCCTCCGGACAGACTTCCTGGCAAAGGCCGCAGAAGATGCAACGAAGCATGTTGATTTCGAATTCCTTCGGTATTTTTTCGGCGTTCGGACGGTCGGCGAGCTGTCCCGCCGGCCCCGGCGGAATGATTTTAATGGCCCGCGGCGGGCACACAAATTCACAAAGCTGGCAGGAGACGCATTTGGTGTTGCCGTCCTGGTCGCGGACGAGATACGGCGCGCCGCGATAATCCGGCGGCACGACCCATTTCTGTTCCGGATATTCCATCGTGATGGTTTTTCCTTTGAACAACGAGCGGAACAAATGCCGGGCTGTGACTTTGAATCCGCCGACAATCGCCGGCAGATAAAGCTTTTCCCAAAACGTCAATGGTTTGCGATTTACTATCATTGCTATTTCTCACTAACACCCTGCTTTAGCTGGGTGTTGTTCCGCGCGAGCTGTGGTGGAACCGTTTCAACGGTTTTAGTCTTTGCGCCACTCCAGCCCGTATCGCTCGACGAATAATCTCAATTCCCCGACAAAATCCCGCTTTTGATGGTGTTCCTCTTGGTTGGCGATGTAGGCGCAGACCTCCTCGACGCCTGACTCCGAAACGGAGAACACACCATAACCCCGTCCCCAACCGAATTTGCCTGTGACCAGATGGCTCTCATTGATCCAATGCGATGAGCCGCCCTTGAACAACTGCATGACTTCCTCGATGGAAAGATTCGTTGGCAAATCTATTAACGCATGAACGTGGTCGACGTTCACAAAATTGATCTTCATGTAAATGCTCTTCTGTTTCGCATAATCCGTCAAATACTCTGAAAGCTTCACTGCCGCAGGCTTGGTCAGTAATGGACGACGTCCCAGTGTAGCCCATACCAGATGCAACCAGACGCGCGAATAGGAATGAAGGGACATAGTTTTGACTCATCTCAACTGTCTTTCCAACGCGTGAAAAACTGTTAAAACAGTTCTTCGTCCTTCGTCCGTCATCACCACCCCGCTAAAGCAGGGTGTTAATAAGAGGTGACGATCGTAATTTGTTAGTCCGGAATTCATCATTTTGTTTGTATCCACAAAATTATTGCTGTTATCAAAATATTCACCAGTGCGAGCGGCACGAACCGGCGCCAGCCCAAATCCATCAACTGGTCATACCGGAAACGCGGGAATATCCAGCGCACCCAGATGAACAACACCATGAACAAAAGCATCTTCACCACAAAAACAAAAATGTGCGCAATGCCTAGTCCCAGTGTTGCCGCCGGATGGTCCAGTCCCCAGAACGGCAGCGTCCAGCCGCCGAAAAACAGCGTCACCATCATCGCCGCCGACGCGATCATGTTGGAATATTCACCGAGGAAAAACAGCGCGAATTTCATCGAGCTGTATTCCGTGTGGTAACCGCCGACCAGTTCCTGCTCGGCTTCGGGAAAATCAAACGGCATCCGGTTCGTTTCTGCGAACGACGCGACGAGAAAAATGATGAACGAAAGTGGCGCGTACAGCACGAGCCAGCCGTGTGCCGCCTGCCAGCCGATGATCTGGCTCAAATTCAAACTGCTCGCGATCATCAACACCGGAATCACCGACATGCCCATCGAAATTTCGTAGGAAATCATCTGCGCGCTCGACCGGATGCCGCCGAGGAACGGGTATTTCGAGTTCGCCGCGTAACCCGCCAGCACGATGCCGTACACGCCCAGCGACACGATGCCGAAGGTGTAAAGAATGCCGATATTCAAATCCGCAATGACCATCTGCTGATGGCCGAGTTGCGAGCCGAATGGAATCACCGCGATGACCAGTATCGAGGGGATCACCGCGATGGCCGGTGCCAGCCAGAAATATATCTTCCGCACACCCGCCGGCGTGAAATCCTCTTTGAGGATGAATTTCAGACCGTCCGCCAGCGGTTGGAAAACTCCCAGCCGGATCAATGCCAGCCCGACGACGGGGATGGCACTGACAAACGGCGGCGCAGCGCGATTCGGCCCGATGCGGTCCTGAATCCATGCCGAAATTTTGCGCTCCGCCAAAACCGCATAGGCCACCATGCCCTGCACAATGCCGATGACCACGACAATTTTGATCGCGCTG
>Ga0182027_10014780_pt1 | contig 10780 bp, 9 predicted proteins | sample 712E1DmetaG_FD_121300 | JGI IMG/M metagenome (GOLD analysis project Ga0182027, IMG submission 121300) | Permafrost microbial communities from Stordalen Mire, Sweden - 712E1D metaG (Illumina Assembly) | ecosystem: Environmental > Terrestrial > Soil > Wetlands > Permafrost | place: Sweden...
AACATCAATTGCGATTTTCATATTTATTACTTATGCTAAAAGCATACCCCAATCTGCGCAAAACTTTTCTATTCCTTTTCTGGTTAATTTATTCTCTATGTTTAACTTTTTCCAATCCTTAGCCAAAACAAGCGAATCGGTAAAAGGAATAGTTTTAAAACCGGACTCATAAACATATGATTTATCAGGGACCGGGCATCCTTTTTCTGCCCACTCAAGTAGTATTTTTAATGGTGCTGTTATGATGTCGCATTCAAGACTCAAAGAAGCTAAGAAATGAGGCATTGTGCGCACGCTTGCAGATAAGACCTCCACATGGTTAAATTTTTCTCTCCTGTAGTTTTTTAAAATATTTGAAATTAAACTGATTCCGTCTTGTCCTATATCATCAAGTCTGCCCACGAAGGGGGAAATAAAAACATCTCCCTTGCGCACACCCTTGGTTGCTAAAAAAACAGCCGCTGCCTGTTCCTGAGTAAAGCATAATGTCATATTCACTTTTATCCCCTCCTGTACTATCCTATTTGCTGCTGCAAGTCCCTCTTTTATAATCGGGAGTTTTATATGAGCATTAGGAATCCAGGAATTCATTTCCCTTGCCTGGGCGGCCATCTGCGATGAGGTTGTCTTAAAATCAGCATATGCTTCTATTGATACTGAGCCATTAGGAATAAGTTTTGAAATTGCCTGTATTATTTGCCTATAAGAATTATATATTTCTTGTTCTGTAAATTTATTTCCTTTTTTGATTCTCTCAACAATTTTAGGATTTTTCGCGATAAGAGTTGGATTGGTTGTCTGTCCGTCTAAAAATCCAAGCGCCTTAATTATCTTTTTTGTTTCAAGCGGATCACCGCTGTCCAAGAAAATTTTTGTTTTTAAATTTTTTGGTCTCATTTCTTACTTGCGTGCCAAGCCCAAGCGGTTTTGACAATTGTTTCTAAATCCGAATATTTTGGATTAAATCCCAGTTCTGATTTAATTTTTGTCGCATCCGCAACAAGCTCATCCGCATCGCCTGGACGTCTTGGGGAATTTTGGATATTTACTTTTTGACCCGAAACTTTTTCAACCATTTCAATAATTTCTTTGTTGGAAAATCCATTTCCTGTTCCAACGTTATAGGTATAATTTCCCGGCTGTTTTATTAATTTCTCTAAAACCAACACGTGAGCTTCCACCAAATCCAAAACATGAATATAGTCCCTGACGCAAGTGCCATCCTTGGTCTTGTAATCTGTCCCAAAAAGACTGAACGGTTTATTCTCAAACAATGACCTTATGATATTTGGAATGATGTGGCTTTCGGGCTCATGCCGCTCACCCATTAAACCGTCAATTGCTGCTCCCGAAGCGTTAAAGTATCTCAAGGCAACCGTTGATAGTTTTTTTGTTATCCCATACCAATTCATAATTTTTTCAACTATTAATTTACTTTCTCCGTATGGATTTGTAGGGTTAGTCGTACTGTATTCAGGAATCGGAATTTGCGCAGGAATGCCATAAACACCGGCCGACGATGAGAAAATAAGATTATTAGTGCTTGTTTTAACCATTTCTTCAATTAAATTAAGGGAAGAAAAAACATTATTCTCAAAATAAACATAAGGGTTCTTCATTGATTCTCCCATTGCAATAAAACCGGCGAAATGAATTACACCGTCAAATTTATTTTCCGAAAAGACTTTTGCAACAAAATCCTTATCCAAAAGATTACCTGTATAAAGCTTTGCTTTCTTATCTATCGCGTCTTCGTGGCCCCTCTCCAAACTATCTATAACCACGACTTCATCTCCTTTTTCAAGAAGTCGCTTTACCATAAAACTGCCTATATATCCCGCCCCACCAGTTATTAAAATTTTCATTGCGTTAAATATATTATATACGAAACAGGAAATCTAAGCGCTGAAAAAAGAGAGAACGTAAACCCTTGCCAAGAATCTATAAAACCCTTATGTCGCCCGTAAGTCAATAAAAACCAAAAAAGGGGTTTTACCAACAAGTACATAAATCCATAATAAATTTTTTGGAAGATATTCTTATTTTTCATTTCCTCTTTTATTTGACCGGCAATAAATTTATCGTACCTATACCATTTGTTAAGATAATGACGAAAATCTTTGTATGGGTAATGCAACAGGGCTGATTTTAAATAACCCACTTCTCCATCAACTACAGCCTGTTCATGAACATCTTTTTGCGGAAGCCTCCCCTTACCTTTTCTGTAAAATCTTAGAGTATAATCAGGATATTGACCACCCTTCATTAAAAATCTTCCCAAAAACCAATTTTTTCTTGGCATCCAATAACCATTAAATTCTTTAGGATCTTTTTCTAGAATTTCTCTAATTTCTTCTTTCTGTTCCGGCGAAACATGCTCATCACCATCCAATTGCAAAACCCAATCCTTTGTTGCCATATCAATGGCCATTTGTTTATTAATATGAAAATTCAGTTTGTTAGTAGTAATTTTTACCCTTGCATTATATTTTTTGGCTATTTCAACTGTTCTGTCTGTGGAGCTTCCATCAATAATTATTATTTCATCCGCCAAATCCTTTACGCTATCCAAGCATCCGGCGAGATTTGCCTCTTCATTGTATGTTGCCAAAACCACGGATAAAGTTTTTCTTGCCATGCCTAGATATGATAACAACAAAACTGCCTTTTTACAAACCCGCGAGGACTAGTAACCCAACAATGACGTATATAAATATTCCGGCGAAATGAGTTGCCAACCATAATTTTTAAGCCGGTCGACTGAATAGAACGTAAGATCAACTGCTCCGATTGCATCCAGTTTGTGATCATCCGCAACACGTCCGGGATACCTACAATGACTATCTCTAAATCCAATCTTTATATCCTCACCCAAGAGATTATTATTACTCATTAAAAACACCACGCCCTGAACCCGATCTTTATATTGACCGGTACATGCAAATATAGAAAATTTTTTATAGGGATAATATCTTTCAAGAAATCTCTCCTGATTTAGAAATTCCACATGGGAATCAACCGCATATGTGTGAACTAAATCTACTTTAAAACCAGCAATTACTATAACTACAAGAATAATACCAAATATAATTTTCCCAAATCGGATCCTTAACACCTGCCAAACTAATACTCCTGTAAGTAAAATTAAAAACGGGTGCAAAAACAGCAAATAATAACTTGCCCTTTCCCCTGAGAAAAAACGCAGAAAAATAAAACAAATAAGAAAAAATAAAAAAACGACAGAGTATGCTAAAGGTACTTTACGCTTAATAATAAGAAACAAAGAAGCTATTAATGACCCTCCTGATAACAATAATCCGACTAAAAACGGAAAACCAAATACATATCCCCAAAAGTTAGGCCAAAAATTGAATAAATATAACAACCAACGATTCGGTACATAAACTTTGTTTTTACCGAATATGTAATAATCTATTAATCCAGAAACTGTTTGCCAATGGTGCGTCAAATTAAAATAAATAAGCGGAAAAAACGATAAAAGAATACCAAACAAACTTAATACTAATACTTGAACTCTGCCTTTTTTACAGAATATAAATAGTAAAAATGGAAGAAATATAAAATAAACCATTTGATAATGGCAATTTATACCAATTCCAATCGCAAGACCTAATAGAAACGCTGTCAAAGACGATGGGGTTTTTGATTTCAATAAGCGGATCGAAAACCATATGGAAAGCGCCACAAAAAGAGAGACCAGATCAGGGTTACTAAGACCGGTTCCTGCTATAATTTGTCCCGGCGATACGGCCGTTAATAAAGCAAGCGTCAACCCAAATTTTTTGCTGAAAAGCTCTGAACCGATGCCATACATAATTACGATTACCGCAAGAGAAGTTAAAGAAACATATACCCATGGCGCATAAAAAAGCGGGGCTAAGTGTTGAAATAAAATCAGTTGATAATAATACCATGGCCCAAAATTAAATGTACCTAAAGCTGAAAGCGGACCAACCATTGGCCAAAAATTATGCGCTGTGGCGTATTGAGCAAGAATTGAGTCTCTTGTTGCGTCAATATCAAAACCGTACCTAGCCGGATAACCCCAGAAACGTAAAAAAGCTCCAAATAAAACAATCACAAAAAGTGCAATTGCTATTTTATTATCCTTGGCAAATTTTATGCACTGATTGAAAATTCTTTTCATTAATAAATTCTTGTCTGCACAATAATTCCGCTTTCAGCTTTATAATCCTTCCTTTTTTTCTCTTTGCTTAAGCCAACTTTTTAATCGGAACGGGTATTACAAACCCGGTTTGAAAATAAAATATACCGTTATTTAAATTGATTAAGTCTGTTTATAAATGTATCCGACAGTTTTCCCGTCTTTGTCCTTAATATCAGTAATTCTTTTCATATTTTTCACTTCAGTTTCTGTCTGCGTTATATAAATGTCGCCTTTTGATAAAAGACTTTGGCATTTTCCAAAATAAGCGTTTTCTATATTAAAACAGTTTTTTGTAATTCGATTTGATCCTCCGCTTTGAATATATTTTTCAGGGTCATATTGTGTATAAAAAAGATAAAATATGTACGCCTGTTCATAGTCTGCGGAAAAAAGGATTTTATGACTGCCGTTCTCATATTTCTTTACTGCATTTACTGCTTGCTGATATCCATATTGCCAATATTGCTCATATTCTGAATTAGTATGCAGGAAATATAGATTTACATATAAAACAAAAAAGGATAAGTATATAAGCCCGATAAAAATCAGTAAAAGTTTCTGGACTAATTTTTTATTAATCACTTTTATTAATTGAATAAATCCAAAGGCTTCAAGTATTTGCCAAATCGGGAGCATGATAAGCGCTCTTTCAGCATTTGGACTGCCTGTGACCAACGATCCTGAAATTGGAGCAAGTAAAAACCAGTATCCTAAAAGCAAAGCAATCATCCTCTCATTACTAAACAGAAAATAAGCACCCATAAGAATAAACGGCAATGAAATTATGTATAACAATCCAAAACCGGGAGCATGATGACGCTCTAAATCACCTTGAATAAATAACCAATTAGGATTAAAGTGTCCTAAATAATTTTCTAAAAATGTCTCAGCGTAAATTATTCTTCTATTATGGAATAGGGCAAAAATTTTCTGGTTATTTGCTATATCCTGTTGTGATTCAATTAATGGAGTTTTTAACAATTGTGTTTGTTCCGACGTGAATAATACGCTTGTTCCCCGAGCTGTGGTCCTGGAATCTAAAAGCCAAAGTGAATTTAGTAAAACGAAACAAAGCCCGAAAACAACAAATAATTTTTTATGCTTGAGAAAAAAATCTTTAGCAAAAATAACTAACCCGACAACCAAAAGTGGCGTAAATAATTTTTCGGCATGATATGAATAAGAGCTTAATGCTAGAAAAAATGCTGCTGCAAAAAAATACCATTTTTTATGCTCATTATAACCTCTTAGAAATACCCACACGCCGACGAGAACAAAAAATAAACCAATAACCGACTCGAATGCTACCCTACTAAATTGAATATGCCAAGGAGAAATCGCAAAGAAAAACATTGCTAAAAAGGCTGCGAGTTTAGCGTATGACCGTTTTTTAAACAACTCGTACACCAGTAAAAATACAAATATAATACTTAAACTTCCCAAAAGCGCGTTGGGAAACCTAACTGAAAAAGCATTCAGCCCGAACAATTTAACAGGTATTACGTCTGCATATACATATACCGGTTGCTTATAGTCACCAAACGCCTTAAACGACAATGGGAGCAATGCTCCATACTCATCTTTACCCGTATGCAGAATAGAATAAGCATTATAGCCCCACGAAACTTCGTCCCAATCAAGAGAATTCGGAATTTTACCTAAATCATGAAAACGCAAGAATGCGCCAAGAAAAAAAATTGCAATAAATAATATAATTGTTAAGATTTTTTTCATTGATTTGTCGCGATCACAAACGCCGGTTCTTTATTGAGAAAATCAATTATTTTTAATACTTTTAAATTTTTGGTAATTTGGCTTGAATCACCAACGTACAGTACACGTTTTCCCGCATCAGATGGCTGAATTAGCGTGTCTCTAAACTGATATTTTCCTAAGGCTAGCACATTATAAAATCCAAACGGATCTCTTATTACCTTTCCGGTTTTCCAATATGTTTGAGGAGATATATTTCCATAAAAAAGTACATAGATATAAGGCCTTCCGTAATTTTGAGTAAACGCGATAACATCATACTTACCCTCCTGACTCTTGGCGTAAGAAACTGCTTCTTTATACCCATATTGCCAATCGCTCGAATATTGTATTGGGAAATGAGCAAAATAATTGTGCGCCGCAACGACAACCGTTACTAAAACAACTACTCCAAGCAAAACATAACAAAATTTGCGATATAAGGGTTTGAATTTACCCAAAAATGTTATGAGCCAAAGCATGCCAAAAGCAGCAATTATTTCATAAGTTGGGATATAAGTTTCACTACGAAGAGCGTGCGGAGTCTCTCTGGCAGTTGCCGCGGCAATTGGAGCTAGAATAAACCACGCAAAAATAAATGCTGATTCTTTCCTTTTGTATTTAATAAGCATGTATGCACCAAATATTAGAAGCGGCAATTCCCATAAATACAATTCTCCACTATCCTGCATTGAGAAACGAGGATTAACGTCTCCGGTAAAGAATAAATAATTCGGGTTAAAGAAATCAAGATAATGTTTTAGATATGAAAAAGCAAATAACACCCTACGATTATGTAAAGCGTCTGCGAGTAGTGAATTATTTTCCTCTTTAATCCAAGCGTTGGATTGTTTAACAATCGAACTATCAGTAAAAATGTTTACCTCATTAAAACGTAGCTTACTTTCCGGAGTACGAAGATAAAGCAAAAATGGAACAAGTAGAACTAATGCTAAGATACAACCACCCAATAGGATTACCAAGCGTTTTTTGACAAAAAGATCTTTTAGATAAAATAATCCAAGCACAATAACTATTAATGGAATAAACACTCTATGCGCGTTAAACGCATAAAAGCCAAGTACAAAAGAAATACCACTTAATATAAACCACAAAAAGTTTCTATTTTTCGCAAGAAAAAATAAATATATAGCAAGGACTGTAAAAAATGTCGCAACATTACCTTCATATGCCGCACGACTTAGTTGAACATGCCAAGGGGAAATACTCAAAAGAAAAGCTGTTCCCAGAGCAAGAAAATGTCTTTGTTTATGAGTTTTAAACAATTCTAAAACAAGCCCATAAGCTGCAAGAACTGTTAATGTTCCCAAAAGCGCCGATGGAAAACGCACTCCAAGCGGCGTTTCTCCAAAAAGAGCGATAAACGGAACGTCTAGATAGATGTATACCGGAGCTTTGTAATCACCGAATGCCTGAAATCTGGCAATTGGAAAATACTCGTTATGCTCATCATGTCCGGTTTTTAAAATTGAATAACTATTATAACCTTGCGAAACTTCATCCCAATATAAGCTTGGCGGATTTGTTGGCAATCCCCAAAATCTAAAAATTCCTGCGAGTAATATAATGCCAAATAAAAGAATTAAGTTTTTGTTTAAATACTTACTTACTTCCATATATATTCCACAGCACATGGATAGTTTCTCCATCATCAATAATTTTTTTAACCGGAGTATCTTTGTAGAGACAGGTATCTGCCGGAGCTGCATAAAGAGTATGTTTAGGTAATGATTTAATTTTATCATTTATGTCTTTGCTTAAACACTCCATAGATAAAGTTATATTGTAAATTTTAATCGGGTTTTCTTCCCAAACTTTCTGCATAAGCATGGGATCAATTTTGTCTGATATTGCATATTGCAGTAAAAATTCTTGAGGATGCTGGCTGTTCACATAAATTTGGTTATAATCACTTCTTTTTGAAGCTATCAGATAAGTAATATCTCTATCGCTTTTTTGCCATCCTTCCGCCCCGTATACCGACCACCTGTAATGATATTGATAGAGATATTCCGAAAATAAGAATAAGTATAATAGGATAAAAATAGTCAAGAAAATATTTCTATAAACAAACTTATACTCTTCAACTCTTTTTAACAAATAATCAATTCCACAAGCGATTATTATTAGTAGTATTGGCAACATCATTATGTCTCTATTTACAAAATTCTTGTCTATGGTAAATGTAGAGGGCAAAGGACTTATTAATAATAACGCTAATATTAAATTTCTTAAAAATTTATCTTTATTTTTGAAAAGAGCATAAATTCCTAATAACAATAACGGCAAGTCAATAACATAAAGTTCTCCCCTGGAACCAATATTATCTATTAATGAACCATTTCCTACATCTCCGTAAAGAAATAGGAAGTTCGAAGAAAAAACCTCAAGATAATTTTCCCTAATTGTTTTTAGATAATATAAAGGCTTGTTGCTAAAGACAACACGTAAAATCCAAGGCGCAACATTATACTGTCTTTCCAAATCTACCTTAATAGCGGCTTGAGGATCACTAAGTAAGCTTATCTGGCTTTGCCGTGAAACTGACTGCGTTTTGACTACGATTAGGAAAGAGACTAATATCAATAAACATCCAAACAAAAACAAACCTACTATTTTTTTTCTTTTCAATAACTCTTTCCTAAAGAAAAAGATGAAAACCGGAATTAAGAAAATAAAATAAACTTTAGTGGCGTGATAACTATAAAATGCAAGAGCAAAAGGAATGATGGACCACAAAAATTTATTCGTAGGGAAATTTTTAATAAAAACATAGATTCCAAACAACAAGAAAAAGAGTGCAAAATCAGCATCCCAAACTCCCCTGCCTATCTGAAGAGCCCATGGTGATATTGCCAACAACAAAGCACTTATTACGGCAATCCGTTTATTCTTAAACAAATAGTCTGTTATCAAGAATAGAAAAAAAACAGATCCTATCCCGATAAGCGCAGAAGGCAATCTACCAGCAAACAAACTAAGGCCTAAAATCCCAACGAATGGAGCAGTTAGGTAAACCTCAACAGGAGATTGAGAAGAATGCGCATTAAAAGACAAAGGAATAAAATTACCTAAAATATCTTTTCCCGTATGCCAAATGCTATAAGCATTATAAATATAAGCAGCTTCATCGTTAGGAGTTCCACTTGGCACACTTCCTAATTGCCATAACCTTAAGAAAGCAGCAAGAAGAATAATGAGTATTAATCCACTCTTCCAATTAAATATTTTCTTCATTTTTTGGCTCTAAACCACATGTTTAAATAAACTTCAAAAAAACCGTTTTCGATTTTATCTTCTAAAAACCCCGCATCTTTAAGATATTCCTTAATCCTTTTGTGTGTCAAGTTATGCTTATGCTCATGTATTTCTTCTTTACTGATTAATCCAAAATTTGCCAAATAGTGCAAAGGCTTATCAGACCAGGGAGCGGGAGTAGTAATAATAAAAATCCCTCCTTTTCTCAATGTCCTTCTAACCTCCCTTAGCACGTGACTTAACTTATCATGGTCGATGTGTTCAAAAACTGCAAGCATGGTAATTACATCAAAAAAATTATCTTTAAAAGGAAGCATTTGTTTTCCAACTTTCATTTTTTTCAAGAATATTTTTTCGGTTTTTTTAATTAACGCTAAATTAACAGACGGATCTATACCATATCTTTCGTTTGCATTAGAAGATAATAAAAAGTAGGGGAAGGTTCCACAACCGATATCAAGCACTCTGTTTTTTTTGTGGTTTTTATGTACTAACTTATTAGCAATATTTGTTCTTTTTTTTGCTAAAAAGTTTTCCAGAAGCCCGAATCCTCTTGTTAAACTAATTGTTGAATATTGCATAAAATTATTTATCCTTTTAATGAGACCCGCCTATTGGTTGCAGGAAAATAGCTGGAGCTCTAAAAAATTCAATCATTGCTTTAATTTGAGAAGCGATATCTTACCAAAGACCATAAAGCTTTTAATCCGTCACTTACAGTATTAAGTTTTTTACCTTCATCGTATCCCCTTGGAACGACAGAGATAGAAACTTCTTTTATCTTGTATCCCCTTTTTAAAAGCTTTGATGTAATTTCCGGCTCCAATTCAAATCCCCTAGCATTAAGCTTAATACCGTTAAGTGCTTTTTTGGGAAAAAGTTTGTAACAAGTCTCCATATCCGTAATCCATTGCCCATAGAGAATACTTGTTACTAAACTTAAAAACCGATTACCCAGATAATGCAGAATAAATAAATTTTTACCTTCTTCTCCCTTTAGATGGGGCATTCTATTAAGTCTTGTTCCATAGACAACCTCCGCCTTTTTTTCTAAAATAGGCTTGATAAGATCCTTAATAAACTTTGGGTGATCTTCCAAATCTGCATCCTGAATAATAATATAGTCTCCAGTTGCGTTTTGAATTCCTGTTCTTACCGCTGCACCTTTCCCGCCATTTTTTTCATGAAAAATAATCTTAAAAGAGTTGCTTTTTATGTTTTTTAATTTTTGCCTGGTAGAATCCGTTGAACCATCATCAACCACTATAATTTCCTTTTCAACTCCGGGGATTTCTTCTTTTCTAACCCTGTCTAAAATTTCAATTATTGTTTTTTCTTCGTTATAAACAGGGATAATGATAGATAATTTCATTATGATTTTCTGAACTAATCAGCTTTATTAGATTTTATACTTTTTGGCAATAAAATTAAAGCCTTAAAATATAATCAGTAACCTCTAGAAACAACTGTGAGAGATATTACCTCAGCCCGTTTAAAAACGCGGTGCAAGAGGGGCACGAATAATGCCGCAAGATTTTGTATAACATTCCATGGATTCTT
>Ga0182027_10014781_pt1 | contig 10779 bp, 6 predicted proteins | sample 712E1DmetaG_FD_121300 | JGI IMG/M metagenome (GOLD analysis project Ga0182027, IMG submission 121300) | Permafrost microbial communities from Stordalen Mire, Sweden - 712E1D metaG (Illumina Assembly) | ecosystem: Environmental > Terrestrial > Soil > Wetlands > Permafrost | place: Sweden...
CACTTCCTGGGCATCGACTTTCTCGCTCCCTATTTCCAGTCGGTGAATCCCATTGCCATCGTCGTGCTGGCGCCGGTGTTTGCCTGGATGTGGGGCCGGCTGGCAGCGCGCGGCCGCGAGCCGAGCACGCCGGTCAAGTTCGCCGCCGGCTTGTTCTTGATGAGCGCCAGCTTTGCCATCATGGTGGTGGCTGGACGCCTGTCCGACGCTGGTGCGCGCGTGAGCCCGCTGTGGTTGATCGCGACCTACGTGTTGCAGACCTGTGGCGAGCTGTGCCTGTCTCCCGTCGGCCTGTCCATGGTGACCAAGCTGGCGCCAGCGCGCTTCGCCTCGCTCATGATGGGCATCTGGTTCTTGGCCTTCTTTGTGTCTGATCGCTGCTCGGGCATCTTGGCCGGGCTGGTTGAGAAGTTCGAGCGCGGTGAAGTGTTTCACGTCCTGGGCGGCCAGGCAGATTTCTTCCTCATGTTTGTGATAGTCACATTCATTGCCGGTGCGGCGCTGTTCGCGCTTTCGGGCACGGTCAAACGGCTGATGCGCGGAAGGGCGTAGGTGACGTGTTGGCCTTTCCGGTGAACCCTTTCATGGCGACAGGAATTCCCACCCGCATTGAGCCTGTGAAGGAAACCATCCATGGCGTCGAGGTCACGGATCCCTATCGCTGGCTGGAAAATGGCGACAGCGCGGAGGTTCGCTCCTGGACCGCGCAGCAGAGTCGGCGGTTGCGCCAGACCTTGGACGCGGTTCCGAGCCGCAATCGATTGATGGAGCGGCTGTGGGCTGTGCACGGGATCGGCACCCTTGAGACGCCGGTTCCCAAGGGCAAGGGCAGCGCGACTCGCTATTTCTATACGCGACGTGAGGGCCAGCAAAATCAGCCGGTGCTCTACCTGCGGCAGGGAGTTGCGGGAGCCGATCGCGTATTGCTCGATGTGAACGCGCTGGCGGCCGACGGCTCACAGTCGCTCGATTGGTGGTACCCGTCGGAGGACGGCCGCTTGCTGGCCTACGGGGTTTCCGCTGGCGGCGACGAGAGATCCACCCTGCTCGTGCGCGACGTGGACACTGGCCAGGATCGCCCGGACGTCATTCCGTGGACGCGCGCCTGCTCGCTGGCATGGCTGCCTTCGGGCCGCGGCTTCTACTACACGCGCTACCCGGCGCCGGGATCGGTGCCGGCTGGCCAGGAAGAGTATCAGCGCCGTGTCTTCCTGCACCGTCTGGGCACCGTCGCCAGTCAGGATCGCATGATCTTTGGCGAAGGGTTGCCCCCGTCCGCCTGGACCTCGGTATTGCTGTCACCCGATGGCCACTGGCTGGGCATCGAAGTTTCAGTCGGCGCGGGCCAGACCGATATCTTCCTCATCGACACGCGCAAGCGTGGCGTGCCTTCGCCCGTGCCCGTGGTCACCGGCCGGCCCGCGCTGTTCAACCTGGTCGATGTGCTCGACGATCGACTGTACGTGGTCAGCAACGAGGACGCGCCTCACTACTGTCTGTTCCAGATCGACCCACGCAAGCCCGAGCGCAACAACTGGAAGCAAATCATCGCTGAGGGCCAGGACACACTGGAATGGGTTGCGGCCGTCGGGGGAAAGCTGGCCGCGCTCTACCTGAAAGATGCGTCGTCGCGCGTGCGCGTGTTTTCGCGGGCAGGCAAGCTGGAACGCGAGCTCAAGCTGCCGGGCTTGGGCACGGTGGCGGGCCTGCGCGGTCGGCACCAGGCGCGCGAGCTCTTTCTTGGTTTCACCTCGTTCCTCACGCCCACCGTAGTCATGCGCCACGATCTCGGCACGGGTCGGCGCACGGTCTGGCAGAAACTGGCCTCGCCGGTCGATGCCAAAGCCTTCTCGGTCGAGCAGGTGCGCTATCCCTCGAAGGACGGCACGCTGATCCCCATGTTTCTGGTGGCGCGCAAGGGCCTGGTGCGTGACGGTCGCGCGCCCGCCCTGCTGTACGGCTACGGTGGCTTCAACCTGAACACCACGCCGGGCTTCGTCGCAGAGGTAGGGCCCTTTGTCGAACAAGGCGGCGTGTACGCGGTGGCCAACCTGCGCGGCGGCGGCGAGTACGGCGAGGCCTGGCATCGCGCGGGCATGCTGGGCAACAAGCAAAACGTGTTCGACGACTTCATCGCGGCGGCCGAGTTCTTGATCCGCGAGAAAATCACGTCGCGCGATCGGCTGGCCATTTCAGGGCGATCGAATGGCGGCCTGCTGGTGGCCGCGGCGATCACGCAGCGGCCCGACCTGTTTCGCGCGGCCATTTGCGGCGTGCCAGCAACCGACATGATCCGCTATCACCTTTTCCTGATTGCCCGACTCTGGATTCCCGAATACGGCAGTGCCGAAGATCCGGAGCAGTTCAAGTACCTCTACGCCTACTCGCCCTATCACAGAATCAAAGACGGCATCGCCTATCCCGCCACGCTGGTCTTCGCCGCCGAATCTGATTCGCGCGTCGATCCTCTGCACGCACGCAAGTTCGTGGCGCGGCTGCAGGCGGCGCAGAGCGGCCCCGGGCCGATCCTGCTGCGCATGGAGGGCCACTCGGGCCACGGTGCCGGCAAGCCGCTGGGAAAGTTGATCGAGCAGCATGCTGACGAGATGGCGTTCCTCTTCGGCCAGTTTGGGCTCAGCTCGCCCTGATCTCATGTAAACTGTTGGCGCGACCATGAATCTCGAGCTGGTCTCCATGCCTTGGGCCATGTTTGATGCTCCGTCGGCGGCTCTGGGCGCGCTGTCGGCGTACGTGCAAGGCCACGAACCACGGGTCAAGGTTCGATGTCGAAGTGCTTTTGTCGACCTCTGGCGACGCATCCCCGGTCCCTACCAGGCACTCTCGGACGAACATCTGGTCGGCGACTTGGTGTACGCCGCCGTCTTGTACCCGGAGCGCCGGCAGGCCGCGGTCAGCGCGATTGAGGACATCCTGGCGGCCCTGTCCGAGGTCAACGTCAAGGCGGGCTTGCGCAGAACCGCTGCCGGCAAGATACCGTGGGAGCGCGTGTTCAAGGTCATCGAAGAGCACCTGGAAGCCACGGCTCAGCAGGTGGCCGCGCAGGCTGACGTCGTGGGTTGCACTACCACGCTCACGCAGCTTTTCTCCAGCCTGTGCCTGGCTCGCCGGATCAAGGAGATCAAGCCACAGACCCGCATCGTGCTTGGCGGTACGTCATCTCACGTGGCAGGCTCGACTCTGCTTGACGTCTACCCGTTCGTCGACGCCGTCGTGCGCGGGGAAGGCGAAGCGAGACTTGTGGCGCTGCTGCAGGCATGGCTCGGGGATGGCCCCGTGCCGTCCCGTGCGAGCGGCATTCTCACGCGCGGCGCGCCCGCTTCCCCGTCGGAAATCCAGGTCATCGGCCCGAGCGATCCCGAGAATCTGGATGCGCTGCCGTTCCCCGACTACGATGACTACAACGAGCGTGCCGAGGCGGAGAGTATTCACTGGACGGTCCCGGTGGAAGGCTCGCGGGGCTGTTGGTGGAATCGGGCGCCTCGCACCGGCAACCCGCTGCACTCCTGCTACTTTTGCGGCTTCAACCTGCTGAGCGGTCGGCGCGACAAGAGCCCTTCGCGCATTGCCAGCGAGATGGAAAGCCTGGCGGATCGCTATCGCAACGTTCGCTTCTTCTTTCGCGACAATGCTCTTCGGCAAAGCGGGGTCGACGAGTTTGCCCACGCTTTGCGCAGGAGCCACCACCGCTTTTCCTTCAGCGTCGAGCTGCGCGCGTCCATCACGACCGACGAGATCGCCGAGCTGTTCCAGGCCGGATGCGCCAGCGTGCAAGTGGGCGTGGAAGGTCTGTCCACCGCCTATCTGCGCAGGATGAACAAGGGAACAACCACCATCCAGAATCTGTGCGCCATGCGGGCGTGTTGCGAGTTCGAGATTCGCAACGTCTCGAACTTGCTGATCCGCTTCCCAGGGGCGACAGCCGACGAGGTCGAGGAAACCGTGCGCGTCGTCGACAACTACGCCTGTGCCTATGATCCACCGAACATCGCGGTGTTCACGCTGAACCCGAGTAGCAGCGTTCACGCTCGCCCCGACCTGTTCGGCGTCGCGCGCAGCCGGACGCACGCGGGCTACCTCGCTGCGCTTCCAGACGACGTCGCCTCCCGCCTCGATTTGCCTTACCGCGATCACGACCTGGTCGCCGACCCAGTTTCTTGGGATCCAGTTCTGGCAGCGGTCAAGCGCTGGCGGAGACGCGCTGAACTTCTCAAACGGTCAGGTCTGCTGACGGTCGAGAGCAAGGCCATGGTCTACTACGACGGTGGCGATTTCCTCGAGATCGTCGACCGGCGCAAGGATTTCCAGGTCTTCACCCTGGACAAGAGCTGGCGCGATCTCTACCTCTTCTGCACCAACATCCGTTCCGAGCAGGAGATTGCCAGGCGGTTTGCCAGCGCGCTGTCGCAGCAAGAGGTCGCGGACCAGCTTGGCGAGATGGTTGATGCGAAACTGATGTTTCGCGAAGGAGATCGGTTCTTGTCCTTGGCGGTCGCGGTGCGGCCGGAGTTCGCTTTGCTGCGCGTGCGCGAGGAGAAGGCGAGCGCCGCGTCCGAGGCAACGCTGACACCGACGCGATAGAGCGCTGTCGGAGATTTCTTCGGCCACCCCTTCGGGGGCTTCGGGACGGACAGCCCACCTCACCTCCCCCGCGTGCTTCGCACACGCCCGTCGCGGCCAAGACCACGAAATCACCAGGCCACAAACTGGAAGCCGACGCTCGTGGGTAGTAGGGTCAGGTAGTGAACAAGACCCGCGTCATCATTCTTTTCGGTGGCCGTTCGGCAGAGCACGAGGTGTCGCTGCTGTCGGCCCGCAATGTTTTCGTCGCGCTCGACCGGAACCGCTTCGAACCGGTGTTGATCGGCATCGACAAACAGGGCCGCTGGCGGCCCGAAGCTGAACAGACTTTGCTGGGTGCGACCGGCGATCCGCGCACGCTCAGCCTGAAGGCAGTGGGAAATGCGCTGGAGGTGCCGGTCTACCCTGACGGCGGCGGGGCCATGACCGCGGCGCGCACCTTGCTTCGCCACGATGATGTGGTGTTCCCCGTCTTGCACGGGACATACGGCGAGGACGGCACCGTGCAAGGACTGCTGGAGTTGGCGGACATCGCCTACGTCGGGCCGGGTACGCTCGGCTCGGCCATCGGCATGGACAAGGACGTGGCCAAGCGATTGCTGGCACAGGCCGGGATTCCAGTGGTGCCGTGGCGGTTGGTCACGGCGCGCGCACTTGAACGCGAGCGAGAGCGTGCGTTGGCGCAAGCCTCGGAGCTTGGCTTTCCCGTGTTCGTGAAACCGGCCAATGCCGGATCCTCGGTCGGTGTCAGCAAGGTCAAGACGGTCGCCGAACTGGAACCAGCGCTGCGAGCCGCTTTGGTGTTCGACAGCAAGGTGCTGGTCGAGGCTGCGGTCAATGCCCGCGAGATCGAGTGCGCGGTGCTCGGTAACGACGAGCCGCAAGCCTCCATGCCGGCGGAGATCATCGTCCACCACAAGGACGGCTTCTATTCCTACGACGCCAAGTACGTGGACGCAGACGGCGCCGACGCCAAGATTCCGGCCGACATCCCGCCCGAGTTGACCGAGCGCGTGCGCAGCTTGGCCAAGGACACCTTCCGCTGTCTGGAACTGGCTGGAATGGCGCGGGTGGACTTCTTCCTCGACCGGCAGAGCGGCACGCTCTACGTGAACGAGGTCAACACCATCCCCGGCTTCACAGCCATCAGCATGTACCCGAAAATGTGGGAAGCCTCGGGCGTGTCGCAGAAGCAGCTGATCGCGCGCCTCATCGAATTGGCCATCGAGCGGCGCGCGGACCGGCGCAAACTGAAGACGCAGATCTGATCTACTTCTGGTCGAGCACTTCAATCGGCGGCATGGCCTTGCCTTCGAGGTACTCCAGGCTGGCGCCGCCGCCGGTCGACACGTGGGTCATCTTGTCAGCCAGGCCCATCTTTTCGACCGCTGCGGCCGAGTCACCGCCGCCGATCACCGTGATGGCGCCGCGGCCGGTGGCCGCTGCAATGGCCTTGGCCACGGCCAGGGTGCCGGCCGCGTAGTCGGGCGACTCGAACACGCCCATGGGACCGTTCCACACGATGGTGCCTGCCTTGCCGATGATGTCGCTGAAGGCAGCCACCGTCTTGGGGCCGATGTCCATGCCCATCAGCCCGTCGGGAATCGCGGCGCCAGGGACCACCGTGGGCTTGTCGCCGGTCATGGCTTTGAAATCGAAATTGGCCGCGGCACTGTGGTCAGAAGGCAACACGATCTTGCCGCCGGCCTGTCCCAGCAGTTTCTTCATATCCTCGACTTGGTCTTCCTCAACCCGGCTCTTGCCTACGGCCACGCCGCGCGCCTTCAGCAGGGTGTACGCCATGGCCCCGCCGATGAGGATGTGGTCCACCTTGCCAAGCAGGTTGGAGATGAGCTTGATCTTGTCGCTGACCTTGGCCCCGCCCAGGATGGCGACAAAAGGCCGCTTGGGGCTGGACACGGCCTCGTGCAGGTAGCGGATCTCTTTTTCCACCAGATACCCGGCGACGGCAGCGCCGCCCTTCTTTTGGATGGCCTTGGCCACGCCGTACATGCTGGCGTGCTTGCGATGGCAGGTGCCAAAGGCGTCATTGACGTACACATCGCCCAGCTTGGCCAAGCCGGCCACGAAATCGTCGTGGGTCTTCTGCTGTTCGGGTGTCAGCTTCTTGTCGGGGTTCTTCTTGGCCTTGTCGGGCATGGTCTCGCCCGCGTTGAAGCGCACATTCTCCAGCAGGGCCACCTCGCCCGGCTTGAGCGAGGCCACCAGGGCTTCGGCCGCCGGGCCGATGACCTCGTTGGGCCCGAGCTTCACCGGCTTGCCCAACAGCTCGCCCAGGCGCACGGCGCATGGCTTGAGGCTGCCTTCCGGATCAAAGGCGCCGTCAGGTCGGCCAAGGTGGCTCATCAGCACCAGCTTGCCGCCCTGGTCGAGCACCTGCTTGATGCTGGGAAGCGCGGCGCGGATGCGCCGATCGTCGGTGATTTGGCCGCCCTTCAAGGGCACGTTGAAATCCACGCGCATGAGCACGGTCTTGCCGCTGACGTTGATGTCTGCAAGGGTCTTGGTCGCCATGGTGTCTGCCTCTCGCTGATGGTTCAGCGCACCCCGGCGGGGCACGCGGGCAGATAGTAGCGGATCTCAGAAGAAAACGCAGGCTCTGCTGCCAGTTCACTCGGTCAGAACGTACCCTTGACGGCGTTCGACGGTGCGCGCGCCGCCCCTCTTACGGGGTGATCAATTCGTCGTCTAGAAACCCGCGGGGTAGTCTTGCCTCCTCACCAAGATTGACAAGAGGCGGAACTGTCGGCAGCGTGTCCGAGATCCGGCCGTGGCCGTCGAGAAGGACGTCGTTTCTTGGCACCAGCTTTGAGGAGACACCAGATGAACCGACTGACGCTCCCCGGATTTCTTGTCGCGAGTTTTACATTCGTGGCTGCGTGTTCTAGCGGCCTCACCGCCGCTCCAGGTACAGGGGGCTCACGCCCGACCGGCGGCAGCTCGGGAGGTGCGACGAGCTTGGGCGGCGCGACCGGCTCTGGCGGCACGGCCGCTTCGAGCGGTGGGACCAGCTTGGGCGGCGCGACCGGCCCCGGCACGACAGCCTCGGGCGGTGGGACCAGCTTCGGTGGCGCGACCGGCTCTGGCGGCGCGAGCGCTTCCGGCGGAACAGCGCTGGTTGCTGGAACAGACGCGGGGGTGTCCTCAGATGCCGCAGCCGTCGAGGATGCGGGCCCAGTGGCTCGGGGTCGGGACGCGGGTGGCAGTGCCACGCCGGATGCTCCCACGGACATGCCCATGGGTGGACAGGGCGGCGGACTGGAGGCGGGCAGCTTGGTGGACTGCGGTGCGCTGCCTGCCGTGGCGAACGGCTCGGTCAACGCGCCCGTCACGACGTACGGCGCGACGGCAACATACGCTTGCAGCGCCGGCTATTCCCTTGCAGGCCCGACTGCGCGCACCTGCCAGATCGATGGCACCTGGAGCGGCAAAACGCCCACCTGCTCCTTGGTGGAGTGCGGCCTGCCGTCCGGCATTTCAAAGGCCAGACCTTCACAGGTTGGGACAGCACCGCCTGCACAGGAAAGGGGGCGTGCACCTTCAAGCTCACCAGCGACACAGTGGTCAGGGCCGCCTTTTCCCCGCCGCCTAACTACGTGTTTACGACCTCGACCACGCAAACGCCGGATTTTGGGGGACGGAGCGGCGCTGATTCCATCTGCGCAAAACTGGCTGCGAACGCCGCGCTGCCTGGGACCTACAAAGCCTGGCTCTCCACCTCGACGGAAAACGCGATCGACAGACTGGGTACTGCGAGCGGATGGGTTCGCACCGATGGGAAGCCTGTGGTCAATAGCGTCGACGATATTGCTCCAACGTCAGGATTGTTCGACGTACCGCCCAATGTTACTGCCGATGGATCCGCCTACTATGCGACAGCTGGCGTATGGGGTGGCGCACCCAATATGACGACGCCGGGTAAAGACGCGACCAACTGCACCGACTGGAAATCGAACTCGGCGTCAGCCTCGGGCATCGTCGGCATCTCGGGTGACAGCGCGGCGGGCTCGTTCTTCGACACTTGGCCGGATACTTCGTGCGACTCGACATTTACGTATCTCACGTGTCTGCAAGAGTAGCCTGAGGTCGACTGGCCCGGGGGCGCCGTTGCCAAGCCGCTGGCCGCGACGGCAGATCGAGGCTGCGTCATGGACGATGACACTCGGATTCCATCAAACAAACGGAGTCGCGGCAGTTGCATTTGCGCAAGCAAGACGGCAAGATGCTGTGCTTTGTAGCTCCCACGTTCCACATCGGCGGTCGCGGGCGGCGGTGTACGCAAAGTGAAAATCCAACTCATCTATCCGGATCCAAATCCCCGCGTCGGTCTGAGTGGACGAAAGGTCGAGAGCGCTGCCCTTCAGCTCTTGGCAGCGCTCACTCCGTCGACCCATGACGTGTCGATCGTGCAAGAGCATCTGGGTGACGCCATTCGCTTCGACGACCCCGGTGTCGATCTGGTCGGCATCACCGCCATGACCATCCAGGCAACCCGTGCCTACCAGATCGCAGACGGATATCGCGCTGCCGGGAAAACGGTGGTGCTGGGCGGAATCCATCCATCCGTGCTGCCCAACGAGGCCCTGCAGCACGCCGACGCAGTGGTCGTGGGCGAGGCCGAGCCGGTCTGGTCGCAAGTGCTCGCCGACGTGGCGGCCGGTCGCCTGCGCGGCGTCTATCGTGGGCGGGAATACGCCGACCTCACCCAGCTTCCACCCTACCGGCGCGATCTGTTCCCCAAACGCTCGTCCTTTTCGCTCGGCTCGGTGCAGGCGGCGCGCGGCTGTCCCTATGATTGCTCGTTCTGCTCGGCCACGTTGTTCACCGGCCGCAAGTATCGCTTCCGTCCCGTGGAGAACGTCATCGCAGAGATCAAGGCGCTGGGCAGGCGCTTCATCTTCTTTCTCGACGACAATATCTTTTCCAACGAGGCGTATTGTCGGGCGCTCTTCACCGAGCTGAAGAAGCTGAAGCTCATCTGGATTGGGCAGGCGTCGCTGCACCTGGCTGCCGGCAACCGCGATCTTCTCAAGCTAGCGGTTGACAGCGGGTGCATCGCCCTCTTTGTCGGCATTGAGTCGCTGACCGCATCCAACCTGAAGGCCACCGGCTCCCTGGCGAAGAACAAGGCCAGCACGCCGCAGGAAATCGGCGCGAGCATCCGCGTTTTGCACGACCACGGCGTCGTGCTCATGGCCGGCGTGATCTTCGGGTTTGATGACGACGATCCCGAGGTTTTTGATCGAACGCGGCAGTTTCTCAACGACCATCGGGTGGGCTACGGATCCTTCTCTGCGCTGACTCCATTCCCGGGGACCAAGCTGTTCGATGCCTTGCACGCCCAGTCGCGAATCACGACCTACGACTGGTCGAAATACGACGGGGCGACCGCGGTGTTCGTGCCCAAGCAGATGACCCCCGAGCAATTGCAGGTGGGCACGCGTCGCATGGGCGTGAACTTCTACAGCACGCCGAAGATCCTCCGCCGAATTTGGACGAATCGGCATCATCCGTTCATCTTCCTGGCCAGCAGCTTTGCCTGGAGGCACTCGTGCAGGGTGGAGAATCGGGTGCCGCTCTACACGCCCAGTGGTTTGTGGACGAGGAACGCCAATGAGTCGCTGGTGCCCGCGATCGAAGGGCTTGCCGATCCAAGCCTGCTGCTTCCCGCAGAGCCAGTCGACGGACAGAAGCATCTGCAGATTGTTGGCGATAGCGTTCGCGGCGTGGCGTAGCTCGCCCGACGTCGGCGCGGCGCCGGGAATGCGTCATGGCCCGTGACGCTGGGCCACCAGGCAAGTCATCGCAAGGCCAATTCGCCAAGAGATCTGCAGCGGTTGCATTTGCGCGCGCAGAACCCCAAGATCTCTTCATTGGTAGCTGTGACTGACTCCCAAGTGGAGAAGCAACCTGATGAAGCGAGCTGAGTGTCTCGAAATGGTGCTTGCGGCGCTGGTTCTGGGTTGCTCGTCCGGTGCCGGCCATTCCGCTATCGACGCAGGGGAAAACAGTTCCGGAAAGGGCGGCACGGGTGGTTCCTCGCGCAGCGCGGGCGGATCGGTAGGCACCCAGCAGACAGGGGGACAATTGGCAGGCGGAGGCAGCGCGGGCGTTGCAGGCGGCGGGCTGGCTGGTGCGAGCGAGCTGGGCGGCACGACG
>Ga0182027_10014782_pt1 | contig 10778 bp, 8 predicted proteins | sample 712E1DmetaG_FD_121300 | JGI IMG/M metagenome (GOLD analysis project Ga0182027, IMG submission 121300) | Permafrost microbial communities from Stordalen Mire, Sweden - 712E1D metaG (Illumina Assembly) | ecosystem: Environmental > Terrestrial > Soil > Wetlands > Permafrost | place: Sweden...
AAGGCTTTTGAAGCAATCGTTAAGGGAATGGATATTCCAACGCCAAAAGTTCCGGAATCGTTTAAAGTTTTAATTAAAGAACTTAATGCTTTGGGATTAAATGTTGTTCCAGTTGGTGCAACTGTTTCCGCTACCCCAATTGACGTTGTACCGGAAGGAACTGAAGCGCAAAGAGAAACAGAAGAAAAAGTGGAAAAGGAAGCAAAAAATCTGCAGGAAGAATTAGGTGGGGAAGAAGTTTTGGAAAAAACTGAAGGAGCATTAGAGACAGCGGGAGTAGCAGTAACAGAGAATGTTCAAGCAGAGCCGGCGGCAGAAGGAGAAACAAATGAATAACGACAAGAAAAATAAAGATATTACAATTTTGGATTTTAAATCATTAAAAATTCTTTTAGCAAGTAAAGAAGATATTATGAATTGGTCATACGGTGAGGTAACCAAGCCGGAAACGATCAATTATAGAACTTTAAGGCCGGAAAAAGACGGACTTTTTGATGAAAGAATTTTTGGACCAACCAAAGACTGGGAATGTTATTGTGGAAAATATAAAAGAATTAGAAACAGAGGAATAATCTGCGACAAATGCGGTGTTGAAGTTACGCTTTCCAGAGTAAGACGGGAAAGAATGGGTCATATTACACTGGCCGCGCCGGTTTCTCATGTCTGGTTTTTTAAGGGTTCATCTTCTCCTCTATCGCTTATATTGGACATGTCTCAAAAAAATCTTGAGTCGGTAATTTATTACGCTTCATATTTGGTAATCGCGCTTGATGAAGAAAAGAAAAAACAAGGTTTGGAAGATTTAAGTAAAACAATTGAACAAAGAAAACTGGCTCAGAAAAAAGAAATCGAAATCGAATCAAAAACAATTGTCAAAGACATGGAAGAAAAACTTAAAGAATCTGCAAAGACAAAAGTAAAAGGCGAACAAAAAGAATTAATGAATCAGGAATTTGATCTCCAAAAAAGGCAAAGAGTGGCTCGCTTGGAAGAAAGAGAAGCGGCGGAAAACAAGAAGCTTGATGAAATTCAAGACGCGCTTTCAAAACTTATCAAAAGTCTTAAAGTGGGAAGCGTTTTGTCGGAAGATGAATACTTTAAGCTTTTAGAATATGACATACCGGTTTTCTTCACTATCAAAACCGGCGCAGAAGGATTGTCGGAATTAATCGAAAAGATTGACATAGCGGGATTAATAGTTTCCCTAAGAGAAGAAACGGCCAAAGCTAAGGGACAAAGATATTTCAAACTTATAAAGAGATTAAGGCTTTTGGAAGCGATGAGAAAAGCCGGAGTAACTCCAGCTTCGATGGTTTTAACAATTCTTCCGGTTATTCCTCCGGATCTTCGCCCAATGGTCCAACTTGCCGGTGGAAGATTTGCAACTTCGGACTTAAACGATTTATACAGAAGAGTTATTAACAGAAATAACCGGTTGAAACATTTAATTTCTTTGGGCGCGCCGGAAATAATTTTAAGAAACGAAAAAAGAATGCTTCAAGAGTCAGTAGATTCACTAATTGATGCATCGCAAAGATCAAGCCAAGTGGTTGCTTCACCTTTAAGATCCTTATCGGATATGCTTAGAGGAAAACAGGGAAGATTTAGACAAAATCTTTTAGGAAAAAGAGTTGATTATTCCGGCCGATCGGTAATTGTTGTCGGACCGGAACTTAGTCTTTCCCAGTGTGGGCTTCCAAAAGAAATGGCTTTGGAAATGTTTAAACCATTTGTTCTTCGCGAGGTAATCGTTAGGGGATATGCTCCAAATATAAAATCCGCTAAAAGATTTATTGAAAAAAGATCGCCTGAGGTATTCGATATTTTAGAAGAAATAACCAAGGGACACCCGGTGCTTTTAAATCGTGCGCCAACTTTACATAAACTGGGAATTCAATCATTCTTCCCGGTTCTGATTGAAGGATCGGCAATTGCTTTGCATCCTTGTGTTTGCGCCGGTTACAATGCGGATTTTGACGGAGATCAGATGGCCGTTCATATTCCATTGTCTTCAAAGGCTCAAGAAGAAGCAATCTCGCTTATGATGCCAAGACACAATTTATTAAAACCGGCAGACGGAAGTCCGATTACGCTTCCTAACAAGGAAATGGCAGTTGGAGTTTTCTACTTAACCAGTATTAATCCGCTGTTTAAAAAAGAAGTAAACCAAAGTTTTGGTAATTACAACGAAGCATTTTTGGCTCATTCTTTAGAAAAAATTCAATTAAGAGAACCGATTGATGTAATAGTTGACGGAAAATTAGTTGAAACGACAGTTGGAAGATTAATGTTTAACGAAAAACTTCCAAAAGACTTCGGATTTATTAACGATGCGGTTAAAGCGTCGGGTATCAAAAGAATTGTTACAGCTGCAATTAAGAGATATACCTCGGAAGAAGTGGAATTTATAATTGACAGTATTAAAAAGCTCGGATTTTATGGATCAACAGTTTCGGGAATTTCGGTTTCGGTTTTTGATAACAAGATGGTTCCTGAAAAGGATGAATTCATTGAAGAAGCAGAAAAAAAGGTTACGGGAGTAGAAGCGGATTATCAGGAAGGTCTTATTACAAATGACGAGAAAAAGAGACTTTCAAACGATATCTGGATGGGAACTACAGACAAAATAGCAACGTTAACTTGGAATAGTCTTGATCAAAGCAATGTTATTAGGATAATTATTGATTCTGAGGGTGCTCGTGCCGGAAAAGAACAGTTAAAACAGCTCTCCGCTATGAGAGGATTGATCATGGATCCAATGGGAAAAATCGTTGAGTTGCCGATTAAAGGAAACTTTAGACAAGGCCTTTCTATTTTTGAATATGTTGCTTCGGCCAGAGGTTCCAGAAAAGGTTTAACTGATTCGGCTTTGAAAACTGCAAATGCCGGATACTTAACCCGAAGACTCGTTGATGTTTCTCATGATGTAATTGTAAGAGCCGATGATTGCGGTACAACCGAAGGAATTTTAATCTCCGCCCATGAAGCAGTTAGAACAGCTTTGTTTGGTGACAGAATTGTCGGAAGATATGCTGCAGAAAAGATAGTTTCCAAGAAAACAAAGAAGGAAATAGTTAAGGCGGGCGAGGAAATAACAGAAGAAGCGGTAAAAAAGATTGTTGCCGAAGAAGTTGAAGAAGCGGTTGTTAGAAGTGCAATAACCTGTCAATTGGAATATGGAATTTGCGCAAAATGTTATGGTTGGGATTTCTCCACCAGAAAGACCGTTGATTCGGGAGTTCCGGTTGGAGTAACAGCAGCGCAATCTATCGGAGAGCCGGGAACGCAGCTAACCATGAGAACCAGATATGTTGCGGGAGCAGTAATGCAGGACGTAACCCATGGTCTTCCAAGAGTTGAAGAGCTTTTTGAAATGAGAACGCCAAAGAGTTTGTCGCCAATTTCGGAAATTTCCGGAAAAGTCAGCATTGAAACCGGTGAAGACGGTTACATAGTTAGGGTTAAGAGTTCTCACTCAAAGCCTGCGGATGAAAGAGAATATTTTGTCCCAATGGCTACAACTTTAAACGTAGCTGATGGAGATGAAATTTCAGCCGGTAAGCAAATTGCGCAGGGTTATCTTGATCCAAAAGAAGTAATTAAGATTAAAGGTTTAATTGATGGACAAAGATATATTGTTTCCGAAGCACAAAAGGTATATGAAGGACAGGGAATCGGAATTAATGATAAGCATTTTGAAGTAATCCTAAGAAAGATGTCTGATAAGGTAATTGTTGAAACGGTTGGAGATACTTCGTTTATTCCGGGAGACTTTGTTAGTAAGACCAGATTTGAACAAGTTAATGCTGAAGTTTTATCTCAAGGAGGAGAGCCGGCGACAGCCAGACAAACAATCTTGGGAATCACCAAATCATCTTTGTTCTCGGACTCATGGCTTTCGGCTTCATCTTTCCAAGAAACCACAAAAGTATTAACCGACGCCGCTTTGGAAGGTGCAGAAGACAAGCTGGTTGGACTTAAAGAAAATGTTATTATTGGAAGATTGATTCCTGTTGAAGGAAATGTTCCCGAAACGGTTTAAAATATGCCTACACTTAGTCAACTTGCCAAACAAGGCAGAAACAAAAAAGAAAAGAAAGTAAAAGCAACCGGTTTAAGGAGAATTTACAATGCTAAAGAAAGAGTATATAAAAATTTAGAATCTCCACAAAAACGCGGTGTTGTAACATTGGTTAAGACAATGACGCCTAAGAAACCAAATTCAGCTTTAAGAAAAGTTGCGCGCGTAAAGCTTTCCAATAGAACAGAAGTAACGGCGTATATTCAGGGAATCGGGCACTCACTTTCAGAGCATGGAATAGTTCTTGTCAGGGGTGGAAGGGTTAAAGATTTACCGGGCGTTAAATATCATATTATTAGAGGAAAGTTTGATTTACAGGGAGTGGAAGGAAGAAAAAGATCGAGAAGTAAATACGGAACTAAGAAATCAGCAGGACCGACAAGAGTTGTAGGAGCAGCGCCAGCAGCAGTTCCGGCACCGGCAGCGCCGGCGGAGGGTTAAATAAATTATGAGACATGCAAAAGTAGAAAAAAGACAAACAAAAGAAGACAAAGTTTACCAAAGTAAACTGGTTGCCAAGTTCATTAATAGAATGATGAGGGATGGTAAAAAATCCGTGGCCGAAAAGGCTTTTTATGAGGGTTTTGAGCTGCTTAAAAAAAGCGGTGATCCTTTAGTTCTTTTTGAAACCGCGATAAACAATGTTGGACCAAGAACCGAAGTAAAAGCCAGAAGAGTCGGAGGAGCATCTTATCAAGTTCCACAGGAAGTAAGAGGCGACAGAAGATTAAGCCTTGCAATTAGATGGATTTTGGAAGCAGCCCGTGCCAGATCGAGCAAGGAGTATCATACTTTCCCGGAAAAACTAGCGGCAGAAATTTTGGATGCTTCAAAGAATGAAGGTACGGCAATTAAGAAAAGAGATACAGTTCTTCGTATGGCAGAGGCCAACAAAGCCTTTAGTCATTTCAGTCGATTCTAAATTTAATCCCTTTTTGATATCATACAAAGATGCTACCGATTTTATCAGGACTTACTTGTTATTTTACTTGGTCATCTGGCGACATCTTTGTTACAATGGCGACCAGAAAATCAGGCGCATTTTTAGCCTCACTTTTTAATTTTATTTTCACATTTTTTATTTATCTCTTATACATTCCTTTTGCTTTAAAAGATTTAAATAATTTAACTTTAGGAACACTAATTATTTGTATTGTACTTGGAATTATTTCTGCTTTAAGTTTTTTTGGCTTTAATCAAGCGCTTCGAATCGGCAATGCTTCAATTGTCGGAGCAGTTTCCGGATCGTTTGGCGCAGTAGTAGTGGTACTTTCACTTATTTTTCTTAAGGAAACATTATCTGTTTCTCAATTATTGGGGATTTTCATAATTTTCCTTGGGATACTTCTGACGTTGTTAAATTTTAACGAGATTAAAAAAGGACAGCTTTTTAACAATAAAGGTTTTTATCTTTCTTTGCTGGTCATGCTTGGCTGGGGAATATATCATGCTTTTATCAAGATTCCTGTTAGGCAAATCGGCTGGTTTTGGCCTGCATTTATAGCCACAATTGTTGCTTTGGCAGTCTACTTTTTAATAGGGTTGAAGCAGCCAAAAAGTCTTAAAGCTATAACGCCTAAGATTTATTTATATGTATTCATTGCCGCGGTGCTTTTCGCGATTGGAGAATTTGCTTATAACTATGGATTATTAACCGGTTCTGCATCGGTTATTGCGCCGATTGCGGGAGCTTATCCAACTCTTTTTGTTGTCTTGTCGCGTTTTTTCTTTAAAGATAAACTCAATAAACAACAGACCGCCGGAATCATTACTACTCTTTCCGGGATTGTTCTCCTCGCCTTTTTCAGCAGGTAAATTGACTAGAGCAAATAAGTCTTAATTGTTTTAGTAGATTTTAATTATAGTAATACTGTTGAATTCTAAATTCTCGAGCTTTCTGGTATTATTTATTTAATGCTTGCAATTATTTTCGCCATTCTTACTTATCTTGGTTGGGGATCAGGTGATGTTTTGGATGTTGCCGCTACAAGAAGAATGGGAGCTCTTAAGGCCACTTTCTGGATATATGTTGGAGGCCTCTTAATTAGTAGTTTATATATCCCCTTCGCTTTGAAAGATTTGGCTCGTTTTAATATTTATCTTTTATTGTTAAACATCGCCATAGGATTGATTATTACCGTTTGTTTCATGGCTTTTAACGAAGCTGTAAAGATAGGAAATTCTTCAATAGTGGAGGTAATTGCTAATTCTTTTAGCATTCTTGTTGTAATCTTTTCGTTAATTTTCTTTGGGGAAAGCTTATCTTTATATCAGGGACTTGCGATTTTAATAATTCTTTTGGGACTAATATTCTCTTCTCTGAAATTTGCGGATCTTAAAATGCATAAATTACTTGATAAGTCTACAATTATTGCTCTTTTAGTAATGTTTGGATGGGGAATCGGATTCACTTTTATAAAAATTCCGATTAAGCAAGTCGGTTGGTTTTGGCCTGCTTACATTGTTGACCTTACGGGATTATTACTTTTGTTAAGCAAAAATATTAGGCATTTGAAAAACTTTGTATCAATACAACGTACTAATTTTCTCTTAACATTTGTTGACGGATTTTTGCAGAGTTTAGGTAATTTCAGTTATACCTTTGCTTTATCAATCGGCGCAATGGCAATTGTGGCGCCGATTGTGGGAGCTTATCCGACTCTCTTTATCCTTCTGGCGCGGTTTGTATTTAAGGATAGATTAAATAAACAGCAAGGTTTTGGAATAGTTTTTACTCTTATCGGAATTATACTCCTCGCCTTTTTCAGCCGGTAAAAACTAGAATTAAGTTTGATTTTATGTTATAATTTTAGAGCTTCCGAAATGCGGGAGTTTTTTTAAGTTAAAATATGGCAGAACCAGCAACAGACAGACTAAAAACATTAGACAAAGTAAGAAATATTGGCATTATTGCTCATATTGACGCGGGAAAAACCACCACCACCGAGCGTATTCTTTTTTATACAGGAAAAACATACAAGATTGGAGACATTGATGAAGGAAATACACAAATGGACTGGATGGAGCAGGAAAGAGAAAGAGGAATTACCATTGTTTCAGCCGCCACCACCGCTTTTTGGAAAGATCACAGGATTAATATTATCGATACCCCCGGACACGTTGATTTTACCGCCGAAGTAGAGCGTTCACTCCGTGTTCTCGATGGCGGCATTACCGTTCTTGATGCCGAAGAAGGAGTTCAATCACAATCTGAAACCGTTTGGAGACAAGCCGATAAATATAAAGTTCCAAGGCTTTGTTTTGTAAACAAAATGGACAAACTCGGCGCTGACTTTTTGGCAACCGTCAAATCGATTGAAGATCGACTAGGTGCAAACCCCTTAATTATGGTTTTGCCGATCGGTTCAGAGCAAACATTTAGAGGAATTGTGCATTTGATGGACATGAAATCTTATATTTGGGAAAACGATAATCTTGGCGCAAAATTTGAAGTTACAGATGAAATTCCGGCAGAAATGGCTCAGCAGGTTAAAGAATACAGACATAAATTAATTGAAAAAATTTCTGAAACAGATGACAGTTTAACGGAGAAATATTTAAACGGTGACGAAATAACAGATGAGGAATTGAAAGCTGCTTTAAGAAGAGCAGTAATCGCCTATAAATTAGTTCCAATTTTTGCGGGTTCATCTTTAAGAAATAAAGGTGTTCAGCCGCTTTTGGATGCGGTTATTGATTATCTTCCATCTCCTTTAGATGTGCCAGAATTAGTCGGACATAATCCAAAGACAGATCAAGAAGAAACAAGATTGCCGGATGTAAAACAACCATTGGCAGGCTTGGCTTTTAAAATCCAAATTGATCCACATGTTGGAAAGTTAACATATTATCGAGTTTATTCCGGAACAATTACCGCAGGTTCTTATATCTATAACAGCACAAAAAATATTACCGAAAGAGTTGGTCGTATTCTTTTAATGCATGCCAATCACAGAGAGGAAATTAAAGAGGCATATGCGGGAGAAATAGTCGGTTTAGTGGGACTTAAAGATACGGGAACCGGAGATACTCTTTGTGATGATAAAGCCCCAATAATTTTAGAAAAGATTACTTTTCCGGAGCCGGTTATTTCTTTGGCAATTGAACCAAAAACAAAAGTGGATCAAGAAAAACTAGGACTGGCTCTTAAAAGATTGTCCGAAGAAGATCCGACATTCTCGATTAAAACAAACCACGAAACAAATCAAACGATTATTTCCGGAATGGGAGAATTACAGTTGGAAGTTATGGTTGACAGAATGAAAAGAGAATTCGGTGTTTTGGCAAACGTCGGCGCGCCGCAAGTTGCGTACAAGGAATCAATCAAACAAGAAGCCGAGGGAGAAGGAAAATACATCAGGCAATCGGGAGGACGCGGGCAATACGGTCACTGTTGGTTAAGAATTAAACCAAAGCCAAGAGGAGAAGGATTCGAATTTATCGATGCAATTAAAGGCGGAGCGATTCCGGCAGAGTTTATTAAAGCGATTGAAAAAGGTGTTAAAGAAACGTTGGACAACGGAATTTTACTTGGCTATCCGGTAGTTGATATGGAAGTTACAGTTTATGACGGATCATTTCATGATGTTGATTCATCCGAGGTCGCTTTTAAAATTGCCGCTTCTAAAGCCTTGCAGGTTGCTTCTAAAAAAGCCGATATGGCACTTTTGGAACCGATTATGAAGGTTGAAGTTACCACCCCATCAGAATTTATGGGAGATGTGATTGGAGATCTTTCTGCAAAAAGAGCTCAAATTATGGGAACGGAAGAAAGAGGAAAAGCAACAATCGTTTTGGCAATGGTGCCACTTGCTGAGCTTTCTGGTTATTCAACAACCATCCGATCAATGTCACAAGGTCGCGCTTCTTATTACATGGAACCATCTCATTACGAAGAAGTGCCAAAAAATATCGTTGAACAAATGTTGGCCAAATCCACATTTACCGGAAGAGTCGAGTAAGCTCCGAAATTAATTCTGCTATAATCTTACTCATGAAAAAGATAATTTTAGCGTCTAAGTCTCCGAGGAGAAAGAAAATCTTAGAACAAATCGGACTAACGTTCACGATTCAAGTGAGTGATTTCGACGAAGCTAAAATTAAATTTAAAACTCCTCAAGAAATGGTTGAAAAACTTTCCTTTGAGAAAGCAAAAATAATCGCACAAAAATATCCAAATGCCATAATTATCGGGGCCGATACGACCGTAATTTTTCGGAAAGAAATTATTGGGAAACCGAAGTCAAAAGTAGATGCGATACGGATTCTAAAACTTTTAAGTGGTCATATTCATGAAATCGTGACTGGATTTACGGTAATGAAAGATAAAAAATCAATTACAAAACACGTAGTTTCAGGGGTAAAATTCAAAAAATTATCAGAGCAAGAAATAAAAGCGTATGTGGCAAGCGGTGAGCCGATGGACAAAGCCGGCGGATATGGAATACAGGAAAAAGGCGGATTATTCATCGAAGAGATTCAAGGCGATTATTTTAATGTCGTCGGGTTACCGATATTTGCAGTTTCCGAAGTGCTTCAGAAATTCGGTGTAGATATTAGCAAAAACTGGTAAAATAAAAATATGAATATTGTTTATCAAGGAAAAACAAACAAGGGTTTGGATATTTTAATCCGCTATCCACAAATTGGTGATGATAAATTGATGTGCGAGTACATCAATAATCTTTCCCGCGAAAAAACGTTTGTCAGATTCCAGGGTGAAGAAGTACTTCTTAAGGACGAAACCAATTATCTCAATTCACAACTTCAGAAAATTGAAGTTAAAGAAGCAGTAATGCTTTTGGTTTTTCAGGACGAAAAACTAATTGCCATAGCCGGTATAAATATGACGGATAAAACAGCAAAGCACATAGGAATGTTGGCGATTTCGGTTGCCAAAGATTTTCGGGGAACGGGGGTCGGAAAGGTTTTAATGGAGATGCTTTTAAAAGAGACAAAAAAACAAATTGCAGATCTTAAAATTGTAACTCTTGAAGTTTATGAGAAAAACGCTGTTGCTCAAAATTTATATCAAAAAACGGGTTTTGTTGAATATGGAAGACTACCAAATGGAATTATGCGTGATGGTCGTTTCGAAGACGGAATCTTCATGTATAAGAACATCAGTTAAGTCTTAAGCGAGTTTTCAGATTCCAGCACTAATATAGTTTTATATGGTATTTACTGCCGGAATGGGATCGCTAATCAGGTCCCATTTTTTTTGCCAAAATCCTAAAAATAAGCATTTTCCCTCTTGACGGATATTCAAAAATACTGTATATTTACTCTTGACCTTTAGAAAAGAGGTCATTTTTTATTAAATTATGGCAGCAACATATCAAAGAACAAAACCACACGTAAATATCGGGACCATCGGTCACGTTGATCATGGCAAGACAACCCTTACTGCAGCTATTGCAACAGTTCTTTCCAAAAAAGGATTGGCAACAGCAAAAAAATACGAAGATATCGATAACGCCCCTGAAGAAAAAGCCAGAGGCGTTACTATTAATATTACCCACGTCGAATACGAAACAGAAAAAAGACACTATGCGCACATCGATGCCCCAGGCCATGCAGATTATATTAAGAATATGATTACAGGAGCCGCCCAAATGGACGGTGCAATCCTCGTAGTTTCAGCCCCGGACGGCCCCATGCCACAAACCAGAGAACACATTTTACTCGCACACCAAGT
>Ga0182027_10014783_pt1 | contig 10778 bp, 8 predicted proteins | sample 712E1DmetaG_FD_121300 | JGI IMG/M metagenome (GOLD analysis project Ga0182027, IMG submission 121300) | Permafrost microbial communities from Stordalen Mire, Sweden - 712E1D metaG (Illumina Assembly) | ecosystem: Environmental > Terrestrial > Soil > Wetlands > Permafrost | place: Sweden...
AATTGCGGATTCTCCGAAAAAATGCTTCTTAACCGCGGAGTGCGCGGAGGAGCGGAGAACCGCGGAGCGGCCTGGCGGGTTCAATCTCCTCGCTCCGCACTCCGCATTTCTTCTTGGACCCCTGCCGGGGCTTTGGTTAAGATCAAGCCTCACGTCAAGAGGCCCGAGCCGGCAGGGGAGTTCCACCGCGACCGCCATGGATCCCGTCACCAAGCGCTTCATGAAACTTCGAGCCGCCCTAGGTGTCCGCCTCCACCAAATTGACGGGTGGGGAAGCGGCGGCACGCGGCTGCACGCCAAAGCGCTTCGCGCAAGGACCCGTCAAAATGACGGAGTCGCGCTACGAGTCTGCCTGGCGGCGGCCTTGGGACTCCTGGCCGCGGCCTGCACGCCGCCGCCCCATAGCCAGTGGCCGACGCTGACCGTCGTGGCCACCCGCGACGTCCAGCCGTTCCTGACCGCCTTCGACACGGCCCGCTTCGGCGAACTCGACGGCACCACGGTCAAGCTGGAAATTCTTCCCCCGGAGCAAATCGGGGCGCGTCTGGGCGCGGGTCAGCCGGCGGCCGACCTGGTCGTGACGGCCGATATGGCGCTCTGGGACGCATGGGGGCGCCAAGGGTTGCTGGCGCCGGACCCCTGGCGGTTCCGGTTCGCGCATGAGCGCGTGCTCGTCCTCTGCGCCGTGGACGCCAAGCTTGAGCTTAGAGGGCCGGCGGACCTGCTGCGGCCCGAGATCCATGACCTCCGCGTGCTGGATCCCGAACATACCCGGGCGGGACAGTTGACGCGGCGGGTCCTGGATCGTGAACGGCTTGCCCGGCGGCTGGAGCCCAAAATCCAGGAAATGCGGACCGAAGCGGAGATGCTGGCGCGCGTGCGCGACGCTCAGGCCCAGCTCGCCATCGGCCTCAAGTCGCGCCTGGGCGAGCATCCGCCGGGCGTTCGGACGCTGCTGAGCCTGGATCCCTCGCCCGATTTGCCGCCCGAGCTGGCCGGAGGAGTGCTCAGCCGGTCGGCCAACCCCAAGGGGGCGCACCGGCTCTGGAATTTCATGGAGAAGGAGTTTCGCACCGCCGACTTCGGCCTGGTCCCGCGCGGGTACGCCCATTATGAGGACTTGGAGGGATACGAATGAATGCCAAATGGACAATTCCGGCGCGGCGGCCTACACTCCAGGCGATCGGATCTGAGCGGGCGGCGGGGGCGAAGCTTTTTGAAGAGACGAACGATCATGGATCAACCCTTCGGCGTGCGCGCGGCCACCCTCGGCGATCTGCCCCGAATTCTCGAACTGTGGGGCGCCATGATGGCGGAACACTCGGATCAGGATCCGCGCATCCACTTGACGGAAGGGGCGATCCCCGCCTATCGTGCGTACGTCGGCTATCACCTGGCCAGCGGCGAATCGTGCGTGCGCGTCGCCGAGGCCGCCGGGCAAGTGGTGGGTTTTAGCCTGCTGACGATCAGCCGCAACCTGCCGATGTTCCTGCCGGCGCGATACGGATACCTCTCGGACCTGGTGGTGGCGCCCGCCTGGCGCCGGCGCGGGATCGGCCGCGCCCTGTTCGCGGAGGGCCTGGACTGGCTGCGCGAAAACAAGATTCCGTCGGCGCAGTTGCAATTCTACGCCTTCAATAAAAGCGGGGCGGCGTTCTGGAAGGCGATGGGGTTCAACGCCTACTATACCAGGATGTGGCGCGACCTTTAAAATGCGGAGCGCGGAGTGCGGAGCGCGGAATTATCCGAATGCGGAATGAATTCGAGCTCTTGCTCGCGGTCGATCAGGAGGATTTCGATGACAATGACGATGACGAGCACGAGCACGAAAGAACAATTAAGAGCCAGCCTATGATCAATCCGCATTCCGCATTCGAAAATTCCGCAATCCGCAATCCGCAATTGAGAATTCCGCATTTGGCATAATCCCATGGCCTTCGTCCCCCTCTTTTGTCACTCACATCACAGCCCGCGCGGGGTGGCTTCGCCCGTGGACCTGGTGCGGCGCGCGCGCAATCTGGGCTACAACACCCTGGGGCTGTGCGACGAAACGACCATCGCCGGATACCACGATTTCGACGAGGCCTGCCACGCCCAGGGGATCCGGCCGGTCTTCGGCTGCCGGCTGTTCATGACCGGTCTGGCCCTCACCGACGAAACCTTTCCGATCGATTTTCTGATCGAGACCGAGCAGGGCTACCGCAACCTGGTCCGGCTGCTGACGCGCTATCACGCCCGCGGCGAGGGCGAGGCGCGCCCGCTGCGCCTGGACGACCTGCGCGACCGGACCCACGGCCTGGAAGCCGTGCTGCCCGCCGACGGCGAAATGCCCGCGCTGATCGAGGCGCGCGACCGGGCCAAGACCGAACTTTTTCTCAAAACCGCCATCGAGCTGTTTGGCGGCCGCGTGGCCCTGGCGGCGACCCACTCGACCGCCGGAGAAATCGCCCAGGCCGCGCTGATCGCCCGCCTGGGCCGCTTTGCCAACCTGAAGACCCTGGCCGGACGCCACGTCTATTACCCCGAACCGGGCGACGCCGCCGCGGCGGTTTTCCTGGAGCACAAGGAAGGGGCGCCCGGGCGCTCGTACACCCCGCCCGAGGACGTGAAAAGCCTGCCGGCGCTCTGGCCCGAGGATGAGGCGCTCGCGCGCTGGACGGGCGAGCTGGAGGAATTGCCGCACGAGGCCGGCAATTTCGCCCGCCGCTGCACCTGGCGTCCCGCGCGCATCCGCCGGGCCTTCCCGTCGATGGATCTCGAGCGCGGATACGACCCCAACTCCTATCTGTTCGACCTGGTGATTCGCGGCGCCACGCAGCGTTACGGCGAGATCACCGATGCGCTCAAACAGCGCATCAACCGCGAGATCGAGGAGATCAAGGCGCAGAACCTGGCCCCCTACCTGCTGCTTTGCCATCAGCTCGCCGGGGCGCTCGACGAGAAGGGGATCTCGCGCGGGGTCGGGCGCGGCCGGGTGGTCGCCTCGGTCCTGGCCTATTGCCTGGGCATCTCGCGCATCGACCCGGTGCAATACAGCCTGTTCGCCAAGAACCTGATCGGCGAGGGCGAAGTCTTTCCGGCGGTGATGGTCGAGATCCCCGGCAGCAGCGCCGAGGGCCTGGTCACCTGGCTGCTCGAGGTGTACGGCGAAGAGCACGTGGCCGAAATCGGCCGGATCCAGGATCTGCGGCGCGACCAGATGATCAACGAGCTGGCGACCTGGGCCGGCATGACCGAGGAGGAGCGGCGCCTGACCCACCGCGAGAAGGCCCGGCTGCGTTCGGCCGGCGCGGCCCAGCGTCTGGACGAAATGCTGGCCGAGGGAGCCCGGGCGCGGCGCTGGCGCGACCCGGCGCTGATCGGCGACCTGGCCGCCCGCCTGGCGCCGCGCCCGCGCCACTGGCTGGGCACCGGCGACCGCTTCGTGCTGAGCGGCGAGCCGCTCGAAACCATGGTCCCCAAGATCCGCTCGCATCAGGGCAAGCCGGTCACCGGCATCGAAGAGGCGGCCATCGACCGGCTGGGCCTGGCGCGCATCGTCTTCGTGCCGCACCAGCTCCTCGATATTCTCGACCAGGCGATGCACGCGGCGCGGGCCCAGAACACGGCGCTCGATTTCCGCGCCATCCCGCTGGACAACCGCGCCACGTTCGAGCTGCTCGGGCGCGGCGACACGATCGGCATCCCGCCGCTCGAAGGCGTGACGCTGCGCTGCCTGCTGCGCAAGAGCCAGCCGACCAACATCCTGCAACTTTGGCGGATCAAGACCGAGGCGATCGCCTGCGAGGCCGACGAACGCCCGCGCGACATCAGCGAGGAATTGCCCGACGTGCTGCTCTCATACCAGTGCGCCTACCTCAAGGCCAATTACCCGCTGGCCTTCTACAGCGCGGCGATCGGGTCGGTGATCGAACAGGGGGGGGATCCCTCGGCCCTGATGCGCGCCGCGCGCCGCGCCGGCACCGAGGTCCATCCGCCCAACATCAACCTGAGCGACTGGGGGCCGACGGTCCATGCCGGCCACATCCGGCTGGGGCTGGCCTGCGTGCGCGCCTTCGGCCGGCGCGCCTGGGAAAACGTCCAGGCGGTCCGCTCGGGGGGCCATTTCACCTCGCTGGAGAACTTCTGCGAACGCGTCGACACCCGCATTCTCAACGTGCGCCTGCTGCGCAACCTGATCGCCTCGGGGGCGATGGACAGCTTCGAGCAAAACCGCGCCGCCATGGACGCGGTGGTCAGCCTCTTGCAGCGGCGCGCGCGCGAACAGGCCGGCGAGCCCGAGCGCGGCGAAGCGCAGGCCTCGCTCTTCGATATGGAAGAGTGGGCCGCGGAGCAGCGGCGCGAGCCGGCCGAAAACCAGGCGCCGGCCATCGCGGAGTGGAACCCCTGGGAAAAGCTGCAACACGAATTCGACGCGCTCGGGTTCTTCCTCTCCATCGACCCGATCCGCCGCTTCAAAAGCGTCCTGGAGCACCTGCGGCCGCTCCACGTCGAGGAGCTTTCGCCCAAGCACGTCGGCCATCCGGTGCGCCAGGTGGGGCTGGTCTGCTCGGTCGAGTCCGAGGGGCCGCTGATCCAGCAGGAGGGCGACGTGATGATGGACCTGGAGGGGCTGCCGGTCCTGATCCCGCGCCACCTGGCCGAGATCTCCGCATACTGCCTCGAGCCGGCCACCGAGGTGCTGATCACCGGTCCGATCCGCCGCAGCGAGGGCTATATTTACCTGCACGCCGAAGGGATCTGGCGCCTGGCCGACCTGGAGGACCAGGCGACCAAGGTCAGCTCGATCGCGCTGCGCCTGGCCGGCGAAAACCGCCAGACGCTCAAACTGCTCATCGAACTGGTCAAGCGTTTCCCCGGCCAGACCGGGCTCAAGCTGGAGGATTACGGCGGCCCCAAAGGCTGGACGTTTCGCCGCCTGGCCGGCAAGAGCGTGTTCTTCTGTTCACCGCTTTATATTGGTCTCTGCAAGATCCTGCCGACCGATGCCATCGAGCTCTACGGCCCCGAGGGCGAACGGCTGCTGGTCAAGGCCCCGCCCGCCGCGCACGACCCCGACGCCGATGAGGATGCGCCGGGGGGGGAATGAGTGCCGAGGCGTCTGTTTTGGCGGCTGATCGGAGCCGCCGAAATTTAAGCGGTTTTCTCTTCTCGCGGGGCTTCGCGGGCGGGCGGGGCGACCAGCTTGAGCTTGAGCGGGCCGCGGTAAATCTCGATAGCCGCGCGGGACTGCTCGGCGAGGGCGTGTATATTGCCTTGCGCTTCTCGGTCGAGCCGCTCGCGCACGCGCCGCACATCGTCAACCGGGGTTGGCTCGCTCGGATTGGTTTGGGCTTGCGTCATGGCGGAATCCTCTAATGCCGTAACCAACTTCACTGCTACTTGCCATTAGCCGACTTTTTCCGCCGCGCTTGCAGGTTGACGACGCAGCGGCCGGAGAGTTTCTCCCGCTTGCGCGCTTCGTCAAAAAGACGATGCACGTCATGGCCATAGGAAGCGGAAAGTTCGTCCTTGATGCGCCAGATTTCCTCCAACACCGGATCAGGGCCGCGATCGCTCTTGGGGGTTTTGGCCGCGTTATTCATACAATTCTCCGATCATTTCGTACGGCGTGCAAATCGCCGGGAGCACCCTGCCCCAACGCTCCGCCAGCCGGCGCAGCCGCAATTGAATGGCCGGGTTGGCGATATGCCGGCAGTTCCAACTCAAGAGTACGTCCATCCGGTGAACCGTGGCAAGGGCGATGTGCGCGGCGTCGCGGTCGGCATCGGGCGGCAACAAACCGGCATTGAGAATGCGCTGGGTCAGGATCTCCGCTTCGACGGTCAGGCGCACGATTGCCACGCCGGCCATGGCTTCCATCCGCCGACGGGCCATCTTCGGTTCGCCGCCAGCGATCTCATCGAGCACGATCTGGTGCTCATCAATTTTGTGATTCATCAGTGGCCTATGGCGGCCTGAAAGGCCAATTCTACTATAGCCCAGGGTAACACCCTGGGTGGCCCATGCGCTCAGCGATCGAACCCTGAAAGGGTGATCTAATGAACTGCGAGCATTGAATTTAGGTCACCCTTTCAGGGTTCGAGGACTTGGGGGGCTTGCCTGACCCAGGGTGTTACCCTGGGCTATATTAGACGCACTCTTTCAGAGTGCAAAACTCACAAGAGTGATGAGCACCCAGCACGATCTGAGAAGCGAAAAGCGCATGCCGGCCCCGCTTGCGCTCCCACCAGTCCTTGGTGATTTGCTGGCAAGCGGCCTGCAATCGATCGCGCGTTGGACGCGCGACCAAATAACTTGGGATCGTGTTTTCAATATCGATGCGCATGGCAATTGGTAGTTGACGTCCTCCCTTTTCCAGATCCCCGAAGGGGATCAATATGAGTAGCCGTGGGTTTTAACCCACGGAAAACGCCCCACCCTATCGCTCCGACCCTGGAGGGGTCGAATAAAAACACCTCCAACAATCGAAATCCATCTCATCAAACCGAATTCCGGCCTCTACATTAAATACCGTCTGACCCCTATTACCCTGAGATTATTCATTACGAATGAATTTTAAAGCTATTTCACAATACCTCTCATAAGGCTCAACAGCAAACTCATTTATGCTTGGGACAGACTGCTGGTGCTTAACGCCACCTCCGAGAGTTATCACCGTTGACAATATATTTTCGACATTGCCATGTCTGTAAGGTTGCCTCTCATGGAGATTTTTCAATTGAATAAGTTTCTTTTTACGAATATTAGGCTTCAGCGATTTAATGGCTTCAAGCAATTCAATAGCGGATATACATTTCTTGTCGAACCGAGAACTCTTATACTGAATATTTCTGATGATCGCGCACTCAGAAATTAAATCATCCAAACTGATTCCATGCTTAGGTAGATCATCATAGAACAATATAGCAGACCTAAGAATACTTGATAAGCGTAGACTTTTATATTTTCGGACCAGATCTAATGTTGGAGACACATTGAATACCCAAAAATACTCCTGGGATTGCCCGGGTTCAATGCCCTCATGATAATGCAAGTAATGAGGTGACTGAGGTATATAGTGGCTGCTCGGCTGCTTGTTGCCAAAGGACGCATGTGGAATATCGCTAGGAAGAGGATTTATAAAGCCTTTTGTGCGAAGGTATTCTAAAAGGGCACATTCTTTTCCCTTTTCTTCCGTTTCCTCCAAATGATGCCTGTGCAAATATATATTATACTTTTCTCTACCAATTAGGTTGTATTTCAATAGATTTTCTGCTTGTCTTATATGGGTTATTCGAGCCTTCCATGCAATATAGTCAGAATATCCATTTTTTAATATACCCTTAACCGCCTGCATATAATATATATTAATTTTCCTGATCGGGCGTTGATTTTTCACAAAATCAGTGTAAATCTTTACTTCAGCCTTGCCATTAGCGCACGCAGCCATAATTAAATATTGTCCAATTTTATCGACCTTATATTCCATGCCGCCCTTCCATGTTTTGAGAGAAATTAACTGATCCAAATGATATTTAGCCTTATCCACGTTCCAGTCATCCAAATAAATATGCAGCATTTTGCTATGAATGCCACACAAATACTCTTTCAGGCATGATGGATTCAAAATTGGGTTTATATCAGTAGAAGATTTGTCATCATGAAGATATCCAGCAGAAATTGCATGATGGAATAGTTCATATGCCTCATTAATGACTCTCATTTTCTCATTCGACCCACCTACATCAGGATGATGTCTCTTTGCCGCAGTGTAATATCGATCCCGTAAAATAGCATGATCTATTGGATCATTTAAATCTAATAAGTCATAGCCTTCTGGATGCAGGGGCTTTAAATTTCTTGATTTAGTCTTCGTGTTTACTTGAATGTGCAAAATGACCTGTTCAATTAATTCTTGAGCTTCTATATTTCCAATCTCAGAAAGAAACTCTTCACAGGTTGATTCAATATTGGAATAAAAAGCCCTATATGCCATGACACCGTCAAGTGAGTTATGATATATAACTTTCTCCGTTAATAAATAGAAAAGAGAAATAACGGGGTGATCAAGTTGGTTAAGAGAGAGGCAGTCAAAATGGATGCCTTTCTGTGCGGGAAGATGCAAGATATCATAACGGATATTTGTCTCTTTCATGATGACATGCTTCCCTTTCCCTTTAAACAGATCTCTGACTTTATGTACAACCCAAACCAGCGAAGAATAGCACAAAATACGAGTAAGTCAAGCATTATCATATATAAAGACTTAATATCACGGGCGAGCCTCCTGAGCTATGAGCTATGGGTGCCCGCTTCAACAACTTTGGCGCAAATCCATACAGCAACCTCTATTGCAATCGGCTAGAGGTGTACGTGGTGGCCTGGCGCATGTCGGGAATGACAAGATCATCGGGACGGTCGCGAGCGCTGCGATGCCTGCGAGACATTTGGATGAAGCCGCCGAGCGGCATCTGCGCGAGCTGCCGGCGGCGGCGAAAGAAAACGAGAAAAATAACTAATTAACCAAATTAAACAGCCCGTCTAGCCTACTGGAGTCCCTCCTGTTACTTCCTCACCATCAAAGAAAATCTGAGCGAGAAATTTTAGGCTTCTGGCGAATCCATCCAAGCCTGGGAATAGAGTTGCCGCTGTAATATTCATTCTTCTCAGGTCAGCAATGGCTGGAATTCGTTCAGCAGGAGGAAGGATGAATTTGACAAGCCTTAATGGATCAGTCGTGCGTTGAAGCATTTCGATGAGCGATTCTTTAGTAAAAACAGGTGTCTTAGTCGGAAGGTGCCCATCCTCTAATCCAAGCGTCCGACATAGGCAGTGTTCAAAAGAAATGTCACTGCCCAGAGGACAAAGGAACCATCCTTGCTGTATAATCAACCTCTGGTTCAGTCGCCAAGGGCGAACAGCAATGGCCTTGCTGTTACCGCCTACCCATATATTATCATTTACTTCCTTACGGGCAAGCTCATCTCTTTTCGTCCCTGTTCCGACTGCATCAAAAAGGAATTGTCGGTCGAATTGATACCTGTCGAAAGCCCAGACGACCGATTTTTTGCGCGCGTTCTCCAGGGCAAAAAAAGCTGCCACGTAGAATGATTCTGTGACATCTAAGAGCCTCGTTGGAGCGCCATGATGCTGCATGATCGACAGCCACTCAATGATGTTATTCTCTGCCGCAGGCTGGGGTAAATAATGATGTGCTTGTCGCTGGAAGAGGTCAAAAATTTCCCGTTCCGCATCTTGAATGGCAGCGATAGGGTATTGATTATCAACAGCTTGCCGTTCAAGACTACTGGTCAGACCCCATTCCTTATCTTCTTGGCCCCGGAAAAGCCAGCCATGCATGTGATCTGCCACATCAACTGCTTCCCGCCAAGAAGGCACTTCCCATTCAATGTACTGTTCTTTATATCGACTCATAATCGATCCCAATCGGGACGTTTAGAAACTCGGATAAAACCCTCAGAATCCCTATCTTCGCCGCCTCGGCCGGCTTATTTCCCACCCGCGCCGGTCGCGAGTTTCTTTTTGACGCTCGCCGATTCGCCGTCCAGCGCCAGGGCCTTGGTCCAGGCTTCGCGCGCGCGGCGGGTCTGGCCCAGCTTGTCGTATGCGTCGCCCAGGTGCTCGAAGACGACCGGGTCGGGCGGCTGCATCATCCGCACGGCGGCGTCGAGCTTTTCCACGGCCAGCTTGTACTCGCCGCGCCGATAGAGCACCCAGCCCAGGCTGTCCATGATGTGGCCGGCGTCGGGTTTGAGTTTGATCGCGCGGTTGATCAGTTCCAGCGCCTGGTCGAGTTTCTGATTGGTGTCGGCGTAGAAGTATCCCAGCGTGTTGTTGGTTTCAGCGTCGTCGGGGTCGAGCTTGAACGCCTCGCGCAAGTACTGTTCGGCCTCGCCGTTGCGCCCCATGTCTTGGTAGAGGGTGCCCAGGTCCAGGTAGTACTGGGCCACGTCGGCGTGCGCCTTGAGCAGCGCTTGCAGCGCCTCGATCGCCGGCTTCCAGTTCTTCTGGCGCCGGTAAACTTCCGCTTGCAGGTGCAGCAGGTCTTCGCTGTTCTGTTTGCGGCTCGCCTCGGAGACGCCGGCCAGAAGCTTCTCGGCGTCGGCGTAACGTTTCTGGCTGACGTAGCCCTGGGTCAGCAGGGCGGTGGCGGTGAACAGATCGGGCCGGCGCTGGTGGAAATCCTCGAGCATCCGCACCGCCTCGGCGTCCTTTCTTTCTTCAAGCAGGAGCGAGGCCAGCGCCAGCATCACGTTTTCGTTGGCCGCGTCGGCCTTGTGGCCGTCGGCCAGGACCCGCTCGGCCCGAGCCTTGTCGCCCCGGCCAAGCAGCGCGTCGGCGAGCGAGAGCGTGGCCAGCGGGGCAAGCTCCTTATTTTTGGCGCCCAGGCGCCGGGTCTCGGCGATCGCGTCCTCGGCGCGGCCCAGGCCGACCCAAACGCGCACCCGCGCCACCTGGGCCTGGGGATCGTCGGGCCACGTCGCCAGCACGCGGCGCAGATGGGTCTCGGCCTCGCCCCACCGTTTCTGTTGCAGCAGGGTGCGCGTGTAGAGCTCCTGGATCTGCTTGTCCTTGGGAAACGACTGCGCCAGATCGGCGTAAAACCGGGCCTTCTTGTCCGTGCCCTGGGACGCATCGAGCAGTTGCTCGATCTTGGCGTGAATTTCCTTGTTATCCGAATCGAGCAGCAGGCCGTCCTTGTAGGCCTTGAGCGCCTCGTCGGGTTTCTTGAGCGCTTCCTCGGCCGCGCCCAGCGCCTGGTAGCAGCGCACTTC